>Ga0335397_10011103_pt1 | contig 11120 bp, 10 predicted proteins | sample MAT04_FD_205740 | JGI IMG/M metagenome (GOLD analysis project Ga0335397, IMG submission 205740) | Freshwater microbial communities from Lake Fryxell liftoff mats and glacier meltwater in Antarctica - MAT-04 (spades assembly) (version 2) ...
CGTAGAGGCGCAGCCGGGCCGCGGCGACCAACTGGCGCCGCCGCACGTCGTCGGACTCCTCACCCGGATGCCACGACCCCGACAGCGCCTGCGCCACGTAGCGCAGCACACCCGGATCGAGGAGCACCACGACCTGCGCTGCGGTGAACGAATCAGCCAACCGAACCATGCCCACTCCTCCCCGGCCCGCGCACCGTGCGGAGACCGCCTCCGGAGCGTACGACTCAGCAGCCCGATCATGTAGTTGCGGTTTCAATTTCCCCCGGTAAGATGATTTCAGTTTCAACAACCCGTCCCGAGGAGCCCACCATGACTGACACCGCTGCACCCACCACCACCCGCACCTTCGAAGGCGCCACCATCCCCACGCCGGGCACGTTCGTGCTCGACGCCAGCCACACCACCATCGGGTTCATCGCCCGCCACCTCGTCGTGACCAAGGTCCGTGGCTCGTTCGACACCTTCGAGGGCGCCATCACCGTCGCTGAGGATCCCCTCGCCTCGAGCGTCGAGGTGTCCATCGACGCCGCCAGCTTCGACTCCCGCGACGAAGGCCGCGACGGCCACGTCAAGGGCGCCGACTTCCTCGACGTCGAGAACTTCCCGACGCTCACCTTCCGCTCCACCGGCGTCCGCAACGAGAAGGGCGCTTGGAAGGTCGACGGCGATCTCACCGTGAAGAGCACCACGAAGCCCGTCGTGCTCGACCTCGAGCTCGGCGGCGTGGTCACCGATCCGTGGGGCGGCTCCCGCCTGGCCTTCTCGGCCACCACCCAGATCGACCGCGACGACTACGGCATCAACTTCAACGTCCCGCTCGACGGCGGCGGCATGCTCGTCGGCAAGAAGATCGTGATCGAGATCGACGGCCAGGGCGTCCGCCAGGACGACTGAGCCGAGCCGATAGGCGAGGCGACCCATGTGACTGCGCCCTGTCGAACGCAGCGAGACGAGACCTCGCGCGTCACCGGGTTCACCTATCCGCTCGAGTCCTGATCCGAGGCGACGTCATCCGTGCCACGAGGCGGCCACGACCTGCACCGGGTCGTGGCCGCCGGCCGTGGCCACCACCTCCTCGAACCCCTGGCGCAGGCAGTCGAGGAACGCCTCGGGATCGGGGACGGCCCCGTCGTCGGTGTTGACGCCGATGCAGCACCGGCCGTCGTAGGACAGCAGCGTGATGTTGGCGGCGGACCCGATCGTGGGTCCGAGGGCGTAGAACCCCTCCACTCGGGCGCCGCCCACGTAGACCGCTTCGGGGAAGCCGGGCACGTTGGAGGCGAGCACGTCCACGTGCTTCAGCATCCCGCCGGTGACCGCCGCCGGCAGCAGGTTCAGCACGGCGGCGATCGTGTTCGAGTACGGGATCGAGGCCTCGACCCGCAGCCCCGCGCACAGCGCCCCGACCTGGCGCATCCGGGCGAGCGGGTCCACCATCCCCACGGGGACGGCGAAGCGCATCAGCGTGACGCGGTTGCCGCCGTCGGGATCGTCGTCGGCCCGGATGGAGATGGGCATCGACATGTGCAGGTCGCCCACGGCCGCGCCGTGGAGGTCGTGGTAGCGGCGGAGCCCACCCGTCACCGCAGCCACGAAGGCGTCGTTGAGCGTGCCCTCCACTTCCTTGGCCGCAGCCCGCAGCGCCGGGAACGGCACCTCGAGCACCGCATAGCGCCAGGCCAGACGGCGCTCGACCATGACGGTCGACGACGTGGTGGTGACGGGCGCCACGAACCGGGCCACCGAGCGGGCCGTCTCGGCCGTGGCCGACACGACACCGACCGGGTGGCGGACCAGGGCGGCGATCGTGCCCGGGAGGGCAGCGGCGCTGCCGACGATGGTCTCGGCCAACCGACGGACCTCGTGGCCGATGGCCTCGCGCACCAGGTCGACCTGGTCGTGGTGGGGTGCCGTCGGGACGGGGGGCATCGGGCCGCGGTCAGCAGGCGTGCGCTCCAGATCGACCACGTGGGTGGCCAGCTGGATGCCGCCGATCCCGTCGGTCAAGGCGTGGTGGACCTTCATGACGAGCGCGGCCCGCCCGCCCTCGAGCCCCTCCACCAGCGTGAACTCCCACAGCGGTCGGGCCGGATCGAAGGCGGTCATGCCGCTGACCCGGGCCAGCTCGAGGACGGCATCGAGCGTGCCCGGCGCCGGGGCGCCGACCCGACGGAGGTGCCAGGCCAGGTCGAAGTCGGGGTCGAACAGCCAGCGGGGCGACGACAAGCCGAACGGCAGCGACGAGGGGGCCAGTCGCTGGCGAAAGGTGGGCGTGAGGCGGGTGGCCCGCTCGATCCGCTCGCAGAGGACGCCCCAATCGGGCGAGCGGTCATAGGTGGCAACGGCCACGATGGTCGAGCGGAGCAGCGGATCGCGCTCCATCCGCCATGTGAACACGTCGGTGTCCCGCACGTGCGCTTCGAGCAACTCACCAGCCATCTCGTGCCTCCCCTACTGACGGTACGACCGGCCCGCCGGCCCGGACAGGGCCAGAGGACCCTTGCCACAGACCGATCCGGTTGCGGAATACCCTAGGGGGTATAGTGTTGCAATGAGGGACGCCATCGAACACCGCCCCTCTCGGAGGACCTCATGCTCTTCACCCAGTACTACCTCGACTGCCTGTCGCAGGCCTCCTACCTCATCGGCGATCCGACCACCGGCCGCGCCGTGGTCATCGACCCCCGCCGCGACGTCGACGAGTACGTCCGCGACGCCGAGGCCGCCGGCCTCACCATCACCTGGGTGATCGAGACCCACTTCCACGCCGACTTCCTCTCCGGCCACCTCGAGTTGGCCGAGCGCACCGGCGCCACCATCGGGTTCGGTCCGAGCGCGGTCACGGAGTTCGACTCGCACACCTTCACCGACGGCGAGCGCCTCGAGCTCGGCGAGGTCGTGCTCGAGATCCGCCACACGCCCGGCCACACGCCCGAGTCCATCAGCGTCGTCGTGTGGGAGCACGCCGACGACGCCGAGCCCTGGGGCGTCCTCACCGGCGACACGTTGTTCATCGGCGACGTCGGACGCCCCGATCTGCTGGCCGCCATCGGCTACGAGAAGGCCGACCTGGCCTCCATGCTCTACGACTCGCTGCGCGACAAGCTCCTCGTGCTGCCCGATGCCACCCGGGTGTACCCGGCCCACGGCGCGGGCTCGGCCTGCGGCAAGAACCTGTCCACCGAGACGTCGTCCACCATCGGCGACCAGCGACGCACCAACTACGCGCTGGCCCCGATGACCCGTGAGCACTTCATCGACATCGTCACCGAAGGCCAGCCCGCCGCTCCCGCCTACTTCCTGCGCGCCGCCACGCTGAACCGGGCCGAGCGCCCGCTGCACGACGACGACCGTGCCCTCCCCCAGCTCTCACTCGATGAGCTCCTGGTCCGGCGCGAAGCCGGAGCCGTCGTCATCGACACCCGCGACTCGGCCGACTTCGCCGCCGGCCACCTCGTCGAGTCGCTCAACGTCGGGCTCGACGGCCGCTTCGCCGAGTACTCCGGCTCGGTCGTCCCGCTCGACACCCCGATCGTGATCATCGCCCCCGACGAGACCGCCGCCGACGAGGCCCGCGTCCGGCTGTCCCGAATCGGCATCGACGCCACCACCGGCTGGATGCCCGTGGCCGAGCTGGCCACGCCCCCGGCCGAGCCGCTCGTGGCCCAGGCCTCGCGGCTGACCGCCCTCGAACTGGCCAGCCGCCGCACCGAGGTGCCCGACCTGGTCGTGGTCGACATCCGCAACCCCGGCGAGGTGGTCGACGGCATGATCGACGGCGCCCGCCACATCCCGCTGGCCCAGCTCCCCACCCGCCTCGACGAGCTCGACCCGACGGCGCCGACGGTCGTGTACTGCGCCGGCGGCTACCGGTCGTCGGCCGCCGCCAGCCTCCTGCGCCGGGCCGGGTTCACCGACGTATCCGACATCCTCGGCGGGTTCGGTGCCTGCTCGGTGCTGGCGCCGGCCGCGAGCTGACCCGGTGTTCGCCAGCCCGCTCGGCCTGCTCATCGGATTGTCGCTCGGCGCCCTCGGCGGCGGCGGCTCGATCCTGGCCGTGCCCGTCCTCGTCTACGCCGCCGGCCAGACGCCGCAGGAGGCGACGGCCACCAGCCTCGTGGTGGTCGGCCTGGCCGCACTGCTCGGCCTCGTCGACCACCACCGCGCCGGGCGGGTGCAGTGGCCGATCGGCACCACCTTCATCGCCACCGGCATCGCGGGCGCCATGGTGGGCACGGCCGTCAACCACCGTCTCGACGGCGACGTCCTGTTGCTCGGGTTCGCCGTGCTCATGTTCGGCGTGGCCGGCCGCATGCTGGTCAAGGCCCGCAACGCCATGCGCGCCGGCGCCGCTTCTCCCTCCGTCACCACCGGCCCCGTGCTGTGCGGCGAGCCCGACAGCTGCGCCGTCGCCTTGTCCGACAGCCTGCGCCGTTCATCGGTGTCGAAGCGAGCGAACGCCCTCGACCTGCTCGACACGGTCGGCCAACGCACGCTCGAGGTGCCCGGCACCCCCGACGACGGTCGGACGTTCGTCGACGGCGGCACGTGGCGCAACCACAGACTCTGGCGCTCGCGCCGCTGCCTCGGCCGCCTGATCGTGGCCGGTACCGTCGTCGGCTTCCTCACCGGGCTGTTCGGCGTGGGCGGCGGCTTCGTCATCGTGCCCGCACTCACCCTGGGTTTGGGCATGACCATGTCATCGGCCGTCGGCACGTCGCTGCTCATCATCGCCGGCAACGCCGTGATCGCTCTGGCCTTGCGGGGCGTCGGCGCCGTGGACTGGTCGGTGGCCGCTCCGTTCGCCATCGCCGCCGGCATCGGGGTCTTGCTGGGCAGCCGCCTGGCCGGACGCCTCCCGGCGGCCAAGGCCTCGGCTGCGTTCGCCGTGCTCACCATCGCCATCGCCGGCTACACCGCATCGCAGGCCATCGGCGCCCTGGCCTGATCCGGTTGACGCCGGACGACCACCAACTACCGTCTCGGCCATGACCACGGGGGCGTTGCTGGGCACGGTGTCGTCGATCAACCGGTATCCGGTGAAGTCGCTGCAGGGTGAGGCGGTGCGCACCAGCGCCGTGCTCCTCGACGGCCTGGTCCACGACCGGGCCATCGCCTTGGCCGACCCGGCCAGCGGGCGGATCCTCACGGCCAAGACCGTTCCCGAGCTCCTGTGGGGCCAGGGCCACGTCGACGACGGTGCGGTCACCATCACCCTGCCCAACGGCGACGTGGTCGACACCGCCGACCCCGGCGCACGTGCGGCGCTGTCGACGTGGCTCGACCGCCCCGTCGTCGTGGTCGCTCCCGACCCCGACCAGACTCGCAGCTACGGCATGACCTTCGACCCGCCCGACGACACGGCCGAGGTCTACGACATCCCGGCGCCGGTCGGCTCGCTGCACGACCTCGCTCCCCTGCACGTGCTCACCACGGCCAGCTTGGCTGCCGTCGACTCGGCCCGACCCGACCTCGACTGGGACGTCCGCCGCTACCGCCCGAACGTGCTGCTCGACGTCGAGGGTGCCGACTTCGTCGAGGACACCTGGGTCGGGTCGACCATCGTGGTCGGCGACGTCCACATCGCCGTGCAGCAGGCCACCGTGCGGTGCGCCCTCCCGCTGCGGGCTCAGCCCGGTGACATCGAGCGCAGCGTCGACCTCTACCGGGCCCTCGACGAGCTGCACGCCAACCACCTCGGCGTCTACTGCGCCGTCGCCCAGCCGGGCACGTTCTCGGTGGGCGACGAGGTCCGCCTGTTGGCCTGAGGCGGCCGGTCTGACCGTCAGGCCGGGTCGAAGCGAAGCGCGGGCGGATGCCGCCGCACGCGGTCACGCACCGAGGCCGCCAGCCACGTGAGCAGCCCCGACGCTGCGGGCACCACCAGCACCACGAAGGCGAGGGTGACGGGGTCGACCCGCAGCGGCATGTCCGCGTAGGTGGTCTCGACGTTGAAGGCCAGCACGACGGCGCCGGCGGTGAACAGGCCGGTGGGTACGGCGATGGCCACGGCCGTGGCCGGCAGCAGCAGCGCCCGCAGCGCGCCGACCCGACGGGTGGTCACCGGCGACGCACCGACGGCCGACAGCACCAACGTCTCGTCGCGGTTGTCCGTCGCCGCCAGCGACAAGCCGACGACCACCACACCGAGCATGAGGGCGAAGGCGATGCCGAGCAGGATGGCACGGACCATCGCCTCGCTCATCGAGGAGCCGAAGTCGTCGGGCAGCTCGATCCACTGGGAGCCGGCGCCCTGCTCGAAGCCGCCGTCGACCTGCTCGAAGGCGATGTCCTCCCGCAGCCGCGACAGGTCGGCGCGCTCGTCGGCGGCGAGCGGGCGACCGACGTCGACCACCTGGCTCTGCGACAGGTCGACCAAACCGACGCGTTCGGCCGTGGCCGGGCCGATCAACGTGAGGGGCAACGTCATCGACGCCGCCGGGCGCTCGATGGTGGCGGCCACGTCGAGGTCGAGCAATTCCGGGCGCGCACCACCGGCCTGCACGACCTCCCCGGCCAGGTACCCGACGCCTTCCTCCACGTACGACGCGCGACCCGGTGCGGCAACGCGCACCAGGGCTCCTTCGTCGAGCGCCGCCCGCAGGTCGGCGGGCACGTCGAACAGGTCGAGCATGCCGGGGTTGGCGATGCCGATGTCGCCCACCTGCGTGCGATCCACGGGCACCGCCGTCGAGCCGGGGAGCACCGTCTGCACTCGGCCGACGAGCGCATCGCTGTCCATCTCGGCCGACTCGGCCACCACCAACCCGTCGGCCAACAAGGGCGCGGCGTAGCCCTGGAACGTAGCCTCCTCGTACTGCCGTGACGACACGCTGGCCGCCAGGGTCGAGCCGGCCACGCACACGGCGGCCACGGCGCAGATGGCGGCCACGATGGCGGCCGACCGCACCCGGTTGCGGGCCAGGCTGCGGCCGGCCAGGCGCAGCGACGTCGAGCGTCCGGCGACGAGGCGTTCCATGCCGGACACGGCCCACGGCGCCACCGCGCACGTCCCGCCGAGGACGGCCAAGGCACCGAACACGGCGACGAGGCCCTTCACCGTCTCGTTGCTCACGTAGCCGTCGCCGGCGAGCGTGGCCATGGCCGCGCCGGCCAGCACCAGGCTGCCGCCCACGATGGCCACGGCGCCGAGCACGGGCACCACCGCCGGCACAGCACGCAGCGGACGACGACCGGCGAGCGCTTGCAGGGTGGGGACCTTCGCCGCCGAACGGGCGGGCAGCGAGGCGGCGCCCGCGGCGATGACGGTTCCGAGCGCCACGATGCCGACGAGATCGCCGATCACGATCCTGGCCCCTTCCACGCGGTGGCCGACCGCTTCCGACACGAGGTCGGCGGGGACGAGGCGCGCCGTCACGGCCACGGCAACGACGCCGGCGGCGGCGCCGAGGAAGCCGGCCAGCGCGCCCTGGGCCACGAGGGTCCGCCGCAGCAGCCCAGGTGAGGCACCGGCGCTGGCCAGAAGCCCGAGCGAGTGGAGCTGTCGTCGGGCGCCCACGGCGAAGGCGGCGGCCACCACGATGCCGACCACGATCAGCGCTACCCCACCAAGCACGAACGTCCAGAAGATGGCCATGGCACTCGACGGAGGCGGCGCCGGCGTGAGCGGCGAAAGTGAGGCCGGCAACGTCGGCTCCCGATAGCCGTAGTCGGTCACGGCCCGGTCAGCCAGCAGGAACGGCCGGCCGGGCACGTCGGCCAGCACGGTGGTACTGACCAGCCGAAGCTCAGGCAGCGAGGCCACATAGGCCGCCGGCGCATCGAGGCGCTCCGGGTGGGTGAGGCCCACCACGGTGAGGTCGCGATCGAGGCGCTCGGGGCTGATCGCGTCGCCGAGCGACACGCCGAGCTCGTCAGCCAGTGTTGCGTCGAGCACCACCTCGCCAGCCCCCGGGCTCGCCTTCCCCTCGATGGAGGCGAATCGTCCACGGGCGATGTCGTCGTCGACCGGAAGGTCGCTGAGCTCGACGTACACCCGAGCGCCGTCGATGGTCACACGGTCAGCCAGCCTCCGCTCGACCACCAGCCGACTGCCGGGCGGCAGCGCGGCCAGGAGATCCTCGACCGACTGATCATCAGCACCCCGATAGAACGGGCCGCTCACGGCGTCGGCCTGGCCCCAGCTGGCCTCGAACTGGTCCGTCGCCGACCACGACGAGGTGCGGATGCCGACGGTGACGGCGGCCATGGCCGCGGTGGGCAGCATCACGAGGAGCACCACGAGCGTGGTGCGCCACGGATGGCGGACCACCTCCCGGCGAGCCAGCCGGAACGACAGGGCGAGGCGGGCGCGCATCAGACCAGCACCTCGGCGGGCGGCGCCGCAGCCGATGGCGGAGACGCGGGCGGGGCGGCAGCCGACTCGACGAGGGCACCGTCGCGGACCCGCACCAGGCGATCCGCCCACGAGGCGAAGCGCGGCTCGTGGGTCACGAGCACCACGGCGCAGCCCCGCTCCTTCGACAAGCGGGCCAGCAGGTCGATGATCTGATCGCCCGACGTGGTGTCGAGCGCACCGGTGGGCTCGTCGGCCAGCAGTAGCGACCGACCGCCGACGATGGCCCGAGCGATGGCCACGCGCTGCTGCTGACCACCGGAGAGGTCGTCGGGGAAGCGGTCGAGCGGGCCGTCGAGGCCGACGGCGTCGAGCGCGTCTCGGGCCTCGCTGCGGGCGGCCCGGCTCGACGTGCCGTCGAGCTCGAGGGGCAAGCTCACGTTCTCGACGGCGGTGAGCGTGGGCACCAGGTTGAGCCGCTGGAACACGACCCCGACGTGGCGACGGCGCAGCGTGGCCAAGGCGGCGGCGTCGAGGCCGCCGAGGTCGCGGCCGGCCACCACCACTCGTCCGGCCGACGGAGCCTCGAGGCCGGCGGCCAGGTGCAACAGCGTGGACTTCCCCGAGCCGGACGGGCCCATCACGGCCACGAACTCACCCGGGGCGATGGTGAGATCGACACCGGCGAGGGCGCGCACCTCGGTGTTGCCGGTGCCGAACGCCTTGGTGACGCCGACCAGTTCCAAGGCCGGTGGCGTGGTCGCCGGGGTGGACGTCGTGGTCATGGGTTCCTCCGGGAGGTGGTGGCGTGCGGGCGATCGGATGAGGAGCTGCGGACGTGCTCTTCGCAGCGGTCGAGCCAGGCCAGGTCGGCCTCGAGCCGTCCCGACAGGGCGTCGTGAGCCAGGACCTCGGCCGGCTCGGTGCGGGCCTGCTGACGGCGGCGCTCGGACTGCAAGGCGGCGAACAGCGCGGCCCGCTGGGCGTCGATGACCTCGAGGGCGCTGCGCTCGTCTCGCCCGACGGCCACGAGCACCTTGGTCATCAGCTCGTCGCGGGGCGGGGCCTGCTCGCTCGCCGCCCCGATCAGCCAGGCGGCCAGCTCAGCCTGCCCGGCACGGGTGATGGCGTAGGTGCGCTGGCCGTTCACGGGCTCGGGGGCGTCGGTGCCGGCGGGCACGAGCTCGGCGGCGGCACCGTCGCGGACGAGGCGATCGAGGGTCGTGTACACCTGCCCGACGTTGAGCGGCCACACGCCACCGGTGCGGGCCTCGAACGTGGCCTTGAGCTGGTAGCCGTGGGCGGGGCCTTCGTCGAGGAGCTGGAGCAGCGCGGACCGGACCGTCATAGATACTGAGTATGCATACCCAGTATCCCTAAGTCAAGGATGAGCCCGGGTGGGCGATCGGCGGGCCGATGGCAAGATGGGGCCATGGCCATCGAGGTGACGGTGCGAGACGACGCGGTCGACATCGACATCACCGGCGCCGCCGACGTGTTGCTGTGCCTCAGCGGCGGCCTGCGGATCCCCATGGCCGACGTGGTCGGGGCTCGCCTCCTGTCGTGGGACGAGTTCCGCCCCGAGCTCGGCTGGCGCGTCGGCGGTGGCTACTGGCCCGGACTGATCGCCACCGGGTGGTTCACGGTCCCCGATCGCAAGGGGGCCCGCCAACTCTTGGCCGTGTTCCGCGATCGCGCCGAGATCCTGGTCATCGACACCAAGCTCGACAAACCGTGTCGCGTCGTGCTCCAGCACCCCGACCGCGAGCGCCTGGCCTGGTGGATCAACGAGCGGATCGCGCAGGCGGCATGAACCTCCTCGACGCGCTGCGCACCACCGCCGCCATCCGCGACTTCACCGATCGACCCGTCGACCGCGCCACCGTCGCCCGCATCCTCGACACGGCCCGCTTCGCCCCCAACGGCGGCAACGCCCAGTCGTGGCGGGTCATCTCGGTCGAAGACCCGTCGACGCGGGCCCAGCTGCGCGACCTCTACCTCGACGGCTGGCAGCTCTACCTGGCCCAGTCCGCCGCCGGCCTGCGCCCGTGGGCGCCACTCACCGACCGCGACCGCGAGGCCGAGGTCATCGCCGCCGCACGCGCCGAACCCCGCGTGCCCGGCACCCTCGGCGACTTCGCCGAGCACTTCGACCGCGTCCCCGCCTTGCTGGTGGTGGCCGCCGACCTCCGCCTGCTGGCCGCCACCGACCGCGACCTCGGCCGCTACACGATCGTGGGCGGCGCGTCGGTCTACCCGTTCGTGTGGTCGATCCTGCTAGCCGCCCGCGAGGAGGGCCTCGGTGGCGTGATCACCACCATGGCCGTGGCCGCCGAGCCTGCGGTGAAGGCACTCCTGGGCGTGCCCGACGAGTTCGCCCTGGCCGCCGTCGTGGCCCTCGGCGAACCGCAGCGCCAACCCACGAAGCTGCGGCGCGGCGCCGTCGAGACCTTCGCCACCGTCGACCGCTTCGACGGCGACGCCATCCGCGTCGACCCCAGCCCCGACCAACCCCACCACCCGAGCGCCTGATGCGCGTGCTCGTCACCGGCGGCACCGGCTTCATCGGTTCCTACGCGGCCATCGCCTTCGCCGACGCCGGCCACGACGTGCGGTTGCTCGTGCGAGACCCGGCCAAGGCGGCCCGCGTGTTCGCCCCCCACGACCGGCCCGTCCCCGAGCTCGTCGTGGGCGACATGACCGACCCGGTGGCCGTGGCCGCCGCCCTCGAGGGGTGCGACGCCGTGCTGCACGCCGCCGCCCACGTGGGTGTGGCCGACGGCGATGCCTCGGCCGTGGCCACCAACGCCGTCGGTGTGCGCAC
>Ga0335397_10011104_pt1 | contig 11120 bp, 7 predicted proteins | sample MAT04_FD_205740 | JGI IMG/M metagenome (GOLD analysis project Ga0335397, IMG submission 205740) | Freshwater microbial communities from Lake Fryxell liftoff mats and glacier meltwater in Antarctica - MAT-04 (spades assembly) (version 2) ...
TATAAAAGAAAAAGTACCAAACAGTGCTGCATATCCTGAACTGTAACGTGGCGTTTCGTAAAACATGTTTATGCCTTTTGTAAAATCTGCCCCGTCAAACTCTACGTAAGGAATAAGGTCCCAATTCTTTTCCTTCATACCCGCATAAATCTGTGGTTCAAAAACATTTCTTAACCAGTTACCCGCAGTTGCGCCCAACTTTTCGTATTGTGTTGTTATAAGCGTCATCGTATGCTGGTAATCTGCGCCATCGCTCACATGGTTGTCAATAAAAATATCAGGATTTAACCAATGAAAAAGTTTTGCAAAAGCTTTGGATTCTTTGCTGTCATTTTTTGTAAAATCACGGTTAAGGTCGAGGTTTTGGGAGTTGCCTCTAAAACCATATTCCACAGGGCCATTTTGATTTACACGGGTTACAGAATTTCTGTTTAAACTGCCACCTATATTGTAGATGGGAATTATAGCTAATACCACATTATCAGGTAACACTATTTTTTTATTTTTAATATCTCTCACCAACATCATGCTTGCATCTATCCCATCAGGCTCACCGGGATGAATGCCATTATTGATCATGATAACAACTTTGTTTTTTTTATGCCATTCTGTAGGGCTGAAATTTTTATCAGCGCTTACAAGAACAATGTGCAATGGATAGCCAGCATCGCTCATTGCGCCCTCTTTCATTAAAATATTGTCTGAGGTTTTATCAAGTAATTTATAAAAATTGATGGTTTCAAAGTAAGTAGCTGTTTCTGTTCCTTTGGTTTTCTCAAATCTAGTTTGTTGGGCAAAAGAAAAACTTGTAAAAAAGCAGCATATAATAACGAATGTTTTCTCCATCTTCAAAAATAAGTGAAAGCAGGAAAGATTAAAAATAGGAATCTTTTAAATATAAAAAAGCCCCGCATTTGCAGGGCTTTGAAAATTGAATTGATAATTATTTTATTATCACAAATGACTCGTTAATCACTTGTTGGTTGTTTGTTATTGTAATGAAATATCTTCCTGTTGAAAGGTTTTTTACATCCAAACTAATATTTAAATTATTTGCAGAAATACTTTGCTGTTTAACCATTCTACCCGTTACATCTAATACCTGTAACGTACTGTTTTTAAACAATGGCTCATATAACTTAATGTTTAATTCTCCCATTGTTGGGTTAGGATAAACCAATGCATTGGAAAATTTAAGCGGAAGTTTGATAGTAACAATCGTACTGTAAGTAAATACTCCATTGTTGTCAACCATTTTTAATCGATAATAAACAACCTTGCTGTTTGGTAAATTTTTATCGTAAAAATTATAAGTTGTGTTAGTTTGAACCGGCAACATTCCAATTTTTTCATACTTAATACCATCTATACTTCTTTCAATATCAAAGCGGTTAAATCTATCAGGATTTTCCGCAACCCATTTAAGTATCGCAGCATTGTTCTGTAATTTCCCTTCAAAACTTACGAGTGTAATTGGCAAAGCTAGACCGCATGACGATGACCATATTTGCCCCACATATTCAGGATGATCTACAAATGGATTTCTGTTCGATTGATAACCGTAAACGTCATTGTTACGGTCAATTTCTTTTGCACTTACAGGATCTGCGTTGTGCCAGTTTATAAGCATTTGTAAGTAACTTATTTCTACAGAAGGCCATATTGTACCATCCATCACCACATCACCACCTACTTGAAAGTTTTCCCAGGTTGGTTGTTCAGCTTGGTATCTGGTAACCATATATAAGGTTGCTCGTGCCAAATCGCCTTTGTATGCATTTATAGGCTCGAATACGGGACCAGAATAACCAGGGAAATTAATCGCTGAACTTCCAAGTTTTGAACCATTTGCAGTAGTAGTGGTAGCTGTTGCTACAATACCATAAGGGAAATTGCTGCGCAGTGAATTTATATCCATATCAGTAGGGTATATATGGAAAAGATCAGCACCGGGAAAACTTGAAGTGCCTCCGCCAAACCAGCTCTGCGGAAAACTATGTTCTTTATTCCAGCCGTTACCTTCTCCGTCCGCACCGGTTCCTATATTAAATTGGGAAAATGTATAGGTGTAAGGGTCTGCTCCGGCAGGATTATCAGAATACATATCCCAAACAATAGTTGCGTTACCGGCATCATTAAGTCTGTCATCTGTAGTAAGGAATTGTACATCATCTAAACTACCGTAATTGTTTTGTGTGTGGCCACTTGTAATGATGCCATTTATAGCAGTTTTTAAAGGAGCACATGTTAAACCTGCCGCTGCATTGTAATAGCCTGTTGGGATACCGGTTGGGTTATTAGTGGTTGTTGCTGTTCCATCTAAAGATGTTGTGCTGTAAAAAGGTGCACCTGTACATGCATCGTTTGCGGCAAATACATAAAAATAATATGGAGTAGAAACTGTAAGGCCGGTAGCGGTAAAAGAAGTGGTGTTATTGTAACTAACAACATTTCCATTACCAAAAGCCTGGCCGTTTGTGTAAACTGTGCCGTTTGCCGGTGCAGCACCAAGCGGTGGAGCTACTGCACTTATTACAACCAAATATTTGCTTGCACTACTTGTGGTAAAGGTTCCTGAAATAGAAGTATTACCTGGCGTTAATGTAAGAGGTGCAACCGGTGTTGCCGGCGTAGTACATGCAGCTAGAGCCGGTGTTGTTACATCAAGCGTTAAAGGATTAGTCTGGTTATAGTTTGGCCCGCCGGAGCAACCCTGATCTTCCATTGCAAATACAAAATAATAATATTGGGTAGAAGGGGATACGGTATTATCTGTAAAAGTACCATCATCAGAAATGTCGATAACTGTTCCGTTACCGCCTCCGATAACTTGACCTGCAATATAACCTGTACCATCTACCGGTAATGGTGAAAGTGCGGATACTGTACTTCTTACCACAAGATAATTTACAACGTTGGTTGGATTAGTAATTAAAGTAAAAGTGCCCGATACGGAAGCTGCAGTTGTAGTAAAACTTAAATTTGTTGGTTGTGCAGTAGGCTCAGTGCAGGCAGGTAAAGGAACATTATTGTACAGGGTAACATCATCAATTGTCCATCTTGAAGAGGCTGTAGTTGTAGGATTTATATACACCCATGCAATTCTAATATTTGATGTATTAAAAGTAGAAAGGTTTATGTTGTCTGATAATGTCCAGGCACCCATACCCGCTACGTTAGAAGGAAAATTTCCTGTTAAATTGGTCCATGTTGCAGTATTTGGATCAGTACCTGATACGTAATTAGAAGATATTTTAAGCTGAAGAGAATTACCGTTAAAATCTCCTCTTGAATAAAATTTTAATGTTGGAAAACCAGTTGCGGTTAAATCATAAACAGGCGTTATAAGCCAGTCTTCATTTAAAGGGCTGGTTCCCGATACAAACGCATTCATTTGTACTGCATTTGCGTCAGTTCTACCTAAAGTTGAACAACCCCAAAACTGGGATGGACCGGTAACACTGTATTGTAACCAACCTTCGTTGGTAAAAGTGTTTGCACAATTTGTGAATGTATAATTGTTGCCGATAATGCCTGCTGCGGGTATTGGAGCAGTTGTAAAATTCCAAATAGTATTTCCGGTAATGCCTGCAAAATTATTTAATGCCACATCTGTAAACGCACCTGCTGCAATTTCTATGTAATAGTCTGTAGCATTTAATAATGGATTTACTGTGATAGTTGCCGTTGTACTTGGGGCAATTGCAACAACTGCATTGGTTACATTTATCGTTTGAACGGTTGAATTATCTGAAATTCTTTTTATAACAATATTTCCTGTTCCTTTTACAATGGGTTCATTAAATAAGATTTGAAGCGATGTATTTGTAGGAACGTTTGTGGCATTGTCTGCTGGTGTTAGAGTTGTTACTGTTGGAGGCGTAACATCAGCGCCGCTAAGAGTTGATGTAATTAAAATATCATCAATACCAATCCATTCATCAGATCCTGCAGAGTTTGCTGTAATTATTCTTATTTCTACTTGCGATTGACCATTACATGCTGCAGGTAATGTAACATTTACTGGAGTTACAAGAGTGGCTAAGCTGGGACCCGTACTAGCATCTGCAACAAAGCCTGCAGGAATATCAATAAAATTACCAGTGTTGCCTAACCTGTATTGTAATGCGACAGGTTGCGTTGTATTATCTATAGATCCATCTATATCTCTTAAATTATACTGCACAACAATATTGGTTACTGAAAATGCATTTAAATAAATTACTAAATGAGGTGCGTCCGCTGTACCTGAACCTTGAAAAGCAATTGTAGGATTAGAAATGCCATCAAATTCTGCCATACCACCACTGGTAAGTGTATTTGGGTTAGTTTGATTTGCAGTTACATTTAAATCGCCTGTAGCAGCAGATGGCCCCAAAATTGTTGAGGGATTAGTACCTGCAGTTGATCCAATACCCGCAGGTAAATTTTGACCTTGAAAACCTTGAAAATTTGGATAACCAGTCCAAACATTATTCGTCGTAATTAAACCAGTATTAGACCAGTTTTCAGAAAGATTTCCTGATGATAGGGGGAAATAACTTTGAGAAAAAATATTAGAAGAGTAAAGAAACAATCCCAACAATAGAAAGTAGATTTTTTTCATACATATTTTTTATGAGTTGCAAATGTAGAAAAAATACTACTCTTTTATATTAACTAAATATCAACAAAAAGCCCGTCAATATTGAATTAACGGGCTTTTTATATATTTTAAATGAGTTATATTATTTTGCTAGAGCATTAATTCTTTTAGCCAACTTGCTCTTTAAATTTGCCGCTTTATTTTTATGGATAGTACCACGCTTAGCTAATTTATCTATCATAGAAGCTACAGATGGCAATTTATCAGTTGCTGCGCTTTTTTCGTCAAGGGCTTTAATATCACGAATTGCATTACGGGTAGTTTTACCATAGTAACGGTTACGATCTCTACGTTTTGAACTTTGTCTAACGTCTTTCTTGGTTGCTGCGTGATTTGCCATTGTTCTTATTTTTGGAGTGCAAATGTAGCATTATTCTTTAAGAGTTCAGCATTTTTTTTAAATAATCTTATAAACGGCCAAATTTTAAATTACTTTAGACATTTGCAATCGTATTTTCATTTGTTTAAATCCGATATTTGCACGCTATTTGGCACTATCTCAGCAATTAATCTATAATATACAATGAAGGACTTTCAATTTATTACAAATGCACACCCCTCTTACATAGAAAATATTTATAACGACTATGTAAAAAATCCCGAAGCAGTAGACGCAGATATGAAGAAGTTTTTTGAGGGTTTCGATTTTGCTGTTGGAAATAATTTAGTAGCCAATGGAAAATCAATTGCTGCTGCAACCCCTTCTTCAAATGGTGCGGTTTCAAATCTTGATAAAGAATTTGCCGTTTACCAGCTTATACAATCTTACAGAAAAAAAGGGCATTTAATTGCTAAAACAAATCCGCTAAAAGAAAGAAAAGACCGTAACGCCGGTTTGGAATTATCCAATTTTAACTTGAGCGATGCCGATCTGAATGTGGAGTTTGAGGCAGGTAAATTTTTAAACCTTGGTAAAACCAGTTTGCAAAATATTATTTCGCATTTGCAAAAATCATATACGCATCATGTAGGGGTGGAGTACAGCGCATTAAACGATCTAAAAAAAATACAATGGCTATCAAATGAAATGGAAGAAGGTTTTCACAAACCCCTTGAAATAAAACAAAAAAAACGCATTCTTCAAAAACTAAATGAAGGCGTGATGTTCGAGAAATTTCTTCATACAAAATATATTGGGCAAAAACGTTTTAGTTTAGAAGGTGGCGAGAGTACCATTGCCGGATTGGATGCTATTATAAATATTGGTGCAGAAAATGACGTGCAGGAAGTAGTGATAGGAATGGCACACAGGGGTCGTTTAAATGTATTGGCCAATGTAATGGGCAAAACCTACGAACAAATTTTTACAGAGTTTGAAGGGACAGCAATACCAGATACGACCATGGGCAGTGGAGATGTAAAATATCACTTAGGTTTTAGCACGCAGGTAGAAACTAGCGGCGGTAAAAAAATAGATTTAAAACTTTGTCCTAATCCTTCCCATTTAGAAACCGTTGACCCCATTGTAATTGGTTACGCACGCAGCAAAGCTGATGTGTTATACAACAGTGATTTCGATAAAATATTGCCAATATTAATACACGGAGATGCTTCAATAGCTGGGCAGGGTGTGGTATACGAAGTGCTACAAATGAGTAATCTTAAAGGTTATTACACCGGCGGAACCATACATTTTGTAATAAATAACCAAGTTGGTTTCACTACTGATTTTGATGATGCCCGCAGTTCAGATTATTGTACATCAGTTGCAGCCATTGTGCAGGCACCTGTACTTCATGTAAATGGGGATGACCCGGAAGCTGTAGTAAAAGTTTGCGAAATAGCCACCCGTTATCGTCAGGAATTTAACAGCGATATTTTTATAGATATGGTTTGCTTTCGCAGGCACGGGCATAATGAAGGCGATGAACCAAAATTTACCCAGCCTATGCTTTACCAGCTTATAGATAAGCACATGAACGCACGGGAAGTATATACTCAATTTTTGATGGAAAATGGCGAGCCGGATGCAAAATTATTAGCCAAAGAAATGGAGCAAAAGTTTTTGGCAGAATTACAGGAAAGGTTGGATGAAGTAAAGCAACATCCATTACCATATACTTATCAAAAGCCTGAAGAATGGTGGAAGCAATTACGAAAAGCAACGGCGGAGGATTTTAAAACCTCGCCAATTACAGCTATAAAAGAAGAAGAATTAAAAAAGATTTTTGATGGCTTAATGAAATGGCCCGAGAGTTTTAAACCATTAAAAAAAGTAGAAAAACTTATTGCAGACAAAATAAAACTGTTTGCAGATTCTCAAAAAATTGACTGGGCTACTGCAGAGTTAATTGCATATTCAAGTATTATAACCGAAGGTAAAGATGTACGATTTAGCGGGCAGGATAGTATAAGAGGAACATTTAGCCACAGGCATGCAGTTATTTATGATGAAAATACTAATAAAGGGCATAACAGGCTTAATCATTTTAGCGAAAATCAATCGCCTTTTAGAATTTATAATTCTTTATTGAGTGAATATGCAGTACTTGGTTTTGAATATGGTTACAGCATGGCAAACCCAAATGCACTCGTAATTTGGGAAGCGCAGTTTGGTGATTTTGTAAATGGATGCCAGATTATTATTGACCAGTTTATAGCTGCTGCCGAAACAAAATGGCAACGCATGAATGGTGTTGCCCTATTGTTGCCACACGGTTACGAAGGGCAGGGGCCGGAGCACAGCAGTGCAAGAATGGAGCGTTTTCTACAGCAATGTGCAGAATTGAATATGGTAATAACAAATGTTACAACTGCTGCAAATTTTTTCCATCTAATGCGTAGGCAACTTGCCTGGCCGTTTAGAAAGCCGTTGGTAAATTTTGCACCAAAAGCCAATTTAAGATTGCCCGCAACTTATAGTAAAGTAAGCGAATTTACAGAAGGCGGTTTTACAGAAGTGTACGATGATATTACAAACAAAGATGCAGCTGCTGTAAAAAAAGTATTGATGTGCAGCGGTAAAATTTATTTTGATCTGGCAGAAAGAAGAGAAAAGGAAAGCAGGGAAGATGTAGCCATTATAAGATTAGAACAACTGTATCCTTTACCACAAAACAAATTGGACGAATTGTATAAAAAATACAGCAAAGCAATTTGGCATTGGGTGCAGGAAGAACCTTTAAACATGGGCGCAGCATCATATTTAAGAATGAATGTAGAAAATATAAATTTTCATATCATCAGCAGAAAAGCAAGTGCATCAACAGCGAGTGGGTATAGTAAAATACATGCAAAGGAACAGGCAGAAATTTTGGATACAGCTTTTAGTATTTAGATTAACAGAAATAGTGGATGTTGTACATTTTTTGTAAATTGAGTTTATAAAAATATTCTTTATGGAAACACTATTAGAAACAAAAACAGCAGAAGAAAAAAAACCATCGCTGCTTAGGCAGATTGTAGATGAAGCTGATATGCTTGATGATGAGGGTAAGGAGAGTGTATTGAGAAAAATAAAAGGCGAAAAAGCGATAGCGAAAGCAAGAGCCGCAGATAAATCTATGGAAGGCAATTGGATAGAAATGAGTGAAGAAGAAATTTGGGAAATGGTAAGTGCTAACAGAAAAAAATGGTATGAAGAAAGCCTTAGTCGTTGATACATCAGTATTTTTAACTTATGCAGCATATGATAAAATTTATCGGCTGGTAGATGCTATTCAAAAGTACTCATTGTTAGTTTATGTAAATGATAATTTGCTAAATGAAATTGAGAGAAATTTATATAATTCTGTTAGAGTAGAAAACGCCAATCCAATATTGATTTTTGAAGCAATAAAAGAAAATACAAAACTAGTTTCTATTACTTCAAGTTTCACCCAAAGCCCCGACCCAAAAGATAATTTTCTTTTTGACCTTGCTATACAAACCAACAGCGAAATACTAGTCACTCAAGAAAAAGCCTTGTTGGCATTTAAAGAAAGCCCGGTAATTATACATGATTTAAAATGGTTTAAAGAAACTTATCCTGTGCCTTTATAAATAAAAACAACTTTTTACCAAACACCGTATAATATAGCTACTAAATAGGTTGTTTTTGTTTACCGGTATAACTGTTAGGTGTGACATCTATAATTCTTTACTTTTGCATCCCACAATTATTATCAGATTAAATTTTTTATATGTTCAGTTCGTTAAGTGAAAAGTTAGAAGGTGCTTTTAAAAATATTAGAGGCGAAGGGCGAATAAGTGAATTAAATATTGCAAATACCGTAAAAGAAATTAGGCGTGCTTTGGTAGATGCAGATGTGAACTATAAAATTGCAAAAGAGTTTACAGATAAAATAAAAGAAACGGCGCTTGGCTCAAAAGTGTTGCTTGCGGTAAACCCCGGGCAGCAAATGGTGAAAATTGTGCAGGACGAATTAACTGCATTAATGGGTGGAAAAGAAAGTGAATTTAATGTAAATGGAAATCCAGCAATTATCTTAGTAGCAGGTTTACAAGGTTCCGGTAAAACTACTTTCAGCGGTAAACTTGCCAACTATTTAAAAACCAAAAAAGGCAAATCGCCTTTGTTGGTGGCGGCAGATATTTATCGTCCTGCGGCCATAGACCAGTTAGAAGTTTTAGGGGGCCAGATTGGAGTAGATGTATATGCAGAAAGAGAAAATAAAGATGCAGTTTCTATTGTGCAAAACGCCATTAAAGAAGCTCGTGCAAAAAATAAAAATGTAATCATTATAGATACTGCCGGTCGCTTAGCCGTAGACGAAGTAATGATGACCGAAGTTGCTAATGTAAAGGCAGCAGTAAACCCTCACGAAATTTTATTTGTAGTAGATAGTATGACCGGGCAAGATGCGGTAAACACAGCAGCAGCCTTTAATGAGCGGTTAGATTTTAGTGGCGTTGTACTTACAAAATTAGATGGAGATACAAGAGGTGGTGCCGCATTGAGCATTCAATACACCGTAAACAAGCCCATAAAATTTATGAGCAGTGGGGAGAAAATGGACACACTCGATGTGTTTTACCCGGAGCGTATGGCGCAGCGTATTTTGGGTATGGGCGATATTGTAAGTTTGGTAGAAAAAGCTCAGGAGCAATTTGATGAAGCAGAAGCAGCAAAGCTTGAAAAACGCATCCGCAAAAACCAGTTTGATTTTGAAGATTTTAAAACCCAGCTTGCTCAAATTAAAAAGATGGGCAACATAAAAGACCTGATGGGAATGATACCGGGTGTAGGCAAACAAATAAAAGATGTAGATATTAACGATGATGCATTTAAAGGTATTGAAGCCATGATAAACTCTATGACAATCTTAGAACGTCGTAACCCGGATCTTATAAACCCAAGTCGCAAAGCACGAATTGCAAAAGGCAGCGGAAAAGACATTGCAGACCTCAACGCATTTCTAAAACAGTTTGAACAAATGAAAGGCATGATGAAAATGATGAATAAGATGCCAATGGGAAAAATGATGGGAAGAAAGTAATTTTTATAAACAGTATTAGCAACTATAAGCACATTAATTTTTTGATGAAAACTAAAAATATCCTATCTTTTTTTCGGGGATGTAATATAAAGATCTACACTAGTTACAAAAAAAATACTGTACCCAAAACAGGTACAGTATTTTCATAAAAACAAAAAATAAATTAAGCGTTTGCAGCTTTGTGCATATCTCTGTATTTTTTAATAATATCGTGAGATGCTTTTAGAGAAGACTGTTGCGAAGTGATTAACTGTCTTGTGTCAGCATCTATTTCAGCATCTGATGATAATGCATCTTTGTATGCTCTTTGTGCTGCATCTTCACCAAATTCGCAAGCTTCTAAAACAGATTGTCTGTCTTTACCTGAAAACGTGGCTTTTACATCCATCCAAACACGGTAAATTTTGCCTCTGTTCGTAGTTCCTGTTGCAGGCTCACCACCTAATCTGCCCACCTCAGCGACTAATTCAGTTTTGTATGTTACACTTTCTTCAGCCATTTTAATAAAAATAGCTTTTAAGTCAACATCAATGTCTTTTGTTTCTTCTACTGCTTTTTGATAACCTTCAATGCGGTCGTTATTAATTTCAATAAGGTCATTTAAAACCTCTACTAAATTTTCGTTTGTTGTCATTTTAAATATATTTTTAAAGGTGAATTTTCAAGAATATTAATTCAATTTATAAGCCAATTTTTTTTTATCCTCTTAGCGTTCTAAAGTGTAAAATTTGTAGAAAATTGTACTCGTTATTAAAAAAATGAGTACTTAGTTGCATGAATATGGTAAAAAATTGTATTCTACAATTTATTAAACAGCATCCGTATCTCTTTCTACAGTTCGTGTTACAGTCACCTTATCAGCAGAGGTTGTGTTACTACTAGAACTTCTCGTAGCAAGAATAATGATAACGACTAATATTATACCACCCAAAACCCAAGCCCATGGCTCCATGTACCAGGTTTTTTCCGTACTTGTAGCTTCCGATGTTGTAGTAGTAGTAGCCAAAGTTGTGTCTTGTGCAAATGATATTACAGAA
>Ga0335397_10011105_pt1 | contig 11120 bp, 8 predicted proteins | sample MAT04_FD_205740 | JGI IMG/M metagenome (GOLD analysis project Ga0335397, IMG submission 205740) | Freshwater microbial communities from Lake Fryxell liftoff mats and glacier meltwater in Antarctica - MAT-04 (spades assembly) (version 2) ...
GATCTGGTACTTGATCCGACGTGCGGGTCGGGGACGACGGCGTATGTGGCCGAGCAGTGGGGGCGGCGGTGGATCACGATCGACACGTCGCGGGTGGCGCTGGCCTTGGCGCGGGCGCGGATCATGGGGGCGCGGTATCCGTTCTACCTGCTGGCCGATTCGCGTGCTGGCCAAGTGCAAGAGGCCAAAGTGACGGGCAAAGTGCCGTCGTCGCAGCCGACCCAAGGTAATGTCCGGCAAGGATTCGTGTACGAACGGGTGCCGCATGTCACGTTGAAAAGCATCGCCAACAATGCCGAGATCGATGTGATCTGGGACAAGTGGCAAGCCAAGCTCGAACCGCTCCGCGAGAAACTCAACGCAGCCACAAAACAGAACTGGCCGGAGTGGGAGATCCCACGAGAAGCCGACGCCAAATGGTCTGATGCAGCCAAGAAGCATCACGTCGACTGGTGGCAGGCCCGCATCGGCCGTCAGAAGGAGATCGACGCCAGTATCGCAGCCAAGGCCGAGTTCGAATACCTGTACGACAAACCGTATGAGGACAAGAAGAAGGTTCGCGTCGCCGGCCCCTTCACCGTGGAAAGCCTGTCGCCCCATCGCATGCTGGGGGTTGATGAGAACGACGACTTGATCGATCCGCTGCGCCAACCCGACCGCCAAGACGGCGACCGCCAGTCGTTCGATCAGATGATCCTGGAGAACCTCAAGACATCCGGCGTCCAGCAATCTCAAAAGGAAGACCGGATCACATTCATCGCCCTCACGCCCTGGCCAGGAGACATGGTCTGTGCCGAGGGACGGTATCTCGAAGGGGACGTCGAGAAGCGGGCCGCGATCTTCATCGGCCCTGAGTTCGGCACCGTGCAACGCCAAGACCTGGTCCAAGCAGCCCGCGAGGCCGGCGACGCCAACTTCGATGTGCTGATCGCCTGCGCCTTCAACTACGAAGCCCACGCCACCGAGTTCAACAAGCTCGGCCGCATCCCGGTCCTCAAAGCCCGGATGAACGCCGACCTGCACATGGCCGACGATCTGAAGAACACCGGCAAGGGCAACCTGTTCGTGATCTTCGGCGAACCGGACATCACGATCACGAAGGAAGCGGGCGACCAACTGAGCGTGAAGGTGAACGGCGTGGACGTCTTCCATCCGAATACCGGAGAGGTCCGCAGTGACGGTGCCGAAGGCATCGCCTGCTGGTTCATCGATACCGACTACAACGAAGAAAGCTTCTTCGTGCGCCACGCCTACTTCCTGGGCGCGAACGATCCCTACAGTTCGCTCAAGACGACGCTCAAAGCCGAAATCAACGCCGACGCCTGGGCCACGCTCAACAGCGATACGTCTCGTCCGTTCGACAAACCCCAAAGCGGCCGAATCGCTGTGAAGGTCATCAACCACCTAGGCGACGAGGTGATGAAGGTATTCCGGGTGTGATCTGTCACTGACTCATTATCGAGGCGGTTGGGCACAATTATGAAAACAAAAGAATTCTTCGCGAAACGCCTCGGAACTCCCCTGCACCAGCGATGGGCTTGGGGAGCAATCGACGAAGCACACAAGCGGATTTTCCTGCGGGTCGGGCAGAATGACCTACAGCCAAATTCCAAAGAGCCTAAACGCGCCGTTCTTCACGAACCGCACTGGTCGGAAGGGCAATCTCCTGGCGCACCGGAGCGTCTGCGCCACATCGAGCTGCTGCGTCAGGGCTACGAGGGCTTCGCCGTCATCTACTGGTCGCACTGGAATGGTGGCGAGTGGAAGACGAAGGATTTTGAGCGGCGTTTTCTCTATCGATTGGGCGTGATCACGAAGAAGGGCGGCAACACCTATGCGCGGGTGCTGGGACGCGTTTCATTGGACTCCGTCGTGGGGACATCCTCGAACAAGATTGAGGAACAGGACATTGACGACATAATCGCCAGCGACTTGTCAGTCACCGATCGGCAGGCACTGGTCAAAGCCCGCGTGGGTCAGGGCATCTTCCGGGTCCAGGTTTTGGGCCTGTGGTCCAATCAATGCGCAGTCACCGGCTGTGCCGTGCCGGAAGCCCTCCGCGCCTCGCATATCAAGCCCTGGAGCGAGTCGAAAAATCAAGAACGTCTGGACCCGTACAACGGACTACCGCTGCTGGCGACGTTGGATGCTTTGTTCGACAAGCACCTCATCGCTTTTGATCTGAATGGAAAAATGCACATTTCGTCCGAATTGTCTAAGCAGGAACGGGAGCTACTCCTTCCTCGAAAACGGCGTCTCCTACGCAAGCCTGATGCCAAAACGGCCAATTTCTTGAAGGAACACGCGAAGCTGCTGCGGTGAATGGCAGAATTTGAGTGTGGTCGGAATGAATCGGCTGAAAATTGCGATGCTACATGAACTTCCTGATTGCCGACACATTCACCGATAGCCTCGCCCGCCTGACCGGCGACGAACAAAAATCCGTCAAGACGACGGCGTTCGACCTGCAGCTCAAGCCGGCAAGTCCGGGAATGAGCTTCCACAAGCTGGACAAGGCCAAGGACAAAAACTTCTGGTCGGTGCGCGTGGGCAGCGATCTGCGGCTGATCGTACACAAGACCGCAGATAGCCTGCTGCTGTGTTACGTCGATCATCACGACAAGGCTTATAACTGGGCCGAGCGACGTAAGCTCCAGACTCATCCCCGCACCGGGGCCGCTCAACTGGTGGAGATTCGGGAGACGGTTCAGGAAATCGTCGTGCCAACCTACGTCGAGACGAAGGTCGCCCGGCCGACGGCGCAGAAACTTCTGTTCGACCGCTGCTCCGATGAGACCCTGCTGGGTTACGGTGTCCCGGCCGAGTGGCTGGCGGATGTTCGTTCGACCACGGAAGAATCCCTGTTCGCCGTCGCCGGTCACCTGCCAGGCGAAGCGGCCGAGGCACTCCTGGAACTGGCGACAGGCGGCAAGCCGCGTGTGGCGCAACCAACCGCAGTCACCAATCCATTCGAGCATCCCGACGCCCAACGCCGGTTTCGCGTCATGGCCAATGTCGAGGAGTTGGCGCGGGCGCTCGATTTCCCGTGGGAGAAGTGGACGGTCTTCCTCCACCCCGAGCAACGGCAATGGGTCGAACGAGACTACGCAGGCCCGGCCCGTGTCTCGGGCTCCGCTGGGACTGGCAAGACCATCGTGGCATTGCATCGCGCGGCGCACCTGGCCCGGAAGAATCCCGACGCCCGAGTCCTGCTGACGACTTTCTCGGATGCCCTGGCCAGTGCCTTGCAGACATTGCTCAACCGACTGCTGGCTCATGAACCCAAGTTGGCGGAACGAATCGATGTCTATTCGCTGAGCGCGATTGGCCAGCGTCTCTACAAGATGCATGTGGGACCAGCGATGCTGACCAGTCGCGACGTGACGCGGAAACTCCTGCGCGATGCGTCGCAGGCAATTGCGGGCCACAAGTTCAGTCAGCAGTTCCTGGTCTCGGAATGGGAACAAGTCGTTGACGCCTGGCAGTTGGATGGCTGGGAAGCGTATCGCGACGTGGCACGGCTCGGCCGGAAGACACGCTTGCCCGAGGCCAAGCGTCAGGTTCTCTGGTCGATCTTTGAGCGGGTTCGGACCGGACTGCATTCTCAAGGGCTGATCACTGAAGCGTGCCTGTTCACGACGTGTTGGCGGCGGTCCGAAAGTGCAGCGCGTGGCGGGAGAGATGGCGGGCTGAAGTTGCAGCGCTCAGCTGATCACCTGTTTTGAGTCTGTCAGACTGTTTGGCGCAAGCTAGATGGTCTGGAGACTTCAGGGCAGGAGGCGAAGGTGTACTGCAACGTGGACCAATGGATCGAGATTCGTCGTCGTGTTTTGAATCATGAGATCAGCAAGCGGCAAGCGTGCGCAGAGTACGAGTTGCACTGGCAGACGCTGAAGAAAATTCTGTCGCTGCCGGTCCCGCCGGAGCGTCGAGAGCCGGGTCCACCTCGACCGTCCAAGTTGGATCCGTTTCGACCGGCACTGGAGGCGATGCTGGACTCCGACCGGCAGAGCCATCGCAAGCAGCGGCATACGGCCTGGCGGATCTTTGAGCGTCTCCGAGACGAGCACGGCTATGACGGCCGCTACACGCTGATCAAGGATGCGGTCCGCGAACTGAAGCTCAGCCGTAAAGAAGTCTTTCTGCCGCTCAAGCATGATCCGGGGGAAGCTCAGGTCGATTTCGGATACTGCTACGTCAACTTGGCGGGTCAGCGGCAACAGGTGGTGATGTTTGTGCTGTCGCTGCCGTACTGCGATGCGGTCTACTGCCAGGTTTTCCTCCGGGAATGCTCGGAAGTGTTTCTGGAAGGGCATATGCGGGCCTTCCAGTTCTTCGGCGGCGTGCCGCGGCGGATCAGCTACGACAACACGAAGGTCGCCGTGGCGAAGATCGTCGGTGACCGGGAACGGGAACAGACCAAGGAGTTTCAGCGGCTGGCAGGACACTTTCTGTTCGAGCCCCATTTCTGCCTGGTCAGGCGGCCGAATGAGAAGGGGCATGTCGAACGGTTGTTGGACTATGCCCGCCACCGATGTCTCGTCCCACCTCCAACCGTGAACTCTTTGGAAGAACTGAATCAGCAACTGGAAGCCTGGTGCCGGAAGGATCTGGAGCAGACGGCCCGCAAGCAGTCGGTTCCCAAGCAGGTTCGGTTGAGCGAAGATCAAGGGGCATTTCTGCCGATTCCGGAGCAGGACTTTGAAGCCCGACGCGTGGTGCCTGGTCAGGCCGATTCGTTGTCGCTGGTGACGTTCGATCGCAACCAGTATTCGGTGCCAACACGTTATGCCCATCGGCACGTGATGATCATTGCCGGCATCGAGGAGGTGCGGATCGTCTTCGAAGATCAGTTGATCGCCCAGCACCGGCGCTGTTGGGACCGGGACCAGACGTTCTTCGAGCCGATCCATTACTTGGCGCTGCTGGAGCGGAAGCCAGGCGGCTTCGACTTCGCGAAGCCGTTGGAGGGCTGGGAACTGCCGGTCAGCTTCGGCATCTTGCGGCGGCAACTCGAAGCCGATCTCGGCTCACGCGGCACACGGGAGTTCATCAAGGTGCTCAGACTCTTGGAACGGCACACGCTCTCGGCGTTGAAAGCGGCTGTCGAGACGGCGCTGGAACTGGGGACGACCAGCGCCGATGCGGTCCGCTTGATCGTGGACGCCAGCCAGGAACCGCCGATCGGGCTGTTTTCGCTCGACGGTCGACCGCAGTTGAAACTCGTTCGCGTCGAACAGACCCGCATCGCCGCCTACCAGTCGCTGCTCACGACGTCGGTTCTGACGGAGGTGAGCCCATGATCAAAACCGAGACCAAGAGCACGGTGCTGCTGAAACACCATCTCAAACAGTTGAAATTGCCGACGATGCAAGGCGAATGCGACAAGGTGGCGCAGCGTTGTGCCGCGGAAAATGTCGATCATCTGGCGTTCCTGTTGCAGCTCTGCGAACTCGAACTGATCGAACGGGAACGCAAGGCCGCCGAACGCCGGTTGAAGGCGGCCCAGTTCCCCAACCACAAAACGCTGGAGTCGTTCGACTTCACGGCTCAACCCGCGGTCAACAAACCGCTGGTGCTGGAACTCATGAAAGGAGATTACCTCGATCGCCGGGAGAATCTGCTGCTCGTCGGCAACAGCGGCACGGGGAAGTCGCATCTGGCGACGGCCTTGGGCATCGCCGCCTGCCAGCAAGGGCACAAAGTCCGGTTCTTTCGTGTCACCGAATTGATCACGTTGCTGCTGGAAGCACGCGAGGACAAGGAACTGACGCGATTCAAGCGACAACTCTCTCGGCTCGAGCTGCTGATCCTGGATGAACTCGGTTATGTGCCGGCCACGAAAGCCGGTGCGGAACTGTTGTTCGATGTGATCGCGATGGCCTATGAACGGCTGAGCGTGATCGTGACGACCAATCTGCCGTTCGAGAACTGGACCGAAGTCCTCGGCAGCGAACGGCTCACCGGAGCCGCACTGGATCGTCTCACGCATCGCTGCCACATTCTGGAAACCCGCGGCGACAGCTACCGTCTGCAAGATGCCAAACGCCGTCGAAACCGATCAAGTTCGCAGAACTGACTGCCGAAATTCCCAAGGAACGTCTGACCACGCCCGACGGCTCTCCGTCATGCCGCAGGGCTTCTGTTTTCCCACTCGCGCTGCACTTTCGCGCCGTCACGCGCTGCACTTTCAGACCGCCGCCAACACTAGCCGCCTCGGAATCACAGACACTGAGCTGCAAAGACTTACGCGACCATTTGAGCGAGGCCTGTCCCAATTAGGACTCTTTCCGTGCCGTTGCCAATACAGCCCGCCGCCCCTCGTCGGCCAGCCCAGACCACAGTTCCAGCAGTTCTGCCAATTCAGCATCAGGTACATTTCCAGGTACAAATGGAGCGCCGGCGGGAGCGCGGTTTCGAGAATCTCCAGAATCGGCTATGCCTCTGGAATTCTTCGAATCCTGTGCCGCCCACTGATTTCTCTGTCTGGAATTGTCACGTTCTGTCAAACCCTGCAAAACAAGCTGGTTTGCAGGGGTGGCTTCGGGGGATGACACCTGCTGAGAGCCAAGGATTGTGGCAGGTTGCAGCGATTTGGCAGCGCGCAGCGGTTCAACCGTGACGGCTTCCGCCTCCGAGGCGAAGTCCTCGTCGCGGACCATCAGGTAATGTTCGTCGGCGACGCGGCGGGAATTTCCCATCCACTTGCAGACCACATGTTCCGGGAACCGCTGGGCAAGTTCGGTTTGCCGGCTCGACCGCATCGCGTGCCACAGTCGCGGCCACGATTCGACGCCATCCCGCTTGATGATCCGCTCGAACTGCGTCCGTAGGTTAATCCCACGCCACGACTCCGGCGATTTGGAGACGTCCCGGGCGAGCGTGGGCAGCACGAACTCTGCCCCGTCGGTGTACGGATTGAAGAACAGCTTTTTGAAGTACGGCTTCATTTCTGCGAAGATCGGTACCATGCGCGTCGCTTTGCCTTCGTGGTGTTCGGTCTTCGGGCTATGGACGACAAACCGGTTCTCCGGCCAAAGCACGTCTTGCCATCGCAGCAGGAACGCCTCTGACGGAATCCGCAGCCCGCCGAATCGTGACAAGGCCACCAGCAGCCGCCATTCGTCATTCGGGCAGGCTTGAAGGATTTTCTCGACCGACTCGACCGGGACGAAGAAATGCCGGGCCGGGTTGCTGCGAATACCGGTTTTCATGTCGATGAACGGCTTATCGGTGATCAGCCGCCAGCGGACCGCATCCCGGAAGATCGTTCGAGCCAGGCTGCATCGTCGCGCGATGGTTGCCGGGGACAGCCGCTCCACCGAGGCGCGCCGGCCCTTGCTGGCCATGAGATGCCGCCGGAAGTCGTGAGCGTCTCCTATGGTGATTTCTGCCAGCGGTTTCGATTCTCCAAAGTATTCCTTCAGATTGTGAATGGTGTGGCCGTAGAAGACCTTCGTCCCGCCCTTCACGTCCGTTCGCCTCGTGAGGTATAAATCCAGGAACTCCCCTAGCCAGGGTCCGCTCTTCTCTGCCGCCGAGGTCCGTGGCTCAACCAGTCCGTGAAATGAGATCTTGGCGTGAACTTCATCGCTGATCTCGCCGAGCCAGTCGCAGACGTCTCGATCGAAGTCTCGGCCAGCGGCTTTCGCCTTCACGATCCGCTGCACGAATCCGTTGATCTGTGTGACGTCCGCGGCCCGGTAGCTCCGCAGACTAATTGTTCGTCGGCGGCCGTTCCATCGGAACTGTACGACCAGAAAAGACGGCTTTGCGGCTTTGCGTTTACGGGGCATTGTTCATTTCCTTGGACTTCGGGCGTAGCTTTGACGCGATACAGAACCGGCGTAACGGTTAATAATTGCGGTTCGCAGAGACTCGGCCCCCGTTTTCCCTTGCGTTCCGTCAGTCAGTCTGGGAGATTAAACGGCTAGACGCAAACATTGGATCATATAAAATGACTAGACGCAAATCAGTTTCCAAGAATAGTCATAAGTCGCAAACCCTCGCAGAGAAGCGGCCCGTCGGTCGACCAGCAACCGGCAGGCGACGAGGGAAGCAAATCGCCTTCCGCCTTGCTGATGACGAGTTCACTGCAATCGAATCCGCCGCGAAAGCTGCTGGCCAGACGGTTGGCGTATGGACGCTGGCCGCCGCGTTGGATGCCGCTGGCTATGTTCCACCGAAGTTGGGCTGATGAACCTTGTCGCCGATGGCGATGGCTATCGGCTTGTTCGTTTGCGGCTTCACGCAGTTCGCCATCGCGGAACTCGTCGATGATGTAGTGGCGTTCCTGATCAAACTCGATTGATATCCTTGACTTCAGCGAGGCCGCATCCAACGGCTAGGGCGTGAGCAGGCCACTCACGGAGCCATTGTTGAACCGCAGCAAAGTCGTCACCTGAGAGTGGACCGCCACGCAACTGGATATCTGATCGCAGTTCGGTCTCGGCATTCGGTCCAAAATTCGTCGGCAGGTTCATAGGGTCGTCCCCTTACAAAAAGCAGTTCGATTCAAAACCTGTGAAACGACCAGTCGGCGTTTAAGGCGATTCTCGGTTGTGGTGTCCATTCGATTCGCCGTTCAACTTACGCGACATCAATGGTATCGAGGGAGATTCCTGGCATTCAGATTCAGAGATCATAGTCGTCATTATCTCGCCTTTCGAAAACGGTTTTTATTGTGACCGCGGGGTCGCTGCCCGATGGTCATAAGGACTTTTACGGGATCAATCGCCCGGCCGCTTGAGTCGATGTGTGTCACCGATGGGCATCGCGAGCACCGCCACAGATTATCGGCGATGACGGTCAGATCGTGGCAATCGCAGGATGGCTTGGTCATGTTGCACCCCCTTCCGGCTTCGGCGTCATCCACGGCGGGAACTTGGGAGCATCGGCGCGGACGTTGCGCGGCCGGTCGGCGTCCAGAACGGCGGGAGATTCGGCGGGCACGTTGGTCGGAACGTCGGAAATTTGGGTCCGCACAGGTCCGCGACATTCACTACTGTGGCTTATTGTCCCTAATGCGCTTATGTTTTTTCCTTTTTTTGCTTCACGTGCAATAACATCGGTCGCGGACCTGTGCGGACCCGGACTGGTTTCAGACTCATCTGAGTCACTCCATGTCCGTAATCGGATACCGTCGTACTGTCGTTCGCGTTGCCCGCCTTCCTTGGTTCTGCGGACCGAAAGTTCCGGGCGAGATGATCGGATGTCCCGCCCGAACGTCTGCAGCGTGCCGGCGTGCTCCCGATTGTTCTGCTCGCACCAGTTTTTCCATTCTGAGAACAATTCGGAAATCGCCACCATGCTGCCCGGTCGCACGATGCACCGCTCCCGGATGAATTGGCTGATCGGGCTGGCAAGTTCTTCCAAGTCGTCAATCAGTTCCCGGCCGGACTCGGGTTGCTCGAACCGCCCGCGCTCCATCAGCCGCTGCCAACCGGCGATCGCCCAATTCAGAATGCCTGGAAGTTCCTCCAACAGCCGCTTTTCTAATCCCCGGTCCTCTCGCCCAAGGAACGATTCCGACGTCTTGAGCAGTAGCACACGCGACAGGAGAGCCCCTGCGGCGTCCTGGAGACGCGGCAGTTCGTTTGCCAGGATGACGAACCGGGTGAGCAGCCGGACCGCGGCAAGCGTGGGCAGGTGCTTCCGTTGGACGTTCTGCGGGTCTTCGCCGGTGATCGAGAGAAGCCGTTCGACGACGGCGACGGCGTCGGCCCGGCCGGAGAGTCGAGCATCAGCGACGAGCGCCATCGTTTTGCCGATCAGACACGCCAAGCCGAATTGTTCGGCGAGGCTGCCGAGCGTTGGCGAACCGACCTTGACCGCGCCGAGCATCGCTTTGGCGAGCCGGCCGATTGTTCCCTTGCCGGAGCGGGTCGGACCGATGATCAGCAGCAGCTTGTGGAATTGAATGTCGGACGTTAGCAGCAGCCCCATGAACTCCTGCAACATGCGGATTGACTCAGCAGCGGTCGGCCAGAGTGTGTTGAGAAACTTCAGCCACTCCGTACAGCGGGCCATCGGATCGTAGGCGTAATCCAGCGCAGTCGGCGTGAAGAAATTCAGCGTGGACGGCAGCAGATACTCGCGGCCCGTGCCAATGCTGGGGAGGTGCAGTAAGCCCGATTGCGTGGATAGTAATTCGTGTGCGGGATAACCGGCCGGGTCGCCTTCCAGCCAACACGGCTGTTGCAGCCGGTCCGCCAGAATCACCATCGATTGAATTGCGAGGATGGTATTTTCGACTATTGACCGCGTGACTTTCTTCGCCTTCGGCGGCCCGTCGCTTTCGCCCTCACTGGTGTCACTCTGTTGCGCGACGATGTTCAGCCGGTCGAATTCCAGCTTGATGAATGCGGTGAGATTTGACCGGATCTCAGCCATCGCGAACGGGCGCCAAGCCCCGCGATCCCACGCGACGAAATCGCCGAGCCAATACCGCAGAGTTCGGATGCCGGCTTTGGTTGTGTGCCGATCTTGGATGAACAACCGCCCGAGTCGATGGGGATCATCGTCGAATTCCTGGACGATTATTTTCTTTTCGACGTCGCGTTTTGGTTCGCCGGCGGTTTTTTTTATTGCCGCGACCGTTTTCAACCGCTCTAAGAATTCCGCCGCGGCATCGCCCTCTAAAATGTCCGGCGTTCCGCCCCCGGCCAACAGATCGTCAATCCCCTTTCCGGCTTCTGCCGGCCATGTTTCGATCACGACGTTGAACTGGGCAGCGATCAGCCCGGCGTGGAATTGCAGCGGATGAGCCGAACTCCGCGAACGCCGATGTCCGCCCATCTAAAAAAGCTCGATGTGTGGAATCTTCCTGGGAAGAGGTTGTGTGCCCGAGAGAGAGGCACGGCATCTGAGATATCTGCTTCCGTTGCAGATGAGAGAGAAGTCATCGAAAGCACTCCTTTTGACCATAAAAACGAAAAGACCCCGACAATGCTCAGGTGGCTCCTGAGTCTTGCCGGGGTCTTGATAGAGCCCGTGACAGTTATTTCAAGTTGCGCTTTACTAGCTCATGAAAATCTACTTTCTCTGCGCAAAGTTACTCCGTCGACGAAAAGGCTAGTGCTTCGTCACGGCTGGAAATTCGGGTTGTTGAATGTGCGGGA
>Ga0335397_10011109_pt1 | contig 11119 bp, 9 predicted proteins | sample MAT04_FD_205740 | JGI IMG/M metagenome (GOLD analysis project Ga0335397, IMG submission 205740) | Freshwater microbial communities from Lake Fryxell liftoff mats and glacier meltwater in Antarctica - MAT-04 (spades assembly) (version 2) ...
TCCATCCACTTGTCGTGACGAGCGTTCTCCTTGCCGATGAGCTTCGCAGCGCGGTCCGTCGCGTCGGTGTCCTTCGCTTCGGTGGCCACGGTCTTGACGCGCTCGATGCGGGCGACGCGCTCCGCATGGCGGCGCAGCTCCTCCTTCACCGAGGCGTCGAGCGGGCCCTTCAGCATCCCTTGCAGCTTGGCCTTCTGGTCCTCGTGCTGCTTCGCGATACGCGAGGCGCGCTCGGAGGCAGATTTCCCCTTGTCGTCGGCTTTGTCGGCCTTGTCCTTGGCCTTGTCGTCGAGCTTCGCGCTCGAGCCGCCGTCCTTCTTCGCCTCCTCCGCGCCGTGGCCCTTGCCCTGCGCGCCCGCGTTCGGGGGCTCTGCAAACGCCGTCGACGCCAGGAGCATCGCTGCGGAGAGCGCTCCGGAGAGTGTGAGAGCTCGATTTAGGTGTGCACGCATGTTCGCTTCTCCTCGCTGCCAATCCTGGCGACCGCGCGGTGCCTCGGCAACCGCCGCGGCCAACGTTGGACAAGGAATTACATCTGCATGACGAGCGCGACGTCACGGCGCGGATCGCGACATGCTGTCGTCGGCGATTCCCTCAGTCGCGCGCGTAGCCGGCGTCCGACATCGAGCGCACCGCGAGCGCCACGGAGACCGGCGCCGCAACCGCGACCGTCGGAGTCGACGCCGTGGGCTCGCGCTCGGCCGGTGCGCTCGACGCTGCGCGAAGCAGCGCGAGGACGAGCAACCCTGCACCGCCCGCGACGACGAGCCCGCGCCGGAGCGCACGGTCGCGACGAACGCGCATGTCACGACGACGAAGCGCCCCCTCGCGAACGCGCTCCGAGCGCTCGACTCCCCACTCGCTGTCGAGCTCACGTGCTCGGCTACGCGACGTTCCCGTGGTCGGGCATCGCGGTCGTCGCCGCGCTCGCTGCGCCGTCGCACGACGACGGGTCACGAAGGAGCCACGCCCGGGCGCTGCTCTTCGGCGGAGCTCTCGTCGCGTTCGCGCTCGTGTCGTCCATGGGCACGAAGTTTCATCACTACGGGCTCGTCGTGCTTCCAGGTGCCGCGATGCTCGCGGGCATGTGGCTCGACGAGCGCATCGACGAGGCCTCCTCGCCTGCGCGCGGAGCTCCACGCGCGGCCGCGAGCGCAGTCGCATTCGGGGCCGCGGCGCTCGTCGTGCTCCTCGTGGCGCGTGACCTCGCGCTCGCGCCGTCGGACGGCCACGCGCCGTCCGGGGCGGCGCGATTCGTCCACCTCATGACGTATCGCTACGATCGACGATGGCCTTCGGCCGAGGCCTTCGCCCCGGTGATCGGCGGGTTCGCGGTGATGGCCGCTGCTGGTTGCGTCGCACTCGCATCGCGGCGATGGCGCGCCCGCGCTGCGCTTGCGCTCGGAGGCGGCGCGCTCCTCTTCACGGGGCTCCTCCTCGACCGCTACCTCGCCGCCGCCTCGTCCGACGGAGGACAGCGCGGCGTCTACGAGGCCTACTACCGGTCGCGCGGCGCCTCGACCGCGCCGCTGGTCGCGTATCAGCTGAACTGGAAGGGCGAGAGCTTCTACACCGGCAACAACGTCGCGCTCTTCATCGCGAGCGGCGTGCCGCTTCGCAACCACCTCGACGCTCGCAAGCGAGCGGGCGAGCGCGCCGCCTCGGAGTTCTCGCTCGTGCGCGCCGAGCTCTGAGGCCCATGCGCGCGCGTCCGATCACTTGCAGCAGATGGTGCGCGCGTCGGCGAACGCAATCGTACCGGGCGTCGGCGGCGTGGTCGGGGTCGTCCCGCAGCCGCCCGTCGGAGGCGTGGACCGGAAGTGGGTCCCCGTGAAGCTGGAATCGCTCGTCGCGGCGCAGGTCGTGCCGATTCCCGTGGCGCCATGGGATTGACCGGTCGTCTTGCACATCGACCCGTCGTAGACCGACACGCTGCCCCCCGTGCACGCGCCCGGGGTACCGCACGCGCAGCCGAGGCATGCCTTGGACGAGTCCGCGCTCGTGCCGGCGGTGCTCCGCCCAGGAAAACCGACCGGACACGCGTCGATGCCACTCTTCGTGATGCAGCTGTCGAAGCCGTTCGCGGGCCGAGGTACGCAGACCTGATCGGCGCCGCACGCGGCAGACGGCGGCGCCTGGCACACGCGGCCGCCCGAGAGCTGACTCGTCACCGATGCCTTGGGCGAGCACGACGTCGGCCCGGTATGAGCGACCTTCGCAAACGCCACCGCCGGCAGATTGATCGGGCTTGCGAGCGCAGAGCAGCTGCCGACGTCGACCGGGATGCTCGCTGTCGTCGCCCCGACGCCGCACGTGGCTTCCCCCGTGAGCGTGAACGTGAAGTTACCGCTCCTGCACGAACCGCCGACGTCCGAGCACGAGCACGAGCACCTCGGGGTGCCGTCTCCGCTCGTGACGCGAAGATCGCTTTCGTTCGTGCCGTCCGGGCAGGACCTCCGTGACGAGGTCGAGAACATCACCGGCGTCCAGCCGGCGGGAACAGCCTGGCAGGTGCAAGACGCGCCCACGCCTCCGTCGCCCGCCGCCCCCTCCGCACCGCCTCCGTCACCGACGTCGTCGAACGTCAGATCGGGCAGCGAGCTGCACGAGACGACGGTGCCCGCCACGCCGGCGGACACCACGACGAGCACGAGGGAAGCACGCCGAAACACCCCCCGATCGTAGCTCACTTCATCATCGACTTCAGGGTCGAAGCCATGTCGCTCGGTGTAGGCGCGACCTTCGCGCCCGCTGCGGTGAGCGCGTCGATCTTGGCCGACGCCGTCCCCTTGCCGCCCGAGATGATCGCGCCGGCATGCCCCATCCGCTTGCCCGGAGGCGCGGTGGTGCCCGCGATGAACGCGGCGACGGGCTTGGTCATCTTCTCCTTGATGAACTGCGCGCCGCGCTCCTCTGCGCCGCCGCCGATCTCGCCGATCATGATGACGCCGTGCGTGTCCGGGTCCGCCTGGAACAGCTCGAGGACGTCGACGAAGTCCATCCCGCTGACCGGGTCGCCACCGATGCCGACACACGTCGACTGGCCGATGCCGAGCGCCGTGAGCTGACCGACGGCCTCGTACGTGAGCGTACCGGAGCGCGACACGACACCGATGTGGCCGGCCTTGTGGATGTGGCCGGGCATGATGCCGATCTTGCACTCGCCAGGCGTGATGACGCCGGGGCAGTTCGGTCCGACGAGGCGGGGGATGGGCTTGCCGGCGACGCGGGCCTCGGCCTGCTTGGCCTCGAGCACGCGGCGAACGCCGAGCATGTCCATCGACGGGATGCCCTCGGTGATGCAGATGACGAGCTCGAGGCCCGCGTCGAACGCCTCGAGGATCGCGTCCGCCGCGCCGGGCGGCGGGACGAAGATGACGCTCGCGTTCGCGCCCGTCGCCTTCACGGCGCCGTCGACGGTGTCGAAGACCGGCACCTCGACCTTCCCCCCCCGCACCCCCTCGAACTTCTCACCGCCGCGCGTCGGCGTGACGCCGCCGACGACCTGCGTTCCGTACTCGATCATCTGCTTCGCGTGGAAGGAGCCGGCGCCGCCGGTGATGCCCTGCACGAGCAGCTTCGTGTTCTTGCCGACCAGGATGCTCACTTCGCACCTCCCGCAACCACCGCGTCGACGATCTTCTTCGCGCCGTCGGCCATCGTGGTCGCCGCCTGGATGGCGAGACCACTCTCGCTCAGGATCTTGCGACCGAGCTCCACGTTCGTTCCTTCGAGACGCACGACGAGCGGCACCTTCAGGCCGAGCTCCTTCGCCGCGGCGACGACGCCGTTCGCGATGACGTCGCACTTCATGATGCCGCCGAAGATGTTGACGAAGATCGCCTTCACCTTGGGGCTCTTCAGGATCATGCTGAAGGCCTTCGTGACCTGCTCCTGCGTGGCGCCGCCGCCGACGTCGAGGAAGTTCGCGGGCGCGACGCCGTGCTTCTCGCCGGCGTGCTTGATGATGTCCATCGTCGCCATCGCGAGGCCTGCGCCGTTGACGAGGCAGCCGACGTTGCCGTCGAGCGACACGTAGTTCAGGCCGGCCTGCGCCGCCTCGAGCTCGATCGGGTCTTCCTCGTCCTTGTCCTGGAGCTCTTTCCAGTTCTTGTGACGGAACTCGGCGTTGTCGTCGAAGTTGATCTTTGCATCGAGGGCCATCACGTCGCCGTTCTTGAGGACGACGAGCGGGTTCACCTCGAGGAGCGAGCAGTCCTCCTTCACGAAGGCCTCGTAGAGCTGGGCCATGAGGCGGACGAACTTGGCGACCGTCTCCTTGCCGTACTTCATCAGGCCGAGGCCGAACGCGAGCTCGCGAGCCTGGTAGGAGGAGAGGCCGACGGTCGGGTCGACGTGCACCGTCAGGATCTTCTCCGGCGTGTGCTCGGCGACGTGCTCGATGTCGACGCCGCCCTCGGTGGACGCCATGAAGGCGATCCGGCGCTTGTCGCGGTCGACGACCATGCCGAGGTACATCTCGGTGACCATCTCGAGACCCTGCTCGATGTAGAGCCGGCGAACCTTTTGCCCCTCGGGGCCGGTCTGGTGCGTGACGAGCTGCATGCCGAGGATCTTCTCGGCGAGCTGACGCGCCTCTGCGGCGCCGCCCTTCGCGACCTTGACGCCGCCGCCCTTGCCGCGACCACCTGCGTGGATCTGCGCCTTGACGACGACGACCGGGCTACCGGTCTCGGTCGCGAGACGCTTCGCCGCGGCCTCTGCCTCGTCGACCGTGAAGGCCGGGTATCCCTTGGGGATGGGAACGCCGTACTTCGCGAAGATTTGCTTGCCTTGATACTCGTGGATCTTCACGAGCGGGACCCTACCAGAAACGCTCGCGGTCGTCGCTCCGAAGCTTCGAGCTCAGGGGCCGACCTTGACGGCCGCGGAGCCCTTCACCGTCGTGCTCGGCTCGGGCCCGGAGGCGCTCACGGTCGTGTCGCCCACGGCGACGCCCGTGACCACTCCGCTGCTGTCGATGACGGCCGCGTCCGTGCGGGACGAGCTCCACGTGACCGACTTGGTGAGGTTCTTCGTCGACCCGTCGCTGTAGACGCCCACGGCCGTCATCTCCAGGTTCATGCCGACCGCGACCTTGGCGGGGTTCGGCGTGAGGACGAGGGCCTGGAGGACGGCCGAGCCGCCCGTGACGAAGACGGTCGCGCGCCCCGCGATGCCCGTCTTGGCATCCGTCGCGAGGATCGAGGTGTCGCCGTCGGCGACCGCGCTCACGACGCCGCGGTCGATCTGCGAGTTGCCGACGATGGCCGCCGCGGTGTTCGTCGAGCTCCAGAGGACCTCGTCGGTGACCTCGCGCGTCGTGCCGTTGTTGAAGCGGGCCGTGGCGATGAACGCGCGCGGCGGTGTGCTGCGTGTCATGACGAGCACCGAGGGAGAGATGTCGATCGACGTGATCTGAGCATCGACGACCGTGAAGGAGGCGAGAGACGTGGCGTTGCTGCTCGGGTCGAAGACCTTGATGACCACCGTCCCCGTCTGGCTCCCGCCCGGCGTGAGGACGCCCCGATCGCCCACCGCCGCGATCACCCGGTTGCTCGAGGTGTACGTCACGTTGGCGGTGACGTCCTCGAGCGGGCCGCCGGGGAACCGCCGGGTGACGGTCAGCTGCAGCGCCTGGCCGACGATGAGGGTCTGGCTCGTGGGTGTCAGGTCGAGCGAGGGCTCGACAGGCTCCGCACAGCTCGGCATCGCTCCCGCGAGCAACGCGAGGACGGTGAAGAGCGAGAGGAGGAACGCGTGCAGTCGAAATTTCACGTCGGTGACCTCGCCTCGCAAGGTACCAGTCGGCTACGGAATCGAACCGAAGAACTTCGCGGAGTAGTACGGGCCCCAGCTGCCCGCGCTGTTGCTCCAGTCCTGCGGCGTGCTCGTGTCGCGTCGGGATACGTCGCGAGCATCACCGTCGTCATGTGCGCGCCGGCCGAGAGACCGTTGGCGAACACCTTCGTGGGATCGATCGCGCCCTTCGCACACGAAGGGGCCTGGTAGGATCGGGGCGGCCATGTCCTTCGCGATCCGGAGTGAAGGCAACCTCGTCGCCGATCTCCTCGTCACGGAGCGGTCGCTTCGCGTCGGTGCGGCGGAGACGGCGGACCTGAGGCTTGCCGCCGACGGCGTCGAAGCCCTTCATCTGCGCGTGGACGTCGACGGCATCGAAGCCCTCGCGGACTGCGAGGTCGGTGGCGTCCCGCTGAAGCGCGGGGGCAGGCGCGCCCTCGTCCCGTGCACCATCACGCTCGGAACGAGCACCGTCGAGATCGTGCATGCCGAGGCGTCGGCCGAGATCCCGACGCGCGAGCTCGCGATGCTTGCGCTCGAAGGACCGGGATCGCTCTGGCCGTATGCCGTCGTCGTCGAGGGAGCGTCGCTCGGCAGAACGCTCGTCCTTCGCGAAGAGCGCACGTACCGCGTCGGGCGCGGTCCGTCCTGCGACCTCGTCGTGGACGATCCTGAAGCGTCACGCGAGCATCTCGAGATCCTGCGGCGCTCCGACGAGATCCTCGTGCGCGACCTCGACTCGCTCGGAGGTACGTGGCTGGGCCGACGGCGCCTCGACGCCGGACGCAAGGCGGAATGGCCGAGCCAGCGCATGTTGCGGATCGGCGCGACGGTCATCGCGCTCGTGCCCCCTCCGAGGCTCGCCGAGGCTGCTCCGAGGAAGCTCCAACATCGTCTTCCTTCCTCCGCCGCCGAGCCCGCGTCGCCGTCACATTCTCCGGAGGAGTTGCCTCGGCTTTCACCCGAGATGACGAGCGAGGCGTCGTCTCCTCCTCCGGACGCCGAGAGTAGCGCCCCCGTCTCTCCGGCCCCCGTCACATCGGTCCACGGACCGACGGCCCCGGTTCCGTTCGTCGCTCGTCCGTCCCCCACGCGCGGCCTCGCCGCTCTCGCGAGAGACCTACGATCGCTTCAAGCCCTCGCTTTGTGTGCGGTGGTCCTGGCCGCCGTCGCGGCGCTCGTCTATCTCGCCTTCGCGGGCAGGTGATTCGCCCGTTCCGATTTCGCGCAACTCCCTGCCCCGCTGGCCGAGCGGCGGGGCTACCCTCTCCACTCTTCGCACCAGGGGCTCACGGTGGGCGACGAAAACGACCGCTTCAAACCAGGCGATCTCATCAGGGCGGTCGGCCACGTCTACGAGTCGGTGCGGATCCTCGGTGAGGGCGGCATGGGCGTCGTCTACGAGGTGATCGAGCGCAGCGTGGGCGCGCGCCTGGCGCTGAAGGTCCTGCACCTCGAGCACGCGCGGTCGCGCGGCTCGATCGACCGGCGCTTCGGCCGCGAGGCACGCATCCCGGCCCGCTTGCTCCTCTCGGGTCAACCCCACACGAGCTTCGTTCGCGTCCACTACCTGGGAACCCTCGAGGGGGAATACCGGCCGTATTACGCGATGGACCACCTCCACGGGGGTACGCTGAAGGCGCATCTGAAGGCGGCGTCGTCCGTCGCCCGCCGCGAGCGACGGAGCCCCGGTCTCCCAGCGGATCAGGCGCTCAACCTCGGGCTGGCGATGTGCTTCGGAGCCGCCGCGCTCCACGAGCGCGGCGTGATTCATCGCGATCTCAAGCCGGACAACATCATCCTCCATCGCGAGCCCGACGGTCGCCTCGTCCTCAAGATCATCGACTACGGCATCGCGCATCTGGAGACCGAAGGCGAGTACGCGGCGCCGGCGGGCACGTGCACGTATGCGGCCCCCGAGCAGTTCATCGAGGGCCGCGCCCTCTCGACGAAGGTGGACGTCTTCGCCATCGGCGCGATGCTCTTCGAGATGCTCGCCGGCGCGCGTCCCTTCGACGACTACGGCACCGACTGGGCGGCCGCCGTGGCGCGTGCGGACGCCGATCCGCCTTCCCTCGCCGGGTTCAGACCCGACCTCGCTCCGGCGATCGTCTCCCTCGTCGGCAGGACGCTCTCGCCGCGGGCCGACGCGAGACCCGACGTGACGACGCTGTACACGACGCTCCAGGACATCGTGAACGCGCTTCCTCCGATCGATCCGGACGACGCGGTGACCGTGGAGAACCCGCAACCGAAGCTCCCCGCGGCAGCGGTGAAGAAGCTGGAGCTCGCGGAGCTCGGAGATCCGACCGCTCCCGAGGGAGTGCCGTACGAAGTGCTGCGCATGCGCATGGAAGCCGATCGCGCGCGCGTCCTCGGGAACGGCCAGAACGACACCGAGCCGGGGATGGTGTTGCCGTTCGCCGCGACGGAGCCCGGCACGCCGCCCGTCGCGGACGTGGAGCTCGCCCGCGCGCCTGCGGTGAGCGCGCGCACCACGCCGACGGACGCGTCCGCCGCCGGTGTCGTCGTTACCACGCCGCCGACGCATCAGCCTCCGCCGCCCTCGACCCCTGACGACATCCGGTACGTGGACTCGCTCCCACAGAGCCGGCGACCCCACGCGGCAGAGTCGAACACGATGGCGGGTCCGTCGGGGTTCGCGGACCTCGAGAAGCTCCGCGAGGCGTTGGAACGCGGCGCGGCCGGAGCGAAGCGCGCGGCACCCCGCGTGACGCCCGCCGCCGGCCGAGGTCTCACCGTTCCGATGCGGAGGGGCGAGGAGCCGCTCGTGCGAGCGGCCGCGGCTCCACGCGCCGCCGAAGTAGAGCCAGTCGCGCCCCTCGTTGCTCCACGATCAAGAAGCGCACCAAGAACCTCACGCTTCGCCCGCCCCGATCGCGCGCTCGTGTTCGCGGTCACGTTGGTCATCGTGGTGACGACCGGCCTGGCCGCGACCGTGTGGCTGACCCGGGCCGACAAGCGTTCACCGAGCGTGGGGGCCGCGTCACCATGAGCGTCGACGATCGCACCGAGCCTGCACCGCTCTCGTTCAGCGCAAGCGATTGCACCGTTCCCGAGGGTGAGCGCCGCCTCGCCGAGCGCCTGCGGCGTGCTGCGGGGCAAGAACCTGCGGAACCTTCGACGAACGATACGGACCCGTCGTCGTTCGCCCCCGAACCGACGCCGGCGGCGACGACGATGAGCGACGAGCACGCGAAGACGCTCGTCGATCCCGAGCGCACCGAAGGCTCGGCGGCGAGCATGGAGAACGCTCCCGAGCTCGTGGCGGCGCTCGCGCAGTTCTCCGGGCGGGCACTTCAGGAAGCGAAGTTCCAGGCGGCGAGCGACGGGCGAGGCGCCGCCCGGTACGACGGGGTCGCCGTGCCGGCAAAGAGCCTCGGAGGAGCCGAAGCGCACGCGGCCGAGGTGATCATCGCGACGACGCCGAGCGCTCGGGTTCCGGCCGTCGCCGCGCCTGAGGGTTCGCCGGCGATGCTGGACCGCGGTCAGGGCCGCGCGGAGCCCGACGCACCCCTGCGCGCGCCCGCGAGCGTCGCGTCACCGAGCCGTCATCGCGTTGCGCCGCGCGCGCGCGAACGGACGACGATCCCAGGGCTCCGTCCGGGCAGCTCGCGCCGGAGCCGAGCGTTGCCAATCGTGCTCGTCGCGCTGACCGTGCTCCTGGCGGTCGGCTTGGCGTATGCGTTTGGGTTCTCGAGGCCCGCGTCCACGCCCGCGACGACCAGCTCGGCTCCCACGAGCGCGCGTCCGCCCGAGGCTCTCACGACGCTGCCTCCCACGGTCTCGGCTCTGGCCCCCCAAGCGCCCGCGCCGGAGCCCAGTGTCGCCTCGACCGCGACGGCTCCTCTTCCCGCCGCTCTCCCGACGGGCGACCGTCGCGCCGTCGCGCCAGCGTCCGCGAATCGTGCGCCACCGCCCGCGCTCTCCTCGACGGCGAGGCCGAGCGCGTCGAGCGTGCGGCCCTCGACGACGCTAGCGCCCGTGACTCCCTCCGAACCGAAACGTGAACCGCCCGCGAAGAGCGACTTTGTATGGTGACTCCAATGAAAGCTTACTGCCCGATTCTCGCCGTCTTGCTGGGAGCGCTGTCGTTCTCCTCCGTCGCCCGCGCGGAGGACCCACGCAAGGCACAGGCGGACGCGTTCTTCGAGGAAGGAGTGAAGCTCCACAACGCCGACCGCGAGGCCGACGCGCTCGAGCGGTTCAAGAAGGCCTATGCCCTCTACCCCGCACCGAACACGTTGATGGCACAAGCGCGCGCCGAGCACCTCCTCGGCCGACCTCTCGAGGCCATCCGCCACTACCGCGAAGCCCTCAAGAACCCCCTTCTCCATCCAAAGAACGGCGACCTCGCCAGGCAGTACATCGCCGAGCTCGAGGTCCGCACCGCGCGCGTCTCCGTCACAGGACCCTCGGGCGCCAAGTTCTCCATCTTCGGCGAGACGCTCCGCCTACCCCTCGACGCCCCCGTCGACGTCGAGCCTGGCACGTTCCTCGTCCACGCGGACCTCGACGGAAAGGTCCTTCAGGGGACGATACTCGCCGTCGCTGGCAAGCTCGTCGTCCTCGAGCTCAAGCCCAAGGACGACAGCGCCGCGCCCCGTGCGACCACCGCTTCGCCTCCGACCACCGAGCCTCCTCCGATCGCGCCCTCGACGCCGTCGACGCGCATGATCGTGTCAGGGGCATTTCTCGCGGGGGGGCTCGCGGCGCTCGGCCTGGGCGTCGGCTTCGGCGTCACTTCGACGGCGTCGACGAGCGACGCCAAGGGCCTCCGTTCCGCCACACCGGGCCTGTGCGCGTCACCGGGCGGAGCCTGCGACGTGTACAAGAGCAAGGCCGACGACGCCGATCATCAGGCCACGCTGTCGACGATCGGCTACATCGCAGCCGGGGCGCTCGCAGCGACGGCGGTCACCCTCTTCGTCTTCTGGCCGAGCGGTTCCGAGGGCCACGAGCCGTCGCGCTCGGCTCGGCTCGCTCCGTCGCTGGGCCCAGGCTTCGCTGGCTTCTCGAGCCAGTTTGCGTTTTGACTTGTTTTCGAGGAGACCGGACACAATGAAAACGCTTGGCATCAGGTTGTTCTTCGTCACGACGGCGCTCGCGTGCGCGGCGTGCCCGACACGGCTCGACGACATCTGCGGCGACGGCGCGTGCACCTCGGCGGATGCAAGCGTCGGCGCGGACGGGCCCGTCTCGGACGGCGGAGCGGACGTGGTGCAGCCGCCGCCGGGCTGCGACCCCGCCGCCGACCCGAAGGACGCGCCCAAGTGCGTGGTCTCGGAGTTTGGCG
>Ga0335397_10011110_pt1 | contig 11118 bp, 12 predicted proteins | sample MAT04_FD_205740 | JGI IMG/M metagenome (GOLD analysis project Ga0335397, IMG submission 205740) | Freshwater microbial communities from Lake Fryxell liftoff mats and glacier meltwater in Antarctica - MAT-04 (spades assembly) (version 2) ...
GTCCTGCGACGCCGAACACGGAACATCTGATCTACAACCCTCAACCCTCAACCCTCAACCCTCGAGCAATCTCCCATGCAAGCCGCCTACATCGACCAGACCGGCGATCCCTCCGTCATCCAGTTCGGCGAACTGCCGACACCCGAACCAGGGCCGACGGAAGTGCTGGTGAAGGTGAACGCGGTCTCCGTGAATCCCATCGACACCTACATCCGTGCCGGCATCGTCGGCATGGCGACGAAATTCCCCTACATCCTCGGCTGCGATCTGGCGGGTGTTGTCGAGAAATGCGGTGCGGGTCTCTCGCGACTCAAGACCGGCGACCGCGTGTGGGGCAGCAATCAAAGTCTGTTCGGCCGAGCGGGAACCTTCGCCGAGTACGCCGCCGTGGATGAAAAATGGCTCTATCCCACTCCCAAAGATCAGACGGATGCCTCCGCCGCGGCCGGTGCGCTGGTCGGCCTCACGGCTCATTTGGGATTATTCCTCAAAGCCGGGCTGAGGTCGGGCGAAGTCGTGTTCGTGAACGGCGGCGCGGGCGGAGTCGGTTCGGCCGTCATCCAACTGGCGAAAGCCGTCGGGGCGAAAGTCATCACCACCGCGGGCCGCGCGGAGACGCTGGCGACGTGCCGGCAACTGGGCGCCGACCTGGCGGTCGATTATCACGATCCGAACATGGACGACGAGATCCGCGAGTTCGCGAAACCGCACGGTGGAATCAACGTCTGGTTTGAAACGCAGCGCGAGCCAACGCTGGAGCGGACTGTCGGCTTAATGGCGAAGCGCGGCCGAATCGTGCTGATGGCCGGCCGAACTGCGCGCCCGGAATTCCCCGTCGGTCCGTTTTATGTCAACGACCTGCGGATGTTCGGCTTCGCCATGTTCAACGCCAGCCCGGAAGAACAGGCAACCAGTGCCGCCGCACTGAACGAATTCTTCCAGCAAGGAAAATGGAAGCCCCAAATCGGCCTGCAACTCCCCCTGTCGGAGGCGAGAAAAGCCCACGAAATTCAGGAGGCGAACACACTGGGAAAAGCGGGGACACTCAGCGGAAAGATTGTCTTGCTGACCTGAATGTGACTGAATCCCGTCCACCATTCCCACATGCTTGAGAACACAACATGTCCACCCAGCCACAAACTCCTGATCGGCTCGCAACCGTTCCCCTGGTGGAAGAATCCACTGCGACCGGCAAAGTCGCGGAGGTCTTCGCAGACATCAAACGGACGAAGAACCTCGATCAAGTGCCGAACTTCTGGCGCGTGCTGGCCACCAATCCCGACCAACTGGAACAGGTGTGGCTGCGGCTCAAATCGCTGATGCATCCGGAAGCGGTCGGCCGAACGCCTCTGCTCGATCCCCTCACGCGCGAAATCATCGCCTTGGCCGTCTCGGCGACCAATGGCTGCCGATATTGCGTCAATTCCCATACCGCAGCGGCCCGCAGACACGGGTTGTCTGTGGAGGCATTGGGCGAAGTCCTGGCGATTGTCGGCCTGTTCAACACCACCAACGCCCTAGCCGACGGCTACCAGATCGAACCGGATGTCCTGCCGCCGCTGGAATAGTTAAGAAGCCCTGGGGTTGCAACCCCAGGACTTCCAACCCCAGGGCTTCTTCATTTTCGCTCACAGTGATCTCAAGAACGCCAGCAGGGCGGAGCGGTCGGCGGCGCTGAGTTGTTGGAACCGTGTTCGCGAGAATTGCCCCTGGCCTTGATGCTGTAAGATCGCGTCTTCGAGGGTGGCCGAGCGGCCGTCGTGCAGGAAGCGGGTTTGCGTGCGCAGTCCCCACAGGGGAGCGGTGCGCATCTCCGTGCCACGCGCCGCCCCTTGCGGAATGCCGTCTCCCAACGCCCCCATATCGTGCAGCAGGAAATCGGAATAGGGGGCGAACGATTTCACGGAAAGGGCCGAGATGGGATGGCTGCCCGTCATCATCGTCGTGTTGTGACAATCAGCACAGCCGATCGCGGTGAAGACTTCCGCCCCGTTCGTCACGGTTGCCGTGATGGGGCCACGCGGCGGCGCGGCGAGCATGGCCATGAATTCCGCCAACGCGACCACATCGGCCAGGTCGTCTTCGTTCGGACTCAGCACCGGATTGAACTTCAACAACGCGACGTTGCCTTGCGGCGGATTCTCTTCATTGATCAGCCGGCCATCCGCATCGCGCACCCAACCCGGCGAGGTGACGCCGAGTTCTTCTTTGTAGGCCTCGCCAGCGAAATTCAGCAGATTCGGCACCGACGCTTTCCAGCCGAATTTCCCCACAACTTTTCTCCCCGTCCGCAGGTCCGTCACAATGTGGACTCGGCCAGCGGTGTTCGGTGTCGTCGCGGCTTGCGTCGCGGCTAATCCCTGAAAATAGGCATCCGGCACGGCATCGACGAAACCCAAACCGAACGTCGGCGTCGTCCGGCGGCGGGCGATCAGTGTGGCTTCCCGTGGCACGACTTCTCCGGGAATACGCTGTCCTTTCAGGCCGACGATGCCCCGCGTCTGCAAGACCGGCCCGCCGAGCCGGATGAGCGGATCGAACTTGCCGTTGGTCATCGTGCCGAAGCGTGTGCCGAAGATTGTCGCGCTGCCGCCGCCGGTCGCGGAACCGTTATGACACGCCCGGCAAGAGTTCTCGTTGAAGACCGGCCCCACTCCGTCGGCCACGGCGTTCGCTTCGGAAAACACAGCGGCACCATGTCGAAACCGCGCGAGTTCGGCGGCACTCAGCCCGGCCAGAGGCCCACCAAAACTTGCAGGCGGCGCGGCGGGAGGTTGGGGAACCGGTGGTGATGGCGGTTGCTGCCGCGGCGAGGGCCGCGGAGGTGTGGGCCTGGGTGCGACGGGCCTGACTGTCTGCGCCACGGCCGGCGAGATGATAGTCAGCAGACAGACGGAACCGAGCAGCGCGCCGATCGCAATGCGCGCACGAAGACCCTGGTGCGAGAGCAGCATGGTGAACTCCAAAGAGGGGACGATGGTGCGAGCCGCGAAGAATGCGGCGAAACGGGAATCAGCCGAACGGCCTGAATTTCGAGAGAAGTCCAATCATCAGGCCATAGGGTTGCTGAACACCGCCCCCGAAAAAAAGTTTCGCGGATTCTGCGCATATTTGAAAAAGAAGCCCAGGGGTTGCAACCCCTGGGCTTCTTTTTCACAGATCGTAATACATCGCGAATTCAAACGGATGCGGCCGCTGGCGCAAGGCGTCGACCTCGGTTTCCGTTTTGTAGCGAATCCACGTTTCGATCACATCTTCCGTGAAGACATCGCCCCGCAGCAGGAAATCGTGGTCGCGGCGGAGTGCGGCCAGCGATTCCTCCAGCGACTGCGGCGTGCGTGGCACCCCCTTGAGTTCTTCCGGCCCCAGATCGTAAATGTCTTTATCCAGCGGTTGACCAGGATCGATCCGCTGCTGAATCCCGTCGAGCGCGGCCATCAGCGTGGCTGACATCGCCAGATACGGATTGCACGAGGAATCGGGGCAGCGGAATTCGAGTCGGCGAGTTTCCGGCCGCGGCGCATGCACGGGAATACGAATCGCCGCCGAGCGGTTGCGGCTGCTGTAACTCAAATTGATCGGTGCTTCAAAGCCCGGCACAAGCCGCTTGTAACTGTTCGTCGTCGGGCAGCAGAACGCGAGCAGCGCCGCCGCATGCTTCAAAATGCCGCCGATGGCGAACAAGCCGGTATCGCTCAGCCCGGCATAGCCGGAACCGGCGAAGAGATTCGTCTCGGCTTTGAACAGTGAAAAATGGAGATGCATGCCCGAGCCGTTGTCATTCCACAGCGGCTTGGGCATGAATGTCGCCGTCTTGCCGTGCTTGGCAGCCATATTTTTGACGACGTATTTGTAAATCTGCAGATGATCGGCCGTTTGCAGGAGTGTGCCATATTTCAGATCGATCTCGCATTGCCCCGCGCTGGCGATCTCGTGATGTTGCGCCTCGACACCGACGCCGCAGTCTTGCAGCGTCAGCATGATGTCGGTGCGCAAGTCTTGCAGGGTGTCGGTCGGCGGGACGGGGAAGTAACCTTCCTTGTAGCGAATTTTGTGTCCCGAGTTGCCGCGCACTTCGCTGCGTCCGCGATTCCATTGCCCCTCGGCACTGTCGATGTGGTAATAGCCTTCATGTTCATTCTGATCGAACCGCACATCATCGAAGACGAAGAACTCCGCTTCGGGGCCGAAGTTCGCCGCCTCGGCGATGCCCGTCAGCTTCATGTAATTCTCGGCTTTGCGGGCGACATTCCGCGGGTCGCGGGGATAATCGTTCCGCGTGACGGGATCGGCAATGTTGCCCGTCATGACGAGGGTCTGCTTCATGAACGGGTCGACAAACGCCGTGCTGGGAACGGGAATCACCAGCATGTCACTCTCGTTGATGGCCTGCCAGCCGCGGAGGGCCGAACCATCGATTCCGAAGCCTTCCTCGAAACTGCGCTCGGTGAGCGCGGAGACGGGGATGGTGAAATGGCGGATCGCACCGGGGAAATCCATGAATCGCAGATCGACAGCACCGATCTCGCGTTCGCGGCATAAAGCGAGAACTTCACGGGGAGTATGCGACGGCACGGCAGACGGACTCCGGAACTCGAAAACGAGGTGAACGCACGGACTCTCTCCAGTATCCAGACACCGCAAGCCGACGCAAGGTCGCCTGAGAAGATTGCGGCCGGATTGCCTGTTGTAGTTGTAGGGTGCGGTCGAGGCTCTGCGAGGCCCACCATCTGACGAGGCGACAATGTCGGCAGTGGCTCAGTTTCGTTCGTGCCACGCCCACGCGCTTCGCGCGGGCGTGCGGATTGCCCTGCGAAAGCACGCCCGCGCGAAGCGCGTGGGCGTGGCACCGCAAAAAAAACTCAAACTGACCCACTACCACAATGTCGAACACTTGCTCCACAAGTGTTTTTTACACTTGCGGAGCAAGTGTTCGACATTCCGGAACGCTCCACAGCGAATTGATCTGCATTCGGTTGCCTGACGAGGGAAAAACCCCTATACTCTTCTCCCTCACCCGGTTCCGCAGCCCCCATCTGGCTCGGAACGTCGCTCAGGCGACGCCGCTTCGTGAACGGTCTGTTGACCGAACTCCATGAACGCTCCGGACTTGTGAACTCGATTGAGATAAAATGTTTGAAGGGATCACCAGCAGCCTCCAGGGGGCGTTGTCGAACTTGGTCCGCAGCGGCAAGCTGACGGAATCCAATATTCGCGACGGTTTAGCCCAGGTCAGGCAGGCTCTGCTCGAGGCCGACGTCCATTACGATGTCGCCAAAACGTTCATGCAACGCGTGACCGAGCAGGCCATTGGTGAACGAGTTCTCAAGTCCCTTCGTCCCGATCAGCAGATCATCGGGATTGTCCATCAGGAACTCGTCAACCTGATGGGACCGACCGACCACTCGCTGCACTTGCGGCGGGACGGCGTCAACAAAATCATGATGTGCGGCCTGCAGGGGTCCGGCAAGACGACCACCTGCGGCAAACTCGCCCGGATGGTGAAAGAAGCCGGCTTCAAGCCGATGCTCGTCGCCGCCGACTTGCAGCGCCCCGCCGCCATCGAGCAACTCAAAGTCATTGGTCAGCAACTCGGTGTGCCGGTCTACAGCGAAGACCCGAAAACCAGCACGCCGCTGAAAGTCTGCCAGAACGGTTACAAAGCCGCTCAAAAAGCGGGTGATATTAATGTTCTGATTCTCGATACCGCCGGCCGACTGCATGTCGATGCCGAGTTGATGCGGGAACTCGAGCAGATCGACAACAAGCTCCAGCCCGATCAAATCCTGCTCGTTTCGGACTCGATGACCGGCCAGGATGCCGTCAATTCCGCCAAGGCGTTCAACACGGCGTTGGAACTCGACGGCGTGATTCTGACGAAGCTCGACGGCGATACCCGCGGCGGGGCGGCGCTCAGCATCAAGGAAGTCACCGGCGTTCCGATCAAGTTCATCGGCGTCGGCGAACAGCTCGACAAACTCGAACCGTTCCATCCCGACCGCATGGCGGGCCGCATCCTCGGCATGGGCGATGTCGTCTCCCTGTTCGAGAAGGCCCAGCGCGAGTTCGATCAGGATGAAGTCGCGGCCCAGCAGGAAAAAATGCTGCGGGGGAAGTTCACCCTCGAAGACTTCCGCAAGCAGATGCAGCAGGTCAAACGCCTCGGCTCGATGGGGGACATCCTCAAAATGATCCCCGGCATGGGGGGCATTGCCGATATGATGGCCGGCAACCCGGACATGGATGCCGAAGGGGACATGAACCGCATCGAAGCGATGATTTCTTCGATGACGCCGGACGAGCGGACGAATCCGAAGCTGATCGACCGCAGCCGCCGGAATCGCATCGCGCGCGGCAGCGGGACCGAACCGGCGGACATCAACCGCCTGATCAAGGATTTCGATTCGATGTCGGGCATGATGCAGAAAATGGCCGGCATGGGACCGATGGACAAAATGAAAGCCATGCAGCAGATGGGTTCCAGCGGCATGTTCGACCCCGGCGCGAACATGCAGGCGACCAAAGGTTCGACACGCGCCATGTCGCCCAACGCGAAAGCCCTGGCCGAAAAGAAAAAGAAACAACGCAAAGACTCGAAGAAACAGAAGAAGAAGAATCGATGAATGGACGCTTGCGCTTTGCGGACCGCGAAGCGCAAGCGACTGCAACGTCTTCTAATCCTCTAAAACTCTAACCCTCTAACGACACAAGGAGCAACACACTTGGCAGTACGCATTCGCATGAAGAAGATCGGCCGCACCCATCGGCCGTTCTACCGTATCTGTGTGATGGACTCGCGCGTCCATCGTGAAGGCAAGGCCATCGAAGAAGTCGGCTGGTACGACACGTCGGTCCACGACAAATCGAAACGCGTCAGCATCAAGCTGGAGCGAGTGGACTACTGGGTCTCTGTCGGGGCCAGCATGTCCGACCGGGTCGCCACACTGGTGAAAAAGGTGAAGACAAACAAGTTCGGTGTCGCCGCCGCGCCGCCGGCCGCCATCGCGCCGAAGCCGCTGCCGGAACCGGTCGCCGCCGAAGCGGAAGCCCCGGCTGAAGGTGCGGAGGCCCCCGCCGAAGCTGCGGCAGAATAAGTATGAAAGTATGAGTGAGGAAGTAGGAATGATGAATCGAACGCCAGCGGGAATCCCAGGTCTGATTCATCTTTGATCATTCATAATTGTCGTCCCATGCGTTTCGATGTGCTGACTTTGTTTCCCGACATCTTCCAGGGATATCTGGGGCAGAGTCTGTTACAGAAGGCGATTGCGAAAGGTTTGATCGACGTTCAACTGTGGAATTTCCGCGATTGGACGACGGACAAACATCAGTCGGTGGATGACACGCCTTACGGAGGCGGACCGGGCATGCTCATCAGGTGCCCGCCGGTCTTTGCCTGTGTCGAGCATGTTCAGTCGCAAGCCGAATCGCCGGGACAAGTGGTGATGCTGACCCCGCAAGGACGTCGGCTCGATCAGAAGCTGGTGCAGGAACTGGCCGGATATCAGCGTTTGGTGCTGCTGTGCGGCCGGTACGAAGGATTTGACGAACGGATCGCCGTCGGACTGAAACCGCTCGAAGTCTCCGTGGGAGATTTCGTGTGCAATGGGGGCGAAGTCCCGGCGATGCTGGTGATCGAAAGTGTGATGCGATTGATCCCCGGCGTGTTGGGCGACGAAACCAGCAGCCGATACGATTCCTTCGCCGAAGCCGGTTTATTGGAGTACCCGCAATACACCCGACCCAGAGAGTTTCGCGGCATGAGCGTGCCGGACGTTCTCTTGAGCGGCAACCATCAGGAAATCGCCGCGTGGCGCGCCCGACAAAGCGAACAGCGGACGCGCGAGCGTCGCAGTGAACCATCATGAAGTCAACCAGCCCGCTGCGCAAGCAAGGGTTTCTGATTTTGAAACGAAAGACCCCGAACCATGCGTCATAAACTGCTCGAAGTCGCCGAAGAATCCAGCCTGCGGAAAGAACCGCTTGCGTTCGAGGTCGGCGATACCGTCGATGTCCACCAGCGAATTCTGGAAGGCGACAAAGAACGAATTCAGCTCTTCAACGGTGTGGTCATCGCCCGTCGCGGCGGCGGCACCCGCGAGTACTTCACCGTCCGCCGCATCGTCGCCGGCGAAGGAGTCGAGCGCACGTTCCCCGTCAATTCTCCGAAGATCTCAAAGATCGACGTGAAGCGCCGCGGCCGCGTCCGCCGTGCCAAGCTGTTCTACCTGCGCGGCCGCGTCGGCAAGTCCACCCGCCTGGTCGAACGGACCGACAAAGTCGAAAAGAAGCCCGCGAAGTAATCGTTGTGCATCGTGCCACGCCCACGCGCTTCGCGCGGGCGTGGCTGGTTGAACACGCCCGCGCAAAGCGCGTGGGCGTGGCACGGTCATGTAGTTCACCTCGAATTGTCGACCGTTGCCGGGAACCATCGCCATGTGGTCCGTGTTCCGCCGCTGGTTCTCGTCGAACGGTTGGTTCGGCGAGGTCGGCGAACGGGAGGCGGCTCGGTTTCTGCGGCGGAAAAAATATCGCATCCTGCATCGACAGTTGCGCAACCGAGGTGGCGAGATCGATCTCATCGCCCTGGATGGCGACACGGTGGTCTTCGTCGAGGTGAAGACCCGCCGTGGCATCGAACAGGGAGCACCGTTTGAAGCGGTGACGCCAGATAAGCAACGCCGGATGACGCGGGCCGCACTCGTCTTTTTGAAACAGCGCCGCTGGCTGGAACGGCGCTGCCGGTTCGATGTCGTCAGCCTCGTCTGGCCGGCGGGAGTCCTGCGACCCGAAATCCGCCATTTTGAACACGCCTTTGAAGCCACCGACCGCGGACAGTTATATTCTTAGCGACGCTTCGTAGAAGCGTAGTTTTTCCGAATTGGACTCCCCATGAAAGTCGGACTCGTCGGATTCGCGGGCGGCGGCAAAAGCGCCCTGTTCCAGTTGCTCACGGGGCATGTCTCCGACCCTTCGAAAATCCAGGCCGGCCAGGTCGGCGAAATGATTGTCCCGGACAGCCGGTTCGATCGCCTGGTCGCCCTCTTTCATCCCAATAAAATCGTCCCGGCGAAAATCCAACTCTTCGACACGCCCGGCTTGATCAAAGGCGAAACCAAAGGCAACGGCCAACGGCTCGGCATCATCCGCGAATCGGCCGTGCTGATTCAGGTGATCGGCGTCTACTCGGGCGCGAATCCACTCGAAGAAACGGTCGCCTTCACCGATGAGTGCATCCTCTCCGACCTGCAAATCATCACCAACCGCATCGAACGTGTGAAGAAAGACCTGGCCAAGCCCAAACCCGCGACGGAACGCGAAGCGATGCAGGCCGAACTCGATACCCTGAGTCCGTTGGAAGCCCACCTCACCAGTGGCCAACCACTCCGCTCGATGAAATTGACGGAAGAGCAGGACAAGGCCGTCCGTGCGTTCTCGCTCCTGTCGGGCAAACCGATTCTCGCCCTCTTGAATTCCGCGGAATCGAAGTATGACCCCGCCGTGATCGAAAAACTGAAGACTCAAGGCGTGATGTCACTGGCGGCTCCGGTCGGCCTGGAACAGGAAATCGAAGCCCTCTCCACGGAAGACCGGGCCATCTTCGCCGAGGAAATGGGGCTGACGGAATCGAGCAAATCTCGGGTAGCCCGCGCGATCTTCGAGATCACCGATCAGATCACGTTCTACACCAGCGATGAAAAAGAAGTCCATGCCTGGCTGCTCAACCGGGGAGGTTCAGCCGTGGATGCGGCGGGGACCATTCATACCGATCTCGCCAAGAACTTCATTCGCGCCGAAATCATGCCCGTGGAAGACCTGCTGCGGCTCGGTTCCGAAAAAGAGGTGAAAGCCGCCGGGCTGTTCCGCCTGGAAGGCAAAGAATACGTCATGCACGACGGCGACGAAATCGTCATCCGCGCCAACGTCTAATCACAAAGTGGACGGTGATCTGTGGACGTTGAACAGCAATCGCTTGCGGTTTCGCACCCATTCACCGTCTTCGTCCTCGAACTCGTCTCCTCCGGCTATTTCGGCGACACAATCGGCACGTCCTTCCGCCAAGAAGGCCGCGCGATGCTCGACGCGGTACTAGACGATTTTCGCCGCATTCCGGATGTCACCGCGACGACGATTCTCGATGACGTGGAGCAATTGCGAGCCGCGTTCAATGTTCGAGCCGACGCCGTGCTGTGCATCGCCCCGGAGTTCGACGACCTGTTACGCGGGTTCCGGGAATTCATCACGCGGCCGTGGATGCGGTCTTTGAACTGCGATGCGGGTGCGATCGCGCTGTGTGCCGACAAATCGGCGTTCGCCCGGCATCTCTCAGACCACGGCTTTCCCACACCCCTGACTTTTGAACTCGAACTGGACGACGAACCCGAATTTTTTCCCTGCGTGATCAAGCCGCGATTCGGAGCCGGTTCGTGGTTGGTCCGGCGATTGCAAAATCTCGCGGACTGGCAATCCGCAGTTGAACTGTACCAGGCCGCTGGCTTAACCGAACTGTTGTGCCAGCCGGTGATCACGGGCCAAGCCTGCTCGGTCGCGGCACTCGTCTGGCCCGATCATCTGCCCGAGATTCTGCCCATCGCGGAACAGAATCTTTCTGTCGATGGCGAATTCCGCTATCTCGGCGGCCGGATTCCCGCTGAGCTGCCTGAAGAAGACGCTTGGCGAGTTCAAACCATGCTGGCGGAAGTGATCACCACGATCCCCGGCCTCAACGGCTACATCGGCTGCGACATCATCGTCACGGAACAAGGCCACCCACGCATCATCGAACTCAACCCGCGGCTGACAACATCGTACATCGGTTATCGCCGCCTCTGCGCGGACAACCTGATGGAACGCCTGCTGTTCCCGGAGCGATTCCAGCAAGCCTTGCGTTGGAAGCCCGGCACGGTCACGTTCGATCCTGATGCGACATGTCGGTATGTTGAGACGTGATCGCTGGTGGTGGTTCAGTCTAGGTGGCACGTCCCTAAGGTCTTAGCATTACCCACATTTATTTTGGGCTTGGCGTCCGCGGAGGCAGAGAAGGAGTTTGTTGACGCCACGCCAGAGGGTGATCCAGCCGGGTTCGCCGTCTGCTTTGCGGCCGAGATGTCCGCCCAG
>Ga0335397_10011114_pt1 | contig 11116 bp, 5 predicted proteins | sample MAT04_FD_205740 | JGI IMG/M metagenome (GOLD analysis project Ga0335397, IMG submission 205740) | Freshwater microbial communities from Lake Fryxell liftoff mats and glacier meltwater in Antarctica - MAT-04 (spades assembly) (version 2) ...
TTTGCTCGATTGGATCAACCATCTCGGCCTGAACCGCTGGACAGTGATCTTTGTGCTGATGCTGTTCTATATCGTGCTGGGCGCGCTGATGGACGAGATTTCGATGATCCTGCTGACCGTGGCGCCGGTGTTCAAGCTGGTCACCAGCCTGGATTTCGATCCTATCTGGTTTGGCGTGATGCTGGTGACGGTGTGCGAGATCGGCATGATCGTGCCGCCGGTGGGCATCAATCTGTTCGTGATTCAGGGCGTTGGCAACCTGCCAATGGCCACCGTGGTGCGTGGCATTGTGCCGTTTGCCGTGGTCGATTGTTTCCGCCTGCTGTTGATCTGCCTTTTCCCCTGGCTTGCGACCTGGTTGCCGAACCTGATCATCCAGTAGCGATTGGCGCCGCTGTCGGCGCCGACCCGTCCTCCATCGTCGACCGCCGCCGGTGCCGGCAAATCAGGCCGCGCTGCCAGCGGCTTTTTTCAGTGCGTACAACACTTCCAGTGCCTCGCGCGGGCTAAGCGCATCCGGATCGATACGCAACAGCTCGGCTTCCAGAGCGCTGGCCTGGGGCGCGGCCACTTGCGGCGCTGCGGCGAACAGATCCACCTGCGCCTGGCTGGCACTGGCGCTGGTCTCCAGCGCATCCAACGCATATTGGGCCTGGTTCAGCACCGAAGCCGGCATGCCTGCCAGGCGCGCCACCTGGATGCCGTAGCTGCGACTGGCGGGACCGGCCTGCACCTCGTGCAGGAACACGATGTCGCGGCCCGATTCCGCCGCGCTTACATGTACGTTGGCTGCGCCATGGTGGTTGGACGGGAAAGCGGTGAGTTCAAAGTAGTGGGTGGCAAACAAGGTGAAGGCCTGCGATTTGCCGTGCAGATGTCCGGCGATCGCCGAGGCCAGTGCCAGCCCGTCGAAGGTGGACGTGCCGCGGCCGATCTCGTCCATCAGCACCAGCGAGTGCGCGCTGGCACTGTGCAGGATCTGCGCCGCTTCGGTCATCTCCAACATGAAGGTCGACTGCGCGTTGGCCAGGTCGTCGGCCGCGCCAATCCGGGTGTGGATCGCGTCGATCGGTCCCAGCCGGCAGGCCGAGGCCGGCACATAACTGCCGACACACGCCAGCAGCACGATGACGGCAATCTGGCGCATGTAGGTCGACTTGCCGCCCATATTGGGCCCGGTCACGATGAGCATGCGCTGGCGGCTGTTCAAACTGGCGTTGTTGGCGATGAAGGCGCCGCTGCTGGTTTGCGCCAGCCGTGCCTGCACCACCGGATGACGCCCCGCATGGATCTCGATGCAGGGTTCGGCTACGAAGTTCGGCGCACACCAGTCCAGCGTCAGCGAGCGTTCGCACAGGGCCGCCAGAACGTCGACGGTGGCCAGCGCCAGCGCCACCGTGGTCAGCGGCGCCACATGGGCCTGCAACCGATCAAGCAACTGTTCGTAAAGGTATTTCTCGCGCGCCAGTGCCCGCTCCTGGGCGCTCAGCGCCTTGTCTTCAAAGGTCTTGAGTTCGGGCGTGATGAAACGTTCTGCGTTCTTGAGGGTTTGGCGGCGCCGGTAGTCGGCCGGCACCTTGTCGGCCTGGCCCTGCGTGACCTCGATGTAAAAGCCATGCACCTTGTTGAACTGAACGCGCAGGTTGGCGATGCCGGTGCGGGTGCGTTCGCGCTGCTCGAGTTCGAGCAGGAAGCCGTCGCAGTTGTTCTGGATGGCGCGCAGTTCGTCGAGTTCGGCATCAAAACCGGTGGCGATGACACCGCCATCGCGCACCAGCGCCGCAGGAGTCTCGCTGATGGCGGCCCGCAGTAACTCGCTGCAACCCGGCGGCGCCTGCAAGTCAAGGCCGAGTTGTGCGAGCCAGCCCGCATGATCCAGCACCAGCGGGGCCAGTTGCGCCGTTTTGTCCAGCGTGACCTGCAAGGCCACCAGCTCGCGCGGGCGCACCTGGCGCAAGGCGATGCGGGCGCTGATGCGCTCTATGTCGGTGCTGCCCTTGATGGCTGAGCGCAGATCCTGCCAGCGTCCGCCGCGCAGACGGGTGATGGCCTCCAGCCGCCGGCGTGCGGCGCTGCGCTCACGCTGCGGCTCCAGCAGCCAGCGTTTGAGCAGGCGGCTGCCCATGCCGGTCAGACAGGTGTCGAGCAACGAGAAAAGGGTGGGCGAGGATTCGCCGCGCAGCGTCTGGGTCAGTTCCAGGTTGCGCCGGGTCGCCGGTGGCAGCTGCACCAGGTCGTCCTGCTGCTGCACCACAATGCCCTGGATATGGCTCAGCGGCTGGCCCTGCGTGTGCTCGGCATATCCGAGCAGGGCGGCCGATGCGGCGTGGGCCAGCGGCAGGTCTTGTGCGTTCCAGGTGGCCAGGCTGGCGACCTTGAACAACTCCAGCAGTTTGCGCTGGCCAAGTGCCGGATCGAACTGCCATTGCGGGCGTATCGTCGCAGCGATGCCATAGGTGGCGCACCAGTTTTTGAGCCGGGTTTCGAAAGCCGGCGTCAGACCGGCGCTGTAGAGCAGCTCGCTCGGGTCTATCCGGGCGATCCAGTCGGGCAAGGCGTCCGGCGCACACTGCGCGAATTGCAACTGCACCTGCGTTAAGCTGAACCAGGCCAGACCACACTGGTTGCGTGGTCCCTGGTGCACGGCCATCAGCACCGACTCGGCCTTGTCCGAGAGTAATTCGGCGTCGGTCAGCGTACCCGGCGTGATGACCCGCACCACCTTGCGCTCCACCGGTCCCTTGGCCGTGGCGACGTCCCCAACCTGTTCACAGATCGCCACCGACTCGCCAAGCTTGATCAGCCGGCCCAGGTAGGACTCGACCGAATGGAATGGCACGCCGGCCATCACCACCGGCTCGCCCGCCGACTGGCCGCGACGTGTCAGCGTAATGTCGAGCAGCTGCGCAGCCTTCTCGGCATCACCAAAGAACAACTCGTAGAAGTCGCCCATGCGGTAGAGCACCAGTGTGTCCGGATGCTCGGCCTTGATACGCAGGTACTGCTGCATCATGGGAGTGTGGGCGGAGAGGTCGGTCGTCACGTCAAATGCCACTCATCACTGCATCCATCGCGTCAACAATTTCGCCGGCAGATCGTTGATCGATTGCACATCGGTTTTCAACATTCTTTTTTGGTATGGGTGCGGCTTCGAGTGGCAGCAACATCAGTTGCTGTCCCTGCACATGAAACACCGGGCACAGGTTGCGCGGCACGTCATTCGACACCAATTGTGTGATGGCCAGCGGCACGACCATCCTGGTTGCTAGGCTGCCGAGCAAATCACGCTGTACATCGACAACGAAAGGGTACTGCTCGCGCATCCTCGAACTTGGGTTGCGGTAGACGTCGAACTGCATTTACCAGACCTGCACGTCGTCGCACCAGAGACCGTGTTTCTCGAATCGCGCGTTCTGTTCTTCGAGCCAGACTTTGTGGGTTTGATCGAACACCTTCTTCTGCTGTTTCACAGACTTGCCCTGGCTGCTCAAACTGAGCGCGTCAAATTGGTCTGCCGACAGAATAACCGTGGCGATTCGCCCGTCTTTCTCGACGAACACTGGCTCGGTGTTGGCGCGGGTGCACATGGCACCGAAACGATTCTTGGCTTGTGTGGCGGATACGCGCATGGTTGTGCTGCTGGGACCGAGTGGCCATTTTAGCCATCGGTCGCTTCGCCGCCGATCGAGCATGAAAGGCCGCGTCGAAATGCGGGGTAGCCGGTCGCAAGGTCTCAAACGGGTTGCGAATCAGGCACTCCGCCGGAATTCCCGGCCCGTGTGCAAGCGCCAGACCATGGCCAGGGTCAGAGGCCGTTTGCGATTGAGTACCTCGTACACCTTGTTGAGTGGGCCAATCAGATCGATGGACCAGACCGCTTCAGTACATCGGCCATTTAGTCCGCAGCGGGGGTCAAGGGGTAGTCAGGTCGCTGAACAATAACAATGGATGGCGCCGGCAGTACCTCGTGCACTTTGATGGTCTGCGTGGTGTCGCGCGTCAATGGAAATCACCCCATTGAACCGGAAGCATCACCAGCAGGTCGCAATGGGCAAGACCCACCATGATGGACTTGGCTGAACTGGCCTGCAGCACCCCCCTCGGCGGTGACAGGTTTTGACTTTCGAAAAAACCTTGCTGCGATGTCGTCCGCGACGCCATAGTCGACGCCGGTGATAGCCCAATCCGCTTCTTGCAATGCCTTCAGAGATCGCGCGGAGCAAAGCGGGTGCCCATTGCGGCAAACGACACTGCGCCGGTTGTCGAAGAGCTTGTGCCAGCGGACGTGGCGGACATCTTGTTCAAGGCCGTGGTCAAGACCTACGAGGACCCTGCCGTTCGCGCAGATGCCGAGGCCAAGGGTTCCGTCGTCGTACTGAGCCGTTCGCCGCAGGAGTTCCGCAGCTTCGTCGAAGCCGAGACGCAGAAGTTCGAGAAACTCGCCAAGGCCGCACACGCGTATTCTGACAACCGTCAAATGCTCGATATGTTCTGGTTGGGTGGGATCCGTAGATCTCGATTCGCCACTCCGTTGGCTGCGCTCACCGAGATGCAACTCCATCTCGACCGCGGAGCACCAGGCAAGAAGCTGCTTGAAACTTATCTCGTCGGGATGCAACTGCTCCCGTTCAGCCGACCGCCGGCGATGGCCTGTTCGACCTGGTGGCCGAAGCGCTGCGCAATTTTCTGGTCGAGCGCTGCGCCGCGCGGCCTTGGAGCCACAACTTGCTCCGGCTCTCGCTGGGCCAACCCAGAGTCAGAACATCGCCCAGCCAAAACCGCAGCATCTCGTGCGCTGTCGTCGCCATGGGGAATTCGGACGGCACGATGCTGGCTGGCGTCGTGGTCAGCGGCGGCACATCCCGAAGTTGAAGGCGTTGTTGGACAGGCTGGGGTCTCGGTCCAGCACCAGTGGCGTGCTGGACAGCCGGATCGGCGCCAAGGATTGGCCGGCGTAGGCCGATTCGCCCGCGTCCAGAGCCAGAACCTGGCCCGACTGCTCGAGCACGACCTTGCCTTCCCGCACCAACAGGTACAGACCCGAGGTGTCGTTTGCCGGTGGCGCAGAGCCAAATAGTTCCTTTACGTTGACGTCCACGTTTTCGGGCTCTGGCGTATTGATGGTGTTGAAGAAGTCAGGTGTGGACTGCAGCGGGCGTGCGGATCCTTGCGCGCCAGGAACCATACCACTCTGACCGGCCGCCAGCACGACCTCATTGCCATCGTTCGATGCCAGCGTAATGCTGCCCTTTCGACTGGACGCGAACAGGGACTGGTCACAGGCGATGTCGGTGACATCGGCTGCAGGCGGGTTGTCTCCTGCGTCGGCATTTCCGCAGCTGACGTCGAAGACAGTACCCCGAATGCCTATCGTTGCCGTCGCAGTCTGGAATTTCACGCGCGCAGGGGCGGCCCGCGCGAGCAGGCCGGTGGCGACGCGAAGGCCCCCGCTGAACAGCCGGAAAAGCATGCCGCCTCGCTCGGCTTCCTTTTCTTCAAAGCTGTACTGCGCCAGGGCCAGACGAGTACCACTATTGAGCGTCACACGGGTTTCGTCGCGAAACGCGAGCACGGCGTAACTGCCGCTCGAGGTGCTGACACGGTCGGATGCATACAAGGGCGAGCCTTGCGGCAGCTCGACCTGGCCCGCATCCCTTTCGACCGTCACCGTGCCCTGGGCCCGCACCAGCCGCGCAATGACCGGTGCACTGCTGTTGGACCTTGTGCGGCCGGCCTGGCTGGGGTCGAGCTGGCAGTCACCGTCGCAAAGGCGCGCGGTGTAGTCGGTACCTCGGATGCCGATGGTGGCAGTATTGACGTTGAGCTTGTAGGCATTGTGGCTGCCGCGTTTGCCGATCTGGCCAGTCAGGGCCCGCAACCCTCCCTTGAGCAAACTCATGAACAGGTTATCTTCTGCCGGCGCCTCCAACTCGTATTTATAGGCCTGCACGGTGATGCGCGAGTCCGGCCGAACTGCCGTTTCGCCGCCGTCGGTGAAGCGCAAACGCACGGTGCTGTTGCGACTTGTCGACAAGGTGTCACCGACACCGAGCGAGGAGCCCCGGGCAAGGATTTCCTGGCGGCCGTTGGCGCGCGTCACGTAGACAGTGCCATCGACGGCCATTGCGTTGGCCACGGAAGGGTTCGTCTGGGCTTGCGCATGCGTGATGCCGAACAGGCAGGCCACCAGGCACACGCCAGGCAGCAAGGGGAACAAGCGAGGTTTCATCGGCAACCTTCCATTTCAATCTCTCGTCTTTCTTCCGGCTCGCCGGGAGCGACGATGCGCAGCAGTGCCGGCAGGTCGTCGGGCACGAACACCTGTTCGAACGCCACCAATATCGGGTTGGCCGGCATCGCGATCAGCATCGGAATGATGCTCTGGGTCGCGAACAGCGACAGCGTCGTCGGGCCGGCGGTGAAGGTGAAGGAGTTGAGTGTGGCCGGCAGGTTGACCTGCGAGAACACGCCGGTGGACGATGCGAACTGCATCACCGTGAAGCTTGAGCCCGGGAGCGGGACGAATCCCCCCAGCAGATTGACGTTCAGGGTGCCTGCCAGGTTGGCGCTGCCCAGCACATGGATGAAGTCGAAGTCCAGGCCTTGCGCGAGCCCGGCCACTTCGAGATTGACCACGCTTGTCGGTGCCAGGTTCAGGTTGCCGGTGACCGTGATTGCCCCGGGCGAGGCGCCGGGCGCGACGTTGGCCGTTCCGACGCTGAGATTGCCGTTGACCGTACCGGTTCCCATGATGATGCCCGAGCCGACGGTCACGTCGCCCTGCAGGTTGCCACCATTGAGTACGATTACCCCGTTGCCCGCCTGGGTCAAACCGTTGGTGAACACGGTATTGCCGCCTTGTGCAGATACGGTGCCGGTATTGGTGAGAGCCTGAGTAAACGTCAGACCGGCGCCCAAATTGATCGTGCCCTGGTTGTCGATGGCATTGGTGATGGTCGATCCGGCCAGGTTCAGGGTTCCGGTGTTGGTCAGCGCGCCAGAGTTGGTCCAGGCAACCGAGTTGCCGCTGGGCAAGCTGAGGCTTCCGCCTGACAGGCTCAGGCTACCGGTTCCACCGAAGGCGCCACCTGTCAGGCTGAAGCTGCCGGCGACGTTAAGCGAGCCGTTGTTCGTCAGCGTGCCACCAACCAGGTTGAGCGCCACGCCGGCCGGCAGCATGGTCGCGCCACTGAGCGTCAGGCTGCCCGACTGCAGGGTGAGGGAGCCGCTGGGAAGCACCAGGTTGTTGAACGCAAAATTCAGCCCGTCGATGACCCGGTCACCCGAACCGGCGAACAGGAACGTGCCGCCACCCGAGAAGCCCAGCGTGCCGGCGCCGCCGATGGTGCCGTTCTGCCAGCTCAATGCACCTGCCGGGTTGGTCATGTCGAGGGTGGCTGACGCGGGTATCGACATGACGCCGCCGAGTTGCTCGATCCGTGTGCCTGCCACCGTCACGGTGCCGCCGACATTGAAGTCGCCCAGGTTGAACAGGTTTCCGCCGATGCCCACATTGGTCAGGTTGGCGTTGGCGCCGGCCAGGTTGATCAAATCGCCCGGCAACGAGGCCATGTTGCCGCTGACCGTGCCCTGGTTGGATAGCACGCCGCTGCCGGTGAAGCCCATGGCGTTGAGACCGATCGACGCGCCGCTGGCAACCAGCAAGCCGCTGCTGCTGCCGACCAGGTTGAGGGTGCCGCCACCATCGAAGATGCCGCTGCCCGAGAGTTGGCTGCCATCGGCGAAGTTGTGGGTTCCGCCCTGGAAGTCCAGCGTGCTTCCGTTTGCGGCGTTGAATACGCCAGAGTGAGTGCCTCCACCATTCAGGCTCAGTGTCCCCGCTGACACATTCACGGTTCCGCCATTGTTGATGACGTTGGTCAACGCAAAGCTGCCCGGGCCGACTTTGTTCACTGTGCCGGTGCTGGCGACGTTGACCGCGCCGGTGCCGTTCAACGCACCGGTGGTCAGAGCCAGGATTCCGGCAACGTCCAGAGCAGCGCCGTAATTGACGCTGCCGCCATTTACCGCCAGGGTCGCCCCATTGGAGACGCTGGCGCCAGCAGATGGCAGGTTGAGTGCGCCTGCGCCGCCGATATCCCAGATGCCGCCGCTGATGGTTTGCGGGACGCCACCGTTGATGGTCATAGTGCCACCTGTGAGCGCCACCACAGGCAGCGCTGGCGTTTGGGCAAATGTGGCGGTGCCTGCGCCCATGTTCAGCGCCGGGGCGACTGCCGACGCATTGAAAGCCACTGTTGCGCCAATGATTGACAGAGGAATGGCGGAGGTCATTCCTGCATTGAACGTCACCAAGCCGGAATTGAATACGGCGCTGCCGCTGCCGCTGACCGTTATGGGTCCGCCGCCAAATGTCGAACCCGGGGTGAACATCACGTTGCCACCGGGCGCGTTGAAGTTGAGCGCCGGTACCGAGAACGAACTGGTATCGAGGTCTCCGGAGGTCTTGGTAATGTTCAGTGCGACAGACGGCACGAGGTTGATGGCGCTGTCAAGCGTGGTACCGAAATCCAGATCGATGGTCCTGGCTGAGCCGCTCACGGAGTCACTGTCGCTGCGTCTGATGGAAGTGCCAGCGCCCAGGTTGAGGTTGCCCGCGGCGATGAGCGAGGTGGTGTTGCCGTTGTTGCCACCATCATCGACCTTGAGGTCGATGGCGCCGCTGGCACCCAGTGCGATGGCCCCTGAGGTTACGCTGGTGAGGTTGGTGGTGGAAGCGATGCGGATGTCGCGCGCTGATGTGACAGTAATGGCGGCTGCCGAATTGGCCAGGCCCGTGTTGGTGGCCTGCAGGGAACCGTTGAGGAAAATGTCGTTCAGGCCCGTTGTTGCAAGGCGAATCGTCCCATCGGTGGACAGCGCTCCAATATTGAATGCTCCGAGGCTGCGGGTGAGATCCACGTTGCCAGTTGGGTTGAAGGCGCCGCCGGTCTGGTTGAAGTCGGATGTGACGGTGATATTGCCGCTCCCACCCAGACTGCCAGCTGACAGGTTGACGACCGGCGCCGTGAGCGAGCCGTTGATCGTCAACCCAGCACCGGCAATACCCAGTGAGGTGCCGGCGGTGAGGTTCATCACGCCAGTGACCAGGAGTGTGCCCCCTGAAAACAAGAGGTTCTCGTCCGAGTCGAGGTTCAACAGGCTAAAAGAACCGCCACTCATGGTGATGATCTGCAATCCGGCCACACTGATGCTTGCGCGCTGACCGGCGGTTGGCGCCGAGCCGCTGCTCCAGTTGGATCCAATCGACCAGTCGTCGCTGCCACCGATCCAGCAAGCGTCAACTGCACAGCCAGACCCTGTGGTGAACGTGGCGGCCATCGCGCCATAACTCGGTACAAGTCCTGTAAAAGCTGGCGCATCGATGGTAAACGTGCCACTGCTGCTGAGGTAGGTCAGCAGGTCGAAGCTCTGGCTGCCAGACGGCGTGAACCCTGACGCTGGGGTAAGCCGCAGGGTACCCGCCAGTGTTGCCGTGCCGGAGATGGCCAGGCGGTCGAAAGTGCCCGCCGCCGTGCCTTCGGCCTGCAAATCCAAAATACCGGTGCCGGTCTGTGTAAAGTTACCGGTGACCGTCATGGTGCCGGTGACGTCCGCGCCGCCACCGTCCGGGCGGATCGTGCCTGCGTTGGTCAGCGTACCACCGGTCACGTCGATCGTGCCGCTGCCGGTGATGACACCGGTGGCGCGGTTCGTGAAGCCACCGGGTTTGCTGAAGACGGTACTTGCGCCGACCTGAACCGTTCCGTCCTGCGTGAACACGCCGTTCGCCGTGAGCGCACCGCCATTGACACTGATGACTCCCGTGGCGGTGTTGTTGAAGGGGCCCGGGTCGATGGAGCCGGCGAACGTGGAGTTCCAGTTCAGGGTGCCGGCGTTGTTGATGGTGCCAAAGCCCGAGAGGCTCGTGACGGGGTTGGCACTGCTGGAGTTGATGTTGAACACGCCGCCGATGGTGTTGTTCAGCGTGGCGGAGTTCTCCACGCGCAGCCGTCCGGCATTGAAGTCCACCGTGCCGGTGTTGGTCCAGCTGCGTGCGCTGAGAATCTTGTCGCCGGCCCCCGACAGGGTCGAGATGCCGGCGGTGTTGAGGGTACCGCCACCGGAGATGGTTCCGTTGCTCCAATCCAGCGTACCGCTGACGGTGATATTGCCGCTGCCTCCCAGACTCCCCGCCGACAGATTGACGACTGGGGCCGTGAGCGAGCCGTTGATCGTCAAACCGCCGCCAGATATACCGAGGGAGGTGCCGGCGGTGAGGTTCATGGCGCCAGCGACCAGGAGCGTGCCACCCGAAAACAGGAGGGTCTCGTCCGAGTCGAGGTTCAACAGACTGAAAGAGCCACTGCCCATGGTGATGGTCTGCAATCCGGCCACACTGATGCTTGCGCGCTGACCGGCAGTTGGCGCCGAGCCGTTGCTCCAGTTGGATCCAATCGACCAGTCGCCGCTGCCACCGATCCAACAGTTGTCCACCAGGCAGGAACTGCCGAGCGTGAGGAAAAAATCCGAAGCGCTGTAGGCCGGGGTGCCGCCAAAGCCTGCGGGAACGTTGACGGTGGCGAATGTGCCGTTGCCGGCAGCAAAAGTCAGTATCTGAAAACCGTCGCCGTTGTTGCCGGCGTAGGATCCGACCGTGGACAGATTGAGCGTTCCACCCAGGCTGGCTGTTCCGGAAACGGTGATCTTGTCAAACTGTCCGGCCCCCGTGCCGCCCAATTGCATGTTGAGCTGGCCCGCCGCGCCCTGGGTCAGATTTCCGATGATGTTCAGCGTACCTGCACCATTGACGCCGTCACCAGGGGCGATGGTGCCGTTGTTGGTGAGCGTTGCGCTGCCCAGGTTGAGCGTGCCCGCGCCGTTGATGAACCCGGTCGTCTGGGCGTTCACCATCGCAGTGCCACCTGTGCCAAAGCTGGTGCCCGTCGCGATGTTGATGACCCCGCTGTTGGTTGCCGCATTCAATACGTCCAGCGTGCCGCTTTGCACGTTGACGGTACCCGCGTTGTTGAGCGCCACGCCGGTAAAGCTGGCGGTCCCCGCACCCGAGGAGCGGTTGAAGGCACCACCGGCGAGGTTGTTGAAGGTGGTGGGG
>Ga0335397_10011115_pt1 | contig 11114 bp, 9 predicted proteins | sample MAT04_FD_205740 | JGI IMG/M metagenome (GOLD analysis project Ga0335397, IMG submission 205740) | Freshwater microbial communities from Lake Fryxell liftoff mats and glacier meltwater in Antarctica - MAT-04 (spades assembly) (version 2) ...
TGGAGAAGCTGCTGAAACAATAGACAAATCATTGCTGTGGAATGGCGGAAGGTCGCCTTTTAGCGTGAGCTATGGTAAAATGATGATGTGGTTTTTCCTCGTCTCTGATGCCCTGACTTTTTCGGGTTTGTTGGTGGCGTATAGCTATGCGCGACATGCCTTCACGGGTGCCTGGCCAATCGGTGAGCAGGTTTTTCACGCAATGCCTTTCCTGAGTGGAAGTTTTCCGCTTCTGTATGTGGCCTTGATGACTTTCATCCTGATCATCAGCTCTGTAACCATGGTTTTGGCGGTAGAAGCAGGCCATCGTTTGGATGACAAAGGCGTGATCAAATGGCTGGGATTGACCATCATAGGTGGTTTTATTTTCCTCGGTTCGCAGGCTTGGGAATGGAGCCACTTCATTCATGGCAGCCCCGGGTATATCGTGGCAGCTGACAACAGCCGCTACTATCTCACCGAAGAAATTCCCCATGGTCTAACCGCCATGGATGTTTCTGAATTTGGGCTTATCGCCAACAGAGGTGGAGATGACGAGCGAATTATTACTGGTCAGGAAGCGATTACAATTTATAACGGAAACCTTCAGCATGTTCAGGGAGCCAACATGACCATTAACGAGTACGGACCACCTCAGTACGCCAATTTTTTCTTTTTTATCACCGGGTTTCACGGGTTTCACGTATTCAGCGGAGTATTGATCAATATCATTGTTTTCATTGGGGTGCTGAAAGGGACCTACCGAAGACTCGGACACTATGAAATGGTCGAAAAAACAGGTCTGTACTGGCACTTTGTCGATCTTGTATGGGTTTTTGTTTTCACCTTCTTTTACCTTATTTAATAACGCAGCTTTACCATGGAACGCGACGACTTAATTGTAAACGACTCATATTCTTACAGCGCTCACCACGACGAATCTCACGGGAAACAAATTCGAAAAAAGATTTATCGGGTTACCATTCTGCTCACCATCATTACCACGGTTGAAGTTCTGCTCGGTGTATTTATCAAGCAGGGTACCGATTTCTGGCCCGTCGTGAAATGGTCGTTTATTGTAATGACGCTTGTGAAAGCAGGTTATATCGTGGCTGTATTTATGCACCTCGGCGATGAACGAAAATCACTCCGGTATGTTATTCTATTGCCATACGTCATCTTTATACTCTATTTGTTGTTTATAGGTATTACCGAATCGAATTATGTCAATTCCGTATGGCGTGAATTGCAGCCATAAACATGAACACCGGAAAGTTTAAAAACAAATATTTCATCCTTTTACTGCTGCTGCTGGGTCCGGGCATTGTTCTGATCTTTTTATCAAAAGCAGATCATAATTTTGAGCTTTTGCCGATTTACGGTGAAAGAGATTTAGAATTTAAGGCAGGGCAGGATGTTCCTGATACCATTTACCACACAATTCCTGATTTTTCCTTTACGAATCAGGAAGGTCAGGAGGTGACGTACGCCGATTTTGAAGATAAAATCATTGTAGCAGATTTTTTCTTCACGACCTGTCCGACTATTTGTCCCATTATGACCAAGCAAATGACCCGGTTGCAGTGGCTTCTCGAAGATGAAGTTTACCGGCAGGTCCACTTCCTTTCACATACCGTCAACCCAAAGCACGATACACCGGAAGTACTCAAAGCCTATGCCCTCGAACAAGGTGCTGATCTCGAACGTTGGACTTTTCTGACCGGCAATCAGGAGATTATTTTCGAACACGGTTTTGAAAGCTACCTGCTCAATACCCAGGAAGATGCGGGCGCGCCCGGCGGTTTCCTTCACTCGAGCATGTTTGTGCTGGTGGACAAAGAAAGGCGGATTCGCGGATTTTACGATGGTACAAGCACCAAAGAAGTTGACGATCTGGTAACGGATATCAAAATGTTGATGAAAGAGGCTTCCATGCGCGAATCGGAAAAAATCAGGCGATGAAAATTGAACAAAATCTCGAAACCAAAACCCGTCCCTGGATCGTGGTAGTATCTATTGCGGTGCCGGCAGCAGTGGCCTTGTTGTTTTTTACGGACAAAGTTGATGGATACAATACGGGCTTTCTCCCGCCAGTTTATGCCACCCTAAACGCACTGACTGCCATATTTCTGGTCCTCGCTTTTATTGCCATTCGCCGAAAAAATATCGACCTGCACAAGAAATTGATGAGTTCTGCGATTGTTTTCTCCGCGCTCTTTCTGGTGTTTTATGTGATATACCACACCACCTCTGACAGCACCCCGTACGGAGGAGAAGGAAATATCCGCATATTTTATTTCTCCTTGTTGATATCGCATATCGTGCTTTCGGTGATTATCATTCCACTCGTACTCGTCACCTATGTTCGGGCCTTGGCCAAACGTTTTGACAAACACAAAAAAATCGCCCGGATTACATTCCCCATCTGGCTGTATGTTGCTATTTCAGGAGTTTTAGTTTATTTAATGATCTCGCCTTATTACGTTTAGTACCTTTGTATCAGAGATGAAAAAATTCTTATCCATCGCCATCAAATCCAGTGTTTTACTGGTATTTATTTTTGCTTATAGCGAATCAAATGCCCAATGTGCCATGTGTAAGGCCGTGGCGGAAGAATCATTGGGCGATGGATATGGTATGGCCATGGGATTGAACAATGGGATTGTTTTATTGATGTTCGTTCCATACCTCCTCCTCACCATTCTTTTTCTCACTTTTTTTCGAAAGCAGATTTTCGGTTTTGTAAAGTCCTTTAGCGATATTCATTGATCTGCCGACGTCAACGCATTTTTATTATATCTATTAAAAATTCATGAGAAAGAATTTTCCATCAGCCGCTGTTATTACCAAATTGCTTGAAAACCGCGTTTTGGTTCTCGATGGCGCCATGGGGACGATGATTCAGCAATATCAACTGGAAGAAGATGATTTTCGGGGCACCCGTTTTGAAAATCATCCGGACTCTCTGAAGGGGAACAACGATTTGCTCAGCCTCACCCGTCCGGATATTATTCAGGCGATTCACGAAGCGTATTTTAAGGCCGGTGCTGACATTGCCGAAACAAATACCTTCAGCTCCACATCCATCGCACAGGCAGATTACAACCTCCAAAGCGCGGTATACGACATCAATTTTGAGAGTGCCCGGATCGCCAAAACCGCTGCTGAAAAATATACGGCGCTAACCCCTGACAAACCCCGTTTTGTCGCCGGTTCGATCGGACCTACCAACCGAACCGCCAGCATGTCGCCGGATGTAAACGATCCCGGATTTCGGGCTATCACGTTCGATCAGTTGAAAGATGCATATACCGGGCAGGTCAATGCCCTGATCGATGGCGGTGTCGATATTTTACTTGTCGAAACAGTGTTTGATACCCTCAATGCCAAAGCGGCTTTGTTTGCCATACAGGAAGTTTTTGATGCGCGGGATATTGAAGTTCCTGTCATGGTGTCCGGAACCATTACAGATGCCAGTGGGCGCACGCTTTCCGGTCAGACTACGGAAGCATTTTTGATTTCGCTCGAGCACATGCCTTTGCTTTCGATCGGCCTCAATTGCGCCCTCGGAGCTTCCCAATTGCGGCCTTATCTCAAAACGCTTTCGGAGCAGGCGCCTTTTGGCGTAAGCGCTCATCCCAATGCTGGTTTGCCCAATGAATTTGGGGAATACGATCAATCGCCCAGCGACATGGCCGACCAGATCGAGGAATTTTTACAACTCCAATATCTCAACATCGTTGGTGGATGTTGCGGTACGACACCCGATCATATTGCAGCCATCGCCGAGGTGGCGAAAAAATACAAACCACGAAGCAGATTTGCAGCAGTGGTCACCGAATCCATACCTGAAAACGGATATTAAAGATGTTAAAACTGAGTGGGCTCGAAAGCCTCGTAGTCAGGCCGGAGTCAAACTTTATCAATGTCGGGGAGCGAACCAATGTCACTGGTAGCCGAAAATTTCTCCGGCTTATTCAGGACAATAAATATGGCGAAGCGGTCGATATTGCCCTCGATCAGGTGCGGGGTGGTGCCCAGATTCTCGATGTGAATATGGACGAAGGCATGCTCAATGGAGAGCAGGCTATGGTGAAATTCCTGAATCTGATTGCTTCCGAGCCGGAAATCTCCCGGATTCCCATTATGATCGATTCATCCAAATGGTCGATCATCGAAGCCGGGTTGAAATGTGTGCAGGGAAAGGCAGTGGTAAACAGCATCAGCCTCAAAGGCGGAGAAGCCGAATTCCTATGGCAGGCGCGCCGCGTGAGGCGTTACGGGGCAGCCGTGGTCGTGATGGCATTTGATGAACTCGGGCAGGCCGATACCCTCGACCGCCGCAAGGAAATTTGCCAGCGATCTTATGATTTGCTTACGCAAAAAGTCGGTTTTCCTGCGGATGATATTATATTCGATCCCAATATTTTTCCTGTGGCCACAGGCATGGAAGAACATGCCAACAATGCCATCGATTATTTTGAATCGACAAAATGGATCAAAGCAAACCTGCCCGGAGCCAAAGTGAGTGGCGGCGTGAGCAATGTTTCCTTCTCGTTTAGAGGCAACGACGTGGTGCGCGAAGCGATGCACAGCGCTTTCCTATACCACGGAATAAAAGCTGGTATGGACATGGGAATTGTGAATCCTACCATGCTCGGTGTATACTCCGATATTGCACCAGACCTGCTCGAAAGGGTGGAAGATGTCGTGCTCAACCGGCGTGAAGATGCCACCGATCGTCTCCTGGAAATTGCAGAGAAAGTGCGTGGTACGGGTGTCATTCAGGAAGGAAAAATCGAAGAGTGGCGTGAGCTACCCGTGAAAGAAAGGCTTACACACGCCTTGGTAAAAGGCATTGACAATTTTATTGACGGCGACACCGAAGAAGCCCGTCACCTTTTTGACCGTCCGCTCGAAGTGATCGAAGGGCCCTTGATGGATGGAATGAATGTGGTCGGCGACCTGTTTGGCTCCGGCAAAATGTTTCTCCCGCAGGTGGTGAAAAGTGCCCGCGTGATGAAAAAAGCCGTCGCTTACCTGCTGCCTTATATTGAAGCTGACAAAAGAAAACACGAGGATAGATCCACCGCAGGAAAAATTCTGCTGGCCACCGTAAAAGGCGATGTGCACGACATTGGCAAAAATATCGTGGGCGTTGTGCTCGCTTGCAACAATTACGAAGTGATTGATATGGGCGTGATGGTGCCCGCCGAAAAAATCATCGCGCGCGCCATTGAAGAAAATGTGGACATCATCGGTCTGAGCGGACTCATCACCCCAAGCCTCGAGGAAATGGTAAATGTGGCCCGTGAAATGGAGCGCCTCGGTCTCGACATTCCGCTGCTTATCGGTGGAGCCACGACTTCACGGGTGCACACTGCCGTGAAAATTGAGCAACACTACAAAAGAAATCAGGCCGTACACGTGCTCGATGCATCGCGGTCTGTCACTGTGGTGGAGCGGCTATTGAGCAAGGACAAGGTGGGATTTATCGGAGAGATCAAAAAGGAATACGAGAAAATCCGTTTTCACCATGCCGGCAAGGAACAGCAGAAGCAATACCTCACGATTGCCGACGCCCGCGCCAACAAACAACCGATTGATTGGGCCAATGAACCGCCGATAGAAACACCCGCTTTCCTTGGTGTGAAGGTCTTCAAAGAATTTTCCCTGAGGGAAATAGCGGCCTATATCGACTGGACACCTTTTTTCCAAACCTGGGATTTGCATGGACGTTTTCCGGAAATTCTGACAGACAAAATTGTTGGCGAAGAAGCATCACGCGTATACCGCGATGCTACAGAAATGCTCAAAGAGATTATCACCAACAAGTGGCTTATCGCCAATGGTGTAGTCGGATTGTGGCCAGCCAATTCCGTGAATGACGACACCATTGAGGTGTACGACCCCGTAGATCAAACGCGTGCGATTCACCGGTTTGAATGTTTGCGGCAGCAAATTAAAAAGGCCCCTGGTCAGCCCAACTGGTCGCTGGCCGACTTCATCGCGCCCAAAGACACTGGTCGAAAAGATTATATCGGTGGTTTTGCGGTAAGCACTGGTGGTGGTATCGAAGTTCACCTCGAGCGTTTCCGAAAGGAGCACGACGACTACAACAGCATCATGTTGAAGGCACTTGCCGATCGTTTGGCGGAAGCTTTCGCCGAATTGATGCACGAAAAAGTGCGCAAGGATTTTTGGGGTTATGCTTCCGCAGAAAATCTGAGCACCATGGAATTAATCGGTGAGAAATACCGGGGAATTCGTCCGGCTGCCGGATATCCTGCCTGCCCGGATCACACCGAAAAACCTGGGCTTTTCGGTATACTCGAAGCTGAAAAAAATACTGGAATCACGCTTACAGAGAGTTACGCCATGTATCCCGCCTCTGCGGTTTCTGGACAGTATTTCGGATCGCCACACGCCCGTTATTTCGGGGTAGGGCGAATAGGAAAGGATCAGGTACAGGATTTGGCTGACCGAAAATCATTGGCTTTAAAAGAAATGGAACGATGGTTGGGATCAAACCTGAATTATTAGTCTGAATGGCTATTTTTAGGCCCGCAATCGAAGATATTTTTATGCGCCTGTTTATTCTGTTTTTCGGATTTCTTGTTACCAATGTCCTCCAGGCGCAAACAAAACCCGTTCAATTAACCAAGACAGCTTCCGATTGCCTCGGTGCCTTGATGATCAATGATACTATCATAGGTCCGGTTTATTCTCCGAAAGGATTTGGAAACAAACTGGAAATCGATGGGTACGAGCTTGGCGATCCGTATTTTTTCGAAAGAGAACACAATACAGTCTGGTACAAGTTTGTGGTACCTTATGATGCTGTTTTTACATTTGATCTCCATCCAGTGATCAAAGACGACGATTTTGACTTCCTTTTATTTCATTACGATGGTCCGAACTTTTGCGCCGAAATTGCCAATGGACGCAAAATGCCAGTGAGAACCAACATCTCCCGAAAAAACACCCAACTCGGGGGCCGCACAGGTCTGGCCGAATCTGCTATAGACGAGTACGTTCCTTCGGGCCCCGGAAGTTCATATAGCAGTGCTTTAACTGTTCGAAAGGGCGATACGTATTATTTGCTTGTCGACAATCCCTTTCGGGAAAATGAGGGACATTCCCTGTTTTTGCGCTTCAAACGTTTGGCAAGTGGCGTGGTGGTCGATGAGGTGCCAAAAGAAAAGTACGAAATGCCTTTGAGGAAAATGCGCGTTACCGTAAAGGACAAGGTGAGCGGCGAGCGCATCGCATCCCAAATCTATATTGAAGGTGTAGCTTCTGCTGATCAAACGCGTTATGCTGCGCTGTCGCAGGTGGAACAGGAGGTGGTAAGTTACCGCACCTATACCATCAACGTGATCAAACAAGGTTACCTGCTCGCTTCAGAAATTTTTATTCCCAAGAACGACAGCCTATACGAGGTCGAAATCCTCTTGAAACCCATTGTCCTCGGTGACAGAATCAATCTCGACAACATCAAGTTTGACAGCGACAAGACTGAAATTCTGCCAGAGAGCCAGTCTGCGCTCGATCAACTCAAAAATTTTATGGAGGTAAATCCGGGAATGCATATCGAGCTTCAAGGTCACGTGAATGGAGAGAGCAAGCGAAACAAAAAGCGCTACCGAAAATTATCTGCCGCCCGCGCCAAAGCTATTTACGATAAGTTAGTGGCTGCCGGAGTCGAAAAGTCAAGGCTCAAATATGTCGGTTATGGCAATGCGCGAATGATATTTCCGACACCGGTAAACAACCGTCAGGCAGAAGCCAACCGGCGGGTGGAAGCCGAAGTCACACGGCTCTAGCGCCATTTAGATTATCGTTAAGCCGCTCGTACTTTAATCAAACGCTGAAATTCTCCATTGTTTTACATTTAAAATTCCAAATTCTATCGTTATGTCAATGCGAATTACCTTTCTTTTTGTTCTATTCGCTGTGCTCTCAGCCCAGGCACAGGAAGTCTGGACGCTTCAAAAATGTATTGATTATGCAATGCAAAACAACCTCACGGTGCAGCAAAGCAAGTTGAATATCGAGCGCGCTGAGATCAATTATGATCAGGACAGATTCAATCTACTTCCAAATCTCAATGCAGGTGCCACCCACGGTTACAACTGGGGTCAAAGAATTGACCCATTTACAAATCAATTTGCCACCGACCGGGTGCAAACCAACAACCTCTTCCTGTCTTCCAGTCTGGATCTGTTCAATGGTTTTACCAAAAGAAACGCTGTGCGACAAAGCCAGGAGGAAATAGCCGCGAGTCAATATGATCTCCAAAGAATTAAAAACGATATTTCTCTTCAAATCTGTCTGGCCTATCTTCAGGTGTTGCTCAACAAGGAGAATGTACTCGTAAGCCAAAATCAAATTGCCATATCTGAGGAACAATCAGCCCGGATGGAAATACTTGTAGAGGGAGGCCGTGAACCACAGGGCAGTCTGTTCGATCTCCAGTCGCAACTGGCACAGGAGGAACTGAATCTGGTAAACAGTGAAAATGCGGTGATCCTCGCCGTGCTGAACCTCACCCAATTGCTTCAATTGCCGCGCGAAGATGCCCGGGATTTTGATGTTGTTCAACCCGATTTCTCCAATGTTGGAATGGAAATGATCGGTAATTCTGCGTCCGACATTTATTTGCGGGCAAAAGAATCGATGCCCGAAGTCAAAGCGGCAGAGTCAAGACGCAGGGCTTCGGAATACGCACTCACAACCGCCAGAGGTGGATACCAGCCAACTTTGAGCATCAGCGGTGCCATCGGTTCCGGATATTCTGGCGCCAACAATGAAATAATTGGCACCGGAACCAACCTCGGTTTTATCCCCATCGGTTCCGTTTCGGGTACCAACCAAGCGGTATTCAGTCTCCAGCCACAAATCCTTTTCGGAGAAGGTGATTTTCGTACGAAGTCATTTGGCACTCAGCTTAATGACAATTTCAACCAAAACGTTCAGCTCAACCTGAACATCCCTATTTTTAATGGTTCTGCAGCCCGTGCCAATGTGAGCCGCGCAAAAATCAATCAGTTGGAAGCGGATATTACTTATTCTCAAATTTCAAATCAACTGCGATTTGATATCGAACAGGCTTTTGCCGATGCAAGGGCTGCAATGAATACTTATGCAGCCAATGAAAAGGCCGTCATGGCCTTGACTGAATCATTCCGATATGCTGAAGTGCGATACGAACAAGGGGTGATCAATGCCGTGGAATTCAATACAATCAAAACACAATTTACCAATGCCCAGAGTGCGATGCTTCGGGCGAAATACGATTTTGTATTCCGCACGAAAATCCTGGACTTTTATCTCGGAAATCCCATCACGCTTTAAATTATCCCACTGACCAATGACCAAAAAGAGAAAACGAATTTATTGGATCGCCGGTGCGATCATTGTACTTTTGATCGTATTTGCTGTAGTCAAGAGCCGAAGTGGTGACGAAGTTCGCGTGACTGTGGGCGATGCCGAAGTGCGTCGAATAACCGAAACGGTGGTTGCCAACGGAAAAATTCAGCCTGAAACGGAAGTCATTATCTCCTCTGAAGTTTCCGGAAAAATACTTGAACTACCCTTTAAAGAGGGGGCCAAAGTATCAAAGGGAGACCTGCTCGTGCGGATTAATCCCGACCTCGCACAAGCCGCGCTTGATCGGGCAGAAGCTGCGCTGAACAATGCGCGTGCAAATAAGGCCAATGCCGAAGCCCGTCTCATCCAGGCACAGGCCCAACTCCGGAATAGCACAACAATCTATAACCGCAGCAAGAATTTATACGATCAGGGAGCCATTTCTGAAGCGGAATACGACAATACCGTGGCCACTTTTGAAACCGGGGAGGCTGAGGTCAGCGCCGCCGATCAAAGTGTGAAAGCTGCTGCATTCTCTGTTCAATCTGCTCAGGCCAGTGTAAAAGAGGCAAGCGATTCATATTCGCGCACCACCATTTATGCCCCCATGGATGGCACAATTTCCCGCTTGACAGTTGAAGTGGGTGAGCAGGTGGTGGGAGCCATGCAAATGACTGGTACTGAAATCATGCGCATCGCGAATCTGGATGTGATGGAAGTGTTGGTAGATGTGAATGAAAGTGATATCGTGCGGGTGAATTTTGAGGATTCGGCGCGCATAGAAGTGGATGCTTACCTCGATAGGAAATTCACGGGAATCGTTACTGAAATAGCGAATTCTGCGCAATCCGTGGGAACCACGGCAGATCAGGTGACCAATTTTGAGGTAAAAATTCGGGTGCTTAATACCTCATATAAAGATTTGATCAATCCCTTGAGGCCCGAACTTTCTCCATTCCGGCCGGGAATGAATGCCTCTGTTGATATCATTACCGGAATAAAAGAGCAGGTGATTTCTGTTCCGATTGAAAGCATCACTAGCCGCACGGACACCACCTCTGGAAAGAACAGGTCGGCTACCGAACGACTCATGGGCGATAAAATTAAAAATGATGATGCAAAACCGGTTACCTGCCTTTTTGTGGAGAAGGATGGAGCCGCCGTATTGCGCGCTGTGAAAACCGGTATTCAGGATGATAAATACATCGAAATCCTCGAAGGCCTCGAGGCAGGAGAACGAATCATCACCGGACCTTACGATGTGGTGTCTCAAAAACTTTCCCCTGGCGACAAAGTCACTGTGACCTCCAAAGAAAGTTTGTACGAAACAAAATAATTCGATGAGCCAGATTCTCAGCATAGAGACCTCAACGAAAAACTGCTCTGTAGCCTTGGCGCGAAATGGTCATGTAGTGGCCTATCGCGCAGATGGATCCGAACAGCTCAATCACGCTGAAAAACTCCACGTTTTCATCGCCGAAATTATGGCCGAAAGCCACGTGAGTTTTGACGCGCTCGATGCCATTTCTGTGAGCGAAGGTCCTGGTTCCTATACCGGTTTGCGCATTGGCGTATCGACTGCCAAGGGGTTGGCTTACGCCAAAAGTATTCCCCTCATCGCGGTGAATACCCTGAAGGCCATGACTTCTGTGCTTTTCAAAGGCGACGCCAGCCAATTGCTCATACCGATGATTGACGCCCGCAGAATGGAAGTTTTTTGCGCGGGGTTTGATGGCGCAGGGAAGCCAATTTTTGACACGCGT
>Ga0335397_10011122_pt1 | contig 11110 bp, 8 predicted proteins | sample MAT04_FD_205740 | JGI IMG/M metagenome (GOLD analysis project Ga0335397, IMG submission 205740) | Freshwater microbial communities from Lake Fryxell liftoff mats and glacier meltwater in Antarctica - MAT-04 (spades assembly) (version 2) ...
CTGCATCCGCGCGACAACGAGCGGCTGGTGGCGACGCTGCACACGCTGCGCGATCTCGGCAACACGGTGCTCGTCGTCGAGCACGACGCCGACACGATCCTCGCCGCCGATCACGTCGTCGACGTCGGCCCGGGCGCCGGCAAACACGGCGGTACGATCGTCGCGCAGGGCACGCCCGCCGAGATCCTCGCCAACCCGAAGTCGATCACCGGCCAATACCTGAGCGGCGCGCGCGCGATCCCGATCCCGAAGCGCCGGCGCAGCGCGAGCGGCGCCATCGAGGTCAAGCACGCGACCGCGCACAACCTGCGCGACGTGTCGGTGAGCTTTCCGCTCGGCGTGCTCACGGTCGTCACTGGCGTGAGCGGCTCCGGCAAGTCGTCGCTGGTCGTCGACACGCTTCTCTCGGCCGCGCGTCAGCACGCGAACGGCGCGCGCGAAGCGCCGATCCTCGGCACCGTCAGCGGCCTCGCGCAGATCGACAAGGTCATCAGCATCGATCAGTCGCCGATCGGCCGCTCGCCGCGCTCGAACCCGGCGACGTACACCAACGTCTTTGGCCTGATGCGCGAGCTCTACGCGCAGCTCCCCGAGGCGCGTGCGCGCGGCTACAAGCCCGGCCGCTTCAGCTTCAACGTGAAGGGCGGCCGCTGCGAGGCGTGCGCCGGTGACGGAGTATTGCGCATCGAGATGCACTTCTTGCCCGACGTCTTCGTCACGTGCGAAGAGTGCGGCGGCAAGCGCTACAACCGCGAGACGCTCGAGGTCACCTATCGCGGCCACAGCATCGCTGCGCTGCTCGCGCTGCCGATCGACGACGCGCTCGAGCTGCTCGGCGCGGTGCCGAAGATCCGCCAGGCTTTGCACGCGCTGTCACGCGTCGGGCTCGGCTACGTCGAGCTCGGGCAGAGCGCGACGACGCTCTCGGGCGGCGAGGCGCAGCGCGTGAAGCTCTCGCGCGAGCTCGCGCGCAAGGCGACCGGCAAGACGCTCTACGTGCTCGACGAGCCGACGACGGGCCTCCATTTCGCCGACGTCGAGGTGCTCGTCGGCGTGCTGCAAGAGCTCGTCGATCAGGGCAACTCCGTCGTCATCATCGAGCACAACCTCGACGTCGTGAAGGTCGCCGATCACGTCATCGATTTGGGCCCCGAGGGCGGCAGTGGCGGCGGGCTGATCGTCGGCGAGGGCACACCGGAGGCCATCGCGCGCATCCCGGGCTCACACACTGGCCGCTTCCTCGCGCGCGAGCTCGCGCGATCCGCGCGCCCCGCAGCCGCGCCGCCAAAGCCCGAGAATCCTCCGAAGTCGGAGAAGACGCTGTCTTCGGAGAAGACGCCGAACTCGGAGAAGCCGACCGTGCGCGTGAAGATCGTGCGGCGCTGAGCGCTGCGCCGACTCCAGCTAGCGCGCGCGCAGCTCGCGCTTGAGCACCTTGCCCGTCGGGTTCTTCGGCAGCTCGTCGAGGATCACGACCTCGCGCGGCAGCTTCGAGCTGCTCAGCGCGGCGCGGCAGTGCGCGATGATCGCGTCGGGCGTGGCGTGCTCGCCGTGGCGCAGCGCGACGAAGGCGCGGACGCGCTCGCCCCATTCTTCGTCGGGCACACCGACGACCGCGGCCTCGGCGACCGCCGGGTGCGCGCACAGCACCTCTTCGATCTCCGCGGGATACACGTTCACGCCGCCGGAGATGATCATGTCGCGCTTGCGCCCGTCGAGGTGGAACAGCCCGTCGGCGTCCCGATGGGCCAGATCGCCGACGGAGAACGCGCCGTCGCGCATCGAGTCGCTCGTCGCCGCGTCGTCGCGGTGATAGCCGGCGACGAGCATGTCGTTCTTCACCCAGAGCTCGCCGGTGACGCCATCCGGCACCGGCCGCCCTGCGTCGTCGAGAATGCGCAGCTCATTGCCCGCGACCGCGTGCCCAATCGTGCCCGGCGCGCGCAGCAGCTCGTCGCTCGTCGCCAGCGTGTTTACGCCGGTCTCGGTCGCGCCGTAGAAGTTGTAGAGCACCGGGCCAAAGCGCTCGATGAAGCGCCGCGCGAGCGTGCCGGAGAGCGGCGCGCCGCCCGAAAAAACGGCGCGCAGCGAGCTCGTGTCGTAGCGCGCGATGGTGCGCTCCGGCAGCTGGAGCATGCGGTGCAACATCGTCGGGACGACGGCCGTCGTGGTGATGCGCTCGCGCTCGACGATGGCGAGAAACTGCTCCGGATCGAAGCGCGGCGCGATGACGAGCGTGCCACCGACGACGAAGTTGAAGCCGATGAAGCCGAACGCCGTCGAGTGATACATCGGGCACACGGCGAGGTGCCGATCGCCGGAGCGGATCGGCGTCTCGAGCAGAAAGCGCATGACCGCTGCGCCCATCTCCTTCGGGAACTTGCGGACGGCGCCCTTCGGCTTGCCGGTGGTGCCGCTCGTGTAGATGACGACGGCGCTCTCGGCGGCGTCCGCGGGCACCATCGCGCTCTGCGCCGCGCGCTCGAACGCGCTCTCGTACGGCACGAGCGGCGCGTGCGTGCCGCCGACGACGAACAGGCAATCGTCACGCACGTTGCCCAGCTTCCCGCGCGCCGCGACCACCGTCTCGGCGCACTCGACGTCGGTGAAGATCGCCCGCGCGCCCGAGTGATTCACCAGGTAGTCGAGCTCCGCCGCGGTCGAGCGCCAGCTCACCGAGACGGCGCTGCCGCCGAGCCGCGCCATCGCCGATTGCACCTCGAGAAACGCCGCGCGATTGTGCAGCTGCACGATGGCCGCGTCGCCCTTGCCGAGGCCGCGCGCGCGCAGTCCGCCGGCCAGCTGATCGATGCGCTCGTTGGTCTCGGCGTAGGTCGTGCGCCGCGGCGCCGGCAGCGAGGCGAGGTCGTGCGGCGCGCCCTCGTAGCTCACGATGGCGAAGCGATCCGGCGTGTTCGCCGCGTGCACTCGGAACAGCGCCGACGGGCCGATCGGCCCCGCGAGCTGCTGCGCGAGCAGCGTGCGCGCGCCGGCCAGCGTCATCCGATACGCGATGCCGGTGTGCACCGCGCCGCGCCCCATCACCGCCGCACGGCGGACCGACGCGACGATGGAATCGCGGAGCGCGAGCGCCGGCGAGAGAGTTTCGCGAAGCATGGACAGGTCTCCGCGGCGGAGTGTACACACTCGGGGTTCAGGACCTCGAGTGCCCCGTCGTTTGGGTCGGGGTCCCGGCCGTGGAATCCGTTCAACGCGGATTATTCGTACACGCACAGAAACGTTCTTGACCCACCGCTCGAAGCTTGTGTACGGTGGGCTACACCCGCTGGCTCTTTCAAGGAGGCCCCATGTCCTCGTTCTGGTCCGATGCGAGCCCGATCACCAAGGGAGTCATCGTCGTCGGTGCTCTCGGTTTCCTGTATCTCGGCATCGCGTTCTTTGTCGGTCTGCCCCCGTTCTTGAACACCGAGGTCGCGGCGACCCGCGGTCTCACCGCACCGTAGTCCGTTCTGTCGTCACGACGAGCTGCGCGGTACACACGTGCCGCGCCGCGTGCGTGTTCCGTCTCTGCGAGCGGTCGTCGCGCGAGCTGCGCGCGTCTCAGCGCGGCTCGCTCGGCGCGTCGAGCGAGCGCTGAAACGCGTCGCCGACGACGACGCACACTTCGCGCACCTCCACGCCACCGCCGAACAGCAACGCGAGCGGCTGCAGACGCACGCGTTCGACCTCGTCGCGATGCGCGCTGACGAACGCCGCGATGCGCACCAACACGTCGGCGATCGACGCGGTCGCCGCGCGCCGCACTGATGCGCCTCCCGCAAAGACGAGCGCGCTACCGCGTAGTCGCTCGAGCACTTGCTCGAGTCGCGCTGCGGAAGCGGGCAGCACCGTCAGCGTCTCGTCGCGCGACGCGAGTCCGTGGGCGTCGGCAAAGCCGAGTCGAATGCCGACCAGCCCGTCCGGCAGTGGCTCCGCGTCGACGCGCAGCAGCGCCTGCGCGGCCGCCGTCGCCGTCACGGTGACGCCGAGCAGGCGGCCTTGTGGAGCGCGCGCCTCTGCCGCGGTGACCAGCTGCCGATAGACGTCGCGCACGCGCGCCGCGTTGTCGACGCCGTCGACGGCGAGGTCTGGATGGTCCCAGACGCGCAGATCCGGCGACGCGAGCGCGATGCGCACCGGATAGCCGATGCGCGTCGCCTCCGACGCGGCGCGCGATGGGCTCGTGCACAGCTCTTCGAGCGGGAAGGGCAGGCCGTAGCTGCGCAGCGCGGTCTTGCTGGCGGGGTCGGAGAGCGCGCGCGGCGGGCCGAAGATGATCTCGAGCACCGCCTGGCGCGACGCTTCGGCGGGCGCGGAGAGCGGCGGTGCGTCGTCGGCCTCGGCGGCGGACAGCGCGCCGAGCGCTCTCGCGACGTCGCGCGGCTCACCGATGCGCACGTACGCGTCCGTCGCGCCGTGCGAGTAGCCGAGCATCCCGTCGTCGACGCGCACGATGCGTCCGCCGCCGCGCTCACCGCTGCCCGTCGCCGAGCGCAAGCGCGCGCGATCGACGGCCGGCAGTGTCTTGGTCGCCGCCGTCCACGGACGCCGCGCGTCGGTCGCGAGCAGCGCGAGCGCCGCCGCGAGCGGGCGGACCTCGTCGACGGCGACGAGCCCAAGATCCGCGGCGAGCGCACAGACGATGCCGGCGTCTTCGCTCGGCGCGACGAGGCACACCGCGCACGCGAGGCGGGCACTGCGCGCGGCTTGCGCGAGCCGCACCAGCGCCGCCGCCGAGGGCACCGACTGCACGACGATCGCCGCGCGCGATCCCGCAGCCAGCGCGGCGCAGGCCTCCGCGATCGGATCCGGCGTGACGCGCGGATCCGCAGCGACGCCGAGCGCGCCGCACGCGTGCGCGCACTCGACGGCGAGCTCCGCGCTCTCGCACGCGATCGCGAAGGACGCCGTGCTCACCTCGGTCGCGTTGCCGGCGGGCGGGCGGCGCTGGCGGAGCGCACGACGGAAGCGAGAAAAAGATAGCGAGAGCCGCGCTCGACCAGCACGCCCTCGACCTCGATGCGGCCACCGACCTCGAGCTGCAGGACGGTCGCGATCGAGGCCTGCGTCTTCGCGACGAAGATCGGGATGTTCGCCTCGCGCGTGCGCAGCTGGATCGCGCGCCGGCCATCGAGCCCGGCGCCGCGCGAGAGGTCGTCGAACTGCGGATCGATCGTCAGCAGCACGTCTTGCACGCGCAGCAGTCGACCGACGTGGCGCTCCGGGATCACCGCGAGCGCGCGTGGTGGCGTGAGCGCGGCTTGGCCGCTGGTGTTTCGCAGCGCCGCGAACGGATCCTCTCCGGGCGGCGGGGGCGGCACGTCTTGCGCGTGTAGCGCGGCCGATCCGACGATGAGCGCGATGGCAGAGAGAGTCGCGGCGAGAGCCGCAATGGACGAGCGACGCATGGATCCTCCGAGAGAGTCGCTGAGCGGAGCCGGGGCTCCGGAGCGCGAATGGTACAGAAGCGTGAGCCAGCGTCGAACTATGGGACGAACGCGCGCCGGCGAGCGTCATCGTGATAGGGTCGCGGCGTGGCTGCACGTACATCCTCGCGCACTGCCGTGCTTCTGCTGACGCTCGCCGCTGCGCTGTTCGTCGTCTCGCGCGCCGATGCGCAGGTCGCGCCTCCGCATGCTGGGCCGCAGGTTGCGCCTCCACAGGGTGGGCCTCCGCCTGGCGGAGATACGGCGCCCGCCGGCACCAACCCAGAGAACGTGCAGGCGACGCAGGACGCGCGGCAGCACTTCCGCGCTGGCATGGAGCACTATCAGGCGCGGCGCTTTCGCGAGGCGATTCAGTCGTTCTCACTCGCGGCCGAGCTCGTCCCGAGCGCCGACCTCTGGTTCAACATCGCGCGCTCGCACGAGCAGCTCAACGAGCCGGCGCTCGCCGCCGAATATTACCAGCGCTACCTGCGCGACCGCGTCGATCCGCCCGATCGAGAGCAGATCCAGCGTCAGATCGTCGCGCTGCAGGAGCGCGCGGAGGCCGAGCGCGCGGCGCGCCGCACACGTCCGACCACCGGCACGCTGCGCGTCGAGGCGAGCGTCGCTGGATCCGAGGTGCGCGTCGACGATCGGGCCATCGGGCGTGCGCCGATCGCGCTGCCGCTCTCGCTCTCGCCGGGGCGGCATCAAGTCGCCGTCGTGCGCGAAGGCTACATCCCGTTCCGCTCCGAGGTGCAGATCGAGGCCGGCGTGCCGACCTCGGCGTACGCCGATCAGGTTCGCTCCACCGAATACCGCGCGATTCGCGGCTCGCGCATCTGGACCTGGATCGTCGGCGGCCTCGGCGTGGCTTCGCTCGGCACGAGCATCGGCTTCGGCGTCGTCGCGAGCGGCCGCCAGAGCGACGGTGATCTCGACGGCGCGCGTCGCGGCGCGACCATCAGCGACATCTTTCTCGGCAGCGCGATCGTGCTCGCGGTCGGCGCGACGCTGCTCTACTTCGTCGAGGGCCGCGCGGTCGGCACCGAGCGCGTCTCGGATGGCCAGCCTGCCGCCGCGCCCGCCGCGACTGCACCGACAGCGTCGGCGCTGCGTCCCAGCGCGTTCTAGTCGAGCGCGTCCGATGATTGGCGTCGCGGCGTTCTCGTCGAACGCGCCGCATCGGCGACCCCGTACTCTGCGCCTTACGCGGGGGCGAACAGCGCGTCCCAGTACGGCGCGAGCGCGAGCTCGGTGCGCGCGATCGCTTGTCGTGCGGCGCCGCCGATCTCGCCCTCGGGCAGCGCCGTCACTTCACCGAGCGCGGCGCGCGCGACCGCCGCGATGCTCGACTCGAGCGCGACCAGATCGTAGCCGCCTTCGAGCACGAAGCCGACGCGACCGTGGCCGGTGCGCTCGGCCTGCGCGACCAGCGCGCTCGCCATCGCGCCGTAGCTCGGGGCGTCGAGCTCCATCGACGCGAGCGGATCTCGCGCGTGCCCGTCGAAGCCCGCGGACACCAGCGTCAGATCGGCCTCGAAACGATCGAGCAGCGGCAGCACGACACGACGAAACGCGTAGCCGTACACCTCGGGGCCGCTGCCTGCGGGGAGGGCGAGGTTCGCCGTGTGCCCGAAGCCTTGCCCGATACCAATTTCCGTCGGCGTCCCCGAGTAGTGCGGATAGAGATCGCTCTGGTGCAGCGACACGAACAGCACGCGCGGATCGTGCGCGAAGATGTCCTGCGTGCCGTTGCCGTGGTGCACGTCCCAGTCGACGATCGCGACGCGACGCGCTCCCGCAGCGAGCGCGCTCGCGGCCGCGACGGCGACGTTGTTCAACAAGCAGAAGCCCTTCGCTTCACGCGGCGTCGCGTGATGACCGGGCGGCCGCACCAGCGCGAGGCCGCGTCCACCACGACCGCGCAGCAGCTCGCGCGCGAGCCGTGCTGTCCCGCCGGCGGCGAGCCACGCAGCGGTCTGCGTGCCCTCGGAGAAATACGTGTCGGCGTCGAGCTGCCCGCGGCCGCTGCGGATCTCGGCCGACAGCCTGCGCAGATAACCGGGCTCGTGCACGCGAGCGAGCTCCTCGGCCGTCGCGGCGGTCGCCTCGAGGTGGCGCACGTTCGTGCCCGCGCCGAGCGCGAGCCCAGAGCGCGCAGCGACCAGCCGCTCGGCGCGCTCCGGGTGGTAGCCCGTCGGCGTGTGCGCATCGAATCGCGGGTCATCGACGACGAGCAGCGAGCGTGCCGGCGCGACAGTCACATCGAGCTTTCTACCAGTGAAGCGCAGCCGCCTGGCGAAAAACGCCGCACGGTCCGCCGAAAGCCAAGTCTCGCGCCGGTCGCGCGCTCGGGTGCTTTTTACTGCCTATTGACCATGCCGCGCACGCGATGGTAATCACGCACTGCTCCGGACCGAGGGCGGGACGGAAAAGAGCTGTCGCAGTACGCCGCGCAGAGCAGAGTCGACCGGCTGGCAGCCTGCCACGGTCGGCGTTGCTCCAAGCGCGGCGGCTCTCCTAGCGAGGAGCGTACGTTCATGCGGCTCAAGATCATCGCGGGCAACCTGGTCGCAGTGCTCCTCCTGGGGCTCATCTCTTTCTTCGTCGTTCGCTCGCAGCTCACCTCCGGCCTCGAAGCCGAAGTGGACTCGACGATCGCCAACGACGCGCAGGTCATCGAGCGCTCGTGGCGGCTCTCCGGCATCGAGTTCACGTCGCTGGTCTCCGATCGCGCGGCGACGCGCGAGGCGCGCGACGTGTTCGCCGCGCTCAACGAAGATCAGCGCCGCACGCGCGGGTACGAGGCCGCCGAGCGTCTCGGTACGTGGTTCGCCGATCCGTCGCGTCGCGGCGCCGTCCCGGACCTCGTGCTGTTCACCGACGAGACCGGCAAGATCCTCGCGCGCAACGCCGATCGTAACGGCATGTACAACGTGGTCCTGACGACGCAGCTGCCGGCGCTGCGCGCCGTGCTCGAGCGCGGCACCGAGCTCACCGACGTCTGGCGCAAGGACGACGAGAACAAGGTGATGCAGGTCGCCGCTGCGCCGATTCGCAGCGAAGCGGGCTCGGTCATCGGCGCGTTGGTCGTCGCCTACGACGTCTCGAACGGCTACGCCTCGAGCGAGGCGCGCCTGATCGATCGCGACGTCGCGTTCGTCAGCGATCAGCGCGTGTACAGCTCGTCGCTCTCGACTGATCGCGCGGATTCGCTGAAGACGTTTCTCTTCTCCGACGCGCAGCGCGGCGCGACCACGCAGGCGCTCGGCGGCGGCGCCGACCCTGCGCCGTTCCGCACCACGCTCGGCGGCGACGACTACATCGGCGCGCTCGGACGCCTGCCGAACACCGAGTCGGCCGCGGTCGCGTTCGTCGTGCTCGGCAACCGCTCGCAGGCCTCGGCGCTCGTGTCGAGCGCCAACATCGTCCTGATCCTGACGGTGCTGTTCGCGCTGATCGTGATCGGCTACGGCTTCGCCATCGGCACCCAGCTGCTGCGCCCGATCGAGCAGATCGAAGAGGGCCTGCTCGCGGTCGTCAACGGTCGCACGGACCTGCGACTCGACGTGCAGAGCACCGAGCTCGGGGGCCTCGCGTACCGCATCAACCAGCTCCTCAATGTCTTCACTGGCGTTCAGGAAGCGTCCGAAGACGAAGGTGGCCGCGTGTCCTCGCCGCCCGATCAGGCCGCGTGGAAGGACCAGGCGTTCGCGGAAGGCGCCGCTGCAGGCGGCGGCGGCGGCGGCGGCGGCGGTGCAGCCGAGCCCATCGACGATCCGGAGATCGCGGCGCGTCTCGAGGCAGAGCCCGAAGACGCGTACCTCGGGCGCGTCTATCGCGAGTACGTCGCGGCCAAGCAGGCAGCGGGCGAGAACATCGCGATCCCGCAGGACAAGTTCGGCCAGCGCCTCAAGGGCAACGCCGACGCGGTAGCGAAGAAGCACGGATGCCGCATGGTGCGTTTCCAGGTGCAGGCGCGGGGCACCGAGGTCATCCTCCGCCCCGTTCTCATCAAGTAGCGGTCCCGCCTCGCGCGGGCAAAGGCACGCACGACGCATATGGGGCTCTTCGACTTCTTCAAGGGCGGCTCGTCGAAAGGCGCGCCGTCCGAATCCGCGCTGCGCAAACACGCCGCGCGCGTCGCCAACAAGCGCGCCCAGGCGCCCGATCGCTGGGACTCGATCCAGGCGCTCGCGCAGATGGGCACGCCCGAGGCCGTCGAGGCGCTGATGGCACGCTTCGCCTTCCAGACGGATCCGAGCATCACCGATCAGGAAGAGAAGGACGCCGCCTTCGAGGCTGTCGTCGAGACCGGCGCCAAGGCGATCGAGCCGGTGAAGCAGCACCTGCGCACCGCCGACACCATCGCGTGGCCGCTCAAGATGCTCGATCGCCTGCTCGAGCCCGACGAGGTCATCACCGAGCTCATCGCCGCGCTCGCGACGATGCACCTCGAGTACGCGCGCGATCCCGAGCGCAAGCTCTCGCTCCTCTCCACGCTCGAGGAGCGCCACGACCCGCGCATCATCGACGCCGCCGCACGCTTCCTCGACGACGTCAACGAGACCGCGCGCTTCTACGCCGTCGGCGCGATCTACGCACAACAGAGCGCCGACGCCGTGCGCCCCGCGCTCCTCGCGGCGCTCGCCAAAGAAGACAGCGCCCGCACCCGCACGCGCATCCTCGAGGGCTTCGCTGCGCGCGGCTGGGACGTCGGCGTCGGCGAGCTTCGCGAGAAGCTGGTGAAGGTGTTACCCGCTGGGTATGGGATTGATGCGAAGGGTGTCGTGACGAAGAAGTAGGAGCTTTGCTCCTCTTGGGTCCTCGCGCTGCGCGGCTTCTGCTTTCGATGGCGGGCTGGCTCTGCTTCGCTGGTGACGGGCTGGCTGGGCGGCTTCTTGCGGTTCTTGTAGGCTTTTTGCGCTGCGCGCGCGGCTCCCCCCAGCCCCCTCGTGCGAGGGGGGGCTTTCAGGTGGGCGGCGATGGGCGGGGACTGCACTTGGTGGGCGGGATGCGAGGCACCCCCAACCCCCTTGGAAAGGGGGCTTTCGGAGGGGAGTTGTGACGGAGCGGCGTGCGACGGCGGCTGCGGACGCGGCGTCGGACGGTGCGCATGTCGCGTCGGACGGCTCGCATGTCGCGTCGGACGGGTCGCGGGTCGCGTCGGACGGCTCGCATGTCGCGTCGGACGGCTCGCATGTCGCGTCGGACGGCTCGCATGTCGTATCGGACGGCTCGCATGTCGTATCGGACGGCTCGCATGTCGCGTCGGACGGCTCGCATGTCGCGTCGGACGGGTCGCGGGTCGCGTCGGACGGCTCGCATGTCGTATCGGACGACTCGCATGTCGTGTCGGACAGCGCCGAACGAACAAAAGGCGCATGGCGCTCTCCGCGCCACACGCCTCGTTCGTCATTCCCAGAGGGGCTGCGGAGGGAGTTACTCGCTGATGCGCGCCTTCGTCGGGAGGTAGAAGGTCCAGCCGAGGATGAACATGTGGTTGAAGTGGAACGCGCGATCCTGGTCGTTGACCACGCCGTCGGCGAAGCCCGAGTCGCCGTTCAGGTCGTTCCTGCCGTCGACGTCCGCGCCGCTGGTGTTCCAGGCGAACGGCAGGGCGCGCCACTCGATGTTGAGCGCCATCCACTCGTTCACATGCAGACGAAGGCCGACGCTGA
>Ga0335397_10011125_pt1 | contig 11109 bp, 8 predicted proteins | sample MAT04_FD_205740 | JGI IMG/M metagenome (GOLD analysis project Ga0335397, IMG submission 205740) | Freshwater microbial communities from Lake Fryxell liftoff mats and glacier meltwater in Antarctica - MAT-04 (spades assembly) (version 2) ...
CCTGGCGCAACCAATGCAGCGCCACTGCGTTCCGCCGCGAGCACCAGCAATGCCGAAAGCGCAATAATCAGCAAACCTTTTGGCGTGCGAAAAAAATTGAGGACGCGCGCTCCCGCCGACGCCGGTAGACCGACCGGGTGGTTATGCACCGCGTCCGCTCGCTGTGGCGATCAACGCAAGTTCCGTTGTAATCAACACCCCTTCAACCCTCTGCTGTTCAAGAAACAACCGACCGTCTTCCGGTCCGAGTGCGAAGGCGGCCGTGCCGAGCGCATCTGCCACCATGGCGGATGGCGCTTGTACTGTTACGCTGGCCAACTCGGAGGCGGCATCACTTCGGATTGCACGCAGAATGTGGCCGGTTCCGTCAGCCGCCTGGCGCTCGTAATCACCCGACGTGCACACGGCTGCGTCAGAGACGTGCAGGGTGTGAATGAGCGTATCGGGCACCCGCGGGTGCCTGATGCCCACGCGCCACGGTGCGCCTTCGGCGTTGTGTCCGGCCAGGTACAGATCACCGCCGGCGTCGATCATGAAATTGGTGAGTTCGTGCAATTCACGAGCGGCCATGTCCACCGCCAATCCTTTGGCCACCGCGCCGAGATCGAGTTGCAGCGTTTTGTGCAGCGTGATTGAACGGGTGGCGTCGTGCAATTCAACGTCACGCCAGGTGGCCCGCCTATCCGGACGCACCTCGTGGTCAATGACACTTCCGGTACGATAGTCCCGGTTGAATCCGCGCTGCTCCATGCGGGCACCCCCCGTGGGATCGAACGCACCGTTTGTCGCGTCAGCCACCGCCACCGCGAATTGGATACACTCAAACAGCAGCTCGCTTACCGGAACGGCCGTGTGCGGAGCCAGACACAGTCGTCGCAGTTCGCTGGTCGCATCAAAGCGATTGCAGCATTGCTCAACCTCACGAAACCAGAAGGCCGCGCGCGTGAGCGCGGCGTCGCGATGACGAATGTGTGCGGCAGAGGACGCAGGTGACAGCACCTGCATGGTCACCACCGTTCCCATACATGCGAACGAGTGGAGAAACTGCTCCATCACTTCGCTTTGGAGAGTGCCTGAACAACTGCGTAATAAAAGGCATTCACGCTTTGGGTCGCTCCCGATACGCCGTCAACCTGCGGGCCCTGACGCGCAATCACCTGGCCGGGCAGGTGACTGATCCAGGAACACGAATACTGCGTGAGACATTGTGAAATTTTGATGTAGCTGATTTTGCCGCCATCTGTTTCGAGATACACCTCGATATCGCCATGCCGTGACGAGCCATACCCGGTATAGCTCCCGTCTTTCCACTTGAGCGTGGGTTTGCTCTCGACGGGTGTGGCCGTGGTGGCCGGCTCTTCCACTTTGGCGGCCGGTGCAGCCGCGGGTGTTGCGGCTACCGGCGTCGAGGCTGGAGGCGCGCCTGCGGAAGGTGAGGATGTGGGCGTTGCGGGCGCGCCTGTTGTCGCGATTGGGGCGGTGCTGGTCGTCGCGATAAGGGCGAGACTCGTTGAAGCAGTCGTCGTCGCGGTTACAGCCGCAGGCGCTGAGGCCGTGGCCGCGACTGCGGGCGCTGCTGATGCAGCTGTAGCATTCGCTGTCGCGGTACTGGCCTGCTCCACATTCGGCGCCGCTGAACGTGCAGCGCGACTGCTTGAATGCACCGACGCCCCGACCTCTGCAGGTGCGGAATTCCTGTTGGCAGCTTTGGTCTTGGCCGACCCAACTTGCTTGGCCGAGTTGTTCGAGGTCGTGGCGCCGACCGTTTTGGCATCCGCTACAAAAGATGCCAGTTGCCCGGCGTTTGCCGAGTCCAGTGGCCTGGCGTCAGCCGGCGTCGGTGGCTGATTAGTGCTGGCAGCCACACCACCAACCGCGGCATTCGCCATGGCTGCAATAACTTCGGCTTCTGCCGGCGACAACACCCGGGCGTCCGACTGCAGGGCGAAGCGCTCTGCCGCCGCAGCCGTGCGCATGAATCCCGCGCCGTAAACCGCGACAACCGCCGCCGAGCCGAGCGCGACCAGATTTCCGGTTTTTCGGTTGTTGCTACTCACGCCAGAGGCCAGAGAGGGAGAAGGGCGGAATTCGTACCCAGAGAATACGCAGACACCGTTCGCATTGCTGCGAACGGTGTCTGGGCTGCATACGGCTGTGTTTTCAGCAGCGGGTGTGAGTACCCGCTATGAAACGCTGTCTTACGGCAAAACGGTGAATGGAATGCTGGCGCTCTTCATGCCCCATTCCACCTTGAGCGTTCCCGCGCTCTTGCCCGGCTCAATGAGAAAGGTGAGCAGCTCGACCGGGTCGGCCAATTTGCCCAATTTCATGGGCACGCGCCCAACCTCCAGTTCCTTCTGGTAGGGGATGCCCCACTGGCCAGGCTTGCCCAGTTTGCCAAACACGATCTGCCACTCGGCCGCACCTGGAACGGTGTTGATGGTGTACGTGCCAGGCTGCAGCGTGACAGTGCCGAATTTGAGCGCTTTGTCGGTGGTGATAATGGAAGCCGCGTCGGCGCCGGTGCGCCATTCCGTGTTGACCGGCATCAGCTTTGTTTCGTCGCGGCCTTTCAGTGCGGGCCGGCCGTACTCGATAGAGATATTCGCGGGAGCCACCGTCCACTCGGTCTTGACGTGCGCGCTACCGCCGCCGCCTTTGCCGAGTTCTGTGGTTTTCTGCGCGTAGGTGGGGAGGGCCAGTGCAACGGACAGCACCGACATGGTAAACGTTTTGCTGATGGCCGCAAATACAGCGGGTTTCGTTTTCATGGTGTGGAAGTTCATGTGATCCCTGCGGGATGGGGGTAAACTGATACATCAGGTCGGCCGGTGCTGACAGACACCCTGCTTTGCACAAGCGTTGTACCCAACCTTCAGCGAATCGGTCAACGGCCCAAACGGCATGGGACGCGGCGCGTTCACGAAGGACGGGCTGGTCTGACCGGCGCCGTCCAGGCGCGACGGCCGACCGTCGGACGAGGCAAATCTACCCGGTGCGACGGCGATCGGCAGCCGCGTCCCGTTGTGCACACCGGGGGATGTCGCGAACATATGCGGCACAGATTTCGAACTTTCATCTGAACTCGTCGCGCCTGGCCTATGCAATCACCCCTCGGTTTGATCCTGTTTCTCTGCGCACTGGCTGCGCCGCACTCGGCCCAGGCGCAAGATATGGTGCGCTGGAAGGCGCAAGCGGCGCGCGTCACGATTATCCGCGACAACTGGGGCGTGCCGCACGTCTACGGGAAAAGTGACGCGGATGCGGTGTTTGGCCTCATCTACGCGCAGGCCGAAGACGATTTCAATCGCGTGGAAACGAACTACATCAACTCGATGGGTCGGCTTGCTGAAGTGGAGGGCGAGAAGGAGTTGTACCGCGATTTGCGGATGAAGCTGTTCATCGATCCCGCGGACATGAAAGCGATGTACGGGTCGAGCCCGGCGTGGCTCAAGGCCTTGATGGACGCGTGGGCCGATGGGCTCAACTATTTTCTGGCCACGCATCCGGCGGTGAAGCCGCGTCTGCTCACGAAATTCGAACCGTGGATGGCGCTCACGTTCAGTGAAGGCAGCATTGGCGGGGACATTGAGTCGGTGTCGTTGCCGCAATTGCAGCGATTTTATGGCACGCAACCTGGCGCGGCCCCATCGAGAGACGACGCGCTGGACCTCGCGATTCGTGAAGCAGCCAGCGCGCTGCCGAAAGAACCGCAGGGCTCAAACGGATTTGCCATTGCGCCGGCGAACAGCGCCTCCGGGCGTGCGCTGTTGCTCATTAATCCGCACACGTCATTCTACTTCCGTCCCGAAGTACACGTAACCAGTGAAGAAGGACTGTCCGCCTATGGTGCGGTCACCTGGGGACAATTTTTCGTCTATCAGGGATTTAACAATCGCGTGGGCTGGATGCACACTTCGGGTGGTGGCGACGTGATTGACGAATATCTGGAGACGGTAACGAACGCGGCGGGCAAATACACGTACAAGTACGGCACCGAGCAGCGGGCTGTGCGAACGAAACAAATTGTGTTGCCCTACAAGAACGGCGGGGCCATGGCCAGTAAGACGGTGACCGCGTATTTCACCGGGAACGGTCCCGTCGTGCGCGAAGCCAACGGCCAGTGGGTCGCTGTGGCAATGATGAATGATCCGCAGCGCGCACTGACGCAGTCGTACATGCGCACGAAAGCGAAGAGTTATGCCGAGTTCCTGAAAACGATGGATATTCGTACCAATTCATCCAACAACACGGTTTATGCCGATGCTGATGGGAACATCGCGTACTTCCATGGGAACTTCATCCCCAAACGCGATACCCAGTTCAATTTCAAGAAGCCGGTGAACGGCAGCGATCCGCGCACGGCGTGGAAGGGCCTGCACGAGGTGAAGGAAACCATCACGCTGTTCAATCCGAAAAGCGGGTGGCTGGCCAACACCAACAACTGGCCGTTCTCAGCGGCGGGCATCAGCAGTCCGGTTGCGAAGAACTATCCGAAATACATGAACGAAAATCCGGAGAACGCGCGCGGTATTCATGCCACACGCGTGCTCGAGGGCAAGAAGGGTTTTACGCTGGACGGACTCATTGCCGCCGCGAACGATTCGTATTTGCCCGCCTTCGCGCAATTGATCCCAACTCTGCTGGCGGCGTACGACGCTGCACCCGCGAGCGACACCCTTAAGGGACCGTTGGCCGAGCAAATCAAGGTGCTGCGCACGTGGGACTATCGCTACTCAATTGAATCGGTGCCAACGGCGCTCGCTATTTTCTGGGGCGACGACCTCATGGCGCGCGCCAATCGCGACGCCGCGCGTGGGGAAGACGTGCCGGTGCTCGATCACATGGCGTCACGCGCCATGGCTCGCACCCGCCTCGAGTCGCTGGCGCGCGCGTCGGCCAAACTGCAGCGCGATTTCGGCAAGTGGCAAACCCCATGGGGGGAGATCAATCGCTTTCAGCGGCTCACGGGTGACATCGTGCAGCCATTCGACGATGCGAAACCCAGCCTGCCGGTACCGTTCACATCCTCCACGTGGGGATCACTGGCCGCGTTCGGCATGACCACACAGGCCAATGTGAAAAGAATTTACGGCGACCGTGGCAACAGCTTTATGGCCGTCGTGGAATTCGGGCCACGCATCAAAGCCAGGAGTCTGCTCGCGGGCGGAGTAAGTGGTGACCCCACGTCGAAACACTTCGCCGATCAGGCGCTCATTTATACCACGAGCCAATACAAAGACGTGTTGTTCTATCGCGAAGATATCGAAAAAAAGGCCGAACGCACCTATCATCCGGGGGACACGCCGTGAGTGACCTGGCCGGGAAACTTGCGAGCGCGGAACGCACCGTCGGCGACTGAGTTACAGCCGGTAAATCGAGACCGCGCTTTCCTCGAAAATACGTTTGTCGAACGCGCGTGGCAGGTCATGCGTGACCGCGTGCTCCACGGCCAGCACTCGCGCGAATCGATTGGCCCGCCAACTTTCGAGAATGCGATCCAGCATTTTCGAGCCGTACGGGGGATCGACGAACGCAATGTCGTAACTCTCCGGCGTGAGTGCAGCGGCGAAGGGCAGGGCGTCCCGTTTGAAAATGCGCGTATGCTCCTTGACCCCGCGCAGCGCGGCGACGTTGGCGCGGAGCGCGTGCAGACTGGCGGGGCGCGTCTCGACGAAGTCTGCACTGCGCGCCCCGCGGGACATGGCTTCGAGCCCGAGTGCACCGGTGCCCGCGAACAGGTCGAGCACGCGCGCGCCGTCAAGGTCGGCGTGGATCATGCTCATCAACCCAGTTCGCACGTGTTCGGCGGTCGGACGCACACGAAAGTCGTTGGGAGAGGTTAGTGTCCGCCCCGCAAACTTGCCCTTCACAATTCTCACGAGGTGCTGTTCCGGCCTGAGGGTGACCCTTCGCCCGGGATCCGTGTTGTCCTCCAAACGGCGCATGGCGAAGCTGGTGCGAAGCCTGCAACCTAGCCGTTCGCCGCATAAGTTCGGCTAGCCCGAGTAGATTTGGCTACGCGCCTGGTGAACCGGGCGCCCGTTCGCTGCGTCATATCCGGACTCTGTGGTCCTCCCAATCGTGTACCGAGGTTTTTGATGCACCTGTTCCGCTCCGCGCGCCGCCATTGTACCCGAGCCGTCCTTTTTGCGCCGCTGCTGATGGTCTTGGCTGCTTTTGCCGGCTGTGTCAGGGCGGTCGACGGGCCAATTCTCGACAACACGGGTTCCATCACGATCGCCGTCTCGAGCGCCAGCGCGCCAATCGCGGTCGGGATGCCGGCAGTGTCGGCGGTCACGGTGACGCGGTTGGATGGCTATGTAGGCACCGTGCTGCTCGGAGCGGATAGTCTGCCCTCCGGGGTGACCGTGGCCTTCGAACCTGCCGCGCTCGGTGGTCAGGCGACAACGGCCATCATGACCATTACCGCCGCCGTGACGGCGGTAGTGGCGACCGATACGATCAACATCCGCGCAAGCGGCGTGAACGTCACCACTGCCAGCACGACCGTCGAGGTCAAGATTGCGACCGGGTTTCTCACGCTTTCGTCGCCTGCCACGAGCGTTTCCATTCCGCAGGGATCAATGGGCAGTATTCCGCTGACCATTTCCCGCGTGAATGGATTCGCTGGGGCTGTGAACCTGCTGGCCGAAGGGCTGCCGGCCAACGTCACGGCGACATTCACCCCAGCCTTGTTGCCCAATGGCACGCTGGGCAGCACGCTTGTGCTCTCGGCGGCCACTGGTGCGGTTCCGGGAACCAGCACGGTGACCGTACGCGCAAGAGCGCAGGGGGTCGCGGACAAAACGACGCCGATTCTCCTGGTCGTTGCTTCCGCGGCCGCTCCAGATTTCGCACTGTCCGCGGCACCTTCCATTTTGAGCGTGGTCGCAGGTTCAGGGGGGCAGAGCACCATCACGCTCAGTCGCAGTGGCGGGTTTGCCGGAAACGTGACGTTTGTGGTCAGCGGACTTCCGGCGGGCGTATCCGCCACCTTTACGCCGAACCCGGCCATCGCCAACACATCGACCCTCGCGCTGGTATCAACCGCGGCGACGGTACCCGGCATCTACACGTTGCAACTCACCGGCACTACTGCCGGTCTGCCACAACGCGCATTGCAATTGGTGCTGATCGTCACACCTATTCCCGGTGTGAAGGTCAATGTTGCACCGGCGACGCTTCGCATTGCACCCGGTGGGTTCGCCCAGGCCGCCGTGCTGATTACCCGCGTGTCTGGATTCACCGGCGATTTCGTCATGTCGGCCGAAGCACTGCCCACTGGGCTGACGGCGTCATTCTCACCGGCCCCCGTTATTGGAACGGCGACCACCTTGACGTTGGCGGCTACGGCGGCAACTGCACCAGGGACGTACAATATTGTGATAAAAGCCACCGCCGGTTCCGACTTCGGAACTTTCACCGTACCAGTCACAGTAGCTACCACAGCGATTCGGCAATAGCGTTCGCCCTCCGCGTCATCATTTGGCGCGGCATACAGAAGTTGCCCTTTGGCTCAACCAAGATTTTCGCACTATTCATCTTATCAGTTGCAGCGAGGAAATTAGATGCGGTTGCTTCGTCAGTCCCCGCCCACGAAGTCGCGATCGGCGCCAACGCGCTCGATGTTTTCGAACTTCGGTGTTGGAAACATTCTCCGGAACGCCGGGCGTTTAACGGCTGTTCTTGCACTCGCCGCAATCGCTGCTTGTAAGGAGAGTTCCACGGAGTCCGGTGCCATCGCCGTGGTCATTGCGCCAGGCGCAGTCACCACCACACCGGGCGCACCCGGGCTCGCGACCGTCAACGTCACTCGTGGCGGAAGTTTCATGGGTGATGTCACACTCGCGGCCGAGGGACTACCCACGGGCGTGACGGCGACGTTCGCCCCGGCCACGCTCGCATCGGGTGTGGCCACCAGTTCCCTCACGCTGACCGCAGGGTCGACCGCGGTGTCGGGTACATCGACCGTCACCATTCGGGCCAGCGGATCTGGAGTGACGGCGCGCACCACGACCATGCAGGTCATCGTGAACGCGTCTGGCGTCACGTTGACGGCAGGAGCGGCGACGGCAACCACTACGCAAGGAGCCGCTGCCACTGTCGCATTGACGTTGGCCCGTTTGGGCGGATTCACAGGTTCGGTCAATCTCTCGGCATCGGGATTGCCCGCGAACGTCACGGCGAACTTCACGCCGTCGACCTTGGGAACCGGCGTGTCGAACAGCACGCTGACACTGGCGGCTGCGTCCAATGCGCCGGTTGGAACGACCACTATCAGCGTTCGTGCGTCGGGAGGCGGAATTGCCGATCAGCTCCTCTCACTGCCGTTGGTGATCACAACCGGTGCGCAGCCAGACTTCACGCTGACCGCAACTCCAGCCGCCGTATCCGTGTCGCCGGGCGGAGTCGTTACCAGCGCCATTGCGATTAATCGCACGGGCGGCTTCATCGATAACATCGGGTTTGTCACGTCAACCTTGCCACAGGGTGTGGTCGCGACCTTCACGCCAAATCCGGCCAATGCGAACACGGCCACGCTGTCCTTCGCCACCACCGCGCAGGTCACGTCTGGCACGTTCAGCATTACGGTGACCGGAAGTGGTGGGACGATCAGTTCGCGTACCGTCAACATTATGCTCACGGTGAGTCCGCCGGTGGGCATTACGATGACCTTGAACCCGGTGACAACCAGTGTGAACGTCAGCGGGTCAGTACAGAACACCGTGACCATTACGCGCAATGGTGGGTTTACCAACGACATCACGTTCGCTGGTCAGAATCTGCCCAACGGTATTACGCTGGCGTTTTCGCCGGCGACACTGAGCGGCGCGGCAACCACTACCCAGGCCACGATCTCTGCCGGCCCGAACGTAGCACCGGGCCTGTATACCATTACGCTGCGCGCGGATGGTGTGGGCAGCCTCGTGTCGACTACTGCGACACTGAACATGACGGTGATTGCGCCGCTATCGTTTAGTGTGGCCTTGGTGAGCAGCACGATCTCCATTGCCGCGGGCGGTACCGGTAGTATCACGGCGAATCTCACGCGCAATGGTGGGTTCACCGGTGCGGTGAACCTCGCGGTTTCCGGATTGCCATTGGGCGTCACGGCAACCGTCACGCCCGCCGCCGCAACGGGGAACACCGCCACGATTAATCTGACGGTTGGTGCGTCAACGGCCGCGGGCACTTACAACGGCGTCCTGAACGGAACGGCCACGGGTCTTCCGTCAACCGCAACCAACTTTACTGTGACCGTGGCGGGTGGTGGTGGCGGCGGCGGCGGAACTGGCAACATTCGGTGGCAATTCTGTAGTGCAACTGGCCTACCGACCTTCGTGGCCTTCAAGAACGGCGATGGCGGCACCTGGACGCGCGTAGTACCGAACGCGAGCAATCTCTACTCGTTCGACGTCACGCAGCCCGAAGGTGGTGTGTTTATCGTGAAGCCAAGCGGCGGCTCGTTTGCAACGACTATTTATCTGCAGACGCGGGCCGAGCTCGAGGCCATTGCGGCCAACGAATGCGCCACCACTCCCACGGGCTTCAAGTCGTTCACCGGATCGGTCGTGGCACTTTCGGCCCTGGAAACCGCAAACGTTACCATGGGCGGCGGAAGTGCGACCGCCACGTTCGGTAGCTTGAACTACACGCTGAACAACGTGTTGAACGGCACGCAGGATCTGGTCGCTCTTCGAAACACCGTCGGAATGTCCGGGTTCGTCACCGACAAAATTCTGATTCGCCGCAATCTCAATCTCAACGCTGGCGCGGTCATCGCACCACTCAATTTTGCGTCCGCCGAGGCGTTCAATCCGATTTCGGCAACGGTCACGCTCGGCAATCTTGGTGGGGACAACGCCACACTGGCCACACTCTTCCAGACTCAGAACGGTGGCTCGGTTGCGCTTGGTTTCTCCACCCCCAGTACGACGACCGATCGCAGCGTCATCGGGGTTCCTCAGGCCAACCTGGCCGGAACGGACCTCCATGCACTGCTGGCCATCGCGACAAGCGCCGACCTGACCAGTATTCGGAACGTCTTCAACTACACCAATGCGCTCAGCGGTGCGAACGTGTCGTTCGGTGCGGTGTTGGGTCAGCCTGCCGTGACGTCAGTGACCAACACGATCTCCCGCCCTCGTGCGCAGGGTAGCTTCCAGGCTGACTACCCAAGTGGCATTGGCATGGCGTTCACGCAGGGCGCCAAGTCGGTGACATTCACGGCCTCGCGTGGCTATTTCAGCGGTAGTAGTTACAACCTGGAGTATCCAGACCTCACCAGCATCCAGCAGTTCGATCCACAATGGGGGCTGAACACCAGCACCCTGACGAGCTATACGATTACCGGAACGAACGCGGTTTCTGGCAATATCGGCAACGGCACCAGCTTCCGGACCGCGTCTCGCACGGGGTCCTACACGTCCTCTGCCATTCGACGCTAAGAACGCGGTCTTGCGAAAAACGGGGCCGCGCAACAGCGCGGCCCCGTTTTTCGTTTGCTGCGTGGTGAGAAAATTTGAAATGCGGAAGCGCATTGCGCACTCCGAATGTTTCGCCCTCGTCTACGCCCCGACCGTCGCCAGGTACGCGTCCAAGCCTGGCCAAGCGGCGAGATTGTACCGAGCGATGGTCTTGAGATAGTGCAATCCATCGTCCCCATGCTGCTCGCGGACGGCCACCGCACCGCGCGCCACAGCCGCCCCGTCCCCGTACGGGGGCTCCAGGGTTTCATCAATCTTGCCGCCATCGTGCTTCACGCCTGCGGCGTCCAGCATCGTGATTTGGATGCCTGGTTCAAGATCGACATATAACAATTGGAGCAGCTCGATTTCGTCCTGCGCGCTTTCGGCATTCAGGCGGACCACCTCACGCGCAATACGCTCGGCGGGCCACGGTTGCATGGTTACGGCCCGAAAGCCGCCACCTTTCGCCACCAGACGCTGAATGTACAGCGCTCGCGTTTCGCGATGCGTGGTGAGCACGTGCGTCAGCAGCGCGACGCGCCGCGCTGCTGGTAATGATCGGTAGGGAGAGAGAGTGGCCACGGTGCAAACGTAATCGGTTGGCTGCGTGCTGTCGCGCCGGTGTAACTTGCTATTC
>Ga0335397_10011127_pt1 | contig 11108 bp, 6 predicted proteins | sample MAT04_FD_205740 | JGI IMG/M metagenome (GOLD analysis project Ga0335397, IMG submission 205740) | Freshwater microbial communities from Lake Fryxell liftoff mats and glacier meltwater in Antarctica - MAT-04 (spades assembly) (version 2) ...
AAGTGGTCCCCGCTGTGATGACCGCCGTCAGTACCACGATCGTGAGTTTTCTCCCGGTGTTTTTTCTGACTGGACGTGACCACAAACTCTTTGCTCCTCTCGCCTGGACAAAAACATTTGCCCTGGCCGCCAGTCTGATAGTTGCCATCACCGTCGTGCCGATGCTGGCGCAGACGTTCCTCCGAAGTTCGAAATGGCCCCGTTGGAGTAGTTGGCTGTCAGGACTTGGGATGGGAGGACTCGTTGCTGGTTTGTGCTGGTTCGTCTGGCGAGACCGGCTCGAAGAGTGGGCGTTGGTGTCACCGGAGTCGGGAACTGCGTTGGGGGCATTCTTTGGGTTCATCGCCGGATGGTGGATGATGCGGGAGAGAATCCGCCCCATGGAAGAAAATCCCACCAGTCGGTTCACACGCTGGTTGTACGCTGGCCGTCTGCGTCTCGCTTTGAATCACAAGCTGTTAATGCTCACCTTCCCTGCGATAATCTTTGTTCTCGGCCTGGGAGCATGGATTGGAATGCCCACAGTGCTCCGCCCGCTCGAACGGGTTGCCTCGGTATTTGGAGCCGACTTGAATGAAGTTCCTGGATACGTGGACGCCAAGCACGTCTTCACAGGACTCAAATCGGACGACTGGATCGCACTGGACGAAGGGAGCTGGTTTTACATGCCAAGCCTTTACCCGGCAGCCAGTTTCAGTCAGGTCGTCGAGGTTCTGCAGTCACAGGATGTGCTGATCGGGCAGATCCCGGAAGTGGAGAATGTCCTGGGGAAGGTTGGCCGTATCGATTCGGCACTTGATCCGGCACCCGCTGCGATGGTTGAGACCTATGTGATGCTCAAGCCCCGTGATCAATGGCGACCGGGCATGACGGAACGAAAGATCTGGGACGAAGTCAATGCTGTGGCCACGCTACCCGGGGTAACACCAGCGTCACCGTTGCAACCAATTGAGGGTCGCGTCGTGATGTTGCAGGCGGGAATCAAGGCATCTATGGCCGTTCGCATCTATGGTGACTCTCTCGACGGGTTGGGTAAAGCCGCGATGGCCGTCGCTGAACAATTGAAACAGCACCCGATGGTGAATCCCGGGACCGTCAATCCCGACATTGTGATGGGCAAACCCTATTATGAATTCGAAGTCGACCGAGAGGAGGCTGCGCGGTATGGCATGACGACCATGATGGTGAATCAGGTCGTCTCTGCCGGCCTGGGAGGAATGGATGTCACCACGACGGTCGAAGGCCGCGAGCGGTACCCGATTCAAGTCCGCTTCTCCCGCGATGTTCGGGAGCGGATCAGTGACCTTCCCCAGATTCCCGTCGTGACGCAAACCGAAGAAGTCGTTCCGCTCGAACGCCTGGCGCACGTGACGACGACCTGGGGCCCCGGAATGGTGAGCAGCGAGGACTCTCGACTGGTCGCACATGTGATGTTTTCTCCATCCGGGGCAGGTGATCTGGAGACGGTCTCTGCCGTAATGGAAAGCTTGCGAATCGCCCGTGAGAACGGATCGTTGAGTTTTCCGCAGGGGAACTTTGAACTGCAAGCCGTTGGTTCGTTTCAGAATCAGATTGAAGCAAATCAGCGGCTGATGTGGATTCTGCCAGCGGTATTCCTGATCAATCTTCTGTTGCACTACCTCCACTTTCGGAATCTGCCGATCTCGTTGGTTGTCTTTTCAGGCATTCCGATTTCCTGTGCCGGGGGCATGATTGCTATTGCCATCATGGGAATTGAGCTGAACACAGCCGTCTGGGTTGGCTTCATCGCACTGGCTGGCCTTGCTGCGGACGATGGCATTGTCATGGCCAGTTACATTCACGAACGACTCAAACGGCGACACATTGACAATGTGTCCGACCTGCGCGACGAAATCTACGAAGCAGGTCTGAAACGCATTCGCCCCTGTGTGATGACAACAGTCACGACACTTGTGGCCCTCGTGCCCGTGTTGTTGTCAACCGGGCGAGGTGCGGATGTGGCCCGGGCCATGGCATGGCCGGTGTTCGGCGGGATGTTGATTGAACCGTTTACCACTTTCGTTGTTCCGACGGTTTACTGTGCCTATCTGGAATTCAAATTGCGCTCTGGTCTGCAGGACGAACTGCTGGAGATGTCATTGGATGAAGCCGCCAATGAAGGCGTCATAACAAAGTCAGCGACTGCATAGTTGCATACACAAGTTTGTGAGGCGGACTTCGCGCACGGTGGCGTGTCGAGTGATGTCTCGATTTTCGAGCCTGAAAAGGAGTTGGACATGAAGTACGCATGTTTGTTCATGACGTTGAGTCTGGTCGTCGGAGCGGGATCCGTCATGAAAGGCGATGAGCCGTCAGAAGAGGCTCAGCAGCGTCGATACGCAATACGCCGAGTATGTTGAGAACCGTGACCAGGCCAGGTAGCCTCGATTCCTGAATTCGGAATGCGGCAGGCATTTCCGGTTCATCGCCCTCAGAGGCCCGCTCAGCAATTCGCAGTGCGGGCCTCGTTCCAATTCATGAACTATAGCTCTCCTTGCGGACCAACACTGATTGCCAGTCGGCATTACTTGAGTCAGTTTGATGACGACTGAGATCACGTTGACATCTTTTCCTTACTGCTTCTTCGTATTGAATTGGCATTCGCGCGATGGTGAAACCATCGTGCGAATGAGAGGCTCAGAGCATCTCCCGACTCTCATGTTCATGGCACGGTAAGTGCTGATACGAGGGGCAGGACAGCCGACGACAAATTTCCTTGATTTCGGTCAGCGTTAAGACCGATTCGCCTGGCAGTCCAAAAAGGGGGATTTGGCGATGAAACGAATTGCAATCGCTTTGGCAATGATCTGTGGATTGATGGCATTTGCTGCACCAGCGATGGCTCAATGTCATCGCGGTTACGGCGGAGGTGGCTACGGTGCGTATGGCGGAGGTGGCGGATACGGCGGAAATGGCTTTGGCGGAGGTGGGCCAGGGGGTTCGTATGGCTCATATTTCGGCAACGGAGGCCATGACTATCAACCGCATTGGCATGTCACGCAGACGCCTTTTGGCCAAAACACGTGGTACGGAAATGGTCCACACGATGCGGCACCCCATCAACACACAAGCACACCGTGGTCTTATCAGGGATACAGCAATACTGGAGCCGGTCCGACGACCAGTATTTACAATCCACAACCGTATTACTTTGCTCCGTGGTAATGACGGCAGATGCGGAAAACGGCGACGCAGAGGATCAGAGCTGAGAGCCTTTTTGTCCATCGGTAATGGAAATCTTCTGATCTGACAGGACAAAGATTCGCAAGGATTCGTCGGCCCATTCCGTGGAATTCGTTACATAAGAACCCGGTAACGTGGTAGCATGCTGTTGGGCGGCAGACTGGCTTAACAGGTAATGGATTCGCAAGTCGAGTAACGACGACGTACCTCCGTCGCAGCGGGATCGGAGCAGGGTGTGGGTGAATTGGCTAGACAGTCTGCTCCATCGGCAGAAACAAAGAGTATCAGTGCGGGCGGCGATCCGGGCACTATGTGTTAACCAAAGCACCAGTCATTTCCACACCAGTCATTTCCACGTCGTCAGCGACAAGTTTCTCGCTCATGCCGTTGAATCCGGTGGCCGTGTATCCCTCGTTGATATCTGACGATGGTGTCCCGTGGGTCGTCAAATGAGTTTTGACAGCCGTTTACAACACAGAGTCAGGGGAATCGTCGCAAAAATCATGCTGCTTCGCAGGATTTGCAGAATCTGACGCACAATTAGATCTTCAGGCATTTCACGGAAGATACTATGCCAGTGTCTGGGAATGGCCTGTGAGTGTGGATAACGCAGCGGACTTGAACGCTATTCAGCGGGAAATTTCACGATTATCACATTGCCGTATCCCGCAGGCCACGGGATTTCTAACTCGACCTCTCCGACAAATTATTCCTCGCCCAGTTCGTCAGTATCGATCAGGTCAGCTTCCAGCATTTAGTTCAGAGTCGCCTGTGGATCAAGAAGCGTAATCCATGACACTTGCTCTCCATGCTCTTTTGACTGCTTCTGATACTGGTCAGGGGAGTGGTAGGTGGCACAATGCCCCACCTCGCTCCAGACGTTCTCAACAAAAGAAGCCAGCACTCGATCCTTCCGAGCGTGACGAATGACTTCTTCGGAGAGTTGAGGGCCAATTGCCTGCACATCTTTGTCAGCGACCAAAGTTGAATCAATCACCGCCGCCCGAACCCATGCCCGAAGGGCCTCGAACTCCTGCTGCCCGACGTTTTCTGTCACAAGACTTGGTTGCTCAGGGCGACGACTGATGAATGTGAGGATCTTGGACTCGTCTTGTTGCTTCAAGTCGATCAAACCAGCGAAAACCAATGAGGCGAAGTTTTGCTGCTGAGTGGGGCGGCTGTATTCCTTGAGATCAACACCGCTCAAATGGCATTCGGCACAACTGGGCGGCTTGGGCGACTGAAAAATCGGCAGGATTCGTTTCACGAAGATGGCGAGCGAAGAGTCGCTATCGGTGATTGGAGACGAACTGTCATCACTTCTGGCAAGCGATGACAATGGCATACTAACGTGATTTTCATCGCTGCGTGCCTGCGCCAATGGGGGCGCGTTGACTTTCGATACATCATCTCGACTGCACGAGACGGCACTGAATATCACAGGAAGGCGACGTCGTAACGCCCTAGACACCTCGCAGGAATCCAACAACCAGCAAATCGAGGGATACTCCGGAAACGCTGATGCTACCGACTGAGCAATGAAAACGCAGCGTGAAAGAGATCGAAGTTTTGTGGCCTTGTGGCATCGAACTTCTATGGAATCGCACCCACGAATTGCTCAATCGTCAATTGAATCTTGTTGTTTCCGCATCGGGGACCTATACTCAATTTTGATTTAGGATGTTTTCGTGCGTTTGATGGTTGCAATTCTAGTGATTTTGGAACTGCTTCTCCCTGGAGTTGCGGTGCAGCATTGTCATGCGTATGCAGGTTTGCCATCGCCTGCAGATCACGAAACGCGTCCCCACTTCCATGTTGCAGGGCATTCGCATGCTTCTGACGGCAAGCACCGTCATTCGCGTGGTCACTCACATGAGCATCATCACAATGGCAGAAGTGCCGATGCGGCAAGCCCGGAGGTTCCAGAGCCAACTCATGACCAGAATGCATTTTATGTTGGCTGCGATGTGCTTGCAGCAGCAGTCGAGCGTTTTGAGTTGCTCGCGTCAGTTGGAGGCTCATCCTTCGCTTCAGATTTCGGTCACGTAGCAGATTCGTTCCTCCCGCAGTTCGTCGCGTACAGCGAAACCGGGCCGCCGGAAGGCAGCATTTTTGCGCCGTTGGTCGTTCTGCCGCACATGCTGCGCCTCTAAAACGGCAGATAACACTCGTTTCGTCCTCGCGGCGGTTGACTACCGATTCTTGCAGGACGATTTCCAACTTCGAGTGCAGCCATAGTGCCAGCGTAATGTCGGCATTTACTTTAGCTGCTCGTTTAGCTCCATCGCTTCTGGTGATCTATGTCTCGTCTGCCCCGTTTCTTTCGATGGGTCGTATTGTTTCTTGTGCTGGTTGGCATTGGTGGGATTGGATTCCAGTACCAGGATCGCCTGAAAGCGATATTTCGCGTATCAGCACCAGCGGCCTCGACCGAGAACGCCAGTCCGCCGCCGATTCTAGAGCCTAAAGTGCTGAAGTTGAGTCCACAGGCACGTCAGAATTTGAAACTGGTTTCGAAGCCAGTCAAGCCGCAGTCGTTCTGGCGCAAGATCCTTGTACCGGGAGAAGTGGCCGATCGCCCAGGGTTGTCTGACCGGGGAGTCACCTCGCCCGCCGTTGGTGTTGTGACTCAGGTTCACGCCTTTCCTGGCGACACCGTCCGTCCGGGCGAACGTTTGTTTACGCTGCGACTGATCAGTGAATACTTGCAGAATACGCAGTCGGAGTTGTTCCGAGCCAAACGTGAAACAGAGTTGATTAACGAGCAGCGCGAACGGATCGGTCCGCTTGCAGCAAGCGGTGGAGTGTCGCAGGCAAGGCTGATTGAACTTGACCAGCAATTGAAACGGCAACAGGCAGCGATTGATGGATATCGTCAGGATTTACTGACGCGGGGGCTCAATCCTGAACAGATCGGGGAGATTCAGGAGGGCCGGTTTATCGCCTCGATTGATGTCGTCGCTCCTCCAGCTCTGTCGGTTCAGTCATTGACGAAGACGCAATCATCGCCTCCGAGGACTTCCGACGAAACTGCGTCACCAAACGAAGACGCACCAGACTCAATTGCCTATGAAGTTCAAGATCTGCAGGTCGATCTCGGAACTCAGGTACAGGCTGGGCAGTTGCTTTCTGTCCTCGCAAATCATAGTTCGCTCTACATTGAAGGTCATGCCTTCAAAAGAGAAGCCACGTATCTGGAGCAGGCTGCTCAGCAGGGATGGCCGATTGAGATGGAGTTTGCCGAAGATGATGCATCCCACTGGCCGACGCTCGATCAGACATTTCGGATCAGACATCTCTCGAATTCCATTGACTCTTCCAGCCGCACTTTTGACTTCTTCACTCCACTGGACAATCAGTCTCGATCTTATGTTCAGGATGACAAGACATTCGTCGTCTGGCGGTTCCGTCCAGGGCAGCGAGTCCGACTGCATGTGCCCGTTGAGGAACTCAAGGACGTCATAGTGGTTCCTGCGGCCGCCGTGGTTCGTGAAGGTCCGGAAGCGTATGTCTTCCAGCAGAATGGAGACCTGTTCAATCGCTTGCCAGTTCATGTTTTACATGAGGAACGTCTGGAGATTGTGCTGGCGAACGACGGGAGCATCAAGCCGGGACTATATCTCGCACAAAGTGCTGCGGCGTCGCTCAATCGTGTCATGAAAGCTCAGGCCGCGAGCGGAATTCGCGCTGATGTTCACGTTCATGCCGACGGCACAGTACATGCTGCGCATTAATTTCGATTTTAAATTGGTGATTTTGGATTGAGGCAAGGGGGCGGGAATGAATGAGACTGATTTGAAACAGCGAACGAAGGTATTTGCCTTGCGGGTCATGAAACTGGTTGGGGCATTGCCGGAGACGACTGCCGGACGAGTCATCGGAAAACAGCTGATTCGATCGGCGACCTCCGTTGGTGCTAATTACCGTGCCGCTTGTCGGGGAAGATCGAAAGCCGAGTTTGTGGCGAAGCTCGGTATTGTGATCGAAGAATCAGACGAATGTGGCTACTGGATGGAACTCATCGTGGACGGTGAATTGCTAAAAAGGCCGCTCGTCGAATCACTTCTCGCTGAAGCCAACGAACTCACCGCCATCATGGTGGCATCGCAAAAAACGGCTCAGTCAGCAATAAAGAATTCATCGAAGCGCGATCCGTGACACATCGCTGTTCCAGTCCCTCGAATCCAAAATTCAAAATCGCCGATCAAAAATTAAAAAAATGTTAAACTTCATAATTCGCTTTGCGCTTCGTTATCGCATGTTGGTGCTGATCATCAGCATCGCCATGATGGTGTACGGTTCGTATCTCGCGACTCAAATGCCGATCGATGTGTTTCCTGACCTCGACAGGCCAAGAGTCATCATCATTACGGAATGCCCCGGACTGGCGACGGAGGAAGTTGAAACCCTTGTCACCCAACCGATTGAAATTGCCCTGCTGGGAGCCAGCGGTGTTCAGGCTGTGCGGAGTCAGTCAACGGCCGGTTTGAATGTGATCTATATCGAATTCGACTGGAACACTGAGATTCGTGCAGCCCGCCAAACCGTGCAGGAACGCCTGACAACTCTGGGCAGTGTCTTGCCTGAAGGCATCCTGCCACAAATGACTCCACCGGCGTCGATCATGGGACAGATTGTTGTGGCCGGGCTTTATCGGCAACAAGGGCCGCGTGGCGGCGAACTGTTTCCCATTGAGCGAACCGATCTGATGGCAGAACTTGTCGCTGGCGAATCCACAGCCGACCAGGTTCGGGTCTGGCGGCCCATCGACCGACATCGCGTGGCCACATGGCAGTCGGTCGCAGTTGACACGATGAAATGGCACGTCTCGGAACAGAATGACGACTTGAATTCGACAGAGACGGATCGCCGGGCAAACATCACAATCGGCGGAAAATCCTACGATGTCGAATTCCCCACAGTCGCCAGTCGCCAGATGGCCCTCCGGACCACGGCTGACTGGATCGTGCGTCCACGTATCCTGAAAGTCACGGGTGTCGCGGAAGTGTTTTTGCTGGGTGGTGACAAAAAGCAATACCAGGTACTGATTGATCCAACGGCGCTGCTGGAATACGGAATCACCTTGCAGGAGGTTGAACAGGCTCTCAAAGAAAGCAACATCAACACCAGCGGTGGATTTGCCGTTCAGGGTGAAACGGAACGGCCGATTAGAATCCTGGGACGGCTTGGCCCGGACGTTCATCGAGTCCTGAGCGATCTGCGTCAGGTGCCGATTAAGGTTCATGAAGATCGATCAATTCTGCTCGGACAGGTGGCTCAAATCGTCGAGGGCGGACAATTCAAACGTGGTGATGGAAGCGTGAATGGACTGCCAGGTGTTGTGTTTACGGTTGTGAAGCAACCCCATGTGGATACACGATCGCTGACGGATAGCTTGGCGCAGGCCTTTCAGGAGGCCGAAGCGTCACTGCCCGCCGATATCGTGATCAACTCCGAACTGTTTCGACTGAAGAACTTCATCGATCGTGGCATTTTCAATGTCGGCGAAGCATTGGTTATTGGAGCCGTGCTGGTCGTCATCATCCTGTTTCTGTTTCTGCTGAACTTTCGAACCACGTTCATCACACTTACTGCGATTCCGTTGTCTCTCGTAATTACCACGCTCGTGTTTCGACTTTGGGGCGTGGTCACGGGCACGCATCTTTCGATCAACGTGATGACGCTCGGAGGCATCGCTGTTGCAATGGGAGAACTGGTTGATGATGCCATTGTGGACGTGGAGAACATGTTTCGGCGGTTGAAAGAAAACAACAATCTGCCGCACCCGAGGCAGGCCATCACTGTGGTCTACGAAGCCAGCAAAGAAATTCGAAGCGCCATCGTCTTCGGAACGGCTGTGGTGATCCTCGTCTTTCTGCCCCTGTTTGCACTCTCCGGAGTTGAAGGGCGATTATTTGCGCCGCTGGGAGTCGCTTATATCGTGTCGATCCTTGCCTCGCTCGTGGTCTCCCTCACCGTCACTCCTGTCTTGTCATTTTATCTGTTACCTCAGTCGCGGGCGACACACGCTGACCACGACGGCTTGCTGCTGCGTGGATTCAAGTGGGCTGCTGGCTATCTGATTCGGTTCAGCATTGCCCATCCGCTGTTTCTGATGGCGATCACATGGTTGACAGTCGCATATGCTGGATGGGAACTCTCACAACTTGGCCGCAACTTTCTTCCACAATTTGATGAAGGCAGTGTCCAGATCAATCTGACATTGCCGCCGGGCTCTTCACTGAATGCTTCTAATCAGGTCTCCGGTGTCATCGACCAGAAACTGCGACAGATGCAAAAGTCGGAAAAAAATCCTAACGGGTCCATCCTGAACTTTGTGCGACGTACTGGCCGAGCGGAAATGGATGAGCATGCATCACCGGTCAACACGGGCGAGTACATTCTCAGCATGAATCCGGACATCCGGGGTCAGCGTGAAGAGATTCTGAAAAAACTGCTGGACGAGTTAGGAGAGGAAGCGCCAGGGGTTGATATTGAAGTCGAGCAGCCACTGGCCCATCTGATCAGTCACATGGTTTCCGGTGTCTACGCACAAATCGCCATCAAGATTCATGGCGACGATCTGGATACGCTGCAACAACTCTCTGAGCAGGTGAAGAATACGCTGCAATCCGTGCCGGGTGTGACTCCGCCTATTGTGGAACCGATTCGCCAGACCGAGGAATTACATATCCAACTGCGGTCTGATGATCTTGCGTTTTATGGACTCACGCGTGCGTATGTGGCTCAGATTCTGCAGACCGCGCTGCAGGGCGAGGTTGTGTCGCAGGTTTTGGAAGGCCAACGGCGATTCGACCTGCTGGTGCGACTGGAAGAAAACTACCGAACCGACTACGCAAATTTGGGACGACTGCGGATCGACCTCCCAAACGACCGCGGGCAAATCGAACTCCGCGAACTGGCGGACATCGGTGAAGGCAGCGGACCCAATTCGATCAACCGTGAAAACGCTCGCCGTCGCATCGTGATTCGCTGCAATACTCAGGACAGAGACCTGGCAAGTGCGGTGGCCGAGATTCAGCAGCGTGTCAACAGTCAGATTGTGCTGCCGGAAGGATACTTTGTCGAGTACGGAGGCCAATTTGAAAGCCAGCAGAGTGCGACTCGAACCATTAGCGTACTGGCCGGAGTTTCAGTTGTCGGCATGTTCGTGGTGTTGATGATACTGTTTCCGTCGGTCCGGGTGGTCCTGCAGATCCTGAATGCGCTGCCAACGGCGTTTATCGGAGGAGTGATGGCTCTGGTATTGACCGGGCAGTCATTGACAGTCGCCAGTCTCGTCGGATTTATTTCTCTGGGCGGGATTGCCGTCCGAAACGGCATTCTGCTCGTGACGCACTACTTCCACTTGATGAAAGAAGAAGGTGAAGACTTTACACAGGAGATGGTAATACGTGGAAGTCTGGAGCGACTGGCTCCGGTCCTGATGACGGCTTTGACAGCCGGGATCGGACTCGTGCCGCTCGTTCTGGGCGGTCAGGAACCCGGCCGTGAGATTCTCTATCCCGTGGCGACCGTGATTCTGGGTGGCCTGGTCACATCGACATTCTGTGAATTCCTGATTCATCCGGGCCTGTTCTGGAAATTCAGCGGGCAGGATGCCGTCAAGATCGCGAAGCAGCAGGATTTAATTGATGAATTTTGACATTGATGAATAGTGGCACCGGCGTGTGTCCGGTGTTGAGAAAAGTTCCGTTCCGACCTGATCGGTTTGAACACTTTCCCCCATGATGGAGTTTTACTGATGAAGAAGTTTGGTAATCTCGCAACCGCGTTCCTTGCGACTGGTGTCTTTGGCCTGACGAGCGGATGCCAGGATGGTGCCGCACCGGATGCCGTGGCACCAACTACGCCAGCGACAACCGCTGCGGCCGAACACGGTC
>Ga0335397_10011128_pt1 | contig 11107 bp, 11 predicted proteins | sample MAT04_FD_205740 | JGI IMG/M metagenome (GOLD analysis project Ga0335397, IMG submission 205740) | Freshwater microbial communities from Lake Fryxell liftoff mats and glacier meltwater in Antarctica - MAT-04 (spades assembly) (version 2) ...
AGATTTTAATTCAAAATTCGCTACTATTACTCAATATCGTACCAACATAAACACCCTCATCCGGCGCTACGCGCCACCTTCTCCCCAAGGTGGAGAAGGGAATTCATCATGTTAGTTAGAAGGTACGAAGCAAACCAGAGTTCCGTGCTTCGATTTCTAGATTGCTTCGTACCACGCAAAGACGGCAACGGTCAAAATGATCCATCTATCGATTATAAGATGAATTTATTCAATCAATTTTAAAAACTCAGATCGAGAAGCCGCATTATCCCGTAATGTTCCCAGATTAACCGACGTAATCATTGATGAGTCCTGCTTTTCAACACCACGCATCATCATACACAAATGCTTGGCTTCGATAACAACGGCCACTCCATGGGCTTTTGTAATATCGGAAATACAATTAGCAATTTCCCCAGTCAAGCGCTCCTGAATTTGCAAGCGACGAGCAAAAAAATCAACTATTCTGGCAATTTTGGATAATCCTAACACTTTACCGTTAGGTATATAGCCTACATGGCATTTGCCTAGAAAAGGAAGCAAGTGATGCTCACACATTGAATACAACTCAATATTTTTGACAATAACCAATTCACTCATAGTGGAATCGAATAATGCATTATTTATAATGTCGTCAAGTCGTTCAGTATAACCTTTCGTTAGATAACGCATTGCATTGGCTGCGCGCTCAGGCGTATCTTGTAATCCTTCGCGTTCAGGGTTTTCACCAATTTGTTCTATGATCTTTTTATATAATTCGTGCATTAATTAAATCCTAACCAGGGGGCCAGGTCATTTGTCGGCCACCGAGGAGATGTAAATGTATATGATAAATTTCCTGCCCGCCGCCGGCGTTTACGTTAAAAACAAGCCGGTATCCTTTTTCTGCTAACTTTTCCAGGTTAGCCAATTTTTTTGCAGTTAATACCATGCGCCCTAATAACTGCTCATCATTACTGTCAGCATCATCAATTGTTGCAATATGCTTTTTAGGGATTATCAGTAAATGACCGGGTGCTTGAGGTTTAATATCATGAAATGCAATAATTTCAGGATCCTCAAAAACTATATTTGCCGGAATTTCCCCACGGGCTATTTTACAAAACAGGCAGTTCATAATCATCCTGAAAGTTTTGGCTCAATTTACTATTATACTCCGAGAAGATAGATAATAAAAAGCATTAAACCAAAAGGTTTGATAACTATTTGAACTAAGGTAAATAAAAATACCCAATAAATTAACTATAGCCAATATTCAGCAAATTGTTGAAGGCTACCGACAGCTGTGTAAACAAACCGAAGCTAAAGATTTACCTTATATTTGCTAGGCGGTAAAGAATTCTAGTGGCGGTAATTCGTCAAATTGTTGCGGTTTTTTAGTTTCTGCTTCAGAAATTTTACTAAAAAATCTTAATTCATCCAGGTAATGCCTCATACTTACATGATGTTCACCCGATTGATGATAACCTGTTGACGGTGTTAAATTGGCTCGTTCCAGTTTAAATTTTATGGAAGAATATTTCATCGCCATATCAGAATCTTTGAGTTTCCAAAGCAAATAATCAGCAAAAGGTCTAATAAAAGAACTTCGTGCTGCTTTTATAAAGTAATCAATTGCACAAAGAGTTCGTTTTTCTTCTGACTCTTCTGTTAAATCATGGTTATTAGAACAATAGCTATTGATTTCTCCGGTCAGTAATAATCCAAATAACAAATTTTGATAGGGAGATTCTTTCTTAAATTCGTGTGCATAATCGATCAGTTGGCTAATTCGTTTCTCATTAACAGGGGTGAAAGGAATCAAATATTTGCTAAATTGAACAGCTGTTTCGGGCTGCAATAGAACATATTGTAAATTATATATAATGTTCTCTAATAAGCTTTGAGCTGGCGATACAGTATAATTTTCATATAATTTAATTGATTTAACACTAACGGGTGCTGCAGCAATAAGGCTGAACTGTTCTTCCTGCCCTCGATGTTCTATACCATTACTGCTTATGTCAATATACTCAATCCCTTCTGGTAAAACGCTTAATAGATTTGCTATTTGACTGGTTGTCCATTTGTGGAGATTATTGTCTCTGAAAACTAATTTAAGTAGCCCTTTTTGAAAACTTTGGAATGCTTCTGCTATTAATTCAGGCGCTATATCACCTAATTTGTTATTACTTATATCTAATTCTTGCAGAGGAGGTAAGCCCTGGATAAATCCCTTGAAATCACTAAGTTTATATAAGTTATTATTGCCTAAATCAAGATGAACAACCTCAGGTTTAAGCGATTCGCTTAGAATAACGCAAAGCTGTTCATCTAAATAAAAAAGATAGTTCTTACTCAAAATAAGGTGTTGAACGCAATGGGAAACGGATTTTAGAAAGGCTGTTAAATCCTTTTCTCCGGCATTACCCAAAAAGTTATTACTTAAATCCAGTATGTTGAAGTTCGGGGGAATAACATTTAATAACGCGCATACATGTTCAGGAACATAAAGACTAAGCCCATGTCCATTAAAACTCAAATGGTTTTCTTGTGGATGGGCTTGAGATGCCAATAGACCTAACATTAATTCGGGCGTTAAATATACAGATGACTTTAATACAAACATATTGGTTTTCCTCGTATTTTCAAACGCCCTGGCTATTTAAAAAAACATTTGAATCGATGGCAATCCATCCTCAGTTTTTTCTTTTCCTTCCATCTCTTTAAAAAAACTATACTCTTCAAGGTAATGCTGGATTTTAACCACATGTTTAATAGGGTCGTTTTCCGGCGGGATAAGATTTAATCGTTCCAGCTTTTGTTCAATGGAGTTATATTTAACTCTCTCTCTCTTTTCTTTGGAAGAGCTTATTATATTGGCTTTTTTAATTTCCCAAAGCAAGTAATCCACATAAGGTTTTATTTTGGGATCTTCAGCGGCTTTTATAAAGTAATTGATTGCATCAACTATTCGTTTTTCGTCTGTATCTGTTGAATAACAATCCTGATTTCCAATCGTAAAATTAAGGAGCAGCCCTTTCATTAGATGATTTAAATGAAGATATGAAGGGTATTCCTTATGAATCAATTCGGCTTGCAAACGGTCATTTAATTCAAAGTGATTAAATTTTTGTTTGAGTAAAGCCGGTTTTACTTTATCGGTAAAAATAATTTCTTTTAATATATCAAGCAAATGATAAGTCAAGAAATGAGTGGATTCCAGAGAAAAATCCTCTTCAATGGTAATTTTTTTTACTGGCTGCATAACTGTAATAATTGCTACTGCGTCATCACTTGGATGTTCTATATCGTCTACCATTTGGGTAAAGGAATTATAGGATAAATTCAAGGAATCTAACTGCATGGATAGTTTTGAAAATGCGAGTTTGAGCGGTTTTACGCCAAAGCCATTACCACTCATATCCAAATCTTTAAGTCCTGGCGGCAATTTTGCAAACGCTTTGCCTAGCACCTCAGCAGAGAATTTATCAAGATTATTATCACTTAAAGACAGTCGTTTCAGGTTACGTGGAAAAGCTGCAAAGAGTTCTATCAATTCATCGTCTGTAAGCTCATCAAGCATATTATTACCAAAACATAATTCAGTAACATTGGGATCAATGCTCGACAGTAAGCTTTGCATATAATTTATAGGATTCATTCCAAAATTATTAGTGGATAAATCCAGGGAAACAATGGATTTATGTAATACCTTCAATGAAGTACAAATGTTCTCTTCTGATAATACGAATAAATAATTATTTTGCAGGGTTAAAAATTGAATTTTTACCGGAAGACTTGTCAAAACTTCTGGAAGATTTTCTCGTACCGTAGACATAAGGATAGTGCCTAAATTATTGTCCCCAATATCTAAAGTAATTAAATCAGGCGGTAATCTTTTAAACGCATTTTGCAGGGCTGCAGTGGAATACTTGCCTAAATTATTATTTCTTATAGATAATTTTAGTAAGTTGCGTGGGAATGCCTGAAAAATTTCTGCAAGTTCCTCGTCATTAAAACAATCAAGTGAATTGTTATCAAACACTAATTCTGTGACGGAGGGATTTATACTCATTAACATTGCAATTATGTAATCTTTGGATTTATTACCAAATTCATTATCTGTTAAATCCAGTTTGTTAATTTTTTTTGGAATACGGCTCATATAAAAGCAAAGCTCCATGATATCAAGGTAGCTCAGTAACTTCGCTTTAAAGCTTAAACCGGTTTCATTAGGGGGTATTTTGCTTAAAAAATTGTTAAAGGCAGTTTGCGACAGAACATAACCTGAGTAATCGAACATAAAGCGGTCTCCTTACTTTTCAATGATTTATATGAAAAAATTCCAATAAAAACTTAATTGCGCGGTTATTTTAACACATCTAGATCTATTTTTGATCGTTATGGTTATAAAATATTAAAAAAGTGTTTTTGCCTTTTAATACGGTTTTGCGCATAATAGACGGTCTTTTATTTCAGGATTATTAAAATGGGTTTGATGAATATTAAAAGCGGCCGTGATGTGCCTAATGAAATTAATGTAGTCATTGAAATTCCAATGCATGGGGAACCGGTTAAATACGAAGTGAATAAAGAGACCGGTACTTTATTTGTTGATAGGTTTATGACGACCGCAATGTTTTATCCAACAAATTATGGTTATATTCCCAATACATTATCCGAAGATGGCGATCCTGTTGATGTTCTTGTGGTAACGCCAGTTCCTTTAATTAGTGGATCAGCTATTCCTTGCCGTGTTGTTGGGATGTTAAAAATGACCGATGAAGCAGGTGTTGATACTAAATTATTGGCTGTCCCTACTAACAAGCTGACCAAAATGTATCAGTCAGTACAAACATACGCTGATTTACCAAGTCATTTGTTATTGTCTCTGGAGCATTTTTTCAAACATTATAAAGATTTGGAAGAAGGTAAATGGGTGAAAGTAGATGGTTGGGAAGGCCCTGATGCTGCCCGTGCGGAAATTATTGCAAGCATTAATCGTTTTCAACCACTGGATTAATTCCATACCCGTCAAGTTTATTTGAAGTAGCCTTGATGCAGCGCAGCGTAATCAAGGTTTTTCTACGTCAGGTCTAAAAAACAAACCTTGATTACGCTGCGCTGCATCAAGGCTACTTTTCTATGAGGCAAGTGACACGAATCTCCACACCTATTTTTTCTGCCGTTCAATTTGTATATCAGCCTGTAAAATCCGCTCCAGCTCACCATTCACCTGCCGTGAAAAACTGATCAATTCGGGCTCTTTTTCAAAAAAATCAAACGACTGCATTAAGGTTGCTTCATCCATTTGTGTAAAGACTTTGGCTTTACGGCGCATGCTTTCTGGACTATGACCCAATGCGACCATTACTTCACGTGCAAGCGTCAGAGAGGAATCAAATGTTTCCCGCTTAAAATAATCCACCCCGGCCTTATGAAGTTCGTAAGCATGGCGACGATTACGGGCGCGTGCATAAATTTTTAGTTTTGGGAAAGCTTGTTTGGCCAGTTTTACTATATCCAACACAGTGTCGGCATCATCTACAGCCACGATGAGCAGTTTCGCATTTGCTGCACCTGCATTCGTTAACAAATCCAGCCTTGACGCGTCACCAAAATAACCTTTAAAACCAAATTTTCGTAATAATTCAATTTGCTCAGGATCTTTTTCAAGGATAGTCAGTTTAACATTCTGAGCAGTTAAAAAGCGGCCTATAACCTGGCCAAATCGGCCATAACCAGCGAGAATCACGGAATGCGTTTCATCAATTGCATCAAATTCTCTCTGAGAAACAATGCTCATATAACGGGGAACAATATACCGATAATAAGCCAACATCAAAAATGGCGTCAAAGCCATTGATAGAGCGACTACTAATGTAAAAAAGCTGGCAGTATAAGCAGGCAGAACGTCAATTGTATTGGCAAATTTAAATAAAACAAATGCGAACTCGCCAACTTGCGACAATGCAAGCGCAAAACCAATGGTTTGAACGTTTGTCAGGCCGAATAAACGTCCCGATAGAATTAAAATAATGGCTTTTACAATAGTTATACCCACAACGGCACCAACAACTGCCAAAGGTTGTTCTATAAACAGAGCAAAATCCATACTCATGCCCACGGAAATAAAAAATAATCCCAGCAGCAACCCTTTAAATGGTTCAATATCTGTTTCCAGTGTTCGTTTGTATTCGGAGCTTGCTAATACAACACCTGCGACAAATGCGCCTAATGCGGGTGATACACCGACTGATTGCATCAACAATGTAATTCCAACAATTAATGCTAAAGATGTCGCTGTAAATATTTCACGTAAATTAGTTTTGGCAATCATAAAAAACAAATGATGCGACAGGAATTTTCCAGATACTATCAAGCCACTAATTAAACCAACAATGATCAATGCCCTTATCCATTCTGGCACATGCGGTATTGGGGAAGTATTTGCCAGGATGACTTCATGCTCTCCAAGAAGAGGCAGAATAATCAAAATGACAATAACGGCTATATCCTGAAAGAGTAATACAGAAAAGGAAACTTCGCCCTCGGCCGTGCGCAACAGATTTTTTTCTTGCAGCATTTGTAATACCAATGCTGTCGATGATAAAGATAATGCCATGCTGACAGCCAGGCATGTTTTCCATGGATATCCGAGTATAATGCCGGCGAGAGTAAGAGCCAAAGTTGTAAGGATAACTTGCGCACCACCTAATCCAACGATAGCTTTGCGCATACGCCACAGCATTTCTGGTTCGAGCTCAAGACCGATTAGAAAAAGCATCATAATGACGCCAAACTCAGCGAAGTGCATTATTTGTTCAGCGTTGCCGATTAATTTAAATCCAAATGGGCCAATTAATATTCCAATAATTAAATAACCAAGCACAGACCCTAGTTTAAAGCGACTGGCTAATGGTACAATAATCGACGCTGCAGCGAGAAAAATAAAAACATGGCTAAGCAGATTGTCATTCATTTATTATCTTATAAGTAGATTACTGTTTTATTCTGAAGGGGCAAGATACTTGCTGTCAAATAAAAACAGTATTAATACATTGAATGTTATTTCAATTTATGTGATGTTAATCAGGTTATGCATGGGCACAGACCTTGCGATTAATTTTTTCATGTTTCGATTTTGGTGAATCGTCCCAAAATTTGTTTGGTTTTTATACGATTATTAAGATTTTCTTAATATAAAATCAGTATAATGACGCTTTAGGCATTGTGTATTGACACGAAGGAATACAATGACGAGTAGTAAAAAACATACATTGACCATTTTTAGTCTGACGATGATAACTGTCGGCTCCGTCGATAGTATTCGTAATTTGCCCGCTACGGCTTTATTTGGCAGTCAGCTCATTTCTTTCTTTTTGCTGGGTGCGCTTTTTTTTCTGATTCCTACCGCATTGGTTTCTGCAGAACTGGCTTCAGGATGGGCTCGTCAAGGTGGTATTTATATCTGGATTAAAGAAGCTTTTGGTAAGAAAGCCGGTTTTTTGGCAATCTGGTTACAATGGATTGAGAATGTTATCTGGTACCCAACGATATTGTCGTTTGTTGCAGGTACTATTGGTTATTTAATTAATCCTGCTATGGCCAGTAACCCTTATTTTCTCTGGCTAGTAATTGTCAGCTCATTCTGGGGTGTAACTTTTCTGAACATGCGTGGCATGAAATCCTCGTCATTCTTTAGCAATCTGTGTGCAATTTCCGGATTATTGTTACCGATGTCGTTAATCATTGGCCTTGGCGCTATGTGGCTTGTTGGCGGTAATCCCGTTCAAATTCATTTTGATGTGTCCAATATTCTACCTAATTGGGATGATAAATCCATTTGGGTGTCGTTAACAGCGATTATCATGTCATTTTGCGGTATTGAAATTGCTACTGTTCATGCTAATGATGTCCATAATCCACAGCAGGCATTTCCTCGTGCGCTTGCCAATTCGGTTATTATTATTTTAGTTACTCTGATTTTAGGTTCTCTTGCAATAGCCGTTGTTTTGCCACAGCACGATATTAATCTGGTTGCCGGTATTATGCAGGCTTTTGATGCATTTTTTTCCCGTTATCACCTGTTATGGATGATGCCAATAGTGGCGGTTATGTTAGTGATGGGCGGTCTTGGCGGTGTGAGTAACTGGATTATTGCGCCGACCAAAGGGCTATTGGTTGCTGCAGAAGATGGTAATCTGCCTCTTTTCTTTCAACGTACTAATACTCATGATGCGCCAGTTGTCATGTTAATTACCCAAGCTGTTATCGTCACGGTACTCTCCGGGTTATTTTTATTTATGCCCAGCGTTAATGGTTCGTATTGGCTGTTAACCGCATTGGCGGCTCAACTGTATATGCTCATGTATTTAATGATGTTTATCGCTGCTATTAAACTTCGTATCAGCGCTCCTGATCATCCGCGTGCCTTTCGTATACCCGGTGGTATGGCCGGAATGCTTTTTGTAGCAGGTATTGGTATTGCTGGGACTTTAATTACTCTCGCGGTCAGTTTTATACCGCCTGAAGGTATTAATGTGGGTAGCATCAGCCGCTATGAAATAACCCTTATCGCCGGTTTGTTATTAATGTGTTCGCCGCCATTTATCAGTTCCTGGTTACAAAACCGTGCTAATACAGCGACAAATGTGCAGATCGCGTCATCTTGATCGATAGGTTCAAACATGGATTTTAACGTATTGTTAAGGTTACAATAGAATTTTGTCTCACCGGGATAATACTTGTTTAGCTCAACAGCTTTTTTTAAGAAGACTCTGACAGTCCCTTCTTCGGATAAAAAAACACCTGCTCCTGTTACGGAAGAAAAGAATGGCAGCAAGATAATATCTTCTTTTCTTAAAGAACTTTCTGTATTACCGTTTGATGGACGTAAAAATAAAGTAATTAATGACGAGATTTGGTCTGCATTTAAAATGGAAATACGTCAAGCCAAAGACAATAAAAATGAGGCAAAATACTTAGAATTAAAGCTTAATTTAATTTCCTTAATAAACCTTAAACCAGCTGCTGTTAAAGAAATTATTAAGTATAAATTATGGTTAAATTTATTAAGCAAAGTCTGGGAACTTGAAAGTATTTTTCATGCACTGCACCTTTCCAGGTATCCTGAGCCTTATACATCAATACTATTTGATCATGTATTACATAGATTTGAGGGATTAGATGATCAAATTTTTGCCCAACATAAGATTCCTGCCGACCCTTTTTTTACTCAAGAGCCGCCAAGATTTAGGAACTTCGAATCAAATGTAAAGAAATTAGAACGTGAAGGCTATCCAGTTAAATCAACCTTACACTTAAGTAATTATATTATCAATTTAATCCAACTGCTCGAAAAACAGCCCGTCTCGGTTGAAGCATTGCATGAGCCTTCAAGCATGAAACCATGACTAATAAATTAATCAATGATTTATTAAAACGCATTCCCGAACTGGAATGGCAACTTGAGAAATTAGGCAATGCTTTTTTACCTAATAGCCTCCCTGACGGATTATTTCGCCAGCCATTCGATGCACCAATCAGCAGCTATATCACAGAATTAAAAACAGAAATTAATTCTCTGGCAAAGCATGAAAATCAACTCGCAGCCAATTATTTAGCGGCACGCATCAACCAGAAAATTAATGTCCTGGTTACAATGTGTTACCGCCATAATCAGAAACACCCCAGCAGGCAGGCAACCAGTTTTGGCGTGGATGCACTAACAACACGCCAACAATGGCTCCAGTCTTTAGAAGCCTCAATACAGCTACTGATCAACCAAAAAGAAGCCATTATCAACACCCTTGAACTCCGACAAAAACAAGGCGACCCAAACGTTTTACTGGGTTTGCAGCGAGAGTTGGGTGAAGTAGAAAAAAGATTAACGTTGGCAGAGGAAACTTATTCGAAAGCGATTGGTTGATTCGTAATCAGGAGGTCTGCGGTTCGATTCCGCACAATGGCATCAATGAAATCAAATGGTTAAAAAAATAATCTATTTAATTTTCTATCATTCATTTTTAATGGGACACTCGCGGGACAGTAGATGGCAACAAAACAATTGTAGTACGGCGTAAGTATGGCTTATTATCATGCTGAAATTGATTTAAAATTACATTTTGTATTTCTTTACCTGAGGGATGTTATGAGAAAGTTATTGATCATCACCGCTTGTTTAAGTGCTATGTTTTGCGCTGTATGTTTTGCAAATCCATGTGATAAAATAGTTGGTCATTGGAGTGGAGAATGGGTGGACTATAAGCATACTACTGATGGTGCGACACTGGATATAAGTCAGGTCGATGAAAAGTATTTTTATGGAACATATGTGATGTCTAATGGCAAAACAAATGAATTTCATGGGACATGTAAGCAGTTAACACCTAATGAATCATATTTAAGTTTGCAAGATAGCCCGCCTCACTATAATCCTTGTCGTGGCTTGTTGATACAAAACAATAATGAAATCACGATTCATTTCTATTGTTTTAATCCGAATGATTCTGGGTATTTTACGAAGGATTGAATTTAGTGATCTTGCCTTGGAAAATCGGACACTTTGCTAAGCAGCCATTTTAACCTCAAACAATTCGGGTGATTTATACCCAAGCATCGAATGAAGCGGTTTTCGATTGTAATATATTTCGATGTATTCAAATACATGATTTTTTGCAATTGTGCGTGTGGTCAATTTCTCCCCGTGAATAGCCTCAACTTTGAAACTATGATTCCAGCTTTCCATGGCAGCATTATCAAAACAATCGCCTCGTTTACTCATACTACAAACAAGTCCATAGCGTGTAATAATCTTCTGATAATCATGCGAACAGTACTGACTGCCTCTATCTGAGTGTAGGATAAGCCCTCGTGGTGGTTTACGACACCATATTGCCATCTGTAATGCATCAATCACCAGCTGCGAAGTCATCCGCTCCGAGATAGCCCACCCAACCACCCTACGTGAATACAAATCCATCACAACAACCAAGTAAAGCCATCCTTCATCAGTCCAGAGTTGAGTAAGAGCCAGAGCGTAGTCGAACTATCTCTCTGGTTCTCCTCACCGAACCGTACGTGCACCTTTCAGCGCATACGGCTCTCCATTTATCCGTGGCCA
>Ga0335397_10011134_pt1 | contig 11105 bp, 7 predicted proteins | sample MAT04_FD_205740 | JGI IMG/M metagenome (GOLD analysis project Ga0335397, IMG submission 205740) | Freshwater microbial communities from Lake Fryxell liftoff mats and glacier meltwater in Antarctica - MAT-04 (spades assembly) (version 2) ...
TCCAGCAGACGGCCGTCATCGAGGCCGGCTTGCCGCTCTTCATGTTCTCGATGCTCTTCGGGCTCAGCATGGATTACCACGTCTTCCTGCTCTCCCGGATCAAGGAGCACTATGACCGCTCGCACAATAACCGTGAATCGGTGGCGGTCGGTTTGCAGCGAACGGCGAAGATTATCACCGGGGCGGCACTGATCATGGTCGCGGTCTTTGGTGGATTCGCTTCGGCGAGTCTGGTCTTCATTCAGCAGCTCGGGTTTGGCCTCGGGGTTGCCATCCTGCTGGACGCCACCATCGTCCGTTCGATCCTGGTCCCGTCGGCGATGGCGCTGCTGGGCGATCGTAACTGGTATCTACCGAACTGGTTGCAATGGCTGCCTGACCTGCGAGTGGAAGGCGGACACGGCGGTCAGGTCATCGCTCCGCCGGTGATCGTACCTCCCCTTGTCACCCCGGCCGACTGAGATCTCCGCTCCGGGAGTTCCCCGGAGCGGGACAGCCGTTCTTTCGATCAGTTCGCTGCCGCACCCATACCGCGGCGAAAGGAAAGCGCAATGAACACGGCGGCCTAGCCTGTCCAGCTCTCGGTCGACTATCCGGCAACGTGAACGGAGAAACGGTTCAATGACCTTGCTCGCAACCATTCCCGACGGAGCGTTAACCACTGAGATGAACGGCACGCGACCGGCCTACATGATCGAAGCCCGGGAGGTCGTGAAGACCTACGACACGGGCACCAACAAGATCCAGGCGCTGCGGGGCGTCGACTTCGCGGTGGCGAAGGGCGAGATGGTCGCCGTTATGGGCCCCTCCGGCTGCGGCAAGACCACGCTCCTCAACTGCCTCTCCGGCCTCGACGACGTCGACACCGGCCGCATCTTCCTCGAGGGGAATGACCTCGCCACCATGCGCGACCGCAAGCGGACGGACTACCGCGCCCGCCGGATGGGCTTCATCTTCCAGGTGTACAACCTGCTGCCGGTCCTCAATGCGGTCGAGAACGTCGAGCTGCCGTTGCTCGTCTCCGGCGTGCGGCCGACGGTCGCACGCGAGAAGTCCATGGACGCGTTGGGCATCGTCGGCCTACGGGAGTGGGCCACTCACCGCCCGGCCGAGCTCTCCGGCGGCCAGCGCCAGCGGGTGACGATCGCCCGCTCGCTCGTCAACGACCCGGCCATCGTTTGGGCCGACGAGCCGACGGGCGCGCTCGACTCGAAGACGGCCGAGGACATCCTCGCCCTCATGCGCGAGCTCAACCGGCAGCAGTCCCTCACCTTCGTCCTTGTCACCCACGACCAGGGCGTCGGCGCCCTCTGCGACCGCATCGTCCGCATGCGCGACGGCAAGATCGTCGGCGAGGACGTCAACCCGAACCACCCGTCCAACCGCGCCGCCGCCATCGGCGACATGGTCGGCGTCGCCCGCTCGTAGCCGACTAGCCCCCACGGAGGCCCATCTCAATGGACGAGATCTTCGGCGTTTCGATGACAACCATCACCACGGTGCTTGTGGGGCTGCTCGGCATCGCCCTCCTCTTCGTCGCACTGGTGGCAATCCGCAAGCCGGTCGTCTTCAAGCTCGGCGTCCGCAACATCCCCCGCCGCAAGGCGCAGACCGTCCTGATCGTGATCGGGCTGATGCTCAGCACGCTCATCGTCGCGGCCGCCCTCGGCCTCGGCGACAGCTTCGCCTACTCGCTTTCTACCAACTCGTACGCGACGGCGGGCCACGTCGACGCCGTCGCGGTCGTCACCACCGACTACGACACCGACAACTACCTCGACTTCGGTCGGATGCGACCGGAGCAAGCGGACGCGGTCGTCTCCGGCATGGGCACCGACGACCGCGTCGACGGCGCGCTGCCCTTCCTTCGCGTCGAGGTGCCCGCCGTCAACGAGGCGACGCAGCTTGGTGAACCGGTCATCCGTCTGGTCGGTCTCGACACCGACAGACTGGCTGGCTTCGAGGACGACCTCCGAACCGAGTCCGGCGACCCCATCGACCTCGTCGCGCTGCCGGCCGGCTCGGTGGTCATCAACGACAAGCTCGCGGAGGAGCTCGACGTCCAGGAGGGCGGCATCATCACCGTCTACTACAACGAGCAGCCGATCCCGCTCTCCGTCTTCGCCGTGACGCCGTCGACCTTCCTCAACGGACAGGCCGACGTGATCGCCTATCTCGAGGCCGGCGGCGTCATGTCGCTGGCCGCGCTCAGGGGGATCGTCGGGGACGACCAGGCGCTGACCGGTGTCGCCATCTCCCTCAACGGTGGCGTCCGCAACGACCTCGACATGTCGCAGGACGTCGCCGACGCTTTCGAGCCGACCCTCTCCGCCCAGGGCATCGGTCTGCTCCTGTTCAAGAAGGTGAACGTCGACATCTCCGTCCTCGTCGCCAACGTCTTCACGTCGCTCTTCCTGGTCCTCGGCCTCTTCTCGATCGGCGTCGGCATCCTCCTGATCGTGCTCATCTTTACGATGTTGGCGGCCGAGCGACGACCGGAGATGGGCATGGCCCGCGCCGTGGGTCAGAGCCGCCGGCAGCTGATCCAGCAGTTCGTCAGCGAGGGGACGAGCTACGCGCTCCTGGCGGGCGTCGTCGGCGTCCTGCTCGGCATCGTGGCGACCTTCATCATCTCGGCGGTCGTGAACAACCTGTTCGGCGAGTTCTTCCCCGTCCAGGCCGAGGTGTCCCCCCGCAGTCTGCTCGCGGCCTTTTCTCTCGGGGTCGTGATCACGTTCCTGTCGGTGGTTGCGTCGTCGATCAAGATCAGCCGGATGAACGTGGTCGCCGCCATCCGCGACATCCCAGAGGTCAGCAACCCGAAGCGCCGCCCCCGGACGCTGGTCTACGCCGGCATCCTCCTCCTGATCGGTGGTGCCCTCACCCTCCAGGGCACCAACTCCGAGTCGATGGCGCTCTTCGGCATCGGCATGAGTATCTGGCCGTTCGGCGTGGCGCTGGTCCTCCGGTTCTTCGGCGTCCCGAGCCGCCCCGTCTTCAGCGTGGTCTCGCTCTGGATCCTCTTCTTCTGGCTCCTGCCGGACGAGCAGTTCACCTCGATCTTCGGCGACTTCGACGGCGACTTCGAGCTCTTCTTCGTCTCGGGCATCTTCCTGGTGATCGGCGCGACGGTCCTGATCGTCCAGAACCTCGCCGTGCTCCTCGGCGGGGTCTCACTCCTCGGGTCCCTCTTCAAATCCCGACTCCCCGCGGTCCGCCTCGCTGTCGCCTATCCTGGGCGCTCCACGGGCCGGACCGGCATGGCCATCGCCATGTTCAGCCTGGTCATCTTCTCGCTCATCATGATCGCCACGCTCAACGCCAATTTCTCCAAGATCTTCATCAACGACGACGCCACCGCCGGGTGGGACGTTCAGGTCGACGCCAGCGCGAGCAACCCGATCGACGATCTCACCGCCACGCTTCAGCAGCAGTGCGACACGCCCGGCCAGCAGTGCATCGACACCAGCCAGTTCGCGGCCGTCGGGCGCCAGCAGAGCCCGGCGGACAACGCGTTCGGCGACACGCCGATGCGCCTGCAGGGCGACCCCGGCTTCGGCGCCGAGGTCCTCTGGGGAGTCGACGCCGCATTCATCGACGGCTCGACACTCTTCTTCCAGAGCCGTGCCGCCGGCTACGGGTCCGACGCGGCAGTCATCGACGCCCTTAAGCACGAGCCGGGCGTCGCCGTCGTCAACTCACCGGACAACAACGACAGTATCCTCGGTATCGACCCGGCTGATGGCTTCGCCCCCATCAGCGTCGAGGTCCAGAACCCGGAGACGCGGGAGACCGTGCAGATCAAGATAATCGGCGTCATCGACCCGAAGCTCTCGACGTTGTACGGCCTCTACACCAATCAGGCGACGTTGGCACAGACGTTCCCGAACCTGCCCGGCACCGTCTGGACCGTGAAGTACGTCGATGGGGCGGACGACAAGCGGCTCACCGACCAGATCGAGTCGACCCTGCTCCGCTACGGTGCCCAGACCACGGCGATCCGCGAGCAACTCGAGGAGCAACAGGGCTTCTTCACCGGCTTCTTGTATCTCGTTCAGGGCTTCATGGGCCTCGGCCTGATCGTCGGCGTGGCGGCCATCGGTGTCATCTCCTTCCGGTCAGTTGTCGAGCGACGGCAGCAGATCGGTGTGCTGCGGGCGCTGGGGTTCCAGAAGAACCTGGTCTCGCTGTCGTTCATGATCGAGAGCGCCTTTGTCGTCGGGGTCGGCGCGATCTCGGGACTCGTGCTCGGCCTTGCGCTTGCCTACAATCTGCTTCAGAGCGACAACGTGTCGTCCGGCGAGAGCTTCGTGATCCCGTGGGTGCTGGTGCTGTCGATCTTCTTTGGGACGATCGCGGTGGCGCTGCTGATGACGTGGATTCCATCGCGGCAGGCGGCGTCGATCGCGCCAGCGGAGGCGCTACGGTACGAATGAGCATCGCCCGGACACATCCAGCGCCGGAACGATCACACGGCGGGCCGAGATCCCTATCGGCCCGCCGTTCGCTGGAGGCGGCTACTGCAATGTAGTGACCACATCGCAGCGTGTCCGCCTTGGATGTCTGTTCTGTTAGCGGTAAGTTGCCCGACCACGACGAACGATATTGCATCCAGTGCCGTTTTGGCTCCCATTCCCTGCACGGGGGCACACGCCACTCGCTGATCGGCTGCGGCGCAGACCTCGCCAGAGGAGAACACTAAATCTGCGGACAACAGCCCTTCATCGCCACATCTCAATAGTCGCTCGTGCTGATTTGGCTCGTGATTTTGAAACTCAGAGAACCAGTCTCGAAAACGAAGGTATGTGAGAAGACGGGCGTCGGGCACCATGGTGTAACTCGCGTTCAACGATGACGTTTCTCGTCTCCGGGACGATTTCAGTACAGATGCTCATCTGGTCTGACGCATTCCTGCGCGTGACCAGAGTCGATCCCCTCACCGCAGTATCACCTCGCTAAGGCAGGAAGAGCACGCCAACGTGGTGGTGGGTAATTTCGAGCGACTCGTTGACGGTAAAGTTGGACGTAATCAATCCCGTGGCGCCCATAAATTGTCCTTCCCCGCGGTCGATCTGCCACATCACCATTCCATGCCGACAGGTCGGATCCGCGCTCGGCGCGAGGTAGCCGCTGCCAACGGTGGAGAAGTACACGAGGTTGCCGTCCCCGAACTTAATATGTCCGACCTCCTGAAAGTCCGTCTCTCCTGTAAAGGTCACGTCCGACGTGAAGATCGCTTCCTGACCATCCAATGCCGTGAACTGACTGGTGAGCCCCGTGGAATGCACCCAGGTGGTCAGGATCGCACTTGGGGCAGTCGAGGCTGCGCGAAGGACATTCCCGACCATGCCCCCGGGAACGGCGTGACCTGTGAATCGCAAGACATAGGTAAGTTGCTGCATGGTGGCGCTGCTCCTGCCAACGGAATGCGGCTCTCCCTGGCGGTGGCGGAGTTCCTGTCGACCCGACAGGCCGCACGGGCAGCATGCGCCCGCAGGAAGCCGGTCGAATCCGTCACGTTGACGTATTTTGCGCACGATATCGGCAGTGACCTACGTCACAATGACGTACCGTGTCAGCAACGTGATGATCAGCACTCGTTGTCACCTCGGACAAACGCAGCGGCTTCTCGCCGCGAGCGGACGCCGAGTTTGGTAAAAATATGGTGAACGTGGGTTGAAACGGTCCGTGGGCTGAGGAACAGGGCGTCCGCGATCTCCCGGTTGCTCCATCGCTGTGCAAGCAGAAGCAGGACCTCTGTTTCGCGTACGCTCAAGGTGCCAAACGGTCCTTGCACAGGATTGCGCTGCGTTGCCGGAATGGTCACCACCGTCATGGCGATGGCAATCGCTTCTGACAACGGCAGGGTCCCGCCATGGGCAAAGAACGTGGAGAATCGTGCAGGATCCATGAGTCGACGCGTCTGCTCTCCTCCTCGGTTGCGACGTGACGTGATGAAGGTGGATACGTTCACCTCACCCATGTCGGCGATGCAGGCGTTAACGGCGCCAAGCAACATTGCCGCCTTGTCTGGCTGCTCGTGATCAGCCGCAATCTCAGCGAGTCCGACAAGCGCACCGACGATCGAACGCCGGTCCTGAATACCGGCCCAGCGCGGGAAGACCAGTGCTTGCCGATCTGGCTGGTCATCCATCACCGCAGACCACCGCTCGTCGACATCTTCCCACAACGTGAGGGCTTCGCGGTGCGCCAGAGCCGACCCCTCGTGGTTGCCTTGCACAGCATCGAGTTCAGCCTGGAGAACCAGTATCGAGAGCGTTCCGGAGGAGTGAGCGAGGCCGCGAAAGAGCGCGAGCGCGTCGTCCGCGTAGCGACGGGCGGCGATGAGATCGTCATGCAGAAACGCGATCAGGCTCAGAACGAGCATCGCCATTGCGGCATTCGATGGCAGGGCGAGGGTACGCCAGCGGCTGAGCGCATCGGTCATGGAGACCTCGGCAGACTCAAAGTGTCCCATGGCGATCTCTGCAATACCGCGGAGATGAATGGAAAGTGCTGTCAACTCGGCATCATCGAGGACTGACGCCATCGCGAGGCTTGTTTCGGCAAGCCGGTGCGCACGTTCGAAGCTCCCCTGTGACCAGAGAACCAGGCTGAGTCCGGCGTATGCCTGAGCGCGGACGAGCGATGGACGATCACTGGTACGGGTCAGTGCCCACTCGAGCCAGCGCTCTCCTTCCTCAAGATGCCCACGATGGTGCCAGAAGATGGCCATCGCGCCGGCCAGCCGCAGTACCCCCTGCGCATCTGCTCTCGCCATGAGATGACCGAGCGTGGCACGCAGGTTTGGGTAGTCGAGTTCGATGTGCCAGAGCCGATCGTCAAATCGCTCCCCTGGCGCCAGGTGATTCGGATCTAACCCCTCGTCCCGGTTGCCAAAGTACCGGGCATGCTCGTCCTGGGTTTGGGCTTCCTCTCCGGCCACGCGGAGCTGCTCCAGACCGTACTCACGAATGGTTTCCAACATGCGGAATCGGGGGATCCCGTCTGCAGTAGGGGTGGCCTGGAGGAGGCTTGCGTCGATGAGGGCTCCGATCGCATGAAAAATGTCGCCGGGTCGGTCTTCCATCGCCCCACTGAGCGCCGCTCTCTCACCGTCGGCGGTGATCGCGGCAGCGGCCTCAAGGGAAAAGCTGCCCGAGCAGATCGCGAGCCGACGGAAGCAGATGTGCTGCTCGGGTGACAGGAGATCATGGCTCCATGCGATCGTGTCCCGCATGGTGGCTTGCCGGGCTGGCTGGTCACGCGGGGCCATGGTTAGCAGCGGCAGTCGGTGGGCCAGTCGCGCGAGGAGCATCGCTGGAGGAACGTGACGCAGTTGGGCGGCTGCCAATTCGATGGCGAGCGGCAATCCGTCGAGGCGCTGGCAGATTGCGGCCACGGTCGCAGCGTTGGCAGGCGTCAACTGGAAGTCCGGTGCGACCTGCTGCGCACGCTCCACGAAAAGGCGAATTGCGGGCGCAGCCGCCAGGTCGGCCGGGCGTGACACAGCAGCGCGATCCGGCAGTCCCAGCGGCTGAATGACAACGACCTGCTCCCCCGCGAGGCGCAGCAGCGTTCGACTGGTGACCAGGAAACGCAATGTCGGGCAGACAGCCAGGAGTTGACTGAGGACGGGAGTGCCGGTGACAAGCTGCTCGAGGTTGTCCAAAATCACGATCCACGGGCGCCGGCCCAATGTCGATGTGAGCGCGGTAAATGGCTCCGGGGAATTGCCCCCGGAAATCCCAAGACCTTCGGCGATCGCGCGGAGGAGCAGGGCGGGATCGCGGGTTGATGACAGATCAACGAAGAGGACCCCGTCAGGCAGGTCGCGCCGCAAGTGTTCACCGACGCTTAGTGCGAGCCGCGTCTTCCCAACACCTCCAGGTCCGGTCAGGGTCACCAGATGACCGTTCTCCGCCCGCAGCAGGGAGAGGATCGTGGCAATCTCCTGCGCACGGCCAACGATTGAAGACACCGTGCTCGGGAGGGAAGCGAACCGATGGGGACGCGCCACCTCGCGTCCCCATCGTGGCGGCACGGACGCTGCCAGTTCGGCATGCTCCGCCTCGGTCATCCCAAGAGCGGTCGCCAGTGCCCGGATTGTTGCCGGGTAGGGGTAGCGATGCTCCTCGCGTTCCAGCGCACCGACCGCGTTCGTGGTCAAGCCTGCCCGTTCGGCCAGCGCTTCCTGGCTGAGACCCGCCGTAATACGGGCACGTCGCAGCCGGGCACAGAACGCCATGCCGTCCGTGAATTCCCTGGTCCACGGCGGGATCACCACGGGCCACCCCCTTCATATATGTGGTATAGCGTTCATCTGTCTTCAATGCAAGTGGGTGGGAAGAAGTGGTGGTGATCGTCTTTTCCGCTGCCCATGCTGTCGACATCCCAGGTCGGGAAGAGCTACGTGCGATTCGCCTATCTCACAGGAGGTCGATGATGACGGTTTCCCGTTACGCAGTGACACGCCGCGCCGCACTCGCGGGTATGGGCGCCGGAGGAGCAGGGCTCGCCCTGGCCGCCGCCAGCCGGCGCGTTTCCGCGCAAGAAACGACGACCCACCCGATTGTCGGCACCTGGATCATCGACCGAGATATTACGAGCGCGGCTGAAGTCCCGGTGGTGGTTGTCTTCACGAGCGACGGAGGTTTCATCGATCCCGGTCAGGGTGTCGCCGGGGTCTGGGAGGCCAGCGGCCCGCAATCAGCCGCAATGACCATCATTCCTTTCACCGATGGCGGTGCCGGGGGTTACCAGGTTGTTCGCGCCACCTGGGAGGTCGATGAGGGCGGTGACACGATGAGCGGACCGGCCTCGATCACATTCGTTGCACCGGATGGTTCCGTTACCATGGCGATTGAGGTGAACTCAAACGCCACTCGCCTCAAGGTCGACTCGATGGAAAACGGAGGTCAGGCACTGGCTGGCTTCCCGACCTGGACGCCGGCACCTCCTGCCGAAGCCACACCGACCTCCTAACGGGCAGAAATCAATGTGATCAGGTCCCAATCAACGGTGACGTCACGTCACTCGAGAACTTGGATGCGCTCAGAAACACGAGCAAAGGAGAAATACCATGAAACGATCTCTTGTCCGCTCCTCGTTCATTTTCGTCGCCATGTTCATGCTCCTCGCGGTCTCTGCTCCCGCTGCGGCGAAGGCCACCCCCTTTTCCTTTGATTACGACGCGACCACGACCGAAAGTCTCTGTGGGTTCACGGTCGAGCGACACGATGTCGGCACGGCGCATGGCCGGGGGAAACCCGCCAGCTTCGACCTCACGAATGCGGGTGTCGCCACCCTCACCAATCTCGAGACCGGATTGAGTGTGACCGAGAAGTATCAGATCCTGTTCAAGAACTTCAACTTTGTCGAAAACGCAGATGGGACGCTGTCGTCTGACCAGACCCAGGTGGGAGCGTTCAAGATGATTGGGTCGGATGGCAAGGTGTTGCTGAGGGGTCATGGTCCCATCACCGTCCGTCTGATCATCAACCCCGAGGCAACGACCGACGAAGCATTCTTCGTCTCGCGGGAGATCATCGTTGAGCACGGTGCCCACCCCAGCGACGAGCTCTATTGCCAGACGCTGACCACGGCTATCGGCGGTTCGTGATTCCCTCGTCATCACAGGTCGATTGGAGTGGAATACGCGATGACTGCACCGCGATCTTCCATAACGCTTCCACGTTTGTGCAACAGGCTTGAAAGGAACGGATTGGACGTTCCTTTCAAGGCAAATCCCGGGTTCTCAGCGCTGATCAGGGAGCGGCGGAAAGGCTTTCACTGGCGTAGCGCTTGACTCGACCTCTGCAACTCACCTCAGGGAGGATGTGATGAGACTATCGACAGCAGCGGGAATGATCCCGTTCGGTGCATACACGGGAGAAGCGCGTTCCACCTCTGGCAGGCTGCGGCGGGGATCGTGGGGAGGTGCACGGGTCGTGCTGTTTCTTCTCCTTACGATCGGCAACCTGGCGATCGAGCCGTTCGACCGAGGATTGGACACACAGGCATCGCATCTGGCCGCACTTGTTGCCGGGACTCCCGGCCCTGCCATTACGGAACATCCGGCGTTCCAATTGACCATTCCCGCAGACGCGGTTCCATCGGGTGACACCATCGTGCATTCAATCGTTGCCTACACGACGACTGGTCAAAGCGCGACCTGGGAACCCTATTGCTGTTCGGGACCCGTCGTCGAATATGTCGTCGAATATGTCGTCGAGGGGAAGATTGCCTACAAAGCGATGGCGCCGATACAGGTGACCCGCGCGAATGGCACGGTTGAAGAGATTCCAGCGGAGACGGAAGTCATTCTGGAACCCGGGGACGGACTGCTGACCCGGATCGAGACGGCAATCGAGACAAAAAATCTGAGCGAAGGCACCGCCGTTGTCCTGACCTGGCTCGCAATCGGTGATGACAGCGAAGGCTTTGGCGGGCGGGAACACACCGGCTGGGTCGAGCACGGCGTTGGATTCCAGGTATGGCCAACTGCGATCACCGGCCCCGTCACGCTCCGGCTCGAACCGGTGACGCTGACCGTCGGCGACGAGGTTCCCATTCCGCCGGGCGAGCTCAAACTCGTGGTGGTTGCTGGCAATGAGGTGTACATCTCGCGACCACAGACGGGTACGGAAACAAGCTTCAAAGTGCAGGGTGCGGAAGGGAAGAGCTCACTCGGGTACATCCTGACACTCGAGCCACGCAATCCAGTGGCAGCTTCTCCGGTGGCGGCCACCCCAACGTCCTAACGAACGGCCGCCTTATTCAGGAAAACGGGCCGGGGACTCACCTCGGCCCGTTGAGACGTCGCCCGACCAGCGGCTACGTTGGATCACCTGACCTCTGTCGCAGAAACGAGAGTATTTGAGACACCGAAACGAGACGATTCGAGACGTGAAGCGCCCCTCACTTATTGAGGAATAGCACGCCACTACCTGCACAATAGCGACATACTACGCACAGAGCCTCACACTACCGCGGTATGCGTTCGCTTTATTCTCGTGAGTCGCATTACTTGCACGTGAACATAGCAATGAGGCAGCAAGTGAGACGGAGATGGTGTGCGCTCAAAAAGAGCCCAAATCGTGCCA
>Ga0335397_10011143_pt1 | contig 11101 bp, 7 predicted proteins | sample MAT04_FD_205740 | JGI IMG/M metagenome (GOLD analysis project Ga0335397, IMG submission 205740) | Freshwater microbial communities from Lake Fryxell liftoff mats and glacier meltwater in Antarctica - MAT-04 (spades assembly) (version 2) ...
AGCCACCCGCCAGATGGATTACTACCTGGTGGTGGGCGACAGTCCGGCTGAGCTGCTGGAGCGCTACGCTGAAGTGACCGGTCATGCCCCCATGCTGCCGGAATGGGCGGCGGGTTTCTGGCAGTGCAAACTGCGCTACAAAACCCAGGAAGAACTGTTGGCAGTAGCGCGCGAGTATAAACGGCGTGGGCTCCCGCTGGCGGTGATTGTGATCGATTTTTTCCACTGGACCATGCTGGGGGAGTGGAAGTTCGACCCGCAATGCTGGCCGGACCCGGCGGCCATGGTGAAGGAATTGGACGAAATGGGGGTGAAGTTGATGGTGTCGGTATGGCCGGCCGTCAATGCATACAGCGCTAATTATCAAGAAATGCGCTCGCAGGGCTTTCTGGCGCACTCAGAGCAGGGCTCACAGGTGCAGACGTGGTTATATGACACTTACCCCGGCCGCGACGCACCGCTGACTTTCTATGATGCCACACACCCTGAAGCGCGCCGTTATGTTTGGGAGCAAGTGCGTAAAAATTATTATCAATATGGCATTAAAGTCTGGTGGTTGGATGCCGACGAGCCGGAGATCATTCCATTTGACCACAAGCTGATCCGCTATTATGCCGGCCCGGCGCTGGAAGTGGGCTGCCTGTACCCCCTGATGCACCAGCAGGGTTTCTATGAAGGCATGCGCGCGGCGGGCGAAACGGAAGTGGTCACGCTATCGCGTTCGGCCTGGGCGGGCAGCCAGCGTTACGGCGCGGCGGTCTGGTCCGGCGATATTGCCTCAACCTTTGAAGTCTTCCGCGCGCAGGTTGCCGCCGGGCTCAATATGGCAATGAGCGGCATTCCCTGGTGGACCACGGATATTGGTGGGTTTCACGGCGGGGATATCACCACGCCCTATTTTCGAGAATTAATCGTGCGCTGGTTCCAGTACGGTGTTTTCTGCCCGCTGTTCCGCCTGCACGGTGTGCGCGCGCCGGAAGCGGATGGTTCTGGCGCCGCGAATGAGGTCTGGTCCTTTGGCGACGAAGCCTATCCGATCATTACCCACCTGTTGTTCTTGCGCGAGCGCCTCAAACCCTACCTGCTAGCGCAAATGAAGCAGGCACATCTCAAAGGCCTGCCCGCCATGCGGCCGCTTTTCGTCGATTTCGCAGGAGACACGGCTGCCTGGACGATTGCTGACCAGTTTATGCTGGGGCCAGATCTGCTGGTGGCGCCAGTGCTGGATGAAGGTGCGCGCAGCCGGGTGGTTTATTTGCCGGCAGGTACCGAGTGGGTGGAAGCCTGGGATGGCACGGCCTACCCCGGCGGCACGCAGGTTGAGGTGAAGGCCCCGTTGAACCAGGTGCCGGCCTTTTGGCGCAAGGGCAGCCCGGCTGCGTTTGGCTTTGGCGAGGTCTGACCCTGGTAGCTGATTAAGATAGCCCGAAACTAGAACTTTTGGGAGGTTTCTATGTCTGGTCCCCGTTTGGTACGCGCCCCGCGTGGCACGCAGCTCACCTGCAAATCCTGGTTGACCGAAGCAGTTTACCGCATGATCCAAAATAACCTCGACCCTGAAGTGGCCGAGCGCCCCGATGACCTGGTGGTATACGGCGGGCGCGGCCGGGCGGCGCGTAGCTGGGAAGCCTTTGATGCAATTCTGGAAACCCTTAAAAATCTGGAAGATGACGAGACCCTGTTGGTGCAGTCGGGCAAGCCGGTGGCGGTTTTTCTCAGCCATCCAGATGCGCCGCGGGTGCTGATTGCCAATTCGAACCTGGTGCCGCATTGGGCCACCCAGGCGCATTTTGACGAACTGTCTGCCAAAGGGCTGATGATGTACGGCCAGATGACCGCCGGCTCGTGGATTTATATTGGCACCCAGGGAATTTTGCAGGGCACCTATGAAACGCTGGCCTCGCTGGCTGCCCAGCATGGGTGGGATTCGCTGGCGGGCAAGTTTGTGCTCACCGCCGGGTTGGGCGGCATGGGCGGGGCGCAGCCGCTGGCCATTACCATGAACGGTGGAGTGGCGCTGGTGGTGGAGGTGGACCCGGCCCGGGCGCGGCGCCGGATGGAAATGGGCTATATCGATCAGGTGGTCGATACGTTGGAAGAGGCCATGACGCTGGTGGAAGATGCCTGCGCGCGCAAACTGCCGCTTTCGGTTGGGCTGGTGGGCAATTCGGCTGAAATTTATCCGGAACTGGTGCTGCGCGGCGTGATCCCAGACGTGGTGACCGATCAGACCCCGGCTCATGATGTATTGTTCTACGTGCCGGCAGGCCTGAGCGTGCCAGAAGCCGACCAGTTGCGCCTGGCCGACCCGGCGGAATATGAGCGCCGCTCGATGCGCTCGATGGCGGCGCAGGTGCAGGCCATGCTCGAATTTCAGCGGCAGGGGGCCGAGGTGTTCGATTATGGCAACAATCTACGCCAGCGGGCTTTGGATTACGGCGTCAAAGATGCCTTTAATTTTCCGGGGTTTGTGCCGGCCTACATTCGCCCGCTGTTTTGTGAGGGCAAAGGGCCGTTCCGCTGGGTGGCGCTTTCGGGCGACCCTGAAGATATTTATAAAACGGACCGGGCTGTGCTTGAACTTTTTCCGGACGATGCGCATTTGCGGCGCTGGCTGGAAATGGCGCGCGTTAAGGTACCGTTTCAGGGGCTGCCGGCGCGCATCTGCTGGTTGGGCTACGGCGAGCGGGTGCGCGCCGGGCTGCGCTTTAACGAAATGGTGGCCAGCGGCGAGCTGAAGGCCCCGATTGTGATCGGCCGCGACCACCTCGACTCGGGCTCGGTGGCTTCGCCCAACCGCGAGACCGAGTCGATGCGCGATGGCAGTGATGCGGTCTCCGACTGGCCAATTTTGAATGCAATGATCAACGCGGTGAACGGCGCCACCTGGGTTTCATTCCACCACGGCGGGGGGGTGGGCATTGGATACAGCCAGCATGCCGGGCAGGTGATCGTCGCGGATGGCACCCCAGAAGCGGCCCGCCGCTTGCAACGCGTGCTGACCTCGGACCCCGGAATGGGGGTGGTGCGCCACGTGGATGCCGGATATCCCGAGGCGATCTCGTTTGCGAAACGGGCCGGCATTCATATTCCCATGCAGAAAGGATAGCCTGGCGTGCATCTCAGCCGGTTTTTCTGGTTCTTGCTCAGTGTGCTGCTGGGCGCTGCGGCCGGGTTGGGGGTGGGCTGGTACCTGCGCCCCGCGCCGGTAGGCGAGGCCGCCCTGGCCGAACTGCGCGGCGATTTCCGCAGCGATTATGTATTGATGGTGGCAGAAGTATTTGACACGGAAAAGGATGTATCGCTGGCGGTGGAACGTTTGCAGCGACTGAGTGATACGCCGCCGGCGCGCCTGGTGCAAATTGCAGTGGTGCAGGCCGGCGAGCTGGGTTATGATCGCCGCGACCTGGAACTGCTGGCGAAATTGGCCCAGGCCGTACTGGCAGGCGGGCCAGCCGGCACACCTGTGCCTACCGCGGGAGCCCGGCCTTGAGAGAAAATCGAGGTCCGTGGTACCTGCTGACCGGCCTGCTGCTTGGCCTGATTTTTGGGCTGGTGTATGCCTGGCGCATCGAACCGCTGCGCTATATCGATGCGCTGCCGCACAACCTCAACCCCGCCGCTAAGAACCAGTATCGGGTGATGATTGCGCTGGCGTACCAGGCCGACGCCAACCTGGGGCGCGCGCGCCAGCGCCTGGCGCTGCTTAACGACAGTAGCCCGGCGCAGGCCCTGGCGGCGCAGGCGCAGCAGTCCGCCAGCCCGGCCAGCAGTGATGCGCGCGCCCTGGCAACCCTGGCAGAGGCCTACAACCCGCGCGCTACCACCATTCCGGCGGCGGCCACCCTGGCGCCCACGCCATCGCCCAGTGCGCTGCCCAGCCGGGCTCCTACCGGCCAACTCAGCGTGACCCCCACCCTTGACCCGGCTCTGGCGGTACGCACGGCCACCCTGCCGCCCACTGCCACCGCCACAATTACCCCCACCATCACCGTCACCCTGGCGGCTACACTCACCCCACGTCCCACGCTGCGCCCTTCGCCGACGCCGGGAGCGCCCTTTGCCTTCAGGGATAAGCAAGCGGTGTGCGACCCCAACCTGCCGGCGCTGCTGCAAGTGGAGGTGTTTAACAGTGCCAATCAGCCGGTGGGTGGGGTGGCGGTGCGTGTGGCGTGGCCTCCGGCCGGCAGCGACCTGTTTTATACCGGCCTGAACCCCGCCATTTCGCCTGGATATGCCGATTTTCGGATGGAACCGCGGATTGTTTACACGCTGAAAGCCGGGGAAAACGGTGAAGCGGTGGGCAACCTGATGACCCATGACTGTGTGCAGATCGATGGTAGTGGCACCTACCAGGGCGGCTGGAAGGTAAATTTTGTGCAGCCCTGATCCTGTGGGTGGAATCAAAAGGCTCCGCGCCGGAATGGCCGCGGAGCCTTTTGATTCGCGGGGGCGAATTTTTTACTTGGTGACGCCCATGGGATTCTTGCGAGCCCAGTCCTGGCCGATGATCACCACAATATCTGACGCGCTATTGGACTGATATTGGGTGATGATGCGGCTGGTGGGCACGTTCATCGTCGCAGCCAGGTATTTGGCGGTGTAGGGCTTGCCGTTGTAGATATAGATCAGGGTTTCGGTATAAGCCCTTTCGGCGTTGTTGGTTTCCGTGATATTCAGACCGTTCTTTTTGAAATAGTCGGTGGTCTGGTTGGCCAGGCCCACGGTGGTGGAAGCATTGCGCAGAACCACCCGGGCGTTTTCGCTTTTCATCAGGGTAATTTCATCCTGGTTAATGGCCGCGGGGCCGGCCGGGCCGCCGGTGGTGAAGACCTGATCACGCACCAGACGAATCTGATCGGGGCGCGGAATGAGGATATCCAGACCGTCGGGCGATTTGGCAAATTCGGTTTCGTTGGGTCCCAGAACACCTTTGCGGATGTTTTCTTTTTGAATGTCCTTCGCCAACAGGGCCAGCTTGACCGTCTGGTCGATCGTCAGGTTGGTGTGGATGCCGGATGACAGATCGCGGTAGATATTGCCGGCGCTGGCGACCAGGTTGGGCAGCATGTTGAGCTGCAAAATCCGGTCGCGAATGGCAAAAATCACCTGCTGCTGGCGGTTGGCGCGGTCAAAATCACCGCCAGAGGTATAGCGATTGCGGGCATAGCCCAATGCCGCGGGGCCATCCAGGTGAGCTAAACCGGGCTTGAGATAAATGGTGTTGCTGGAGCCATCCGCGTTACGTCCCAGAGGATCGATTTTTATATCTTCTGTGATCTGGATATCGATGCCTTTGAGCTGGTCGACGAATTTTTCAAAGGCCTGAAAATCGATCTGGGCGTAATAATTGATCGGAACCCCCAGGAAGCTTTTGACGGTTTCAACCGCCAAACCAGGCCCACCGCCGGGCAGTTTGTAAAGTTCGCCGTAGTAATAGGCCTGATTGATTTTGCCGTAGGTATTGACCTTGGGAATATTGACCCACATATCGCGTGGGATCGACAGCATGCCGGCTGTTTTGCTGATGGGGTCGAGTGTCAGCAGCATCATGGTGTCGCTGCGTGGCACATCGCCTTTCTCCCAATCGCGGAAATCGAGGCCGATGATCAAAATGGTCACGCGGCTGTTGCCATCCCAGGCTTGCGCCACCGGCCCGGAGGCGGCCTGCAGGGGGGTGTCGGCGGCGATGGGCGTGCCCTGGGGATTAAGCACGACCCGGGTAGGTTCGATAATCTGAACGCCTTCCAGGCTGGTCATGCCCCAGGTTTGCACAAAATTCTTGACCATGTTAAATGCAACCACGGCTGTAATGATTGCTACCACCACAAAAGCAATCCACAATACAAGCGCCAGGCGGTCAAGACCGTGGCGATTGGGCATTATTTGAGTTTGAGAACGCGCCATACAAAATTCCTGATTGCGAAGTTTGGTTGGACTACAGTTGTGCAAGGTTCATTCCAACTGATCCAAACCCCGCGGTTTCCCCTGAGCAAAGGTTGCCGCACCAGATTCAGGCGGCAAAAACGTGCTAGCTGGGGCGGGGTGGGGGCACCGGCAAACCATCGGCCGGGGTCTGCACCCATTTATCACCTTCATCAATCAGCATCACGGGAATATCTTCCACGATCGGATATTTGCGACCGCAGTCGCGGCAAACCAGCCAGGTGTCGCGCACCAGGTCCAGCAAGCCGTCTTTTTCCCGCACACAGGCCGGGCAGCGTAAGATCTCAAGTAAATCTGAACTGACCATACCTTCTCCTACAAAACTTTTGATAGCCTATTTTACCACGACCCAGAAAACCAAAATTAAAGCAAACTGCTGGCAATGGTTAAATCAATGGCAGCGCAGCGTGCCCCGTCTTTTTACTAATTGCCTGGCGTGGTGGGCAGTTCGGTGCCGGGACCATACTCATACTGATCGGGCCAGGGCACATAATGGGTACGGATGACATCTTTGAGGATAATCTTCCCATCGCGGGTCACGGTGCGGGTCACAGCCACATCCGCGCCTTCCACAGCGTAATCGATGTGGTTGATCTTGCCTTTAGCCAGGTCCGTATTTTCGCGGTAAACCGGATCTGGCGCAGGGACAATGTTGGTCAGGCCAGTAGTTTCCCAGGTGGCTTTGCGCCCATCACTGGTGGAATAAAACTTCCAGGTAAGGGTGGCGGTTTTCGGGTTGACGTACGTTTCCATCAACAGCCAACTGGTCGAATCGTTCTTGAATTTGAAATCGACCAGTGGAACAAACACGGTGGCATCCAGACCAGCCAGGCGCGCGTCAATTTTGTTGCCGGCCACTTTCTCGTAATAGCTCACGCGGTACGCATGGGCGCTGCGCTCCACAATCGGGTACCCGGCAAAGAAAGCGGCGCGGAAAAGGGTGGTGCTTACCTGGCAGACCCCACCGCCCACACCTTTGACCGTGCGCCCGTTGTAAATGATGAGCGCCTCGGCAAAGCCGTTATCCAGGCTGATATCGCCGATCGTATCTGACATGGAGAAAGTTGCGCCCGGCGCCACCAACACACCGTGGAACCTGGCAGACGCGGCTGTGATATTTTGTATGCGGCCCGCGCTGGAACCGTAGAAATACGAGATCTCCTGGCGCACCAGATCGCGGATGCCCAACTGCTCGGCCGTGGTGTCGTCGCTGGCCGGCGGTTGGGTGATGGTTAACACCAGCGGCACGCTGTGCTCGCCTTTTTCCAGGCTGGTTTGCACGGCTTTGAGCGTACCGTTTACATCCAGCGCCCGTCCAATCACGGCGTGCTGGATTACCTCCAGCTTGCGGGTCTGATCATTATAGGTGAAACGGGCATTTTGAGAATCGCGCGCCAGGGAAGGCACCAGGTTTTTGAGGAAAGCGCCCAGTTTGCTGCTGTCGACGGTCACCTCGAAGCTGGCGCTGCCGTCGGGCTTTTGCACTCGGGCCACGGTCAGCATACTGGCCAGGGTTTTCACATCGAATGTCCATGGGCCAAGTTTATCGGGTTGGCCCTGCGGCAGTTGCAATGTGAGCGGTTGGCTGAGAATTTTGCGCGCCAATTCCGCCTGGGTGCTGGCATCTAGAATGATTGGGGTACTCTCGGTTACCGGGAGCTGCAAAACACCGTCTTGCATCGATTGGATTTGGACAGAAACGCGCTCGAGCGAGGCAGGCAGATCCAGCTCACGCCCGCCCTGGCCGGAACGCACCACCACTTCCACGCCATTCAGACTGACACTGGCTTCCACCATGGGCTTGTTGATCTGGCCGGCCAGATTGGTGAAATAGCGGTGGGCCTGGCGCTGATCGTAAACCATGACCGGCGGCAAATTAATCGGCGACTGGAGCGTACGCAGTTGAGTGGTCAGATCGTCCAGCAATCCCTGTGAGCGGCCCATCTTAAAGGCCTGCGCAACCGATGTTTCAGGGTCCAGATAGAGGCCCATTTCGGCGGGGGTCACGCGCCAGGCCTGCTGCCCATCTTGCAGGTAGATGCGGCCGGTTTGGGGGTAGTTGATTTGAGCGGAAAGGCGGGCAGATGCCTGCGCGGGGGTCAGCCCGCTCATATCGACTCCGGCGACAGAAACTCCAGGATAAATCTTTCCGGTATTGGCGAACTGGAAGCCAATCAGGCCACCACCTGCCACCAAAAAGAAAAGGAGGATGCCCGACAACGCGGCGACCAGCAACTGGTCGACCCCAGTAACTTTTTTGACCTGGATTGGTGAGGATATAGTTTGCATAGTTAATAAAATTATACTCTCATTGATCTGATTTGAAACACCGCATCAATAATGACGCCACAGTGCAAAAAATGTTCCCGCGCGCGGTTCATTTTCGTGTGGATGATTATATGAAGCGTGTTTTAGTACTGCGGTCCGGTCTGTTTTCACCAGGGAACTCGCAATGAACTCGTGAATCAATCATACCAACCCCCTTGACAGGAGAGGAGAAAGGGGTAGAATCCAACGCGCTGAAGGGAAGCGGGCAAGAAAAAGAAGTAAAGAAAAGCCCCTTGACAGAAGCAGAGAACGGGGTAAAATAGAACCCCGCTGGGAAAGAAAGCAAAGCAGGGCGGTTTCGCAGCAAGGATCAAACCGATGACAACAGAGAGAGCCCAGTCGAGGGCAAAAAGAGATCAAAAGAGATCAAAAGAGAAACCCTTGACAAGGAAAGCAGAAGCGGGTAAAATAAAATCTCTGAAGTTGAGGGAAGAATTCGCCGGAAGGCAATTCGATGACAACCGAAAGAAGGGCCGGGTCCGCGGAAAGTGAGAGGGCAGGCAAAGCAGAGCCGATGATACCAATGAGCGGCGGAGACGAAGAGCTCAGCGGGAAGCGTCGGCGAAGTTGTCCCTGTGGCGGGAGCGGCGGAGCAGTAAACGAAGCAGCAGTAAACGAAGCAGCAGTAAACGAAGCAGAAGTAAACGAAGCAGAAGTAAACGAAGCAGAAGTAAACGAAGCAGAAGACGAACAAAACAGGACTTTAACAACTGAAGAGTGGTAGGAAAGACAGATAGCCCACGTTTAGAAACACCGTAAATAATAAACGACACCTGAAAAGGTGAAAGAAAAAATTATTGCGGAGAGTTTGATCCTGGCTCAGGATGAACGCTGGCGGCGTGCCTAATACATGCAAGTCGAGCGGAAGATATAGCAATATATCTTTAGCGGCGAACGGGTGAGTAACGCGTTGGTGACCTGCCTCGAAGATTGGGATAACAGTTCGAAAGGACTGCTAATACCGGATGTGATCGCGGAGATTAGAAGCTCTGTGATTAAAGGAGAAATTCGCTTCGAGAGGGGCCTGCGTCCCATCAGCTAGTTGGTAAGGTAACGGCTTACCAAGGCGATGACGGGTAGGGGACCTGAGAGGGTGGCCCCCCACAATGGAACTGAAACACGGTCCATACACCTACGGGTGGCAGCAGTAGGGAATATTGCATAATGGGCGAAAGCCTGATGCAGCAACGCCGCGTGTGCGATGAAGGCCTTCGGGTCGTAAAGCACTTTTGAAGGGGATGAGGAAGGACAGTACCCTTCGAATAAGCTTCGGCTAACTACGTGCCAGCAGCCGCGGTAAAACGTAGGAAGCGAGCGTTATCCGGATTTACTGGGCGTAAAGCGCGTGTAGGCGGTCGGGTAAGTTGGATGTGAAAGCTCCTGGCTTAACTGGGAGAGGTCGTTCAATACTGCTTGACTTGAGGATGGGAGAGGGAAGTGGAATTCCGGGTGTAGTGGTGAAATGCGTAGATATCCGGAGGAACACCAGTGGCGAAAGCGGCTTCCTGGCCCATAACTGACGCTCAGACGCGAAAGCTAGGGGAGCGAACGGGATTAGAGACCCCGGTAGTCCTAGCTGTAAACGATGTGGACTTGGCGTTGGCGGGTTTAAATCCGTCAGTGCCGAAGCAAACGCGATAAGTCCACCGCCTGGGGACTACGGCCGCAAGGTTAAAACTCAAAGGAATTGACGGGGGCCCGCACAAGCAGCGGAGCGTGTGGTTTAATTCGATGTTACACGAAGAACCTTACCAAGGTTTGACATGCAGGTGGTAGGGAAGCGAAAGCAGACCGACCCTTCGGGGAGCCTGCACAGGTGCTGCATGGCTGTCGTCAGCTCGTGTCGTGAGATGTTCGGTTAAGTCCGCTAACGAGCGCAACCCTCGCTGTGTGTTACAAGTGTCACACGGGACTGCCGGTCTTAAGCCGGAGGAAGGTGGGGATGACGTCAAGTCAGCATGGCCTTTATGCCTTGGGCTACACACACGCTACAATGGGTAACACAATAGGTTGCGAAGCCGCGAGGTGGAGCCAATCCTCAAAGTTGCCCTCAGTTCAGATCGTAGGCTGCAACTCGCCTGCGTGAAGACGGAGTTGCTAGTAACCGCAGGTCAGCTATACTGCGGTGAATACGTTCCCGGGCCTTGTACACACCGCCCGTCACGTCATGGGAGCTGGCAACACCTGAAGCCGGTATCCTAACCGCAAGGAGGGAGCCGTCGAGGGTGGGGTCGGTGACTGGGACGAAGTCGTAACAAGGTAGGTGTACCGGAAGGTGCGCCTGGATCACCTCCTTTCTAGGAGAGAATGAACGAACCACTAAGGTGGGGAGTTCTACTCCTTGGTACTACAAAAAGCTTCATCGCGGTGATGAAGCGAAAGCGAAAGCTAGACGAATTTCCTACCACTCCTCAGTTGCTAAGGGACTGAAAAAGGGCCTTTAGCTCAGCTGGTTAGAGCGCGCCTCTGATAAGGGCGAGGTCTCAGGTTCGATCCCTGAAAGGCCCACCTGGACCTAAAATTGTTGGGGATGTAGCTTAGCTGGGAGAGCGCCGCCTTTGCAAGGCGGAGGCCAGGGGTTCGAATCCCCTCATCTCCACTGAGCCTCCTGTATTTATGGAGCGATGATTGGTAAATTTGACGGTGAAGTAAAATAACAGGCGAAACCGGTAGGGAGCTTATTCAGCGACCCGGCGGTATAGCCGGGTCGCTGTCTTTGTAACGCAACAGGTTTTGGCAAGTGCGGTGTATTTCTTACAGCAGGTGTAAGAGATAGATCGAACTGGGAAAGACCAGATCCGACCGAAGAGCGGTTGAAAGCACATTA
>Ga0335397_10011146_pt1 | contig 11100 bp, 10 predicted proteins | sample MAT04_FD_205740 | JGI IMG/M metagenome (GOLD analysis project Ga0335397, IMG submission 205740) | Freshwater microbial communities from Lake Fryxell liftoff mats and glacier meltwater in Antarctica - MAT-04 (spades assembly) (version 2) ...
CGCCGGCCGTGCCCGCTTCACCCGCACCCTTGGCTCCGAGCATCGAACTGCGCGTGGGGCTTTGCACGTGACCGACCACGATGTCGGGCATCTCTGCGGCCATCGGCACCAGGTAGTCGGCCATGTTGCCGTTGCGCAGCGTGCCGTCGGTGTCGTACAGGCATTCCTCGAACAGCGCCCCGCCGATGCCCTGCACGATGGCGCCGCGCATCTGCTCGTCCACCAGCATCGGGTTGATGACGCGGCCGCAGTCCTCGATGGCCCAGTGCTTGAGCAGGCGGACGAAGCCGGTGTCGGTGTCGACCTCGACGTGGCTGACCTGCACGCCGTTGGTGAAGATGAAGGGGTAGTCGCGCTGCGCGTAGTGGCGCGTCACCATCAGTTCGGGCGTGAAGGTCTTGGGCAGCGTGTCGCTGCGGAAGTAGGCGATGCGGCCGAGTTCGGCCAGCTCCAGCAGCACCGCGCCGCTGCGTGCATCGACCACCGCACCACGGAACACCCGCAGCTCCTGCCGGTCGCGCTGCAGGATGGCCTCGGCGGTAGCCAGGATGTTCTCGCGCAGCACACGCCCGGCCTGCAGCACGGCCTCGCCGCCGATGCCCGCGCCACGGCTGGCCCAGGTGCCGCCGCCGTAGGGTGTGGCGTCGGTGTCGCCGGTGACGATGCGCACACGGCCGATGTCCACGCCCACCGCGTCGGCGGCGATCTGCGCGAAGATGGCTTCGGCCCCCTGGCCTTGTTCGCCGACGCTGCTCATCACCGTCAGCGCGCCGCTGGGTTCCAGGCGCAGCGTCGCGCCGTCCTGGCTGGCGATGCGTGCGCCGCCCACGCCGTAGAAGGCGGCGCTGGGGTTGGTCAGCTCGATCAACGCCGCCACGCCGATGCCGCGGTAGACACCCGTCTTGCGCAGCGTGGCCTGCTCGGCACGCAGCGTGTCGTAGTCGCACAGGCGTCTGGCCTCGCGCAGGCAGGCCTCGTGCGACAGCAGTTCGAGCTTGATGCCGGATGCACCCGTGGCCGGGTAGGCGTCGTCCGGGATCACGTTCTGCTGCCGGAAGTCGATCGGGTCCCGGCCCAGCTTCATCGCCATGCCGTCGACCAGCGCTTCGGTCACCGCGCAGGCGATGGGGTGGCCCACACCGCGGTACTGGCAGGTCGGGGTCTTGTTCTGGAACACCACCCGCAGCCTGGCGCGGTAGGCCTTGTGTTTGTAGGGCCCGCCGGTCAGGTTGACGACCTGGTTGCCCTCGATGCCGCTGGTGCGCGGGAACATGCTGAAGGGGCCGATACCGGTGAGGTCGTCGATCTCGAACGCCAGGATCTCGCCGGCCCGCGTGGCCACGATCTTGGCGTCGATGCGGTGTTCACGCGCATGGATGTCGCTCACGAAGCTCTCGATGCGGTCGGCGACGAACTTCACCGGCCGCTTGAGCATGATGCTCAGGGCCACGGTGGCGAAGTCGTCGGGGTAGGCGTGCACCTTGATGCCGAAGCTGCCGCCGACGTCGCGGCACAGCACACGCACCTGCTGCTCCTGCAGGCCGAACTGGCGGCAGTACAGGTCCTGCATCATGTGCGGGGCCTGGAAGGAGTGGTGCACCGTGAGCTTCTGGTCGCCGGGGTTCCAGTCGGCGATCTGGCAGCGCGGCTCCAGCGTCACGCCGGTGTGGCGGCCGAAGACGTAGGTCTCCCCGAAGATCACGGCGTCGGCGCGTGCGACGGCCTCGTCGACGCCGCCGGTGTCGAGCTGGCGCTCGAAACACAGGTTGTCGCCGAGCTCGGGGTGGATCAGCGGCGTGGCGGGGTCGAGCGCGGTTTGTGTGTCGAGCACCGCAGGCAGGTCTTCCCACTCGATTTCCAGCAGCGCCAGCGCGTCTTCGGCGCGGGCCCGCGTTTCGGCGACGACGGCCACCACCGCTTCACCCTGCCAGGTGGCGCGGTCCATCGCCAGCGGGTACTGCGGCGCACTCTTGATGCCGGCCAGGTGGGCCAGCGTGGCCACCCACGGTTTGCACAGCGCGGCGATCTCGGGGCCGGTGACGACGGCGATGACGCCCGGCAAGGCCTGCGCGGCGCTGCGCTCGATGCGCGTGATGCGCATGTGCGCCACCGGGCTGCGCCAGAAGGCGACGTGTGCCATGCGCGGCAGCTCGATGTCGTCGATGAACTGGCCGCGGCCTTCGGTGAGCCGGCGTGTACCTTCACGCGGGATGGCCACGCCGATGTGGCGCTGGTCTTCGGTGACGGCGGGCAGGTCGGCGCCGAGGTCGCGGCGGGTGGGCAGGTCGGTGGGGTGGTTCACTTGGCGGCCTCCAGCAGTGCGGCGTCGGAGAAGCGGCCGGCTTGCTGCTGCGCCAGCACCGCGCACACGGCGTCGACGATGGCGTGGTAGCCGGTGCAGCGGCAGTAGTTGCCGCTGATCCAGGCACGCACCTCCTCGCGCCCGGCATGGGGCCGGCGCTCCACCAGGTCCAGCGCCGCCATCAGCATGCCCGGGGTGCAGTAGCCGCACTGCAGCGCGTTGTGCTCGATGAAGGCGTCCTGCAGCGCCTTCAGGCGCGGGCTCGGGGTTTCGGTCTCCACCGTCTCGATGCGGCAGCCGTCGGCTTGCGCGGCGAGAACCAGGCAGCCGCGCACGATCTGGCCGTCGACACGCACCGTGCAGGCGCCGCAGACGCCGTGTTCGCAGCCCAGGTGCGAACCCTTGAGGCCGCAGTCTTCACGCAGGAAGTCGGTCAGGTGCTTGCGGCATTCGACGTCGCGTACGACGGCCTGGCCGTTGATCTCGACGTGCACGCGGCGGGTAGGGTGGTCGTTCGGGGTCGGCATGGGTCTGCTCGGGCGGTGGTCAGGTGCACAACGTGCGCACGGCGCGGCGCATCAGCGTGGCCGCCATCTGCGTCTTGGCGGCGGCGGAATGGGTGAGGTCGGCGAAGGGCTGCAGTTCGGCGCGCAGCGCGGCGTCGGCCGCGGCGATGCGGCTGTCGTCCAGCGGGCCGGCCTGCAGCAGGGCTTCGGCGGCGCGCGCGCGCAGCGGGCGGTCGCCCAGGCTCAGGAAGGCCAGCCGCAGCCCGTGCAGCGTGTGGCCGTCCCAGCGTGCGCGGGCCGCCAGCCCGGCCACGGCATAGTCGCCATGGCGGCGCGAGAGTTCGGCGAAGGCGTGGCGCTCGCCGGGCTGCAGCAACGGCATTTCCACGGCGGCCAGCAGTTCGCCCTCTTGCAGCGCCGTGGTGTACAGGCCCTGGAAGAAATCGGCCGCGGCGACACGGCGCTCACCGGCGGCACCGTGGATCACCAGCGTGGCGTCCAGCGCCAGCACGCAAGCGGGCCATTCGGCCGCCGGGTCGGCATAGGCCAGGCTGCCACCCACCGTGCCCATGTTGCGGATGGCGCGGTGCGCGATGTGCGGTGCGGCCTGCGCCAGCAGCGGTGCATGCAAGGCCACCAGCGGCGATTCTTCAACTTCGACATGGCGCGTCAGCGCACCGATGCGCAGCACGGCGCCCTGCAGCGCGATGCCGCGCCAGCCTGCGAGGCCGCCAATGTCGATCAGCAGCGTGGGCTGCGACAGCCGCAGGTTCAGGCTGGCCAGCAGCGTCTGTCCGCCGGCCAGGATGCGTGCGTCGTCGCCGTGCTGTGCCAGCAGCGCCAGCGCATGCTGCGGAGATTCGGCGCGCACGTAGTCGAAGGCCGAGGATTTCATGGCGGATGGGTCTCCAGCGGCGCCGCTCATTTGCGCGGTCAGGGCGGTTGCCCCTGTCGCGGCGGCGCTTCGGGTTTGTCGGGATTACGGCTTGTTGATCAAGCGTTCAACAATCTTCGCAAAGTTGAGCAGATGGTCAATACCGAAGAAACCCGCGTCCCGGCCCGTGTGCGGCCCCGCCCCAGCCCCCGCCCCAGCCTCACCCAGGCTGCCGCGCCGGCCGTGGCCGCCGCGGTGCCGGTGCGGCGGCGGCTGGGTGCACTGGAACGTGAACAGCAGATCGTCGCCGGCGCCACCGACTTTTTCGCCCGCCGCGGTCTCGACGCGCAGATGCGCGAGCTGGCCGCCGAGATCGGCATCGCACACACGCTGCTCTACCACTACTTCCCGACCAAGCGCCAGCTCATCGAACGTGTCTACGCCGAGACCATCGCCGGCCGCTGGGACGAACGCTGGGAGACGCTGCTCGACGACCCGCGGCAGCCCGTGGCCGACAAGCTGCATGCCTTCTACCGCGAATACCTGCCGGCCATCCTGACGCCCGACTGGCTGCGCATCCTGGTGCACTCGGGCCTGTCCGACGGGCTGATCCCCGACCGCTACTTCGCGATGGTGCGCGAGCGGCTCTTTCCGCGTCTGCTGCGCGAGGCGCGACGTGCCGCCGGCAGCAGCAGCCGCGCCAAGGCCACGCCGCGCGAAGAGGCGCTGCTGATGGCCTTCCATGGTGGGCTGATCTACCACCTGGGCATCTGGCCGCTCATCTACCAGCAGAGCTACGCCGGGCAGGGTGACACGCAACTCGTCGACATCTTCATCGGCGACCGCGTGCGCGGCTTTCTGGCACAGATGCCCGACGTGATGGTGGCGCCGCGCAGTCGCCGTAGCGCGCGACCCCCAACCGAGGAGACACCCGCATGAGCCTGTCGCTGAACCATTTCTCGATCCGCAGCCTCGATCTCGAGGCCTGCGAGCGTTTCTACTGCGGCGTGCTCGGCATGCATGTCGGGCCGCGGCCGCCGTTTCCATTCCCGGGGCTGTGGATCTACCCCGAGCCGACGGAGGACTACGCCCGCGCAGCCGTGCACATCATCGGCATCGACCGCAGCGACCCCGAGGGCCTGAAGCAGTACCTGGGCGACCGCGCCGAGGCCAGCCTGCAGGGCACCGGCACGGTCGACCACGTGGCCTTCTCCGCCACCGGCCTGGCCGCCATGCGCGAGCGTTTGCAGGCGAACGGTGTGGCGCTGCGCGAGCGGCAGGTGCCGGTGCTGGGGCTGCACCAGGTTTTTGTCGACGACCCGAACGGCGTGGTCGTCGAGCTCAACTTCCCGGCTGCCGAAGCGGCGGCCCTGGCCGCGGCGGCCTGAGCGCCGCGCACCGCACAACAACACAAGCATGGCCCGCCTCCTCGTCGTCGGTGGTTCGCTCGGTGGCCTGATGGCCGCCAACCTGCTGCTGCGCGACGGCCACGAGGTGCAACTGCTGGAACGTTCGCCGCGCTCGCTGCAGGGCCGCGGCGCCGGCATCGTCACCCACGAAGGGCTGCGCGAGGTGCTGCGCATGGCCGGAGCGGTGGTCGACCACTCGCTGGGCATCCACGTCGCTTCGCGCGTGGTGCTGGGCAGCGACGGCGAGCCGCTGTGCCGCTGGAACCACGCGCAGATCCTCACCAGCTGGGGGCGCCTCTACACGCTGCTGCGCGCCGCCTTGCCCGAGGCCCATCACCGCCTGGGCGCCGGCGTCAAGGCCGTGACGCAGGACGATGCCGGGGTCAGCGCGCAGCTGGCCAGCGGCGAGACGCTGCGGGCCGACCTGCTGGTGGCGGCCGACGGCATCCGCAGCACGGTGCGCGCGCAGCTGCTGCCGGCCGTGCAGCCTCAGTATGCGGGTTATGTCGCCTGGCGCGGTGTCTGCGAAGAGGCCGCGCTGTCGCGCTTCACGCGCGAGACGCTGTTCCCGTACTTCGGCTTCGGCCTGCCGGCGGGTGAACAGATGCTGGGCTACCCGGTGGCGGGCGTGGAAGACGGCACCGAAGCCGGCCAGCGGCGCTGGAACTTCGTCTGGTACCGGCCGGCCGCGGCCGGCGCCGAGCTCGATGCGCTGCTGACCGACGCCGACGGCCAGCACTATCCCGAAGGCATCACGCCGCAGGCCGTGTCGTGGCGCCACATTGCCGCTGTGCGCGCCGCGGCGCGCGCCACGCTGGCGCCGCAGTTTGCCGAGGTGCTGGAGAAGACGGCCATGCCCTTCCTGCAGCCCATCTACGACCTGGCCTCGACGCAACTGGCCTTCGGCCGCATCGCCCTGCTGGGCGACGCCGCCTTCGTCGCCCGCCCGCATGTCGGCATGGGCGTGGCCAAGGCGGCCGACGACGCGCTGGCGCTGGCCCGGGCCATTGCAGCCGCCGGCGCGACGCCCGCGGCGCTGCAGCAGTATGAAGCGCTGCGCCGGCCGGCCGGGTTGGCCGTGGCCGAGCGTGCCCGCCAACTGGGCGCCGGCCTGGAAGCAAGGCCCGCAGGCGCCGCGCCGGCCCCGCCACGCCAGCCCGAGGCCGTGATGCGCCACACGGCCATCGACCCGAGCCTGTTCGCGACCTACCCGCCATGATGGTCTGACCCGTTTTCAGCACCCACCGGACACCCGAAGCCGGACCACAACGCCCGCCCGTTCCACCCGAAGGAGACACACCGATGAGCCACCTGCCCCAGAGCAAAAGCCGCCGCCAACTGATCGTCGGCGGCGCCGCCGTCGCCGCTGCGCCCGCGCTGTTCAGCATCGCCCGCGCCCAGCCCGCGGCCATCAAGATCGGTTTCCCGGTGCCCTTGACCGGTCCCTTCAGCGCCGAGGCGCAGGACCAGGTGCGTGCCGCCGAACTGGCGGTGAAGGAATGGAACGCCGCCGGCGGCCACAAGGGCCAGAAGTGCGAACTGCTGGTACGCGACACCAAGCTCAACAGCGGCGAGGCCGCGACGCGCACGCTGGAACTGATCGAGAAGGACAAGGTCAACTTCGTCGTCGGCAGCCTGTCGGCGGCCACGCAGCTGTCGATCAATGCGGTGACGCGAGAGCGCAAGGTGCTGTTCAACAGCATCAGCCAGAGCGACACCATCAACGAGGCCAAGGACTGGAGCCTGTACACCTTCCACGAGGCGCTGAACCCGCACCTGACGGCCGGCGCCGTGGCGCGCTACGCGTTCCCCAAGTTCGGCAAGCGCATCGCCTACCTGACGGCCGACTACGCCTACGGCCACGAGATGGTGCGCGGCTTCCAGCGTGCCGGCCAGGCCATGGGCGCGCAGACGGTGGCCGACATCCGCCACCCGCTGGGCGCCGCCGACTACAGCGCCTTCCTGCCGCGCATCCAGGCGCTGAAGCCCGACGTCCTGGTGCTGTGCAATTTCGGCCGCGACCTCGTCAACAGCGCCAAGCAGGCGACCGACTTCGGCCTCAAGCAGGGCACCAAGATCATCGCGCCGGTGCTGCTTTACACCAGCCGCGTCGCCGGCGGGCCCGATGCCTTCGAAGGCATTCTGGGCGGCACCAGCTACTACTGGGGCATGGAAGACAAGATTCCGAGCGCGAAGAAGTTCAACGACGCCTTCCGCAAGGCCTACGGCGGCGCCGTGCCCTCGGACTACGGCGCCCTGGGCTACGCCGGCATCCTGAGCGTGCTTCAGGCGGTGAAAAACGCCGACGCCACCGACTCGCAGCGCGTGGCCATTGCGCTGCGCCAGCTGAAGTACGACTGGTACAAGGGGCCGCAGTTCTACCGCAAGTGCGACCACCAGAGCGTGCAGAGCGTCGTCATCGTCGAAAGCAAGAGCAAGAACATGAAGGACAAGAACGACGTCTTCAACGTGCTGGCCATCGAGGACGCCAACGAGAAGAACCTGCGCAGCTGCGAAGAGATGGGCCACAAAGTCAGCTGACAGCGCGAGGACGGACCCGACCCGATGGAGATCACGCCCTCACTGCTGGCCTTGCAGCTGGTCACCGGCATCGCGCTGGGCGCGATCTATGCGCTGCTGGCGGTGGGCCTGAGTCTGATCTTCGGCATGCTCACGGTGGTGAACTTCGCGCATGGCGCGTTTTTCATGGTCGGCGCTTTTGTCGGGCTGTACTTCCTGGGCCTCACCGGCAACTTCTGGTTCAGCCTGGTGCTCACGCCGCTGGTGGTGGGCGCCATCGGGCTGGTGACCGAACGCTTCCTGGTGCGGCCGCTGTATGGCCGCGGCATCGACTACCCGCTGCTGTTGACCTTCGGTCTGAGCTGGGTGCTCATCGAGGCCATGCGCCTGGCCTTCGGTGTCGAGGGCCTGCCTTCGTCGACGCCGCCCGAGCTGCGCGGCGCGGTCGATCTGGGCATCGGTTACTTCCCCAAGTACAGGCTGTTCCTGATCTTCGCCACCGCGGTGGTGGTCATCGCGCTGTGGCTGTTCCTCGAGAAAACCCGCTACGGCCTGATCGTGCGCGCCGGCAGCCGCGACGGCGACATCTGCCGCGTGCTGGGCATCGACATCGCGCGCGTCTGGCTGGTGGTGTTCGGTATCGGTTGCGCCATCGCCGGGCTGTCGGGCGTGCTGGCTGCGCCCACACGCGCGGTGAACCCGGAGATGGGTGTGCACGTGCTGGCCGAGAGCTTCGTCGTCACCGTGGTCGGCGGCATGGGCTCGCTGATGGGCGCCGTGGTCGCCGGGCTGTTGGTGGGCATCGTGTTTGCGATGACGTCGCTGTTTGCGCCCGAGCTGGCCGAGCTGTCGATCTTCGTGCTGATGGCCGTGGTGCTGCTGATTCGGCCTCAGGGCCTGTTCGGCAAGGCGGGGCTGATGGGATGAGTGCGCCTCAAGCGACCAGCGCAACGCCCACCGCCTATGCGCGCGGCCTTTTCGACATGGTGCAGCGCCACCGCGTCGCGGCGGTGCTGCTCTTCCTGCTGGTCTTCCCGCTGCTGATGCCCTACCACGCGCTGGCGGTGAACATCCTCATCTTCGGGCTCTTCGCGGTGGGCTTCAACCTGCTGTTCGGCTACACCGGGCTGCTGAGCTTCGGCCACGCGGCCTTCCTGGGCGTGGGCAGCTACCTCACCGGCATCGCGATGGTGCACTTCGGCTGGCACTGGTTGCTGGCGCTGGGGCTGGGCGTGGTCTCGGCGTCGCTGGCCGGTGTGCTTATCGGCTACCTGGCCATCCGCACGCGGGGCATCTATTTCTCGATGGTCACGCTGGCGCTGGCGCAGATCGTCTACTACGCCTTCTACAAGGCCGAACGCTGGACCGGGGGAGAAAACGGCCTGCGCGGCATCCAGGTGCCGGCCATCGAAGTCGGCCCGTGGACGCTGGACTTCCTGAACCCGGTGACCAAGTACTACGTGATCTACGTCTTCGTCGCCGCGGCGCTGTGGTTCGTCTCGCGCCTGCTGGCATCGCCCTTTGGTGCCGTCATCGAGGCGGTGCGCGAAAACGAGCAGCGCGCCGCGGCCTGCGGCTACGACGTCGCGCGCAGCAAGCTGCTGGTGTTCGTCATCTCGGCGGCGTTGTGCGGGCTGGCGGGCGGGCTGCGTGCGCTGCACCTGAGCGTGGTGCCCATCGACAGCCTGCACTACCTGCAATCGGGCCAGGCGGTGATGATGTGCCTGCTGGGCGGCATGGGCACCTTCTTCGGCCCCTTCGTCGGCGCCGCGGTGTTCCTGACGCTGGAAGACGTGGTGACCACGCTCACCCGTTACTGGATGGGCGTGGTGGGCGCCGTGTTCATGTTCTTCGTGCTCTTCTTTCCCGCCGGCATCTGGGGCACGCTGGTGCAGCGCGTGCAGCGCGCGGTACAGGCGCGATGAGCGCCACCGAGACCCCCATCCTCGAGGTCGAGGGCGTCAGCAAGCACTTCGGCCGCTTCGTGGCGCTGAACAAGGTGACGGCGAGCTTCCAGCCGCGCAAGCTCAGCGCCATCATCGGCCCCAATGGTGCCGGCAAGAGCACCTTCTTCAACGTCGTCAGCGGCGCCTTCCCGCCCACGGCAGGCCGGCTGAAGTTCAAGGGCCGCGACATCACCGGCCTGGCGCAACATGAGTTTGCGCGCATCGGCATCGCCAAGAGCTTCCAGATCACCAACGTGTTCAAGCAACTCAGCGCGCACGAGAACGTGCGCGTGGCGGTGCAGATGCGGCACGCACGCTACGAGTTGCTGCGCCCGCGTGAGGCGATGCGCGAGCTTGCCGACCGCGCCGCCGAGCTGCTGGCCCGCGTCGGCCTGGCCGGCCTGCGCGACCGCCCCGCTGCCGACCTGGCCCACGGCCAGCAGCGTGCGCTGGAAGTGGCCATGGCGCTGGCCGCCGAACCCGAACTGCTGCTGATGGACGAGCCCACGGCGGGCATGTCGCCCGAGGAGACGGTGGTGATGATGGACCTCATCACAGCGCTGGCGGCCGAGCGCTCGGTGATCATCGTCGAGCACAAGATGAAGCTGGTGATGGGCATCTGCGAGCGCCTGCTGGTGTTGCACCACGGCGAATTCCTGGCCGAGGGCACGCCCGAAGAGATCAAGGCCAACGCCGAAGTTCGGCGCGTCTACCTGGGGCAGGGCTGAAATGGCGCCCCCTAGCTCACTTCGTTCGCGAACCCCCGAGGGGGCGCAGGCCTCCCTTGGGGCGGCCCGGCGGGAGGCCTGAATGTTGACCGTGGATGGACTCGACGCCTGGTACGACCACAGCCACGTCGTGCAGGCGCTGCGTTTCGAGGTGCGTGCCGGCGAGATCGTCACGCTGATGGGCCGCAACGGCGCCGGCAAGACGAGCACGCTGCGTGCCGTCATGGGCCTGATGGCCAAACGCGGCGGCAGCGTGCGCTTCGACGGCCAGGAGATCCTGGCCCAGCCCGCCCACACGCGTTACCACCTGGGCCTGGCCTACGTGCCCGAAGACCGCCGCATCGTGCCCGGTCTGACGGTGCGCGAGAACCTGCGCCTGGGGCTCATCGCCGGCCGCGAGCGCCACACCGAGCGCGCGCGCATCGAAGAGATCGCACGCACCTTCCCGCGCCTGGCCGAACGCATGGACCAGGAGGGCACGTCGATGAGCGGGGGTGAACAGCAGATGCTGGCCATCGCACGCGCGATGATGGCCAGGCCACGCATGATCCTGCTCGACGAACCCTCCGAAGGCATCATGCCGGTGCTGGTCGACGAGATGTTCGAGCTCTTCAGGCGGCTCAAGAGCGAGGGCACGACCATCCTGCTGGTGGAACAGAACGTCGAGCGTGCGCTGGCCTTGAGCGACCGTGCCTACATCCTCGACCAGGGCCGCATCGTGCACACCGGCAGTGGGGCCGAACTGCTGGCCGACCGCGAGATCCAGGACCGCTACTGCGCCGTGTAGCCGGCGCCGCAGCGCGCCGTGCGCTAGC
>Ga0335397_10011148_pt1 | contig 11098 bp, 12 predicted proteins | sample MAT04_FD_205740 | JGI IMG/M metagenome (GOLD analysis project Ga0335397, IMG submission 205740) | Freshwater microbial communities from Lake Fryxell liftoff mats and glacier meltwater in Antarctica - MAT-04 (spades assembly) (version 2) ...
TAACCGCAGCTTCTATTAAATGGTAGGGCTGTCTGCGGCTAAAACCAAAGCGTTCGCGGCAATAATCTTCAAAAGTTTTGTGCGTGGAACGATATAATCTGCGATCGCGTAACTCCTTACCGGGAGCAACGCGATTTGGTGAGGTCGGATAAAAAACGTGCGATCGCTAATCCCGGATTTCAGTACAAAAATAAATTTATTACCTAATATTGCGTATAAATACATAAATACTTCCTCCCTGTTCTGTCATGACAACAAAAAAAGGTAAGATTCCCTTTGAATAGTGTTTTCAGATAGGGAATATCTGCCTTTTATGACAAAAAATATATGTGCAACTCTTGATTTAAATAAATCAATAAAAACTTTTCAATCAAATATTACAAAACTTTTGGATTTTGGTAATATCCCAGAATGGGATGGAAAAAAGCTCAAGGAGCGAGAAGAAGAAATTAGAGTTCAGGCACTCATTTTAGCTGGGCAATGTATAGCTCTTTTATTATATAATCTTTCGATATCACCGAAGATTCTGGACTACTCTGTTGCTCAAACACAGGGATGGAGAAGCACAAACACACAAAAACATGGTTATAAAAAACGACAAATAGTAACAATTGGAAATATCGAAGTAACTTTAAACTTACCTTATGTACTTGAACGGAATCCCACAAGTAAAAAATCTGATAATGCTCTGATCAATGAGCCAAAAATAAAAAACCCAAATCAAGGATTTTGTCCGTTTTTAAAATGGCTAGGGATGTCAGAAGGTATTAGCCCTTTAGTCTGGTCAACAATTGCCAAATATGGTGCGATAGCCAGTTCTTTTGATGCAGCACGTTCGACGCTAATGGATTGGGGAATAAATGTTAGTTTAAAACGAATCGAGCGCCTGACTTATCTTTTTGGTGAAATTGGTATTAATCTACGCCAATCAAAAATATTAAATTTGGAGATGGGTCACTTATCTAACAGTAATGTTCTCAAAGACCAACGAGTTGTGATCGCTGTAGATGGTGGAAGAACTAAAATTAGGTTCAATAAAAAAGGTAGACGCAGCAACAAAACAAACCGTCATGGGTTTGTTGGTGAATGGATGGAGCCAAAGTTACTAACAATTTATGTAGTAAATGAACAAGGTAAAAAAATTAGGACATCGGCAATACCTATTACTAATGATGGCACGTATTCCGGTTATAAAGAATTCCTCAAAATTTTAGAAATGTATTTGGTAAATTTGGGTATAAGTGAAGCCAGGCAGGTGTTATTCATTGCTGATGGTGCAGAGTGGATATGGATACACATTCCTCCTTTACTAAAAAAATTAAAATGCCCACTTGAAACTTATCAATTATTAGACTTTTATCACGCAGCATCACATTTACAAGATTTTGCTGATGCTGCTTTTAGTACAGATAATGAGCGTCAATCATGGTTTAAAAAATCTCGGAAAATTTTAAAGAAAGGTCAGGCACTAGATTTAATGAGAAATATGGGTGAATTTATTTCCGAGGCGAACGGAGAGCGTCTTAAAATTTTGATACGAGAACGAAATTATATTTTAAAAGCTTACCGACGCAGGCTTTTAAGATATAACGAAGTTGCATCCCGAAAATTACCTCTTGGTAGTGGTGCGGTTGAAAGTTTGATTCGTCAAGTCGTTAATTTGCGTATGAAAGGTAATAGTAAGTTTTGGCTTCAAGATAACGCAGAAATTATGTTGCACCTCCGTTGTCAATGGATAGCTAAAAGTTGGGATAATTTTTCTGATTCTATCTTTAACTCGTTTATCAAACCTCAAACTGCCTGACAAATTTTATACTTCAATTCGGCATTTAATTGATTTACTGCCATAATTAATACCAAGTATTAAAGATTTATTGCAGATATATTTGGAAATAATCGTCAAATAACTTACTAGCAATCTTTTTGAGATATCTCATCAAGATAATTTTTAGTGCAATTACGTAGGTTAATTGCAAATAAAATCACCTCATGCAGAAATGTAAGTTTTAGCGATCGCAGCTTTTTCACCCAACCTCACAAAATCGCGTTGCTCCCAACTGGCTTTGAGTTGCCTGTGGAAGAGTTTCGGGAGGGTTCAGCGGATCTGAAATATGATACTGATTGGGCTGGAATGGTGGCATCATTCCCGGTATTAAATCCGGTGTTACTGTCATCAAGCCAGGGATGCGGCTATCTATCGGAATGGTGGCGGATGTAGAATTAGTGCTAGATGTTGAGTTTTGTTTACTTCTTGCTAACTTTTCGGCTACAGCTTGCGCGGCTGCTTTTGTAGTGTCAATCTTAGCCATTGTTGAAAAACTTTCTAGTGTTAAGTAGGGATTGGTATTTAATTTGTAGCTGATGAAATGCCTTGTCTATTTCGCTAAACTCAAGCGCCAATTCCTCATCTAAATCATATTTTTTGAGTACTTGGTTTAGCTCTTTTTCGTCCGTCTTTGCATCCTGAATTTGGCTGTTTAAATCGTCCATAAACCTTTTTTTATCAGTAGGGATATGGCATACTTGCTAAATAATTAAGACACATCCCCAGAAATGGGATTTTACAAGTGCTAATAGGGGATGCTGGCAACATCCCTTTTTTATTACCCGTTTAATTCCCGCCTACCTTGCCCTCTGTGGGGTTTTGGCGGCGGGTTCTCGTGTTCTACCGTGGCTACTGCTTGATGTGGATTACTGAAGAAACTGGCGGGGCTAGGCATGATAGATGCAGCTATCAGGGCGATCGCTAATAATCCAGAGTAGAATTTCATTGGTTATTGACTTGATAAAGGATGATGACCGGGCGATCGCTTACTTTGGACGGTAGGGCGATCGCTTCATATCGAGAGGGTTAGTAGTTTTTCTAATAACCAGTTAAGGAAGTCGAGCGGGGACAGCAGGACGTTAACCGCTCTCACACGATTAACTTTTTTCCCAGTTCGGTGATGATGCCTTCGATTTCTTGGGTCAAGTCGTTTTCATCTGGGGTAATTTCTGGCTTTTGCTGTGCTAAATCAGCCAAACCACGAATTGACCCTAAATAGCCTTGTTTTTGATTAAGCCAGCGCTGATTGATACTTTCTGCTAGTTCGGCATCTCGCACAGCCAAGTTATTTAGAATCAGTTGGTTTTTAACTTGCGCGATCGCATCTACTAACTGAATTTCTTGCTCTGCCTGTTTGGTCAGCTGCTCTATCAAGCTAATTTCACTACCTCGCTGTGCCTGACTGTGGCTTGTCAGGTTTTTTGCTGGCTGTTGTAGGGATAATTTATTTTCCGCTTGTGTTAAATTTTGTGAACTTTCAGACTGTTCAGACTGTGTAAAATTTTGTAAATTTTCGGGTAACTCTGAGGTGCTGCTAGCCACATCTGGCAATTTTGGCTGGAAGTATGGCGCGATCGCTTCTAAATCAGCTTCCGAAACTGCCTTTACAGTGTCGAAATCGTCAGGGCGAATATGGCTTAAAGCCAGTCTTAAAGCCTGTTCCGTGGTCATGTACTTTAAGCAAGCATCATGAATGCTTACTGTGTCTTGTGTTGGCGCTGTGGTTCTCTTTCGTGCTGCCATGATTTACGCTCCCTTTTGGATTTTTTGGATTTGCCCGAATGCTTGCTGATAGCGGTATCTAGAAAAATCATTCGGGTTTTTGGCGATGTACTGCTTTACCCGTTCGCCGCGTCGTAGCTGTGCCATTAGCCGCCCTACTCTCCCCAAAACCCATGCTTCATATGGCGATAAGGGCGACTCGCGGTCGTGAGTACCATCGGCTTTTTTCGGGTAAGCATCTCTGAAACTGGGGATTCTCCAGAAGGCTAAATTTTCCCAAGTGCAAAGGGTAGAACGGGACACACCCAATAAATCAGCTAAATATGTCTTGGTAGATGGGAAATCAAGGAATGAGTCTAAGTCTGTAGAATGTCTGCTCCGTCTAGGTTTCATGGGTTCACTACAGTAATCAATGCGAATCAATGGTTAATTAGCCAACAACCGATAAAGTAAGCAGCACAATGTCGCATCTAATCGCTAAAAGCCAGATGGGGTAATACTTTGGCTTACTCGTAGGACGCTAATTAGTAACTTGTTGTTGATCGATTGCCTTAGATGCTAATATAACATAGTCCACATAAATAGCATATACATTATTTTCAACATAATGACTAGCTTTAAGCTCAGTGACATAATTAGGTTATTGAGCAGGTTTTTTAGTGTGTCAGAAGAAAAGCAAGTTGCCTACAGAATGTTTATGTCTGAATCTTTGAGGGCGAAATTTAAATCTCTTTGCGCTCTCAAACAGGTCAGCATGAATGAGGTTTTGGTTGAATTGGTAGAAAACTGGATTAAGGAATCCGAAAGCAAATCAGATAGAGATAAGGGAGCGGCGTGACTGACGAAAAGCAAGTAACTTACAAGATGTTTCTACCTGAATCTATGAGGGCTAGATTCAAGTCAATCTGCGCTCTCAAAGGTGTAAGCATGAATGAGGTTTTACTTGAGCTAGTAGAAACTTGGGTAACAGAAAACGAAGCCCACTCATCTAAAACTGATAGAGGCAAAGGAGCGGCGTGATTGAGACACTAAGAGGCGATCGCCAAAAGATAAAACGGGAGAATTGACAATGGTCAGCAGTCTTAAAGAACTAATTGATGAGCCAGAATTGGGTCATACCTCAGACCCAGAGGAAAGGTTTATCAGCAGTGGCGTGAGTTGGGAGAGCTATGAATCGCTACTAGCCAAACTAGAAGACAACTCTCATTACCGTGTAACTTATTTAGATGGAATATTAGAAATAGTGTCGCCATCAATCAGGCATGAAAAAATCAAAACGAATTTAGGAATGCTCTTAGAGCGTTTCTTTTACAGCAAGCGTATTCGTTTTGTACCTATGGGAAGTTCTACTTTTAGAAACAAAGCAAAAAAAGCAGGTGCTGAACCAGACGAATGTTATTGCATAGGTGAAGAAAAAAGTGTACCGGACTTAGCCATAGAAGTAGTTCTCACCAGTGGCAACATAAGTAAACTCGAAATCTACCGAAGATTAGGAGTTGCAGAAGTTTGGTTTTGGGAGAGAAACCAGTTTAAGCTATACCACTTACGGGACAATTCCCAGAATGACCTTGCCACCATTTACCCTGATACCTATGGGTATGAGCAAATAGCAGCAAGCGAGATACTGCCAGAATTGGATATTTCCTTACTAGAGCAATGTATTTCAATTTCAGATTCAATTCAGGCTGTTGATGAATTTGAACAGGGGTTAAAAGCATCCAATGATTGAAACAAATAGCGCCGCCATCGCCCAACTTCTCACCGTCCAGTCGCAACACACAGAAATACTCAATAGTCACACTGCAAAGCTCGACGAACAGTCTCGAAAACTCGATCAAATTTTGGAGATACTGCGCGATCGCAGTTTTTAATATGGATAAAAAGACAGGATTAGCAAAGATTACAGGCGGCTTATACCCGATTAGTGGCGATAAAGGAGAGGCTATCGCTGCTTTTGTACCGCCACCAACATTGGAAAGAATCGATCCAAAGTCTCTTAAGCCAACCCAAAGCTGGTTATTAGAAGAATTTGAAAAACATTGGCAAATCATAGCTCATTGGCTCGTATATTTCCGCGCTCTTGGTGTGGATATCAAGCAACCACCTTTCACACTTCCAGATTTTTTAGATAGACGCAAACAAGCCGAACTCTATAACAGCCAGCTTGAATTATGCGCGGCAGTGTGGGAAGCAATCGAAATTCGCCACTACTACCCTACTCCCTACCATTGGTGGGAAAGCTGCATGGTTGAACTACAGGACGCTCAAGTTAAGTCAATTTTTGCTAGTGGTGGAGTTGAGAGAAATACCCCTTTAAAGGGTGAAGTTGAGGACGGCTTGCGGCAATTTCTTAGAATTTTGAAATCTGGTGAAGTCCCTTTCAGTGAATCCACCAATAATCAACATCTTTATCGGCTTTATAGCAGTGTCATTGGTATCAAAAAATACTCAGACAAAGTAAGAAAAGCTTGGAAACTTTACTTAGATAGCCTAAAAGCATGGATACTCACACTTAAAAGTAATAGCGAAGTGAAAGCTATTGTTCATATTGGGTGGCGGCTTTATTACCAGGATCAGAAAAGGTTAGTACCAATAGCGAATACAAAGTATTAAAAATGACTTCTAAATAATTTTAATACCGAAAATACGCGCTGAATTTGCAGTCTATGGATTGGTGATCTTAATCTTTAAATATCAGTAATTTTTTCAAAAAAAAGTCGAGTAGCAGTCCCCTGTTATGTCAAGTAGGTTGTTAAGCAAAGCTCATACACCCACCAAGAACGTTCTCAGGCGTTCTAACAAAGAAATCTGACACTCAACAAATTTCAAAATTATCAAAATATTAGTATCTAGCTTAACAATCTTATTGACATCTTTACAAGGGGGCTGTCCAAACCAACAAAGGACACCCAAACATGGCAAACGCCGACTTTGCGAGAGTTCGGCGCTATAAGAAAAATGATTCTGATAGCGTCGATTGTAACAAAAAATTAACTTTTAATCAAATATTTTTATCAATTCGGCAGAATCAATTAACTGAGGTAATTGAAGCGCTTGAAAGCGTTGGTATCAAAGGCGATATAGCAATTTTCATTCTGGCTAACCTTCAAGCTTGGGAGGGTAAAACCGATGTTTAGGGCTAAACCCTTTGGTAAAAATAATCCCTGCTCTGTGTGTGGAAAGGCTGACACAGATTGTAGATACAATGCGAACGAACCTGACTTTATCCAATGCCATACTTTTGTCGATGCCAGAAAGGGCGAGAAAGTTAATGGCTTTGTTTGTGTAAAGGAGAGTAGCGGACATACAGCTAGTTTTAAACCCGACAATAACGAGGAATGGACAGAAGAACGGCGACGGGAATGGGCTGATGAGCAAAGGCGACGGCGTGAGCAATCCGAACGGGAAGAAACACAAAACTTAGCTAAACTACTCCCCCTTGCTGAACGAGAGGAACAATACCGCCGCGTCGTTGGCATATTGGGGCTAAACCAAAAACACCGCATTTCAGAATTGTCTGAGAGACGCGGTTTAAATTCTTCCGAGATTGATTTTGCAGTTTCCCAAGGATGGCTAGCAAGTTGGAAGCCAGGGTTAAAAGTTGACATTTCCTCATCTCTGTCCGGGATAAATGGAGGGCAGCTAACAGGAGTCATCGGGCTTGCGATCGCGGCTGTAAATTCCAAAGGTGAAATCACAGGATTTCAAATAGCCAGTGACAACCGTATAAAATTTGGCAATTATATTTGGCTATCATCTGCCAGTAAAGGTGGGAACGGGCCACACCTGCCAAGTGGTGAATTACCTGTATTTGTCTGGAAGCATCCAGAAGCCGAACAAATCACAGAAACTTGGCTGGTAGAAGGTTCATTAAAATCGCTGATTACTGCCCTTAAACTGTGGTTTAGGTACGGACGTAAGGATATACAAATTATTGGCGCGGCAGGGGCAAACTGGCTAGGCTCAATCAATGCTGTGATCGACGGGCTAGGGCAAGCCAGTAAGGTTGTTTTGTGTCCAGACGCGGGAAGCTTAAGCAATAGTGGTATCCTCAGTAACTACAAAAAAATCATTGAGGCACTCACCAGCAAAGCTTACTCGGTCAGCGTGGCTTGGTGGAATCAGCTAGAGAAAGAGAAAGACCACGATATTGATGAACTCAGCAATACTCTAGATTTTAATTTAATTACACCAGAGGAATTTTTCTCGCTAGCCAAAGACTCAGAATCTAAAGATGATTCTGAAGATTGGGCTTGGCGAAAGTGGCTGAAAAGTCGCCGCTATACGCCCGATGTTGTAGTGAATCAATCTAAGTTTAGATTTCCTCAAATTCCTGACAAGGATGTCATCATTGCCGCTAAATCTGGGCTTGGCAGTGGCAAAACAGAAGCACTTATTGAGTTAATTAGACTATCTCCCAATCGTGCTTTCTTGATTGGTTATCGAAATAATTTATTACTGCAAACTGGTAATAGAGCCAGTCAGGTAGGGTTAAATATTTACCATTTACAGCACGATGATGGTATTAGTTTAGTGACTGATACCAATACTCACCTAGCGCTATGTTTGGATAGTATTCACCACATCGACGGTTATTTTAATGGTGTTGACATCTATTTAGATGAGGCTGTCTCTGACTTGCTCCATGCCGTCACTGGCGGAACTTTGAAAGAAGAACAAGGTAGAGCTATAGCAATACTTTCAAAAGCTTTACGAGAATGTAATAGAGTAATTTTACTTGATGGGAACTTGGCTGATATTCACGTTGATTTTATAGCCAAGATAGCAGGTAAAAAGGTAATCAAAATTGAAAATAAAGCAAAAATTAAACCACACAATTTTCAATTTATTGTTGGTATTGATGAAGATGGAGAAATCAAAAAACGGGATAAGTCATCACTGATTAAAGCAATGTTAGCGGATGGTGTTATACCCTGGATTGCTAGTGATTCTAAAAATTTAACAGATAGGCTTGATGAAATTTTTAGAATTTATGGTAAACGTGGTTTTGTATTGAATAAGGATACATCAGGTGAAGAATGGGCTAAAGAATTTCTAGTTAACCCAGATATATTTATTGAAAAGTACAAGCCAGATTACTTTATAATTTCACCAACGGCGGAATCTGGAATAAGTGTCACAGTAAAAAATCATTTCACTGATAAATTTACTTTCTTTACTGGCGTTCAAGGGACTAACAGCCAGCATCAAATGTTATTTAGACTTAGAGATGATAGCATACCTCACTATGTCTTCTGTCCTCAAAAATCGGCAGTTAGAGATAGAAATAATCCTAGAAACTATTCAGAGAAAGCATTCTCTAAGCTGCTAAATGAAAAAATTATTCAATCAGCTATGCTTGCTGCTAATGGCAATAATAGCAATATGCTAGAGATTATCGGTAATGCGATCGCTCGTAGTGACGATGATTGGTTAAAGTTATCTTGTAAGTTAGGAGCGCTCGATAATTTCGAGATGGATAATCTTAGAAAGTGTCTAATTCATGCGTTAGAAGAAGCCGGACATCATGTTGAAATTGTAGAGTGGGAGGTTGATCACAAATCTAAGGCTTTAGAAAAAGCAGCTAAAGAAACTGTTAAAATGCGATATGCTTTAGAACTTTATCAAGCAATTGAGTTCAAAACACTAGAAGAAGCTAATAAAATTGCTAAAAGTAATCCTAAAAAGGAAGTGCAGCGACGTATTGAAAAAACACGGTTGCTTGATAGACTAGCGGGGATTGAAGAATCAGATATATGGGATGTGAACTTTATTGCTAATTACTATTTAGAAGATAAAGAATTTATTAGCAAGCAACAAAGATTTTATATGTTAAATAATTATGATATATCTAAAAAACGAAGCGAAATTAATTGGTATTACTTAGCTACTAATCAACATTTCTTTTTAGGTCAAGCCAAGGGTGATAGCCATCTCAAAGTATGGGCATTGCAACAATTAAATATACTGCAATTTTTAAAGGGTGAATATCACAAACAATCACCAGAAGTTTTAGAGCTAATCAACACAGTTAGGACTGATAAGGAAATAGCACGAGCGCTAAATGTTCAAATACCAAGGGGAACAATCACCAAGCAAGAAAATATTAGATTTTTAAGTCAGTTACTTGATAGCATCGGCGTTAACCTTGGGAAGCCCTACCAAACTCTAGTAAATGGTATAAAAACTAGAATTTACTCTGTTGATCAAGAAAAGTTTGATTTACCTAGTAGGCTTGAGGTTCTAGCAGCTATAGAAAGAAAATTTGATAACTACTTAGAATCTGAGACGGTTAAAAAAGTTAACTGGGAAGAATACACACCACAACCAGAAACATCCCCCCAAATACCACAAAAAGAATTAGTCATCAGCCAGCAACCCGATGAAATCACAGAGTGGTTGGATGACGAAAATATTGTTTATTCGGCTGAAATACTTAATTCTTGCCAGGATTCAGAAATGTTGCAGGATGTGAGAAATGCGATACCTGCTGAAGTTTTGAAACTCGCGGCGCGGCGGCTTCCTTTGGAGAAGCAGCGAGATATTAGAGAATGGCTGCTAGCGGCGGCGTAAGGCTAAAATAGTGGCATAGTGACAATTGCCACTTTAAATAAAATTTATGCCATGCCACGAACGCCGCATAGTCCAGAATTGAAGAAACGAGCTATAGAGCTTTTTCAAAAAGGTGCTGAGGTTAAAGCGATCGCGGATTCATTAAAATTGCCCATCCGCACAATTTACCGATGGGTTCATGTTTATCAAGACACTCGTACTATTACCCCAGAAGCTATTAGTTCAGATCCGCGTTTTCAAAAGTTAATAGAACTTCAAAAAACGACTCACACCGAAGGATGCGCTTGGCTCGATTCAATCGATGAAGTTGTAAGTCGGCATGGGCGAATTCACTGCGATTTAATTGAGGATTTATCACAGCTATTAAAGCAATTAGTGGTAGGGGTTGAGATTTCGCCAAAGACTATAAATACCCTATCATTAGCCCTTTGTCGCCACATGGATTCTGAGCTAAAAGCCGTACTGCTTGGAAGGCAAAGTCAAGTTAGTTTAGGACAAGCAATGTCACTTATGACGGCTCATGGATGGATGTATTTAAAAAACGACACCCTAAGCGAGATTTTTGACGATAATTCTTAATTTTTATGGATCTGGATAAATTAGATAAAATTCTTGATGAAGTTTTCGACGGAACAGAATCTGTCCCCTTATTCCCTCAACATGATTACAGACTTAAGAAGCTATTAGCTAAAAGCGAGAAATGGCTTGAAAAGAACTACAAGCCCAAAGCCCAAACACGGAAACTGAGAGAGAATCCACCAAATAGCGGGAATTATTCTTAAACTCACCTACAAGCCCTCTAGAATCGCCTAGAAGGGCTGTGTTATTGGTGGATGGGCATAGACAGGCTAAAAACCTTTTTTTCTTTCCCTTGGGTAAACCTAGCGGAAAACTCGAAGACACTCAAACATACGCAGTAAATTTTCATACCCCAAAAGTTACCTGCCACTTATGGAATTAGAAATTAAGCCAAAGGGA
>Ga0335397_10011150_pt1 | contig 11097 bp, 9 predicted proteins | sample MAT04_FD_205740 | JGI IMG/M metagenome (GOLD analysis project Ga0335397, IMG submission 205740) | Freshwater microbial communities from Lake Fryxell liftoff mats and glacier meltwater in Antarctica - MAT-04 (spades assembly) (version 2) ...
CCGATGACCAAGCCGGTCGCGTCGAGCACCGGCGCGCCGGTGCCGCCAGCTTCCACTGGCGCGGAGTGCGGGACGAGCTGCGCACCCTCGAAGTCGCTCGGTGTGCCGTCGAAATGCTCTGGCGTGCCGAGCGCGCCGGGGACGATGATCGGGCTCGGCGCTGCGCCGCCAGGGGCCAGCGTCGCGACGTACGTGACGACGTAGGCAGCGCCGCCCGGTGTCATCGCGCGCAGGTCGTCGAGCGTCGGCAGTGGCAGCACCGCGGCGAGCGCGCCCGCGGTGCGAATCACGCCGACGTCGTGCGACGCGCCCGATGACGCCGCGTTGAACGCGGGGTGCAGATACATCGCGGCGATGCCGATCGGAGCCGGCAGTCCAGGATGCACCAGGTCGACCACCACGCCGGTCGCGCGCGTTTGCTGGATCAGCTTCACGCAGTGGCCGCTCGTCGCGACGAGATCCGTGCGCACCGCGAACGCCGTGCACAGCGGGCGCAGCGAGCCGTCGGCGAGGTGCCCGGCGACGAGATAGGTCGCCGGTGCCGCCGTCGCCGTCAGGATCGCGGCCGCGGCAGTCGGCGGCAGCGTCGGTCGCGGTGGCTGATGTGCAGCGGAGCTCGCGCGCAGTCGCCACACCAGCACGCCCACCGCGAGCCCGGCAAAGAGCAGCGCGATCGCGCCGAGCGCGACAGCCATACCCATGCCCATCCGGCGACCACGCGCGGCGGGCGCAGCCCGCAGCTGCGGTGCGACTGACGCGGGCGTCGGGATGTTCGACGCGGGCGCAGGTGGCGGCGCTGACGGTGCGATCTGCGCGTACGCGACTGCCGGTGGACGCAGCGATGCGCCTGCCGAGGGACGCGCGGCCGCGCCGACGTTGGTCGGCAGAAATTCCTCGGCGCCCCACTGCGCGGTCGGCATCAAGCCGACGTCCACGCGCGCCGGCGGCGGCGGCGCGCTCAGCGACGGCGCGACGATCTCGACGCGCAGCCGTGGTCCGCCGCGCCCGAGCTCGAGCTCGTCGCCGGTGCTCAGCTGCGCGCGCGTGACGCGCTGGCCATTGAGCCACGTGCCGTTGCGGCTGTTCGCATCGAGCACGTGCCACGCACCGTGTTCGCGCCGCACCTCGGCGTGTTGGCCAGAAGCGTCGATGTCGGCGCGCGCGTCGAACGAGAGATCACACGTCGGCAGGCGGCCGATCGTCACGACGTCCTTCTCGAACGTGACCACGCGCCCTGCGTGAGCGCCGAATGTCTGGTGGAACCGGATCATCGGCGCTGAGGTCAGTTCCCGAACGGGTTCTCTGGAAGCGGGCCGGGCGGCCGCGCACCGGTGGCACCGCCGCGTCCGCTCGCGCCGCCATCTGGACGCCGTGCGCGCGGACGGCCCGCGTCGGGCGCCTCCATCGGCTCAGCGGTCGCGGTCGGCGGCTCGACGTCCGGCGCCGTGACCACCGCGCCATCGCTCGCTGTGACGCCGCCGTCGGGGCGCCCACCGATTGGCTCGCCGATCGTGACGGGACCTTCGTCGGCGCTGCCGGTCGGCATGCTCAGCGTGAAGTCCATTGGCGTGCCGGCGACCACGGTGAGCGACGCCGTCGCTGCCGTCGCGCCCGCGAGCGTACGCGCCTCGAGCGAGTAGGCACCCGGCGGCAGCTCCACCACCGTGCGGCCGCTTGGGTTGAGCGCCATCCGACGCTCGCCATCCACCCAAAGCTCGCCCTGACGCACGTCGCTGACGACGCGTACCTCGACTGGAGTCGCGGGCGCTGCTGGCGTCGTCACCGGCTGCAGCGAGTCCGGCGTGTCTCCGCTCGAGTCGACGGCGCCCGCGCCACCGCCGAACATCGCGTAGCCAATCGCCGCAACCACCGCGAGCACCAGCACGACGCCAATCCACATCAGCAGATTGCTGCCCTCGCGCTCTGCGCCAGACCCCGCGTGACGGCGACCGTATGGGTCGCTCTTCACGTCGCTGCCAGGCTTCGGGCCGCCGCTCTTCATGCCGGTCTCGCGCGGCGGGAACGACGTGCGCGGATCGAAGGACTCCGGCAGCGGATATTGCTGGTACGCGGGGCGCGAGCCGTCGTCCGGCAGCGCGAGATCGGCGCCGTGGAAGTCGGCGACGATGACCGTGATGTTGTCGTGGCCGCCGCCGGCGCGCGCCATCTCGATCAGCGTCGCGCAGCACGCCCGCGGATCGGCAACCGTCGCGAGCACGTCCTTGATCATCTCGCCGTGGACGAGCCCCGACAGGCCGTCCGAGCAGAGCATCACACGGTCGCCGCGCTTCAGCTCGAGGAAGGTCAGGTCGACGGTGACCTGCTCCGCGGTGCCGAGCGCCTGCAAGATGATGTTCGAGTGTTCGAACGCCTCCGCCTCTTCTTCGGTGAGCTGGCCGGCCTCGATCAGCTGATTGACCAGCGACTGATCTTTCGTGATCAGCGCGAAGTCTTTGCCGCCGCGCAGCGCATAGGCGCGGCTGTCGCCGACCTGACCGACGAACAAGATCTTGTCGACGACACCGGCGACGGTCGATGTCGTGCCCATGCCGCGGCGTGTGCGATCCATCTTCGCGGACGAGAAGATGCGGCTGCCCGCTTCTTCCACTGCGTGCACCAGGCGCCGCGCGAAGTGATCGCGATTCTCCGGCGGCCCGCCGGTCGTCATGATGTCGTGCAGCGTGTCGACCGCCATCTGGCTGGCGATCTCACCGGCTGCTGCGCCGCCCATGCCGTCGCATACGACGAGCAGCGAGCCGCGGGGACCGATCGTGTGCCGCAGCAGCCGCTCATCGACACCGCGCACGCTCGTCGTCAGGTCGACGAGGAGGAAATTGTCCTCGTTGTGCTCGCGCACCAGGCCGACATCCGTCTGCCCGTAGAGGTGGACGTGGATGCCCGGCTTGTCTTCGTCCGGCGACTTCGCGGACGCCGCGGGCGCAGCTTCGAGGGCGTCCGCCGTCGTGCCGGGCGCGCCGGCATCGGTCTTCGCAGCCGCGCTTTCCGCTGTGCTCGCGACGGCGGGCGTCTCAGCAGCGTCCTTCGACGCGGGCGTCTCGGGAGCGGTCGTCGTCGCGTCAGCGGCCGGCTTCTCCGCCGGCTTCTCCGCGGCAGTGCCGGGCGTTGGCTTCTCGGTGGACGACTTGCCTGCGGCCGCGGCGGCGGCATCGGCGATGGACGACGCTGCGGGCTTCGCACCGGACGCAGCGGGCGCGATCGGAGGCGCCGGATCCGTCGTCGCCGAACGCGTCGGTGGCTCGTCATCGGCTGCCGGTTTGTCGGCGGACTTTGGCTCGCCTGCACTCATCGCCCGACGCGTCCTCCCGCAGCGAGCTCGAAGCGGAACAGATGACGACCGACGCGGAACTGATCGCCAGGCGCGAGCACGCGCTCGCCGTGGAAGCGAACCGCCGTGCCGTTCGACGAGCCGAGATCGCGCAGCACGAAGCGGCGGCTCATGCGGTCCGCCGTGATCGCTGCGTGACGGCGCGAGAGGAACGGATCGTCGGTGAAGACGATGTCGCCGTTCTCGCGCCCCAGCACCGTCTCGTCCCGATACACGTAGTGCACGTCGCGCCCCACCCCTTCGGTCGTGTACTGCGTTAGACGAGCCATCCGGGGAACCTCCGGCGTGCCGAACATCAGCACACCGTGCTGCGTCGCGGGCCCGAGCGGCAGCTCCCCATCGTCGAGAAGCTCGAACCTTAGCACCTGCTGCCCGAGAAGAATCATATCTCCGTCGGCCAAATCCACGGGCTCTCGAATGCGCACGTAGATGCCGTTCGCGCTGTCGAGGTCGCGCAGCAGCCAGCCTTCACCGCGGCGCCGCAGCCGCGCATGGCGTGGCGAGAGATACGGATCATCGGAGAGCACGACGTCGCCCTCGGTGCGACCGATGTCCGCTTGCTCCGAGTAGATGGGGAACACGCGACCATCGCTGCCGTCTTTGAGGATCGCCGTCAGCGAGGCGATCGGCTCGCCGGGTGCATGCGTCGGCTGCGGGATCGGCGAGCCGCCCGGCGCCGTCGGCTGCAGCGGTGCTGGTTCGTACCCGGCTGACGGCGATCCGGCTGATGGCCAAGGTGTCGCCGCCGGCAGCGCGCCAGGCTGTGGGGCCGGAGCGACGATCGCAGGCTGAGGATCTGCGACCGTCGCCGCCATTGGCCGCGACGGCGGCGCGATCTGCTGCGGGCCCGTCGGGCTCGCCGGCGGCACGCCCGCATCCTCGTAGCGCGCGCCGCAGAACTTACAGAACGCGGCGCCCGGATCGCCCGCACCGCGACAGCGCCAGCACACCGTCACGCCCCGCGGAAGCGCCCCCTGCGGCTGCGCGACCGCGACCGGCGCACTCTGCGGCGGCACGCCGGCGATCTGCTGCGGCGCGCGCGCGGCGGCTTGCGGCGCGACGGCTTGTGGCGCGACTGGCGGCGAGAACGGCACGCCTCCTGGCGGCGAGAACGGCACGCCTCCTGGCGGCGAGAACGGCACGCCTCCTGGCGGCGAGAACGGCACGCCTCCTGGCGGCGAGAACGGCACGCCTCCTGGCGGCGAGAACGGCACGCCGACAGGCGGATCCTCGCTGGCGAGGCGCTGACCACAGCCGACACAGAAGCGCATGTGTCGGCCGTTGAGCGTCGCGCAGCGCGGACACGCGACGTCACCCGACATCGCCGCCGGGGCGAACGACGCCATCTCCCAGCCAGCTCCGCCCGGAGCCACCTGAGCCACTTGCGGCGCCGCCATACCGCGGGGTGGGGTAGGCGCTCGAGCAGTCTCGAGTCGCTTCCCGCATCCCTGGCAGAAGACGCTGCCTTGGGGGTTCTCTCGCCCACAACCAGCGCAGCGCATTGGGGCAGTAGTGGAACCCACCAGCCCTCACCCCGTCAAGGGACTGGATCGTCCATGAACAAAATCCCGATCTGCACCAGCAGCGCGAGGTTCGCCCCCGGGTCCCGCCCGCGCGGCACGCGATCCGTCGTCGAGATGAACGCGCCGGTCGTAAACCCGCGGAAAACGAGCCCGCCGGTGAGCGCCAAGGTCTCCGTGAGCTCGAGCTCGCCGCCGAGCCCCAGCTGCAGCGCGCCGCCGGCCGTCGCGACGCCGAACGTGTCGCCAAAGAGCAGCGCGCCGATCGCCATCTCGACGTACGGCTTGAACACGCGGTCGAACGGCACGACCCACTTCACGCCGACACGCACCGTCTGCAGCGTGCTCACCTCGTAGATGCCGTCCGCGTCGAGCAGCGCCAGATCGTAGCCGAGCAGCAACGCGCCGCCCCAGGGCCAGCGCCGCTCGACCGTGCCACCGATGCCGAAGCCGCCATTGAGCAGACAGCTCTCTCCGCTCGGGCAGAGCGCATCGGCGAGCGGCAGCACGACTTGCAAATGCAGCTCACCGCCGAACAACGACGATCGCTGCTCTGGCGGAGGCGGCGGCTGCAGTCGAAGCGCGCCGAGATCGTCCTCTGCCACGCGCGCGTCGACCGCTGCCTCTTCTTGCGCGGCGACCGCAGCGGCCTCCGCCTCATGCGCGTCGAGCGGCTCGTCCGCGCGCGCCGCCGACGTACCGAGCACGATGCAAGCGATCAAGCAGGCCACGAAGTGTGGCGGAAGCGCACGTCCGCGTGACGCTCGCGCGAACCCCGTGGGAACCGCGCGAAAACGCACTGTTTGTCGTTGTTGACAGGGCACCCTTCACACCTATAGTACGCGGCCTGAACCCCTCTGGAGGCCTGGACTGCGATGGAGATCTACCTCGACAAGCGCGCCGTGAAGCAGATTCGCGTCTCGGCTGCCGACGCCGTCGAAGAGGGTGACACCGATACGCTCCGCGAGGATATCCTCGAAGCGTTCACCGACGAGCAGATCGAAGAGATCGAGCGTCATGTGGACAGCGGAGACTTCATCGATTTCCTCTCGGAGATTCTCGACGAGTGGGGCGGTGATGACGTCGATGAGCTCTTCGAGCTACTCGAAGCGCACCTCTCCGAAGCCGGCGTCGACGTGAAGTACACGAGCCCCGACGACGAAGTCGAAGACGAAGAAGAAGAGGAAGAAGAAGAGGAAGAAGAGGAGACCGCCGACGCCGAGGACGAGCTCGGCGTGGTCGACGAGGAAGAGGAAGAAGAAGAAGTCGTCTGACGACGGCGCGCTTCCTCTCCCCGCTTCGCTCCTTCATCCACGACCCAACGGCAGCCCATGGCCAGCGCCCGCGCGCCAGGCCATGCGCTGCCGCAGTCGTTTCCGCTACGCGAGCCGTGAAGCCCCGCTGCGTCGCCTCTATTCGCTGCTGCGGTCGCGTGTTGCGCTGTCACCCCTGACAGATACGCACCGATGCGCGCGCGGCGTGCTCTCGCCGCGCAATTCGAGCTCGTTCGACGTCACGCCTGCGCGACGTGCACCAAGGTCTCGGCGGCGTCGTCTACCTCGCGCGTCGACACGTCGAGGTGCGTCACTGCGCGGACGCGATGTGGCCCAAACGCCGAGACGAGCACGCCCTCGCTCGCTGCCGCGCGCACGATCTCCTCGGCTCGCCGCGCCGTCTCGAAGATGACGACGTTCGTCTCCACGCTGTCGAGCGCCAGCGTGTAGCCGCGCGTCTCCGCGATGCGCGCCGCAAGCCGCTTCGCGTTCGCGTGATCCTCGATCAGCCGCTCGCGCTGCGTGTCGAGCGCGTAGAGCGCCGCCGCACACAACACGCCGACCTGACGCATCCCGCCGCCGAGCATCTTGCGAAAGCGCCGCGCGCGCGCGACCAGATCGCGCGAGCCGACGATCGCCGAGCCCACCGGTGCGCCGAGCCCCTTCGAGAAACACACGCTCACCGTGTCGAAAGGCGCCGCGAGCTCCGCCACGGAGAGCCCCGTCGCCGCGCTCGCGTTCCACAGCCGCGCGCCGTCGAGGTGCACTGCGAGCCCAAGCGTCCGCGCACGCGCCGCGATCGCAACGACATCCGACTGCGGAAAGATCCGGCCGCCGCCGCGGTTGTGTGTGTTCTCGATCGCGACCAGCGACGTCCGCGGCAGCCAGTCGAGCGCAGGCCGCGCTGCGGACGCCATCTCGTCCGCGCTGAACACGCCGCCCGTACCCGCCTCGGCGAACTGCACGCCCGCGAGCGCAGCGCCCGCGCCCGACTCGTACTCCTTGCAGTGCGCCCCCTCGCCGACGATCACCTCGTCGCCGCGCACGCAGTGCAGCAGCAGCGCGATCTGATTCGCCATCACGCCCGACGGAACGAACAGCGCCGCCTCCTTGCCGAGCAGCTCCGCCGTGCGCGCCTCCAGCCGATGCGCGCCCGGGTCCTCCCCGTACACATCATCGCCAACCTCCGCATCTGCCATCACCTGCCGCATCGCCGCCGAGGGCCGCGTCACCGTATCCGAGCGCAGATCGATCCGCCGCGAGTTCGTCATCGTGTGCCGAGCATACGCGAGCCGCAGAGCCTCCGCGCACCCTTGACAGTGCGCGATGTGCACGGTAAGTGCGCGCCCTCGAAAGAGCGCCACTTTAGCTCAGCGGTAGAGCAACGGTTTCGTAAACCGTAGGTCCCGGGTTCAATTCCCGGAAGTGGCTCCGGTGTGATGCGTGTGCTCAGAGGTTGCTGCTCGGCCGCCGTCGTGCGTGCCAACGCGACCCGCAGCGGGACACGGCTTTCGATCTTGCGCTGCGCAGCTTTTGCGCTGCGCGCGGCTTTCAGCTGCGCAGCTTTTGCGCTGCGCGCGGCTCTTGCGCTGCGCGCGGCGGCACCCCCCGCGGTTGGCGCTTCGCGACGGAAAAGGAAGAGGCCCGGGCGTTTCCGCTTCGGGCCTCTTCAGGTGGCTTCACTCGCTTGGGCGACTCAGCCGTATCGGCTCAGATGCAGCCGGGGTGGTAGCGGCCGAGGTCGCGGATCAGGTTCGGGTCTTCGCGGAAGAGCTGCGACCAGGTGACCCAGACGTCGGGGAGCTCGGTGAAGCGGAGGCCGACGTCGGCTGCCGGGCCGTCGTCGTTGAGGTCGACGCTGGTGCCGATGTTTGCGCGGTCGATCAGGTTGCCGGGGGTGAGCGGGGTGACGGGGGTCGTCGTGCCGGGGCGCACTTCGCCGTCGATCGGCGTGATGCCGTAGACCGCGATGATCGCGTCGCGCTGATCGAGCAGCGGCTCGCCGGCCGGCGCGGCCCAGGCGATCGCGACGTTGTCGAGGAAGCGGATGCGGACACGCGTCGCCCCGCTGGTGTCGCCGAGCTCTTCCGCCGTCATCGGGCGCGAAGAGACCAGCGGATCGTAGTAGAGGTCGCGCGCTTCCCACTCTGCGCTGCTGACCTTCTCCGTGAGCGCAGCCGAGCTCCCGTCAGGCGCGACATCCGCCGAGCAGCCGAGCAGAGCTCCCATCGCGACAGCACCGAGGATCCAGACCATCATTGCACGCTGCATTCGCATCCCTCCTTCGCGTAGCCACTTGTTCGCCGCACCCAGAGCAACCCGCATGCCGTGAGCGCCCACACACGACGCGCTTGCGACCTTAGCAGTAGATCACTGGGCAACGCGAGTCACGGACGCGCCGTTCTGCGGCGGCCTCGCGTGCGATATACACGTGACAGGTTGGCGCAGCTCACGATCTCGCGTCAATCGGCTAACCGACGCGGCGCTGCTATCGTCCGGCGCGATGCTCCCCATCGCGCGCCGCGACGCTGACCGCTTCGTCCTGCCTGGCCTCGCCACCGCGCACTCCCACGCGTTTCAGCGCGCGCTTCGCGCCCGAACGCAGCGCCGCGCCACCACCGAGGGCAGCTTCTGGACGTGGCGTGGGCTGATGTACTCCCTCGTCGAGCGCCTCAGCCCGGAGACACTCTACGCGCTCTCGCACTTCGCCTTCGTCGAGCTCGCGATGGCCGGCGTCACCGCCGTCGGCGAGTTCCACTACGTGCACCACCAAGCGGACGGCACGCCCTACGCCGATCGCACGCTGCTCGCCGACACCGTCGTGCGCGCCGCGCGTGACGCCGGCCTGCGCATCACTGTCTTACGTACGGTCTACGAGCGCGCTGGTCTCGACCGGCCGCTCGAGGCGGGCCAGCGGCGCTTCGTCGACGCCTCGGTGGACGACGCGCTCCGCGACGTCGACACGCTGCGCGCGCGGTACGCCAGCGACGGGCACGTCAGCGTCGGCCTCGCGCCACACAGCGTGCGCGCGCTCTCTCGTGGTTGGCTCGAGGCGCTCGGCAGCTATGCGCAGCGGCACGCGCTGCCGCTCCACGCGCACGTCAGCGAGCAGCGCCGCGAGGTGCAAGAGTCGCTGGCCGAGCACGGTCTGCGGCCGCTCGCGCTGTTCGACGCGCTCGGCATGGTCGACGCGCGCTTCGTCGCGGTTCACGCGACCCACCTTGCGCCCGACGAAGTGCAGCTGCTCGGCCGCGCGCGCGCTTTTGCATGCGTCTGCCGCACCACCGAGCGCGATCTCGGTGATGGCGCGGGCAACGCCGCGGCCCTCGTGCGCGCCGGTGCGCGGCTCTGCACCGGCATCGACTCGTATTCGGTCACCGATCCGTTCGAAGAAGCGCGCGCGATCGAGCTCGACGATCGCGTCCGCGCCGAGGCGCGAACTGTCGCCGCGGACGCCACGCTGCTGCTCGAGGCGGCGAGCCACGGCGGCTATGCAGCGATCGGCATGGCTGGCATCGCGTCACAAGATCGCGTCGTCCTCGACGCCCATGACGCCGCCCTCGCAGGTGCAACCGCCAACGCGGACGATGCATTGCTCTGGGCCGCGAGCCCGCGCGCAGTGCGCGAGGTCTACGTCGGCGCCGAGCGCATCGTCGAAGGCGGCGTACATCGCGGCTACGACGCCGCTCGGATCGCCTACGAAGAAGCGCTCGCGAGCCTTGGCGTGTAGCCGCCTGCCAGCATCCTGCTGATCTTGCCTGCCAGGATCAGTCCTTGCTGATCTCGCCTGCCAGGATCAGCCCTTGCTGATCTTGCCTTCTTTGTGGACCTTGTGCGTGCGGCACGCGGGGCAGAACTTCTTGATCGAGAACTTCTCGGTCATGGTCCGCTTGTTCTTGGACGTGTAGTAGTTCGCCCGGGTGCAGGTCTCGCAGGTCATCTTGATGAGGTCGCGCATGACATCTTTCCTTGAACGAATGGCTCGAGCGGACAGCCTCGAACCTACTCGCGATCGGCTCTGCCGGCGGCCTCGAGCAGCCAGCCTCCAGAAAACGGAGCGGCCGGCAGTCTAGCTAGCAAGAACGCGCCGTCAAGAGCCGCGCGTCGGCCCCTTCTTACAAGCGATGATTCTCGTCACGCGCGCCAGAGCAATCCCAGATCGAGCTCGATCGCATCGAACGGCTCGGCGCGCACCTTGTCGTCCTCCGACGCGGAGAGAACGACGCGATACGTCTCGCCATCGAGGCGCTCGACTTCGAGCGTCTTTGCGTCCGGGTCGAGCAGCCAGTAGTGCGCGACGCGCTCGCGCGCATAGATGTGCCGCTTCAGCACGCGATCGACCCGTGCCGTCCGCGGCGAGAGCACCTCACAGACCCAGTCCGGCGGGAGCTCGAGGAACGCGACGTCGGCGAGCTCCGGCATGCGCTCGCGACGCCAGCCGGCGAGATCGGGAACGATCACGTCGTCGCCGAGGTGCAGCTCCGGCTCGTCGAGGAAGATCCAACCGCCAGGGCCGCCGCGCCCGCGTCGGAACGGCGGCCCCAGCTCCTCGCCGAGCGTCGACGAGGCCGCCGCGTGACGGGCCCGCGGTCGTGCTTGGGTGAACAGCTCACCGCCGAGAATCTCGCCGACGACGTGCGCCGGGAGCGCGAGGATGTCCTCGTAGGTTGCACGCTTACGCGCAGGCGCGGACATCGCCGGACGGTAGCATCGCGCCGCGCAAGGAACGACCCTCGAATTAGCGCGCGCGTGGAAGGGCGTCATCGACGTTTGAATAGGCGGCGATGTGCGCGCAGGGTGAGCCGTTTTGCGCTCGTCGTGGTCCAACGATAGGCATGACATACCTTCGACCTTGCCTCCTCGCTTCGCTCCTTCTCGTTCTCCTTTGCGCCCAAGCCTGCGACAACGGCGCCACCGTCCTCACCGGTGCCGATGGGGGCGCACCTGACGCGCCGAG
>Ga0335397_10011154_pt1 | contig 11096 bp, 9 predicted proteins | sample MAT04_FD_205740 | JGI IMG/M metagenome (GOLD analysis project Ga0335397, IMG submission 205740) | Freshwater microbial communities from Lake Fryxell liftoff mats and glacier meltwater in Antarctica - MAT-04 (spades assembly) (version 2) ...
ATTATATCGACCACCCCGCCCTGTAAGTGTGTTTAATATACTCTTCGGCAGCTTGTTTGGCGTTCATGGTATCGTGCCTGGTATCGAAATGCGGATGCCCGTCGATGATCTGGAATTTATCGCTCTTTACAACCCTGATTTCATCGGTATCGCTGATATTGGTAAAACGCATGCTTTCACCATCCCATTCCAGTTCGCGTTTCAGATCCTGCAGCCTGACAGCCACAACACCCATTACAACCATTTCGTTCATCGGGCCGGAATAGCCGAAATTGGAACTGGTTTCTACCCTGTTTTCAGGTGTTTCCTTGCAGGCGCGCACCCAATCCATTTCATGACCGTCAACTCTGCGGAGTTGTTTTTCGGGGCGTTTATAGTTCTTGTCATAGTCGAGAGGAAGCAGGAACGGGTCTTTGCCATAACAACCGGTCATAATTTTACCTTTGGAGCCAATAAGGAGACAACCGCCGTTTCCGTCCCGTCCCATCATTTCACCGTCAGGCAGCTCTTCAGGCCGTGGAGGCAGCAGTCCACCATCCCACCAGGTTACTTTCACTTCCGGCATTTTAACATGCTGAAATTTATCTCTTTTCGGGAAAGTGTAAGTTACGGTTTCGGCCAATGGTGGTGATTCGGTATTGAAAAGCGAGGAACTTCCCTGTACTTTGGTGGGGTATTTCAGTTTAAGCGACATAAAGATCGGATCCATAATATGGCAGGCCATATCGCCAAGTGCCCCGGTACCGAAATCCCACCATCCGCGCCAGTTCCACGGAGTGTAAATCGGATTGTAAGGACGCTCTTTGGCCGTTCCCAGGAAAAGATCCCATTTCAATGTATCGGGTGCATCGTACACCTCAGTAGGGCGTTCGAGACCTTGCGGCCATATAGGGCGATTGGTCCAGGCATGGGCTTCGCGGATTTCACCAATAGCACCATCCCAAACCCATTCGCAAACCAGGCGTATGCCTTCTCCTGAGTTGCCCTGGTTCCCCATTTGTGTGGCAACTTTGTACTTACGGGCAATCTCGGTCATTTGCCTCGATTCCCATACTGCGTGGGTAAGTGGTTTTTCGCAATATACATGCTTGCCGAGTTTCATGGCATTGATGCTGATAATGGCATGGTTGTGATCGGGAGTTCCGACTACAACGGCATCGATGGAATCTTTCATTTTATCAAACATCTCGCGCCAGTCGTAAAACTTTTTAGCATCGGGGTAATCTTTAAATATACCCTCCGCGTATTTCCAGTCCACATCGCAAAGTGCAACAATATTTTCGCTGCTCACTGCGCGTATAACTCCGCCTCCCCGACCGCCTACACCAACACCGGCAATATTTAACTTATCGCTTGGCATACGATGTCCCAGGCCAGCAATAACATGACTTGGCAGAATGATAAATCCTGCGGCTGCCGTAGCCGTGTTGCGGATAAACGATCGACGGTCAATCCCTGCGGTTTTGTTGTTTTCCATAGTTGTGTTTTTTGAATGGAATTTATATTAAATGCTTTTGAATGTATTTGCAACTCTGTTCGGCGCAGAATAAAGGTGTGCCTTCGGAATAGGATTCCTGTTCGTAGATAATTCTCTTCAATCCGGCTTTTTTCGACTGCTTCAATAACTCTTTGAAATTTATCCGGCCATTACCAACAATACAACTATCGCCATCATTTCCCATATCTTTTACATGCCACATCTGGAAACGCCCGGGATGTTTTTCGAAGTACTGCTCAGGTTTTTGTCCTCCTTTAATCACCCAGTAAATATCCAGCTGAAACGTAACCAGTTTGGGATCGGTTTCAGCTAACAAAATATCGTATGGCAGCTTCTCTTCCATGGGCTGAAATTCGAAATTGTGGTTATGGTATCCGAAAGTTATCCCCGCCTCTTTGGTAATTTCGCCGATCTGGTTCATTTCGTGTGCCACTTTTTTGAAGTCGTCGATGGTTTTTTCAGGTCGTCCGTTGAATGATGGCAAAACCAGGTATTCAAGTCCGGCTTCAGCTGCTTTTTCGGTAACAAGCTGTGCATTTTCAATATTTATTCCGCAGTGCGTGCTGGTAATATCCATGCCCAGATCATTGCAGATTTTCCGGAAATCTTTGGCAGAATGACCATAAAAACTGCCATCAAAACCGTACGGCTCAAGGCTGTTGTATCCAATCTTACTCAATGCTGAAAGTGTTCCCACCAGGTCGTAATTGATCACATCCCTCAGCGTCCATAGCTGGATTCCGATTTTCATTTTTTTACCGGCTCCGGACAGGCTTCCGGCATGAAGCGGCGAAGCTGCAATTACTCCTGATAACAGGGTAATATTTTTTATAAAATTACGTCTTGTTGTCATAATGCGGATTTGTTTAAATTATCTCTTTTTACACATTATCCATTGGTTTATTTTCCTTTTTCTGTTCATCCCGGCTATCACGCCCATTAAAAGGAAATTATAATTGTATGATTCTGCCTTCTTGGTGACTGGTTCGGGCGGCTTCAATAATCCGGATGTTCAGTAAGGCATCTTCCGGTTTAACAATTGTTTCTGCACCAAAAACAATAGCGGAGTAAACATTATCGAAGAACGCCATGTAATTGCCTGGTAAAGTTTTGTAGCGGCCACGAATTGTTTTGCCAAAGGATGCAGTGTTCAGAATTCCCTGTTGAGCAACGGGTTCAATTCCGTATCCCTGGCTTCCCGGTTTTTTACCCTTGCGAAGCTGGGCTTCCTGTACATCGAGGCCATATTTCACGAATGATCCTGATGTGCCATGCGCCTGCAGGCGAGGCCCTGCTTCTTTTACAAAAACACTTGCTTTAAGTGAAACATTGAGGTCGGAATAAATCAGTTTCAGGTCAATGCTATCGTCCGTAACGCTACCTTCGCGTTGGTTGAACAGCCTCGCGAAAACGCCTTCCGGAGCTCCGAACAGGCTAACTGCCTGATCGATAAGATGAATTCCAAGGTCGAACAAAGTCCCGCCACCTTCCTTCTGCTGGTATCGCCAGGCAGCACGCGAAATTTCGGGTGTAAACCTGTCGAAGCGCGATTCGAATTCCACAATTTTCCCCAGAGAACCCTGGGAAATGATTTGTTTCATTGTAAGCAAATCGCTGTCCCAGCGACGGTTATGGAAAGGAAAAACAAGTTTACCTGTTTGTTGTGAAATAACTATAAGTTCCTGGGCTTCTGAGCTTTTAACAGTGAATGGTTTTTCAACAATAACATGTTTACCGGCCAATAAGGCAGCTCTTGCCTGTGCATAATGCAATGTGTTTGGCGAGCAGATTATAACCAGGTCAATTGCCGGGTTCGCAAGAAGTTCCTCAAAAGAAGCAGTAATATGTACTTTTGGATACTTTTGAGCGGCTACTGTGCCTGATGAAACAATTGTATGAAGGTTAAAATGAGGATTTACTTGAATAAAAGGTGCATGAAAGACCTGCCCCGAAAGACCAAAGCCAACCATGCCGACATTGATTACCGGGGTGCTTTTGGCTGACTTTGTGTTTTCTTTTGACATTGCAATTCTGCTAAATCATTTTAATTTGAAAATTGGAGGCTGGTATATCTAAGAGATGTAAATATTTTATCCCCATTTCGCCCTTCGCCATGTCGCCAGTGAGTACAAACAAAATTTTCGAGTACTGAAAATCTCTACACAATCATCTCTTTCTCCTTATCCCAATATGTCCTTCTGCCTTCCTTGTAGGAAATAGTTCCCATATGCGCCGCCATAGCTTCCTGGAAAGCCTGGTCGATATTGCAGCTGGGCTGCGCCCCGTTACCCGCCCTTATGCAGTTGATCCATTCGCGCAGGTGGAGATGGGTAGTATCAACTGCTTTCCCATCACGGTAAGTGTAAAGAAGTCCGCGGCCCGCAAAGTATTTCTCGGTCGGTGAAGTAACGGCATCAACAGCACCCTGCCCCGGTACGTAAGAAAAGATCGGCATGAATGGTTCTACAATTCCCTGTTCCAGTTTTTGCTTGTAGCGCGTCGAACGGGGATCAACATTCACAATTAAAGTATCGCTGAGTTCGAGGTAAGCATCGTGACCCATAATTACTTTACCCCTGTTCTTTTCGCTGGCAAGTGTGGCACTGTAAAGTAAGGTAAGATCGCGGTCAGTATATTCCATCGCCATGTTGAGCACATCAGGCACAGTACGGCCATCTTTAAAGAAATAAATGCCTCCGGATGCCATGGCTGAATTGGGAATTCCCAAATCGAGTATCTGGTTAAGTGCGTCAAATTCATGTGTGAACAAATCGCCACTAAGGCCGGTGCTGTAATCCCACCAGCAGCGCCAGCGGAAAAACCGTTCCAGGCTGAAATCGTGCCAGGGGGCCTGCCCGATAAACTGTTTCCAGTCAATTGTTTTTTCGTTTGCCCCGGGAGCAATATCATACACCCAGGCACCATTAGGATCGTTTCGGTTGGTGCACACTTCGATAAGCGATATTTTTCCAATGACGTCCTGCTTAATAAGCGAACGGGCAACATTATAACTTTCGGTTTGCCGGCCCTGGTGGCCCAACTGGAAAACAATGCCGGTTTTTTTAACGGTTTTACGAATTTCATACGTTTCGGAAACCGACCAGGAAAGCGGTTTTTCGCAATACACATGTTTGCCTTTGCGCGAGGCTTCGAGTGCAATGGGAACATGCCAATGATCAGGTGTTGCGATAACTATGGCATCAACATCATCGGCTGCAATTAATTCATTATAAGTGGAATACCGTTTTGGAGCATCATCCATTTTGCCTCCGGTACCGTTGCGGTGAACATTCGCCCCGGCTGCCATGCCGCGTTCTGCATTTTTATCAAATATATCGCAGATAGCGGTAATTTTGATATTCAGGTTTTCCTGAGCCCTGAATTCTTCGAGGTATTGCTTCCAGTATTTATCAGTTTTGCTATTGGTGGTATATTCATCAATCCTGTCAGGATGCACAAAACCCATGGCTTTCATTAAATAGCCTCCGCGGCCACCGGTTCCGACAATTCCGAGGCGAAGTGTTTTGCCTTCAATAAGCGGAGGAATACCGCTTTGTATTTCAGGTTTAATATCGCTGAGCAGACTTGAATTGAGTTTATCGGCCACAGCTTTATTACGCATCAATCCATAACCTATTACACCAACAATAGGTAACGCAGCCAGGCCTGCAAGTATATCACGACGACTAATTTTTCCTGATGTATTATCTTTATTCTCTTTTGTCATTTTAATCCAGAAATGTTTTGTTACTTTTTAGCAGACGTTGCATACCCAAAATATGTGATGTAGGGAATGCAAAAATGACCAGTAGAGCAAATAACTCGACAAGTGTTTTGTTCACAATAAAATAGCTGCCGTCGGAAGGGAACATGTATTCGATCCCTGTGAAAGCGGGATGCGACAGGTAGTACAACAGCAACAAAACCATGGCCGCTATGCTCGAAAACCGGGTAAGCAATCCTAAAAGAAGCGATAATCCGATCAGTGTGAGTCCCCAGGCATTTACCGAATCAGAAATTGCCAGCAGAGTTTGATTTTCGGCAATGGTTTCGAAGAATCCTTTCAGGAAGCCTCCGGAATCGAGCAGGTACGATCTGGCTGTCCATTGGGGATTTAATATCTTCACCCCTCCTTCGTAGAGGAAATGCCACCCGACAGTAATCCTGAGAATTATGAGTGCGAATGACTGGGTTTTAGTGTAGCGCATAGGCTTGTTATTTGCATCACAAACCTAATGAAATTTGTTTTACTAATGTGAACTTTCAGAAATAAATATTAAAGTATGACTATGGATTTATAACAGCAATAACCAACCTTTCAGGTACGATTTGTAGCATCAGGAAAAACTAAACAGGGCAGTTTAAAGACAGGCAAATAAGAATTTCAATAGAAAAACAGCAGAAGAGTTTTTTTGAAATAGCTGGTAATTTTTATCAAAGATAAGAATGAAATAGCTAAATCCCGCGTCGGAAATTTGTTTTATTTGGATAAAAGTGAAGTCCCCTGATGATATCAGGAGTATAAAGCAATTGAAAATACTCCGAACAATTGATACATGCCGGCGAAATCATATTCTATCCCCGACATTGGATCAAACCATTCATTTATAAAAGTCAAATCCCAGGTTCCAAATCCCAGGGGAAAAGTTTAAGACAATCAAAGTTAAAAACGACTTGAAAGGAAGGATTTGGAATTGGGGTTGTAAAAGTTTACCCTGTTTGCAGTATAATCCATAACAGGAAGCAATGATTTATTAAATCGTGAATTCTTCGCCTGCTGAAGGAATACTGATATTCTCAAATCCGATTTTCTCAAGGATTTTACTATAGGCTTCCTGTGCTTGAATTTCGCCATGCACAAGAAAAACTTTTTTAACCTGTTTCATATCCTGGCACTTCAGAAAATCTGCCATTTCGCTGTAATCGCCATGACCCGAAAAGGCTTCAATACGTTCTATTTTTGCCTTTACAGGATGTCGCACTCCAAAAATCGATACTTCATCAGCTCCTTCCAGTATCCTTGCTCCCAATGTTCTGGGTCCGCAATAACCTACCGCAAGAATGGTATTGTTCGGATTTTCGATATTATTTGCCAGGTGATGCTTTATCCGCCCTGCTTCCATCATGCCTGAAGCTGAAATAATAACACAAGGCCTGTTGTTCGAATTCAGTTTTTTCGATTCGTCAGGACTTTTAATGTAATATAATGAATTAAATCCGAAGGGATCAGGGTCAGTAAGCATCACATGTGCCACATCATCATTAAGTATATCCGTGTGAAGTCTGAAAATATCGGTAGCATTTACAGCCAGAGGACTATCTACATAAATATTCACTTTTGGCAGCAAGCCTTCATTAAAAAACTTGTTGAGCGCATACACAACTTCCTGTGTCCTGCCGATGGCGAATGAAGGAATAATTACTCTTCCTCCTTTTTCGACACACGTTTCCCGGATCACGCGTAAAAGTTCACCTTCGGCTTCCTGCAGAGGTGGATGAAGCCTGTTCCCGTATGTTGCCTCGGTAATCAGGTAATCGCACTGTGGGAAGGGCTCAGGCGATTTTAAAATCCTGCTAACCGGTCTTCCAATATCTCCGGTGTAGGCAATGCGTGTGGTTTTGCCGTTTTCGGTAATTTCGAGCAGAGTAGCTCCGCTGCCAAGCATATGACCGGTATTGGTAAACTTTACTTTTATTTGATCATCAATACGAAACTTGCGGTCGTAAGCAACACTTATAAATAGTTCCATACAGGCGCGTGCATCAGCTTCTTTATAAATCGGCTCAACCGGGGTAAGTCCTTTATGAACCCTCCGCTTGTTGAACCATTTAACATCACCTTCCTGAATGTGACCACTGTCGGCAAGCATAATGGCACATAAATCGCGCGTGGCACTTGTGCATATAACCGAGCCCCGGAAACCAAGCCTGTAAATATATGGGATCAGTCCGGAATGGTCAATATGTGCATGGGTTAAAATTACGTGATCTATCTCAGATGGATTAAACATCAGGTTGCGGTTCAACCCATCGGTTTCAAGTCCTTTGCCCTGGAACATGCCGCAGTCAAGCAGAATTTTCTTGCCGTTTTCAGTTGTAATGAGATGTTTGCTTCCGGTAACTTCGCGGGCGGCACCAATAAATTTTATTTTCATGATAAACCTTTTTATAGAGAACTTATTATTACGTCAAATGTAGGTGTTTTGAACAACAGTTTGCCTTTCATTTTTCTTTCGTTGGTGATTTTGCCACCAAAAAAGCAATACATTTGAATTTAATTTTTACGGAATGGATTATGGTTCTGAATTACATCTGGGTTGCTTTTTTTATCATTGCTTTTATTGTTGGTCTGATTCGTCTGGTCTTCTTTGGTGATACAGGGATTTTCCCCGAAATGATGAACGGAACTTTCGAGATGGCTAAGACCGGTTTCGAGATTTCGCTTGGACTTACCGGTGTAATGACATTATGGATGGGACTGATGAAAGTTGGCGAAACCGGGGGAATTGTTGCCTTGATGTCGAAAGCAGTTGGTCCTTTATTCCGTCGTCTCTTTCCGGATATCCCGAAAGATCATCCGGCTAATGGCTCTATTATGATGAATATTGCAGCCAATATGCTGGGACTCGACAATGCCGCCACGCCTTTAGGGCTAAAAGCTATGACCCAGCTCCAGGAACTTAACAGGGACAAGGATACCGCATCCAACGCCATGATCATGTTCCTGGTGCTGAATGCTTCAGGACTTACCATAATTCCGATCAGTATAATGGTTTACCGGGCTCAGGGCGGAGCGGCTGATCCTTCGGATGTTTTCATTCCAATCCTGCTTGCGACTTTTTGCTCGACACTAACAGGGATTATTGCGGTCTCGCTCTACCAACGTATAAATCTGTTTAATAAAGTCATACTTCTTTACCTGGGTAGTTTTACCATTTTAGTATCTTCCATTATCTGGTATTTCAGCACCATTTCGCAGGAGCAGGTTACAACTATTTCGGCTGTTTCCGGAAACCTGATCCTATTCAGTATAATCTTTTCGTTTATTGTGCTGGGACTTGTAAAACGGATCAATGTATATGACGCTTTTATTGAAGGAGCTAAGGAAGGTTTTGGGATTGCCATACGGATAATTCCTTATTTAGTGGCAATTCTTGTTGCAGTTGGGGTTTTCCGCACCTGTGGAGCAATGGATTTCCTGGTGAAAGGCATCGGACAGGGATTCGCAGCCATGGGTTTGAATACCGACTTCGTTGATGCGTTACCTACAGCTTTTATGAAACCACTCAGCGGTTCAGGTGCACGGGGAATGATGGTAGATACTATGAAACAATACGGGGCTGATTCTTTCGCAGGGAGGCTTTCGTGTATCTTTCAGGGAGCGGCTGATACTACATTCTATATAGTTGCTGTTTATTTTGGTTCCGTTGGAATAAAAAAGACACGCTATGCAATTACTGCAGGGCTGCTGGCCGACCTTGCCGGTATAATAGCGGCAATCTTTGTCGCATACCTGTTTTTCCATTAATATGAACATTTGTTAGCTGCCATGAAACAGGTTAACTGGGGTATAATCGGGTGCGGAAATGTTACTGAGAAAAAAAGCGGACCCGCTTTTAATAAAATAGAAGGATCAAAACTTGTCGCTGTTATGAGGCGGGATGCTTCAAAGGCTGAAGATTATGCGCTACGGCATGGCGTACCTAAATTTTATCCGGATGCAACTTTACTGATCAATGATCCGGATGTTACCGCAGTTTATATTGCAACTCCTCCCGATACACACGCAAAATATGCTATCGAAGCCATGAAAGCCGGCAAAGCTGTATATGTTGAGAAACCTATGGCCCTCAATACGGCTGAATGCCAACAGATGATCAGGGTTAGCGAAGAAACGGGCTTACCCCTATTTGTTGCCTACTACCGGCGACGATTGCCCTGTTTTTTAAAGATTAAGGAACTGATTGACAGTAAAATAATAGGCGATATAAAACACCTGCATATTCAATTACACCATCCGCTTAAACCCGAAGAGGTAAGCCCCGTAAAAACAACCGTATGGCGCGTTTTCCCTGAAATTTCGGGCGGTGGGCATTTTCATGACCTGGCATCACACCAGTTCGATTATCTTGAATTTCTTCTTGGGCCTGTCAAAGAGGCTGGAGGCATATCAATAAACCAAACAGGATACTATCCTGCTGCTGATATGGTTGCTGCTGCATTTCTCTTCGAATCAGGAGTTGCGGGAACAGGTTCCTGGTGCTTTTCGGTTCCGGAACACTTTAAAAATGATTCAACTGTAATTATTGGCTCAGAAGGGAAAATCACCTTCTCTTTTTTCGAACATCAGAATATTTTTGTTGAAAAAAGCGATGGCAGCAAGCTCCATTTCAATATCCCCCACCCGCAAATTATTCAACAGCCTTTAATTCAGACAATTGTTGATCAGTTGCTTGGCAAAGGAGAATGTCCTTCAACAGGAAAAACGGGCATCCGTTCGACTATGATTATGGATTGGATTACTTCGCATTAGCCTGTAAAGAGCCCAATTATATTTTGACACCCGTTAAACAACGCAAACTCACAAGGGTTTTCCCTTTTCTACTGGCGGGAAGGCAATTACGAAGTTGATTTTGTAATGGAGCACAAAGGGTGGGTTTTTGCCCAGGAGGTCAAAAACGGGATACGCCTGAGGGCAGCCGGAATGGCCCAGTTCAGGAAAAGCTACCCTGACTCGAAAATCATGCTGGTAGGGAGGGACAGAATTCGATGGGAAGATTTTCTTTTATTTTAAGACATTTCAAGTCACGGGGTGACTTCGAGTCACCGCATGACTTGAAAACATTAAAAAAGCCGCCCTTTCGAGGCAGCCTTTTATGTATAAAATCAGAACTTTAGTTTCCGCAGCTACAACCGCAGCCACAGCCCCCATCTTCACTTTTAATAACACCAAGCTCTTTACCAACTTTAGTGAAAGCAGCGATGCATTTATCCAAATGTTCACGTTCGTGAGCAGCAGAAATCTGAACACGGATACGGGCTTTGTCTTTTGGCACTACCGGGTAATAGAAGCCGATTACATAAATGCCTTCGTCGAGCAGTTTAGCCGCCATTTCCTGGCTCAGTTTGGCATCATAGAGCATAACAGCACAAATAGCACTTTGCGTTGGTTTTATATCGAAGCCTGCTGCAATCATTTTTTCAACAAAATAATCGGTATTTGCGTGAAGCTTATCCTGCAGTTCATTGGTTTCGCTCATCATATCCACCATTTTTATGCCGGCTGCTGCAACCACGGGAGGTATTGAATTGCTGAAAAGATATGGACGCGAACGCTGGCGAAGCATATCAATAATTTCTTTTTTACCGGTTGTAAATCCGCCAATGGCACCGCCAAAAGCTTTGCCAAGGGTTCCGGTAATAATTTCGATTTTACCCCTCACATTGTGAAGTTCGGTAATACCACGACCGGTTTTACCTACAACTCCCGCTGAGTGGCATTCGTCAACCATTATCATTGCATCATATTTCTGCGCAAGGGCATATATCTCGTCAAGTTTGGCCGCATTGCCATCCATTGAGAAAACCGCATCAGTAA
>Ga0335397_10011160_pt1 | contig 11094 bp, 5 predicted proteins | sample MAT04_FD_205740 | JGI IMG/M metagenome (GOLD analysis project Ga0335397, IMG submission 205740) | Freshwater microbial communities from Lake Fryxell liftoff mats and glacier meltwater in Antarctica - MAT-04 (spades assembly) (version 2) ...
GGTGACCGGTCCATCGGGCTTGCCGTACTTGAATGCGTTGCCAACGAGGTTTTCGACGACGCGGCGGATGCTCTTGCCGTCCCAGAGGCCCGGTAGGGGGACTGACTCATGGCTTACCCGGAAGCGCTTTCCGTACACTTCGCTCAGTTCCTCGCTGGCTGCTGCAACAATCTCATCGAGGAACCCCAACGTCACGACAACCGGCATTTGCTGGCCCCCTTGAATATGGTTGGCATCCAGCAAGTCGCAAATCATGACGTCGGCGCGTTTGGCGTTGTTGACAATACGGTTCGCAAGCAGCGTCAATTCCTGCGGCTCATGAACCTTCTTCTTCAAAAGCACCCCGGCCATATGCACTACGCTCAGCGGGGTACGCAGATCGTGGGTCAGCGCGAAGACAAACCGCTCGCGAAGTTCCCGTTCCTCGGTCAGCCGCGCAACCACGTTCTTGATCTTCGTGCGGGCGCGCACGTGTTCCGTTACATCGATGACCATGGCGAGAAGCCCTGTGATCTCGCCCGACGCTTCGCGAAACGGGTGGTAGCTCAAATCGATGAAACCGTCCTCCATTACCCCGTCCTTGCCCGCCAGTCGAAACCCGACTTCCTTGACGACCAGTGCCTCACCGGTGTTATAAACCTGATCGAGCAGCGGGATTAGGAGGTCGCTTTCCAACTTCGTGAATAGCTCCAGCACAGTCTTGCCAACGACCTTCTTGCCGACCAGCTTTTCATAGGGTTCGTTGGCCAAAAAGAATCGATAGTCCGCGCCCTGCAGGATCACCAGGGGAATCTGTGCCTGCATGAAGAATTCGTACAGCCGGTTGCGCTCCATCTCGGCCAGGCTTCGCACCTCGCCGAGCTTGAGCTGGGTGCTGACGCGTGCCACCAGTTCGTTGGCCGAGAAAGGCTTTACCAGGTAGTCGTCGGCGCCTAGACGCAAGCCCTCGATGCGGGACTCCTCACCGGCTCTCGCAGAAAGAAGCATGAATGGAATGCCGGCCATGGCGGGATCAGCGCGCAGCCGGGCCAGCAGGGCCAAGCCGTCCAGGTGGGGCATCATGACGTCCGAAATGATCAGGTCGGGCCTGCTGCGCCGGATCGATTCCAGTGCTTCGAGCCCGTCTTCGACCGCTTCGAGTTCTCCGACGGAATGAAGCAATCCCGTCAGGTAAGCGCGCATGTCCGCGTTGTCTTCGGCAATCAGGATACGCCGTCGCCTGCCAGGGGCGAGCGACCCGGGGGAGTGCGCCGGCAGATCTACTGGCGAAGAAACGCTGGATGAGTCTGCAGCGTAAGCAGATGACGGGTTCGGCAACCAGCCGGACGCCTCGTCAACGAAGGTCAGGTGCAGGGGGTCGATGGCCGACGCTGCACTGTCAAACCTCACCTGGTGCGCCGGCAGGTGCGAGCTTCCGAAAGGGATGGCGACCTCAAAGGCGCTGCCCGTGCCCGGCTGGCTCTTCACGCTGACCGTGCCTCCATGCAGTTTCACGATTTCGCTGACCAAAGCCAGCCCAATGCCGCTTCCCTCGTAGGTTCTTCCATGGACCCCCTCCACTCGATGGAATCGCTGGAACAAGTTGGGCATTTCCTCGGCGGGTATGCCGATTCCAGTGTCGCGCACCGTCAGGTGGGCAAAATCCCCGCGCTTTTCCAACTGGAGTTCGATTTCACCCTCGAAGGTGAACTTGAACGCATTGGACAGAAGGTTCAGGACGACCTTTTCCCACATGTCGTGATCCACGAACACCGCCTCGCCCAGCTCCTGAATATCGACCTTGAAGACCAGCCCGGCCTTTTCAATGGCGCCGCCAAAGGCGCTTGCCAGCCCTGTCGTCAGAAGCGGCAAGTCCGTGGGGCTGTAGGCGGCCACGACCCGACCGGCCTGGATACGCGAAAAATCCAGCAGTGTGTTGACCAGTTTCAGGAGCCGCAGCGCGTTTCGGTTGACCAGCGCGTGACGCGCTCTCTGACCAGGGCCCAAAGGCTCTTGTGTGTCATCGAGCGCGTCCTGAAGCGGCCCGAGCATCAGGGTGAGAGGGGTGCGGAACTCGTGGCTCACGTTGCTGAAGAATGCGGTCTTGGCCTGGTCTAGCGCTGTCAGTTCGTCGGCCCGTTGCCGCTCAGCTTGGTAGGCGAGCGCTGCTCCCACGGCAACGCCGATCGCCTCGCCCAGCATCTCCACGAAGCCCTTATACGCCGCATTGAACGCAAGCCGCGTGCTAAGCCCAATCACCGCGAACCCGAACGGCGGGCCGATGGCCTTCGTCCTGATGGGAACGACAAACGCGCGTGAGACCATTTCTCCATAGTCCGAGCAGGCAATCGCACCTGCCCGTTCCAGTACGTCCAGCACCAGCATGCCTTTGCCCGTAGCCAGAACGTCCCCAAACGGCCAGCCAGCCAGAGCAGCGGTGGTCACGCCGCCGAATTCGGAATTGCCTGAATCGTCGATGGTGGTGCCAAGAAGCTGCACGCTGTCGGTGTCAGTCGTATAGCTGTAGATCTTCGCGAATGCGACATCGGTCGAGTATTGCGCCAAGGTTTCAATAATGAGTCCGCATGCCGCCTTGGACGAATCAGCGCTGCCTGCCCTGTTGGCAATGTCACGCAACGCGCGAGTCCGGCGCTCGCTAAGCATCGCCGCTGTCGTTTCCGTGACGGGATGGAACAGGCCGACCACCTCGCCGAGTTCGTTCAGGATCGGGCTGAGCGAAAACGTGAAAAAGGTCTCTTCGAGGTAACCGTTGCGTTCAAGAAACATCCTCTGGTTCTCCAGGAAGGATGTCTGACCCTGGCGTGCGTTGTCGAAAGGCTCGCCAATCGCCGGCCATGCCGACGCCCAGGTGATGCGATAGGACTCTCCGAGGGACTGCGGATGCGCTGACCCGCAAACCACCCTGTAGCCGATGTTGTAAATCTGGATGGCCTCGGGCCCCCAGATGATATTGATCGGAAAATTCGAGGCGAGGCACAAGCTCACCGTGGTGCGCAGACTGGCAGGCCACGAATCAATCGGGCCCAGTGGCGTGGCCGACCAGTCCTTGGCGCTGATCAGTTCGGACATCTCGCCGCCGCCTGACAGCCACTTCAAATTTGTTTGTTTCACTTCGGGATTTTACAGACAGTAGCACATAACGAGGGGACCAGGAAACGTAAAAAAACGTACGGTAATTGATACGGTATCGAAGGCTGGCGCGAACTTTTTGCGACTGCCGTTATATCAAAAATAGCAGGTCTGCTACAAATTTCCGGTAATCGGCCATGGCTGCGGGAGCACCTGCTCTGACTTTGAATTCCGTGTCAAGCTAACACCAAGACGGATAGCAACAATTCAGTGAATTGGTGCCGGTGCGTCATCCACGAACACCCGCACCGCCTTTTACTCACAAGTCAGAAACTTAGCGGACAAAAACTTCTGTTTAAGGCTTACTAAATATGGCTCGCGTGTCTTCTAACTTACTGACTAGTGAGTAATGGTTCCCGCTCGGTCGGCTACGCAGCCCCGCCGGTTCCGCCATGTCTGGCGTGCGATAGAACTTGATGGATTGGCGGAGAAATAGTCAAGACTTTCGAAGCTGACAATTCATGCAGACACGCAGCAGTTCGACAGGCTCGGCCGGCGCTGAGGCGGCACAGCGACCGCCTTGGCGTTCTCCCGCTGGATTGATTCGCGCCTCAGCGCTTTGACGAGTGATCTCGTCCAGCGGCGTAGGACAGCAACTCGTACGTTTAGAGCCGATGGCTTTCGCGCTTTCCGTAGAACGCTCACGTCTTTGGTGAAGGGCGCGTGGTAGTGTGAAACCATCGGACCCTCCGATTTCGCCATCACGATTACCTATACTTCCACGGAAATTAACCTTTGAGACTGCCAGTCCGAGAAAGCCGATTCCAAGATGAATCTCCCGCCTAAGCATTCCGATGATCAGTGTACGAACGAGGCTTGCATCGGCTCGGCCAGCAGGGAACAAACCCTTGAGACGGAACTTGCAGAAGTTCGGGCCGCACTTGCAGAATCGCTTTTGGCGCTGCGCGCACGTGAGGATTTTCTGGCCATTGCCGCCCACGAGCTTCGCACACCCATGGGTGCCATGTCGTTGCAGATGGAGGCAATCGAACGCATGGCCGCCAGGGAAGGCGCCCAGCGAATCGTGGCAGAACTGGTTCGCGCTCGGCAAATGATGGCCCGGTACCTGAAACGCGCCGTTGTTTTGCTCGATGTGTCCCGCCTGACCTCCGGCAATTTTTCAATCCACCGGCAACGCGTCGACCTGGCGGCCGTGGCCCAAGGCGTGGTGGACGCATTCCTGCACGAAGCACGTTTTCACAACACAGAAATCCGACTTGAAACAGATCCCCATGTCGTCGGGATGTGGGACTCGCAAGCGTTGGAACAGGTTTTATCGAACCTCGTTTCCAACGCGCTGAAATACGGACTTAACAGCCCGGTGACATTGCGCATCAGGAAAACTTCCGAAGCCGAGGTACAGCTGGAGGTCATCGATCAAGGGCCTGGCATGAATGAAGCTGACCAGCAGCGCCTTTTCGAGCGATTCGAACGCTTGTTTGACAGCGCAAGGGTCGCCAGCGGATTCGGGCTCGGGCTTTGGATTTCAAGTTGCCTCGTGGATGCCCACGGCGGCACGATTCAGGTCAACTCCCAGCCTGGCAATGGGTCCTGTTTCACCATCACACTTCCAACGTCGGCATCTGACGACAAACAACTTCAGCAGAACCATGCCCAGTAACAACAAAACGCCCTCGCTCACCCGCATTCCTACAGGCGTGGCGGGACTGGACGAGATAACAGCAGGAGGATTGCTTTCGTCCGGCGTTTACCTTTTCCAGGGAACACCGGGGGCCGGGAAGACCATCCTGGCGAACCAGATCTGCTTTCATCATGTGCGCCAAGGCGGACACGCGGTGTACCTGACCATGCTGTCGGAGTCGCATGCCCGGCTGTTTCAGCATCTGCAAGGCATGGCGTTCTTCGACTTGGACCTCGTAGCGTCGAGTATCACCTTCCTCAGTGGCTTCGAAGCACTCCAGAGCGGCGGCTTGGACGGCGTCATAGCATTGCTTCGAGGCGAAATGCGAACGCGCAAGGCAGAGCTCGTGGTGCTCGACGGGCTGGTCATGGCATCGTTAAACGTCAAGTCGGCGGTAGACCTGAAGTTGTTCATCAGCGAGCTGCAGGCTTTTTCGGCGCTTGTCGGCTGCACGACGCTCCTGCTCGCGTCCGATCACCCCGACAGCCCTGTGACTGCAGAGCAGGCCATGGTTGACGGCATCGTCAAGCTGCGCGAACGCTCCTATGGACCCATGCGCGAGCGCAACCTGGAAGTGATGAAATTTCGCGGCAGCGCAACGCTGCGTGGCAACCATGCTTTCGCAATTTCCGACGACGGCATCACTGTCTATCCACGGCTCGAAGCTGCATTGCGGCACTCGTCCGGGCTCAGTGGCAAGCGCTCTCTCAGCACAGGCGTCGAGGGGTTGGACGACATGATGGGGGGCAAAGGCTATGCGTTGGGTACGGTGACGGGCGTCATCGGATACGCCGGGGCCGGCAGGACCGTGTTGGCGCTGCATTTCGTAGCCCAGGCAACGCCGGCTGAGCCGGCGCTTTACTTCGGCTTTTACGAATCGCCTGATTTTCTCGTTCAAATCGGTGAGTCGTTCGGGCTTCCGCTCAAGCAACTGGTCGACAGTGGAAGCCTCCGTTTCGTGTGGCAACAATTTGGCGAAAACATGCTCGACCAGCTTGCCTATCGGCTGCTCAAGGCGGTGCGGGACACGGGGGCAAAGCGAGTGGTGATCGATGGCATTGGCGGCTTCGTGGCCTCTCCTGCCTACACAGAACGGGGCAGCAGCTTTTTTGCCAGTCTGACCAACGAGCTGCGTCGCCTTGGTGCAGCGACCTTGTTTTTGATGGAGGAAGACGATCCCAGCACACCATCGCCGCCGTTGACAACCGCCGACCTGTCCGCACTGAGCGAGAGCGTACTTAATCTCTGGGTGCAAAACGGTGTCAAAACCCGCAGGTTTCTGTCCATCGGGAAAATTCGAAACAGGGTGCATGACCAGCGTCGCGGCAAACTTGTGTTGTCGAACCACGGTCTTCGGGTAATGCTGGCTGATCAGTCGACGACTGATTCTCAAAACGAAGTTTCCAAGGACTGACAGGTGGTAAGCATTCTCATTGTCGATGACGAGCTTTCGATCACCCTGGCGCTTTCCTTGATCCTGGGCGACGAGGGATACAACGTCGTCGTTGCAAACAACGGCGCAACAGCCCTTTCAAAACTCGATGAATTCAAGCCGGACCTCATTCTCACGGACTTCATGATGCCGAGGATGAACGGAGCCGAGTTGGCCCAGGCCGTTCGACAGTCCGAGCAACACGCCAGCGTGAAAATCTTGATGATGAGTGGCGTTCTCGAAGAATCCCTGCCGCCTGATGCCAGTGCCTTCTACGACGCATTTCTTCGAAAACCGTTCGAACTTGACACGCTTCTGAACCAGATCGATGGCTTGCTCTGCTCAAGCTGATTTTTGCTTTGTTGCAAGCGCTTGAAGAAAAATGACGAGGTGTCTTGATCACTCATTTGTGAACCAGTCCGTCCGGGGAGTGATGAATCGATTTCACTACTCTCCAATGGCACTGCGGATGTTGTGCACCGGTGCGCAGCCATCCCACCTACGATCTCGCAGCTGACAGCGGTCAGCGGTCAGCGGTCAGCTTTGAAACCGCCTTCCACATTTTCTTGTTGACCAAAATATGACCGACCTTGTGAATCAAATGTCTTCGAACAAGGCGGGCTTCGCGCGCCGAACTGGCTGGATAGGCCTGCTGGCGATCATGCTCGTGGTCTGCGTCTTGGCCATCTACAGCCTTCAGCAGCTGGCCACCTTGCGCGCCGGCAGTGCGCGCCTCGAGGACGACCGTCTTGTTGCCCAGCAGCTGACCGAGGCGCTCTCGGTGCTCAAGGATGCGGAAACGGGCCAGCGCGGGTTTCTGCTGACGGGGCGCGAGGAATACCTGGTGCCCTACGAGGCGGCGCGGCAGGCGCTTGCGCCATTGATGGCGCAATTGCAGGCCAGCGCTGTGCGCACCGACAACAGCCAGCTGGGCGACCTGAAGCGCTTTTCCGACTTGCAACAGGCGAAGCTGGCCGAGCTTGCAAGCACCATCGATCTGTTTCGGCGCGGCGACTCGACCGGTGCCCTGGCGATCGTGCGGGAAGACTCCGGCAGGCAGCTGATGGTGCAGATGCGCGCGCTGGTGACGCGGATGACTGCGGGCGCCGAGGCGTCACTCAAAGGCAACGCTGCAGCCGTTCGGCTGCTCGACAGCCGCGTGCAGTGGCTGCTGGTCTTGACATCGTTCAGTGCCCTGATCCTCTTTTTCCTGCTGGGACGCCTCAAGGCGTCCGCCCTGCTGATGAAGATCTCGGAACGGCAGGCGCGTGAGCGCGCCCAGGCGTCCGCGCATCGCCTTGCGCGTCTGGAGCGCCTGAGCACAGCTCTGGTGACCGCCCACACGCCGCTCCAGGTCGGCGGCATCCTGGCCACCGAGGTCGCCACCGGCTTCGGCGCGCCGCGTCCATGGATCGCGATGCTCTCCGAGGACGGGCGGTGGCTGAGCACCCTGGGCCATGGCGGCCACGCGAAGGAGATCATGCAGGGCTTCATGCGCCTTCCCCTGGATGACGAATCGCCTGTCGGCGAGGCGATCACGACGCGTGCGCCGTGCTGGTTCGAGTCCACCGAGCAGGTGCTGGCCCGCTACCCGCATCTGCATCCGCGCCAGGGGCCCATCGCCGAGGCGGGGTTCGTGGCGCCGCTGATCGTGGGTTCGGGCGAACAGGCGCGAGTGATCGGCGTCATGACGGTGGCCTTCGACGAATCGCACCACTTCGACGCCGACGAGCGCCGCGTGCTCGAAGCCGTGGCCGGCCAACTGGCCGTGGCGCTTGACCGCGCTGCACTCTACGAAAGCGCGCAGGCGGTGATTCGCCGCGGGGCCGAGCTGCGCCACGTGGCCATCGCACTGCTGGATGCAGCAACCCCGCAGCAGGTCTGCCACGTCCTGGCCTACCATGCGCACGCCAGCCTGGGCGCAACGGCTGCCAGCGCACAGCTGTTCGGTGACGCCAGCCAAGAGCAGGCCGCCGCCACGGTCGGCGACGAAGTCCTGGAGCAGGTCCAGCGGGTCCACCTGGTCGGTGAGGCGCTGGACTCCGGCAGCCCGGCGTTCGCCGGCCCACGCTCCCCACGGCCGCAGGATGCCGGCGCTCCCGCTTCGCTGGATGCGGACAGCGCGGTGTCGGCCATGGCCGTTCCGTTCCTGCAGGGCGTGCGCCCGGACGCGGGCGCTGCAGGGGACAGTCCCCCGGATTTGCGCCATATGCGGGGCGTGCTGGTGCTGGAATTTGCACAATCCAGGACCTTGCTGAAGGACGAACGGCTCTACCTGAAGGACCTGATCGCCCACGGCGTGCAGGCGCTCAACCGGCTGGATTGGGAACAGGCGCGGCGCGGCAGCGAGGCCGCGGCGGCGGCGCACCAATGGATGGAGAAGGTGCTGCAGAGCCTTCCGGTGGGCGTGGGGGTGGCCGAGGCACCGGCCGGGCGGCTGCTGCATCTCAACCGCGCCGTCGGCGACATCTGGGGTCACACCACGCATTCGGGCAGCATCGAAAACTACAGTCAGGACTGGATCGGCTTTCGGCCCGGGACCGGCGAGCGCTACCAGCCGCAGGACTGGCCGATGGCGCGGGCCCTGGTGAACGGCGAGGTGGTCAACGACGAGCTGATCGAGATCGAGCGCCCGGATGCGTGCCGCGGGTTCCTCAGCATCAGTGCCGTTCCCATGCATGGCGATGACGGACGCGTCATCTATGCCGTGACCGCCATGACCGACGTCACCCGCCGTGTCCATGCCGAGCGCGAACGCGCCGAGGGCGAGTGGCGGTTGCGGCTGGCCATGGACGCCACGACCATGGGCGCCTGGGAATACGACGTCGAACGCCGCCAGTCGATCTGGACCGATCGGATCTACGCCTTGCTGGAGTTGCCCAACGACGGGCAGGCCTCCTTCGAGCGGTTCATGGAACGGGTGGAACCGCAAGACCGCGCCGCGCTGGCGGCCCTGGTGGAAAACACCGTGCGGACTGGGGCGGACCTTGACACCACGTTCCGAGTCATGAGCGACGACGGCAATAGTCGCTGGCTGATGGCACGCGGCCAGCGCATCGAAGGCCTTGCCGGCAGGGGCCACCGCGTGATGGCCGTCGGCTTTGACGTGACCGAGATCATGCGCACACGCCAGGAACTCGAGGAGGCCGACCGGATGAAGGACGAGTTCCTGGCCATGCTGGGACATGAACTGCGCAATCCGCTGGCAGCCATGGTGAGCGCAGTGGCCATCGTGCGGCGCAACGGCGCAAAAGAGGACACCCGTGAATGGGTAGCCAATGTGATGGACCGCCAGACGCGGCAAATGGCGCGTCTGGTGGACGATTTGCTGGAAGTGTCACGCATCCGTCAGGGCCACATCAAACTCAAGCGCGAAATTTTCCACCTGACGCAGGCCATGTCTTCTGCGGTCGAAACGGTCCATGAACAGGTCGAGTCGCGCCACCAGACACTCACCACAGAGAATGACAACCCGTCACTGCAGCTGGAAGGCGACTCAGCGCGGGTTACCCAAATTCTTACCAACCTGCTGCACAACGCCAGCAAGTACACGCCGCAGGGTGGGCGGATCCTCATGACGGTCCAGATTGACAGCGTTGCCGGTGAAGTGGTGCTGCGTGTTGCCGACAACGGTGTAGGGCTGGAAGCGGAGTTGCTGCCGCGCGTGTTCGACCTGTTCACCCAGGGCAAACGGACACTGGATCGTTCCGAGGGTGGGCTCGGCGTCGGTCTGGCCCTGGTCAAGCGCCTGGTGGAGATGCACCACGGCAGCATTGCGGCCAGCAGCGACGGGCCCGGCCGCGGCGCCACTTTCACCCTCAGACTTCCGTTGCACGGCGCGCACGTGCCGCCTGGCGCGGGCGAGATGCAGGACGCCGGGCGCGTTGGCCAGGAAACCCGGCTGCGCGCGCTGGTCGTCGACGATAACCGCGATGCCGCCGACACCCTGGCCTTGCTGCTGGAGATGAACGGGCACGAATTGCGCGTAGCTTATGACAGCCGCGAGGCCCTGGAGCAGGCCAGTGCGTTCCTGCCCGACATCGCCTTCGTCGACATCGGGCTGCCCGTGCATGATGGCTACGAGGTGGCGCGCGCGCTGCGGGCCGACCAGCGCACGAGCCATATGTTCCTGGTGGCGGTCAGCGGCTACGCACAGGAGGAGGACCGGCGCCACTCGGCCGAGGCCGGCTTTGACCTGCACTTCGCCAAGCCGGTCGACTTCGAGATGATCAACGGCGCCGTGCTGGCGTTGATCCGCTCGGTCAAGCACCCCGCCGGAACCACCGGGCGAGTCGGGTCTCCGACGCGATGACGCATGCAGATGCGGTTCGGAGACCACCGACTTAAAGAATGGTTGACGTTCACCGGCGAGGACTCGCCGATGGCCAATCTAATGCTGTCGGTTATGAGAGGATTTGCTGAGTTTTAACGCGCCCTGATGCGCCCGCGTCAGCGAGCGGGAATCGTGTTTGCCAAGCAGCGCGGAGCCTACCAAGGATGAAAGAAGGCGCTGAACAGTGAAAAAATTACCGAGTTGAAACGGCGAGTCGCGGCAGGCGATCAGAAAACCTTGGTGGCCCGTGATTTTGGCATCAGACGCGAAACCTTGTGCCAGTACCTGCGACACGACTGACCATGCCGCGCCGCTCAATCCTGCCGCCACCGAATGCGAAAGCCTTGTCGAAATCAGCCCCTTCACCCCCTCATCGCCCGCCACGTTGACCCGACAGCAGCCATAGGCTGTTCACTGACAAGACTCACCGTTCAGGCACTACGATATGAACTGGTAAAACTTTAGGAAAAGCCCAACATGAACGAACTCGTCAAGCTCCGCCAGCAAATTGCCGACATGGAAAAGCAAGCGGTCCAGCTGCAAAAACAAAACCGGCCC
>Ga0335397_10011161_pt1 | contig 11093 bp, 9 predicted proteins | sample MAT04_FD_205740 | JGI IMG/M metagenome (GOLD analysis project Ga0335397, IMG submission 205740) | Freshwater microbial communities from Lake Fryxell liftoff mats and glacier meltwater in Antarctica - MAT-04 (spades assembly) (version 2) ...
GTGATGAACGGCAGGTTGATCTGTGTCTGCGCAACCTGGCTGAGCTCGATCTTGGCCTTCTCTGCAGCTTCCTTGAGGCGCTGCGTGGCCATACGGTCGACAGCGAGGTCGACACCGTGTGCCGACTTGAACTGGCCGACGAGCCAGTCGATGATGCGCTGGTCCCAGTCGTCGCCACCGAGCTTGGTGTCGCCGTGCGTGCTCTTCACTTCGAAGACGCCTTCGCCGATCTCCAGCACCGACACGTCGAACGTGCCACCACCGAGGTCGAACACGAGCACCTTCTCGTCCTCGGCGCCCTTGTCGAGGCCGTAGGCGAGTGCAGCTGCGGTGGGCTCGTTGATGATGCGCAGGACTTCCAGGCCGGCGATCTGGCCGGCTTCTTTGGTGGCCGTGCGCTGGGCATCGTCGAAATAGGCGGGGACCGTGATCACGGCCTGCGTGACCGTGTAGCCCAGGTAGGACTCGGCGTCGCGCTTGAGCTTCATCAGGATACGCGCACTGATCTCCTGCGGCGTGTAGCGCTTGCCGTCGATGTCGTCGCTCTTCCAGCCCTCGCCCATGTGGCGCTTGATGCTGCGGAAGGTGCGATCAGGGTTCGTGATGGCCTGACGCTTGGCGACTTCCCCGACCAGCACTTCGCCGGCCTTGCTGAATGCAACGACCGACGGGGTGGTGCGGCCACCCTCGGAGTTGGGGATGACGACCGTTTCGCCCGCCTCGAAGACGGCGACTACGGAGTTGGTGGTGCCGAGATCGATACCGACTGCCTTGGCCATGGTGAAGCTCCTTCAGGTGGTGTGCTGGGGGATGTTGAGCGAACTACCTGCAAGCCTACGAGCGATGGCCTTCGACCAACAACCTGACCAACAGAAAACTTGAGCCGCCTTCGCTCAACTTCTGAGTTCCATCTAGGAGATGTGCCCGACAAGGTCGTCGCGGCCAGTCACGCCGAGCTTGGTGAATACACGTTGCAGATGGTTGTCCACCGTGCGCGACGACAGGTACAAGCGCCGCGCGATCTCCTTGCTGGTGAGCCCCCGCGAGGCCAAGCGTGCGACCTCCAGCTCGCGGGCCGACAACGTGGACGCAAGCGCCGGAACCGCCTGCAGTGACGGCGTGTTCGCCGCGTCGCACTTCGCCAACGCCGAGGTGACCATGACGCGCGCCTCGGACGCGCCGCGCCGTTGTCCTTCGCGCTCGAACGCAGCGGCGGCCTGGCTGGCGGCCTCGGCCGCCAACAGGTGCGCCGCAGCTGCGTCGAAGCCGTGTGCAGCCTGCAGCAGCGGTTCGCCGCTGCGACCTGCGCAGGCGCGCACGAAGAGAATCTGGGTCACCGCATAGGGCCCTTCCACTTCGGCCAACGCAGTGATGCGATCAAGCTGGTCCGCTGCCCACCGGCCATCGCCGAGCCGGCAGATCTCGACCAGGCCGCAGAGGGCCGACACGGGTTCGTCGGCCGCAATGGCCCACTCGATGGCCGCCCGCAGAGTGTCGCGTGCGTCTCCCGGGCGGCCCGTTGCATGCAGCGCCCAGCTGCGCCCAACCTGCGTCTCGACGTGCATGAAGGCAACGTCGGGCGCCAGTGATTCCAGCTCCGCAAGCCACAGCGCAGATGCAACACTGTCACCTCGTTGGCCGGCGACAGCAGCACGCCCCGCCACCGAAACACGCCGAGCCGTGGGCAACGTCAGATCACCCGTCGCAATGGCGGTCTCGGCGAACCATTGATCGGCAGACTCGAGGAACCCTTGGTTGAGGGCGGCGTGTCCCGTCACCATGCCGACGAAACAGCGCATGAACCGCTGGCGCTCCTCCAACACTGCCCCGTAGGCGACCACGAACTCGGCGAACACCTCGGCGCTGCGCCCCGCCAGATTGCGCGCCAGCCCGCGGTTGAGGCGAAAGAACATCGGGTCCATCGACGCGCGGGGATCGGGCATGTCCTGCAGAGTGTCGAGGCCGCGCTGGCACAACCGTTCGACCTCCGCGAAATGACCGCGAGCCGTGCGGGTGTTGAGGTGGGCCAGCGATGACAACAAGAAGAGCGTCGGGTCGTTGGGCACGCGACCCAGCAACTCGAGCGCCCGCGCCGATTGACCATCCACAGAACAGATGAAGGCCAGCGGTATCGACAGCAAGAAGTCGATTCCCATGCTTTCGAACTCGGGCCGATAGGACTCGATCAACAGCCGCGCCCGCTCGGAATCCCCGATGCCCCACAGCAGGTTGTCCATCCGCAACATCATCGACGACACGGTCAGGCCGATGTCCACGTCGCCCTCCTGCGGCAGGGCCCATACAGCCTCAGCCTCCTCGAACCGACTGAGCAGGAAGAGCACTTCGAACCAGATGTACTTCGCCGCCTGGCTGGGCTCGACCCGGTACGCGGCTTCCACCAGCCGCAGCGCTGACAACAGGTCGACGGCTGCTCGTGCGCGTCGGGCACCGTCGAGCAGTACCTCAGCAGATGGTTTCAACCCTGCGTCCAGCTCCCAGAGGGCGATGCGCAGCGGGTCGTCGCGCTCGGGCACCGCCCGTCGGCGAAGCAGGTCGGCAGCACGGGCCACCTGTCGCCGGTAGTCGAGCAACCCCATCGACGCGCGCAGCACCTCGCCGTGCAGGGGGTGCGCAACGCGAATCTCGACCGAAGTGTCGCGAGCGTCGGCACGGATCCATCCGCTCTGTTCCAGTTGCACCGCATCGTCGGTGAAGCCGCCGCACTCGATGTCCGCCGCGGTCAGCGGCTCTGCCACCGCAACCATGCGCAACAACGACAGTAGATTGGCGGGCACTGCAGCCAGGCGACTGCCGACCATCTCCACCAGCACTGGAGACGACGACACGTCGATATCCAGACGGGCCTCACCGGACGGCAGCATTTCGACCGAGCCACCGGCGACGGACTGCAGCAACAGCTCGCGAAGGTAGAGCGGATTGCCGCCGCTGCGGGTCACGAGACGGTGCGCCGAGATCGGCTCGACAGGTGCGCCGATGACGGCCCGCGCAGCAAGCTCGACGGACGCAGCATCGAGCTCACGTAATGACATCCGGTGCAGCCCGTACGACCGGATCAGCGAGTCGAGCCCGGATGGAATGGTGTGTTCACTGCGCACCGTTCCCACCAGGAAGACGGCGTTCAGCGCAAGGAGATGGGCAAACAGCGCCACGGTTGCTTCGTCGAGGAACACCACGTCATCGGCGATGACCACAGCCCGTTCACCCGAAAGCTGTGAACGCACGGCCTCCAGAACCAAGCGCGCAGCACAAGGGTCCGAAGTACGGATGTCGCTGGGCAACATGTGCGCAATCGCGGCGTAGGGAGTCGACGCTGTGGCCGACGAACCGACGCATCTCATCACCCGCGCTCCGCCGACCACCTGGCCGAACTCGTCGGCCAGTCTCGTCTTACCGACACCTGCCGGCCCCTCGATGATGGCTCCCCGCGAGGGGCCGCCGCGGTACAGAGACCGCAGATCGTCAACCAGCGTGTCGCGCCCCACGAACGGCCATTGCAGGCGGGCGGAAGCGGACCACTTTGGCATGCAGCAGTCTGGCAGCCCGAGTTCCGTCTGACGAGCGTCTACCAATCCAGAATGACTTTGCCGCACTCGCCGCGATGCACGACGGCGAATGCTTCCTCGAACTGGGTGGCAGGCAGGCGATGCGTGACGATGCCGCTGACATCGAGGCCGCTCTGCAGCATCGCCGACATCTTGTACCAGGTCTCGAAGATCCGTCGCCCGTAGATGCCTTGGATGTTGAGGCCCTTGAAGATGACGTCGTTGACATCCAATGTCATGGGTCCAGCGGGAATGCCGAGCACCGCAATCCGGCCGCCGTGATTCATCGAATCGAGCATCTGGTTGAAGGCGGCTTCGGCGCCACTCATCTCCAGGCCGACATCGAAACCTTCCGTCATACCCAACTCGGTCATGACCGGGCCCAGCTGCTCCTGAGCGACGTTGACGGTGCGCGTCGCGCCGTGGGCGCCAGCCATTGCAAGGCGATACGGGTTGATGTCGGTGACCACGACGTGGCGCGCTCCGATGTGGCGGGCGATGGCCGCAGCCAGCACGCCGATGGGGCCGGCGCCGGTGATCAGTACGTCTTCGCCGACCATGTCGAAACGAAGCGCCGTGTGGGTGGCATTGCCCAGCGGGTCGAGTACGGCCGCAACGTCGTCGCTGATGTGCGCCGGCACGACGAACACGTTCTGCGCCGGAATCACGATGTACTCGGCGAACGCTCCCGGCCGGGTGACGCCGACACCGGTGTGGTTGTGGCAGAACTCGCGTCGGCCGCCCTTGCAGTTGCGGCAGTGGCCGCAGGTGACGTGGCCCTCGCCGGCCACGCGCTGGCCGACTTCCATACCTTTGACGCCCGCACCGAGCGCAGCGATCTCGCCCATGAACTCGTGGCCCACGACCATCGGTACGGGGATGGTCGACTGCGCCCACGCATCCCAGTGGAAGATGTGCAGGTCCGTGCCGCAGATGCTGGTCTTGCGCACGCGGATCAGCACCTCCCCATCGCCCGGAACCGGTTCGGGCACGTCCTGCATCCACAACCCCGGCTCCGCGTGCGCCTTGACCAGTGCTCTCACTTCACGACGCCCATCTCGCGGCCGACCTTCGTGAATGCTGCGACAGCTGTGTCGATGTCCGCGTCGGAGTGTGCTGCGGACATCTGTGTGCGGATGCGGGCCTTACCGTTGGGCACCACGGGGAAACTGAACGCGGTCACATAGATGCCTTCGACGAGCAGCCGATGGGCCATTTCACCCGCCACCTTGGCATCGCCCAGCATCACCGGAATGATGGGGTGACCGGCGCCGGCGAGTGTGAAGCCAGCCGTCTGCATCGCCGTGCGGAAGCGTTCGGCGTTTCGCTGCAGTTGCCGCTGCAACTCGCTGGAATCCTGCAGCAGGGTCAGCGCCGTCAGCGTGGCAGCGGTGATCGCGGGTGCCAGCGAATTGCTGAACAGGTACGGGCGCGAACGCTGACGCAACCAGTCGATCACCTCGCGGCGCCCGCTGGTGTAGCCGCCGCTGGCACCGCCCAGCGCCTTGCCCAGCGTGCCGGTGATGATGTCGACGCGGCCCATCACGTTGCAGTACTCGTGCGAACCACGGCCGGTCGCGCCGACGAAGCCGACCGCGTGTGAGTCGTCGACCATCACCATCGCGTTGTACTTCTCGGCGAGGTCACAGATGGCCGACAGGTTCGCGATCACCCCGTCCATCGAGAACACGCCGTCGGTTGCGATCAGGCGGTAGCGGGCGTTGGCCGCGTCGATGAGGCACTGTTCCAACTGGGCCATGTCGTGGCCGTTGTCGAGATGGTCGTAGCGCATCCGTTGGGCCTTGCACAGCCGGATGCCATCGATGATCGACGCGTGGTTGAGGCTGTCGCTGATCACGCAGTCGCGTTCGTCGAGGATCGTTTCGAAGAGCCCGCCGTTGGCGTCGAAACACGACGAGTAGAGGATGGTGTCGTCGGTCCCGAGGAAGGCGCTCAGTGCAGCCTCGAGCTCCTTGTGCACCGTCTGCGTGCCACAGATGAAGCGCACCGACGCCATCCCATAGCCATAGGTGTCGAGTGCCGTGTGCGCCGCCGCGACGAGTGCCGGATGGTCGGCGAGGCCGAGGTAGTTGTTGGCGCACAGGTTCAGCACCTCGCTGCCATCGGCAAGCGTGATGTGCGCCGACTGTGGCGATGCGATCACCCGCTCGGACTTGAACAGCCCATCGGCGACCAGCCCGGAGGCACGCTGGGCAAGGTCGGCGAGAAGTCCAGTACGCATGTACCGAACATAGACGACCCAGCAGAAACTCCTGGGCGCCCACCACGAGTGGTGTATCGTTGGTGTATGTCACGCACCAACGTAGATATCGACGACGAAGCATGTGCCCGAGTGATGCGCATGTATCAGTTGGAATCCAAGCGCGAGGCCATCAACCTCGCGCTGCGAAAGCTGGCAATCGAGCCGATGACCGTCGAGGAGCAGCTCGGCATGCGCGGCTTCTGGGCCGACCGGCCCGACGAGGACTTCACCCATCCCGACGGACAGATCAGGGACACTCGTGCTCGTCGCTGACACGTCCGCCTGGGTCGAGTACTTGCGTCGAACCGAGTCTCCAGCCGACCTCGCGTTGAACGACGCAATCGAAAATTCGGGGGTGCTCCTCCTCGAGCCAGTCAAGGCAGAGCTACTCGTCGGTGCGCGATCGAACGCGGAGGTTCGCGAGCTGCGTCGGCTGCTTGACAGCTTCGACGTCGAGCTCGTCCATCCCCGCGACGATTTCGAGGCGGCCACCGATCTGTACCAGCGCTGCCGCACGGTCGGTGTCACGCCGCGAGGTCTCGTCGATTGCCTGATCGCTGCCATGGCAGCCCGTACCGGCCGCCCGTTGTTGCATCACGACCGCGACCTCACCCCGTTGACCGCAGCGGCCGGCATCCCCGAAGCGCCCGGCTCGCTGACCGCGTAGTCCGAGTGCCACACCGCCGGTGCGAGTAGCACCGTCCATCCGAGTGGGTACTCGTACCCCGGGGTGCGAGTACGCACTCGCATGGCCCCCTGCCACTCGCACTGGTGGCGTCGCACTCGCATCCCGGTACTGAGGCCGGCTGACTCTCGCAACTAGCGTCCGGGCATGGCAGCACTTGCGCAGGACGCAGCACCCGAGTCGGTCGGTATGTCGAGCGGGCGGCTGGCTCGCATCGACCAACACTTCCAGCGCTACATCGACGACGGTCGGCTCGCCGGCTGGCAGGTCGCCGTCGCCCGCCACGGCAAGGTCGTGCACCACTCCGTCTCCGGCCAGCGCGATCTGGCGAACGGACTACCGGTCGAGGCCGACACCATCTGGCGCATCTTCTCGATGACCAAGCCGATCACCGCGGTGCTCGCGCTGCAGCTGTGGGAGGAAGGCCTCTTCGAGCTGACCGATCCGGTGCACCGTTACATTCCCGCGTTCAAGGACACCAAGGTGTGGCGCGCCGGCAGCGTCAATGCTCCGGTTCTGGAGCCGATCACCGAGACCATGCAGGTGTGGCAGCTGTTCGCCCACACCGCCGGCCTCACCTACGGCTTCATGTACGGCCACCCCGTCGACAACCTCTACCGGCTGGCCGGCTTCGAGTGGGGCATGCCCGGCGCCGACCTGGAAGAGATGTGCAACAACCTGGCCAGGCTGCCGCTGCTCTTCCAACCGGGCACCGAGTGGAACTACTCGATGGGTCTCGACGTGTTGGGCCGCATCCTGGAAGTGGTCAGCGGACAGCCGCTCGACGAGCTGATGCGCACTCGCCTGCTGGAGCCGCTGGGCATGCACGAGACCACGTGGCACGTGTCCGAGGCCAACCGCGACCGAGTGGGAGTGCTCTACGGCGCAATGCCCGGAACTCGCCAGGCGTTCGCCATCCCCGGGATGGGCGATGCCGCGTTCAACCCGCCGCAGGTGTTCGGCGGTGGTGGTGGTTTGCAGAGCACCGCCTACGACTACCACCGCTTCACGCAGATGCTGGTGAACGGAGGCGAGCTCGACGGCGTGCGAATCCTGTCGCCGCGGACCGTCAGGCTGATGGCCAGCAATCACCTCCCGAACAACGCCGACCTCACCGCCTTCGGTCGACCGCTGTTCAGCGAGGGCACGTTCGACGGCGTCGGTTTCGGTCTCGGGGTCAGCGTCACCATCGACCCCGTGAAGGGTCGCCAGGCCGGCAACGCAGGCGAGTACGCATGGGGCGGCGCTGCCAGCACGGCCTTCTGGGTCGACCCGGTCGACGACCTCACAGTGTCGTTCTTCACCCAGCTCCTGCCCAGCAGCGTGCACCCGATTCGCACGCAGCTCAAGCAGTTGGTGTACCAGGCAATGCTCGACTAAAGCGTCACGGTGACCGATTGGCTGCCGGCGCGCTGATGGCTCACTGCGATGGTCACCTCGGTGCCCGCCGCGCCCTGCACCACCCATGAAGCCAGCACGCGGTCGGGTGTTCCGTCGTTCTTGCCGCTGCGGAACTGCAAGCCGAGCCGACCGTCCAACTGGCCCAGCTCCTGGCGGGCGGATGCACCGACAACCGTGGCACCCGATAGCTCCGCGACCAACGGCAACACCAGCCGATCCTTCTGCGCCCTCACCGTGATGTAGGTGGGCAGCCACCCGGTGTTGGCGATGCCGACTTCCACCCGATACGAGTCGCCACCCAATGCCGTTGCGGAAGAGTGCAGCACCTCCAACCGCGGTGAGCACAGCGCCTGATGGACGGCGAACTCGGCGTGGGGCTTCACTTCCGCCAGCAGCATCGACCCTGGCGCGTTGGCCCACAGGAACACCTCATCCCAACCGCCGATCTCCACGAGCCCGAGCTGCGGATGGTCGAACGGGGTCCAGTCGGCATACATCTCCGGATGGTTGGCGACGGTCCAGTCGTAGACCGCACGCTCCTCGGCATCGGTGGGGCCGGTGTACCAGATGTGGTTGCCACCCTTGCTGCCGGTTGCGTGCTGGATGACGTCCCAGAACTCCGTCGTCCAGCCGTACACGCCAAGGTGCTCGTACGTCCAGTCGTCGGCGGCGCCGCTCATCGTGTCGCTCTTGTCGAACGTGAAGTCCTCGTAGACCGAGTGCACGGTGTACCCGGTCAGCGCGGCCCCGCGCTCGCCCAACTGCTTCCAGGTCCACACGTCCACTGGCGGCAGCGCGCTGTCGGCGGCGGTGCTGCTGGGTCGCAGCAGCACTCCACCTGACGTGTGGTAAGCGTTGTAACCGCAGATGTTGCGGCGAGCCACGATCGCCCGCACGAGCCCGTCGATCTCGGGTTCGCTGAGGGGGTGGTCACCACTGCCAGGGACACCGGTGCCCCAGCCGGCGGGGAAGTTGCGGTTCAGGTCGAGGCGTTCCGGCGGCGACGGAGTGGGGACCGTGAACCCGTCGTAGTCGACGATGTCGCCCTCGGCCAGCAGGCGGTAACGCTGGACGCCCGGAGCACCCTCGGCGGGCACGCGGACCATGAGGCGGGGGTCGTCGGTCGCGGCCATCCAGCCACCGTTGGGGTCTGCCACGCGCATGTTGTGGATCGCGCCGTCGCCGTCGATGTCGCGCTCGTGCAGGCCCGGCGCCAGGTGGGCGTCACGCCACGGCCACGGGCGCACGCTGCTGCGGCGGAACCGCGGGCTGTCGGCCAGCACCCATTCCACGCCGTCGGGGTTCACCCGCGGTGCGACGTAGAAGGTGCGGGTCTTCAGCGCATCGGTGACCAGCGGGTCGCCGCCGAACGCAGTGACCAGGTGCTCGATCAGGTGCAGCGCGGCGACACCGCCGGTGACCTCGACGGCGTGAATGTTGGCATCGACCCAGTGCGCCGGCTTGGTGTCGTGAGCGCCGGTCGACGAATCGGTGATCGTGGCCAGCCACAGGTCGCGGCCCTCGTACGAGTGACCGTACGACTCCACCGTCATCAGTTCCGGATGGGCCGCCGCAGTCGCCTGCAGCCACCTGGTCAGTTCGTCGAAGCGGAGGAATCGGTCGAATGCGTAGCCGTTGATCACACCTGCGACGCTACTGCTCAGGTCGTCGCCAAGGTCCGCAGCCACGCGCAGTACGATTCGCGCATGCGTCACCGATTGATGGTGTTGGTACTTGCCGGCGGCCTACTGGCTTCCAGCTGTGGCGACGATTCGCGGGTCTCGAACGCTGCCTCCGGTACCGAGACCGCCTCGCCCACTGCCTCCAGTCCCACGACCATGATCGGCGAGGACACCGTGCCGGACTCGATTGCAGCCGCGGCGACGGAAGCCACAACACAGCCCGACGTCACGCTGCCGCTCGGTGGCGTCAGTATCGACGATCCGCTGCCGGTCCAGACCGATGCCGCCATCGACCCGATGACGGCCGAGGTGGCTGTTCGCTACGCCTACCAACACTGGATCCTGGTCGACCTCGAAAAGAACCTGCGGGCCTCGCTCATCGAGAACGGAGAGTCCAACGTCGACGTCATCGACGCTGGACTGCAGGAGGCTCGCTCGATCATCGAGTTCGGGCGCATTCAGGTCGAGACCGTGCAGTTCCTCGCTGCGGATCGCGCCGACGTCACATTCCGCGTGCAATGGCAGGACGGGCCGTCCCCCTACTTCCCCGATCTGATGTCGGGCACTGCGATCATGCAGGGTGGCACGTGGCGCATCTCGGGCCACACGCTGTGTCTGCTCGCCTTCGGCTCCGGCCAGGACTGCGCCGGCTCCAACACTCCAGTACCCACACCGGCCCAAGCACTCGTACTTCTCGGCATGCCGCCGGGGTTCATCTGGTCGGACGATCCCGTCCAACGCAACGTCGTCAGCGTTCCGGGTATCGGCTCGTGGGTCGGCGCAGGCACCGGCCGGTTCACCATTGGCACCGAGGTGCTGGCCGGCGTGGCTGCTCTCGAACCTGCCGACGCCGATGCATTGCTCTCCACTCGCCGCTACCTGGGTACGGACAGCCAGTCGTATCCGATCGGTGGCAGGTCAGGTCGAATCGTCGAGAACGGCAACGATGTGACGTTGGTGTACATCCGCCCCGACGACATCGTGGTGCGCATCGACGCGTCAGGATTGACACCCAGCCAGGTCGCCTCGGTCGCCTTCGCGCTCGCGCCCACAACCCTGCCGTCGATCTAGTTGTCTGACGGCGAACGTTCGCCCGTGATGCGTCACGAATTCCGGACCCACGAACACCAAGCCCGCCAAACGAGACGGGAGTGCACCCATTTGTGTGCGCAAGGACTTTCTGGGCAACGGTGGTTCCACAGCTGATTCTGGGTGTTGTCAGTCCCGGCGTCCGGGACGCAACGCACCCAGCAATGCCGACAGCAGGGGCAACAGCACTATCCAGGCGGCTCGGCACGCAGAAGTGCAGGGAGTGCGGCGGCGGGGACGTAGATCCAGCGGGGCAGATGTGTCGCCGCGTAGCGGTACTCGTGGAGTTCCTGCGCGACGCTGATGGCATGCAGCAGATCACGATCGACCGGACCATGCGCATCGAGTGCCGCCTCGACTGCGTCACTGATGAACTCGTCGACGTCGGCACCGCTCATGTGACCATCAAC
>Ga0335397_10011162_pt1 | contig 11093 bp, 10 predicted proteins | sample MAT04_FD_205740 | JGI IMG/M metagenome (GOLD analysis project Ga0335397, IMG submission 205740) | Freshwater microbial communities from Lake Fryxell liftoff mats and glacier meltwater in Antarctica - MAT-04 (spades assembly) (version 2) ...
GGAGAACATGGCGGCGTCCGCATACTTGCGCCGCAGGCTTTCCTGGCTGAACTCCGCGCTTCCTAGCCACGGTTGGCCCTGGAGAGTCCGGGGTCAGCTGGAGAAGACTCGATCGCCCATGGCGGTGGCGACCTTGTCGGCGATCGCTTCTCCGGTGTAGCCGACCTCTTCGTGGAGCAGAGCCGGCTTGCCGTGGGTCACGTACCGGTCGGGCAGACCGACCCGCATCACCCGGGCCCGCTCACCGGGGTTGGTGAAGCTGTCTTCGAGGTGCTCGAGCACGGCCGAGCCGAAGCCACCCTGGAGCACGCCTTCTTCGACCGTGACCAGCAGGTCGTGGCCGAGTGCGAGCCGCTCCACCAGTTCGGTATCGAGCGGCTTGACGAAGCGCGCGTCGGCGACCGTCGCCTTGAGGCCGCGCTCGGCCAGCAGATCGGCGGCTTCAAGCGCCAGTCCGACGCCGGTGCCGTAGCCGATCAGCGCCACCTTCTCGCCGTTACGCAGGGTCTCGCCGGTCCCGATCGGAATGCTCTCGCCCTGCCCGGGCAGCTCGACCCCGACTCCGGCACCGCGCGGGTAACGCAGGGCCGCAGGGCCTTCGTGCTCGATCGCGGTCCGCAGCATGTGGACCAGCATGGCTTCGTCACGCGGAGCCATCACGATTACATTGGGCAGCGGCCGGAAGTAGGCGATGTCAAAGACTCCGTGATGGGTCGGACCGTCGTCGCCGACCAGTCCGGCACGGTCCATCGCGAATACGACATCGAGCTTCTGGAGACATACGTCGTGGACTATCTGGTCGTACGCACGCTGCAGGAAGGTGGAGTAGATCGCACAGACCGGCTTGCCGCCCTGGAGTGCCATGCCGGCGGCCATCAGCACCGCGTTCTGCTCGGCGATGCCGACGTCGTAGTACTGCTCCGGAACCTGGTCGGCGAGTTTCTGCAAGCCGGTTCCCCCGGCCATCGCCGCGGTGATGCCGATCACCTTCGGATCCGCCTTCGCCTCGGCGACCATGGCGTCGCCGAAAACCTGGGTGTACTGGGGCGGCGCAGACTTCGGCTCGGGCTGCTCGAGAAATTCAGGGGCGATCGCCGCGGGGGCGTCGGACTCCTGGATCGGGATCAGTCTGCCTTTGGGCTTACCGGCCGGCTCGCCGTCAACGATCGATCCGGGCTTGGCGGCATGCCACTTCTCCATTCCGGCCAACCCGCCATTCTCGGCCGGGGCGAACCCTCGGCCCTTGACCGTGTGCACGTGGACGACCACGGGGCGCTCGGCCTCGAGCGCTTCGGTCAGCGCCTGGCGCAGGGCGCCGACGTCGTGGCCGTCGATGACCCCCATGTAAGCGAGGTCGAGCTCCTCGAACAGCAGGCCGGGTGCCCAGTAGGCCTTGATTGCCGACTTCAGCTCCGGACCGATCTTCCCTATCCGCTTGCCGAGACCTAGCGGCAGCTTCGTGAGTTTTTCCTCGACGCCCTCTCGGGCGTGGAACAGGCCGGGCTTCAGCCGGGCGCGCTGGAAGTAGCTGGCAAGAGCGCCAACGTTCGGTGAGATCGACATGCCGTTGTCGTTGAGCAGGATGACCATCGGGGTCTCGAGTCCGCCTGCCGCGTTCATCGCCTCGTATGCGACTCCGCCGGTCAGGGCGCCGTCACCGATCACCGCGACGACCTTGCCGTCCTTGCCGATGCCGTGCCGCATCGCCTCCTTGAGGCCGAGGCCGTAGGAGATCGAGGTCGAGGCGTGGCCGGCGCCCATGATGTCGTGAACCGACTCCTCGATCGCGCAGAACGGCGCGAGGCCTCCGTACTTGCGGATGGTCGGCAGTTCGTCCCGGCGGCCGGTCAGCACCTTGTGGGGGTAGGCCTGGTGGCCGACGTCCCAGAGGATGCGGTCGCGCGGCGAGTCGAGCAGGCTGTGGAGGGCGACCGCGATCTCGCAGGTGCCGAGGTTGGCGCCGAAGTGGCCGCCGATCTCACCGACCACGTCGATGATGTAGGAGCGGACCTCTTCGGCGACCTGCTGGAGCTGCTCGTTGTCGAGGCCCTTGAGGTCGGCGGGCGAATCGATTCCGGGCAGCAGCGGCCGGGGCGGAGCGTGCGCGGGGTCTGAAGGATTACGGGCGCCTGGGGTCACGTTTCTCTCCTGTAAATGTAGTCGGCGACGCTCCTTAGCGACCCGGTCTCACCTTCAACCTCGTCCAGAGCGGCGATCGCGGCCCCGTGCGAACCGGCCGCCAGCTCGCGGGCTCGCTCGAGTCCGTAGAGGCTCACATACGTCACCTTGCCGTGGCGCTCGTCGCTGCCCTGAGGCTTGCCGAGCTCTTCGTCGCTGCCGGTTACATCCAGAATGTCGTCGACGATCTGAAACAGGACTCCGACTTCACGGGCAAACAGTTCGTACGAACCGCGCCCGGCGGCAGGCACCCCGCCGTAGGCAAGGGCGCTCTCGACGCTGACCTCGATCAGCCGGCCGGTCTTCAGGGAGTGGAGCCGCAGAAGTTGCTCGGCGTCGAGATCTTCCGCGGTGACGTCGACATACTGGCCGCCGACCATGCCGGCCACACCGGTCGCCCCGGCGAGCAGCTTGACGGTCTCGAGCACACGCTCGGGGTCCCCCGGTACGGCCGCCAGGGTGCGCATCGCTTCGGCGAACAGCCCGTCCCCGGCGAGGATGGCGACCGCCTCGCCGAAGCGGATGTGAGAAGTCGGCTGGCCGCGACGCAGGTCGTCGTCGTCCATCGCGGGCAGGTCGTCGTGGACGAGCGAGTAGGTATGGACCATCTCGAGTGCGGCGGCCATGGAGAGGTACTCCTCGATCGGCCGTCCCATCGAGCGCGCGGTCGCCAGGCAGAGCACCGGACGGATTCGCTTGCCTCCGGCCAGCAGCGAGTAACGCATCGCATCCTCGAGACCTTCGGTCGCGGACTCGCCGGAGAAGCGGACCGATTCGAGGTGGCGGTCTACCGCTTCGCGAAGGTCATCCGGGTAGCTCAACTGTCCTGCCCCAGGCGATCGACCGCCGCAGTCGCCTCACGCGCCGCTTCAGCCGTCAGTTCCGCTGCTTCGGCCGCAAGTTCTCCGGCCCGGGCGTCTGCAACCTCTGAGTCGCCGAGCTCACCGGTGATCTCGTTCAGGCGGTCACGAATCTCTTCCATGCGGCTCATATGACGTCCGCCTTCGCGGCCTCGTCGGCCTCGTCGGCCTCAGAGCCGGACTCATCGGCCTCAGAGCCGGACTCATCGGCCTCAGGGCCGGCCTTTACGGTAACGGCGCCGTTCGCTTCCATCGCGCGGGCGGCCGCGCCGAGAATGCCGTTTACGAAGCCGGGAGCCTCAGAGCCGCTGTACTTCTTGGCCATTTCGACCGCCTCGTCGATCGCGACTTCAGCGGGTACGTCTTCACGGAAGTTCATCTCGTAGAGCGCGACCCGCATGATGTTCTTCTCAAGCGGTGCGATTCGGCTGAGGTCCCATCCCTTGGCGAATTCGGCGATGACTTCGTCGAGCTCGGAGCGGTGCTGCTCAACGCCCTCAACCAGCTCTTTTGTGAACGGCCGTGCATCGACCAGCAGGGTCGAGAGGGGCCGGTCGGTCACCTCCTGCTGGTAACAGGCGAAAACCGCATCACGGCGCTGGTCGGAACGGCGCATCGCTCAAGGATACGGCTACTGAAGGATGCTGGCGGTGATGGTCCGCACACCACCGTGGTCCCGGTGCTCACACAGGTAAATCCCCTGCCAGGTGCCAAGGTCCAGGGCCCCGCCGGTGATCGGCAGAGTCAGTTCGAAGCCGGTCAGCGTGCCCTTGACATGGGCCGGCATGTCGTCTGGCCCCTCCAGAGAATGAGCCCAGCCGAAGTCCTCCGGCACGGCCTCGTCGGCCCAGGCGCGCAGGTCTCGCCGCACATCCGGTGAAGCGTTCTCGTTGATCGTCAGCGAGGCCGAGGTGTGGCGGACCATCAGGTGGAGCAGCCCGACCTCGACCGCTTCGAGCTCGGGCAGGGCGGATACGACTTCGCCGGTTACCAGGTGGAAACCACGTGGCCTCGGCTCAAGTCTGATCGTCCGCCGGATCACCAGACTCCGGACTCAGGCTCGGGAAACGTACTCCGCGGTCCTCGTATCAACCCGGATCAGCTCGCCTTCTTCGATGAACAGCGGCACCTGGACCTCGACTCCTGACTCGAGCGTGGCCGCCTTGCTGCCGCCGCCCGAGGCCGTGTCGCCCTTCAGCCCGGGCTCGGTTTTCACGACCTTCATGTCGATCGCACTGGCGACCTGGACATCGCTCGGGTTCTCGTCGACGAAAAGCACTTCGACCTCGTCGTTCGGCTGGACCCAGCGCATCGCTTCGGCGGCCAGTTCGGCCGGCAACTCGATCTGGTCGTAGTTGCGGCTGTCCATGAAGACGACCATGTCGCCGGAGTCGTAGAGGTACTGCATCTTGCGCGACTCGGTCCGCACGGGGCGGAACTTCTCGCCCGCTCTGAAGGTCTTGTCCTGGACGGAGCCGTCTTCGATCTTGCGCAGCTTGGTCCGGACGAAAGCACCGCCCTTGCCGGGCTTTACATGCTGGAACTCGATAATCCGCATGATCTTGCCGTCAACCTCGATGTGAGCACCGTTCTTGAACTGATTTGTTGAGATCACGCGGGCAAGTGTAGTCGGAGGTCGGTCCGGTGAGGCCTGCCGACCGGCATAATCGCGGCATGGAAACCCCCGCGCTGCTCGACACCCTGCTCAGGACACCCGGCCCCTCCGGCTACGAACGCGATGCCGCCCGTGTGTGGCGCGAAGCGGCGGGCTTCGCCGAGATCACCACCGACGGCCTCGGCGGCAGCATCGCCACTATCGGTGACGACGAAGGTGCCCCGCTGGTCGCGGTGGTCGGCCACATCGACGAAATCGGCCTCGTCGTCACCCACATCGACGAAAAGGGCTTCCTCTACTTTGAGCCGATCGGCGGCTGGGACCCCCAGATCCTCGTCGGACAGCGGGTCACGGTCACCGGCAACGAGGGTTCTGTGCCCGGAGTCGCCGGCCGCAAGCCGATCCACCTGCTCGACCCGGAGCAGCGCAAGAAGGTCGTCAAGCTCAAGGAAATGCACATCGACATCGGTGCCGACGACCGCGAGGCGTCCCAGGCCCTGGTCTCGGTGGGTGATCCGGTGGTGATCGACGCCGAACCGATGGCGGTCGCCAGTGGCCGGCTCGTTTCGCGCTCTATGGACAACCGGCTCGGCTCCTATGTGGCCCTGGAGGCACTGCGCCGCTGCCACGAAGACTCGAAGATGAAGGCGCGCTTTGCCGCGGTCGCGGCGGTGCAGGAGGAGATCGGCCTGTTCGGCTCCCGAACCGCCGCCTTTACCGTCCGGCCCGACCTGGCGGTGGCGATTGACGTCACCCACGCGACCGACGCCCCCGGCGTGGACGAGAAAGAAGTCGGCAGCCACCCTTTCGGTTCAGGCCCGGTCATCGGCCGCGGCTCCACCCTCTCCCCCAAGGTCTACGAGCTTCTGCGTGACACAGCCGAAGCAGCCGGTATCTCCTACTCGGTCGGAGCGAGCGGCAACGCGACGCATACGGACGCTGACTCACTCCAGATATCGCGCACCGGCATCCCGACCGGGCTGGTGTCGATCCCGCTGCGCTACATGCATTCGCCCGTCGAAATGGTCGATCTCGCTGACGTTGAGGCCACGGTCGAGCTGATCCGCGCTTTCGTCAACGGGCTTGAGCCGGGCGTTGACCTCAGCCGCTGATTGCGGCGAAGCACCGGCTGCGGTCTGAACGTCGGTCCTCCGTCTGGCCGTCGTTCCACGCCCGGTTTCTCCGAAAGCGAAACTTCCGTTCTGCTTTCGGTCTAGTATCAGTGAGCTACATCACACATGACTTGGCCTGCCGCCGGTCGCGGCGGGCAAAAACGAGAACGAGGGGAACCACCAGAGCATGAGCCACCGCCAGGGAGTGATCGACGTCCGTCGCGTCGCCGCAGTCGCCTTCGTATTTCTTCTGTCCTTCGCCGTCACCGCGGCAGTTGCTTCGATCGTCGCCCCCGGTGCCGATGCCAGGACAACGACGCCGAGGGTGTCGCTCAAGATCACGACCGCGAACCAGGCTGCGCTCCTCGGGTCGAACCGCCTGACGGTCAGGGTCCGCTCCAACGGCCGGACCAGGGTCAGGGTCACCGGCTCGGCCGCCGGTGGTGGCAATCTCTTCCGCGCCGCGTCGGTTTCCTTCGGCAGGCGCGGTGGCACAAGGAACGTGCGCCTCGCCATGACCAACCAGGGCCGGGCAAAGCTCAGCCTCTGTGGCTCCAAGTCGGTGAGAGCCGAAGGCCGGTTCTCGGGCAGGCGCGCCAGGGCCGCCAGGAACCTGACCAGGGACGGCTCGCGCTGCATCACCGTTCCACTGGGTGCGAACCCCACCAAATGTGACTTCCTCGATACGACTGTCTGCCTTCAGCCTTTCGCCAACGACTACTTCACGAGGCCCTCCAATACCCCCACCGGCAGGCAGCTGAACATCGCCGCCAGCTCCTCTCCTGCGAACAAGGCAACGCCTTCGAAGCCGAAGGGCACCAACATCGATGTGACCGACATCAACCGGGGCGACGGCTTCAGCCCCGGCAACCTGATCGTGCTGAAGATCCCCGGGCTCGATACTCCCGCGGCATTCAACAACAGCAAGCTCGTGCCGATCACGGACCTGCACAAGTTCGACGACCCGAACCAGGCCGTCATGGTGATCAACGCCGACACCGGCGAGCGCCAGCCGATCTGGGCCGAACTCGACTCGAACCCGACCACGGTCGATCCGAGCGATGACGGTCCGGGCGGCGTCAACATCAATCCGGGCAACACCGAAGACGTCAACGTGATCGTGCGTCCGGCCGAGAACTTCGAGCACGGACAGCGCTACATCGTCGTCTTCCGCAACCTGAAGAACGCGCAGAACAGGACCATCCCGTCACCGCCGGCGTTCCGGACCTATCGGGACAGGATCGTCACCAGGCAACCGGTGGTCGAGCAGCGCCGCAAGCACATGTACTCGCTGATCAATACTGCGGTCAACAAGGCAGGGGTAAAGCGCTCGAGCATGTACATGGCCTGGGACTTCACCGTCGCCAGTGCTGAATCGGTAACCGGACGCGCTCTGACGATCCGTGATGACGCGTTCCAGAGGCTGGGTGACAACAACCTGGCCGACCGGGTGATCGCCGGCGACTCCCCGGGTTACTCGATCCAGAGCGCAACCGATCCGGGTGGCACCACGCAGATCCGGATCGAGGGCAAGCTGGAGGACGTTCCGTGTTACATCAGTTCTCCCAACTGCGCCCCCGGTGGCACCTTCCAGTTCGACAGCAATGACCAGCTGACCTGGAACCCGGCCAGTACAACCGATGTGCCGTTCCGATGCAACGTGCCGGAGTCAGTGCTTACGAAGAACCCCGGTTCGGTCACCCCGACCCAGACCGGAACCTACGGTCACGGGCTGCTCGGCAGCTTCAGTCAGGTGAATGGCCAGGACCGGGTCGGCAAGGACGGCAATACGACCTGGTGCGCCGTCGACTGGGCCGGATTCTCTGACCTCGACCTCTCGTCAGTCGGCGCCTCTCTGGCCGACATGTCGAACTTCCCGAAGATGGTCGACCGCATGCAGCAGGGCTTCGTCAACTTCCTGTACCTGCAGCGGCTGCTTATCCACCCGAACGGCATATCCCAGGCAGCCCAGCTCCAGGTCGACCCCGACGGTCCCGGCGGCGTCCCGGCCTCATCGGCGATTGACACCTCCGCAGGAGTCAATACCCGCGGCCAGTACATGGGCATCAGCCAGGGCGGCATCATGGGCAGCGCGCTGACCGCGCTCTCCCCGGATGTCGATTACGGAGTGCTCGGTGTGCCGGGGATCAACTACTCGACCCTGCTTCGACGGAGCGTCGATTCAGACGATTACTTCAAGGCCCCCGGTATCGGGCTCTACGTCAACTACCCGAACCAGGGCGAGCGCATGCTGCTGCTCTCCCTGGTCCAGCTGCTCTGGGATCGCGGCGAAGGCAACGGCTTTGCCCACTTCGTCACCGACAACCCGCTGCCGAACACGCCGCCGCACGAGGTGCTGATGCGGGTGGCCTACAGCGATCATCAGGTGGCGAACGTGACCGCCGAGGTGGCTGCGCGTACGTGGGGATCAAAGGTCTACTTCCCCGCCCTGGAGGCCGGAAGGCACTGGGAAGACGACCCGTTCATGGGAATCGAGAAGGTGAGCACCTTCCCGTTCCAGAACGGAAGCATCATGGTCTACTACGATTCGGGACCGTTCACTTTCCAGGGCAAGAATCGCCAGGGTGTGAAGCCGCCGCCGAACGAGAACGTGGCACCCCGCGAGGAGTGGGGCTACGGACAGGATCCGCACGGTCAGCCGCGCTCATCGGCGTCCGGCGTACGCCATGCCGTCACCTTCCTGAACGGCCCCAACCTGGCACTCGGCAATACCCGCGGAGTGATTGAAAGCTGCGCCGTCACCGGCGTCGGCGATTACTTCGAAGCCACCAGCATCAGCCCGGCCAGGATCATCGCGCCGATCTCACCACCGGCACCCGGCGACAACCGGTGCTTCTCCAACGGCTGGAACGGCATCGCCGGACTTCCCTGAGGCCGGCCGGCCGCCAAAGAACACCAGAAGACGTGAGAAACGGCCGGGCGAAAGCCCGGCCGTTTTCTTTCCTCGGGAGCCCCCTGCAAATGAAAAGACCGGCCCCCTCAGACCGGTCTTTTCGCACTTACCCTCTCTCCTGAAAAATCCCTCGCCATGCGAGATTCGGAGTTCTACCCTTCTTTTCCCTGCCACTGGACAATCCGGACGGATCCGAGACTCTCTGTGACGGTCATCACAGAATACACAATCCGGAAGGATCGTGTGAAACCGTACGATCTGCAGACCGGGTCAGGCCCGGACGGGGGCCGGCTCAGGTTCGGGCAGGAGCCAGATCGGGACCGAACTCAGTTGACGACGGTCAGGCCCTTGGGGTGAGAGCTGAGGTTGCGGGAGATACCTTCGGCCGAGACCACGACCAGGTCTTCGATCCTCACCCCGTGCCTGCCGGAGATGTAAATCCCCGGTTCAACCGTGACCACGTCGCCTTCGATCAGAGTGTCTTGCGAGCGCGGGCCGAGACGCGGTGCCTCATGGATCTCCATACCGACTCCATGCCCGAGGCCGTGACCGAACTGCTCGCCGTACCCGGCCTCGACTATCAGGTCGCGGGCGACCGCGTCTATTTCGGCGGCGCTCCTTCCGGCGGCTACGGCGTCAAGGGCCGACTCGTTCGCTTTCAGCGTTACCTCGTAGATCTCCCTCGCCTGATCGTCCAGATCTCCCGTGGCTACGGTGCGCGTGCAATCAGAGCAGTAGCCATCGAGCTTTGAACCCATGTCGATTACGACCAGCTCGCCTTCTCCGATTTCCCGTGGGCCGGGCTCGGCGTGGGGAGAGGCACCGTTCGGTCCAGCGGCGACGATCGGGGTGAACGACGGCTCGGCACCGCGCTCGCGCATCCGCCCGACCGCATAGCCGGCAACATCCGCCTCGGTTCGTCCGGCGAGCCCGCGCTCGAACAGCTCGGCGTAGATCGAATCGGTCAACCCGGCGGCCGCAGCTATCGCTGACACCTCGGCTGCGTCCTTCGAACGGCGCAGATGTTCGACCATGCCACCCTCATCTGCCAGTGAGGCCCCGCCGGTCAGCTTCTCCGAAAGCAGCCTTGCCGTCCGCACGGTCACGTGCTCGTCCTCGATGCCTACCCGGCCGCCGGTTACGGTCTGCGAAACCTGTCGGGCGAGGCCGGCCAGCCACTCGCCGGAGACGATCTCCACGTTCCAGCCGTCTAGCTCGGCGGCGGCCCGGTCGGCGTAGCGAAAGTCGGTCAGGAAGGTCCGGATGCCCGGTCCGACCAGGCAGGCAGCATTGCTGCCGGTAAATCCGGTCAGGTACTCGATATTGACGAGACGGGTTATGAGCAGCGCTTCAATCTCCCTGCCTGAAACTGCCTCGCTCAGCCGCTCCGGGCGGGAAGTGCCCGTGGCCTCGCCCGAGGCGGTCCCATGCGGAAGGTCAGTCACCGGTGGTACCGAGGCGCCCGGCGATCAGGCCGAGGGCCTCGCGGTAGCCATCCGGACCCTTGCCGTAGACCTTAGCCTCAACCAGGCCGTGGAACACCGATACCCGCCGCCAGCCTTCACGGTCCTCGACGTCGGACAGGTGGACCTCGATCGCCGGGACCGGATCGACCGCGAGCGCGTCCCCGATCGCGTAGCTGTAATGCGTCCAGGCACCCGCGTTGATTATCGCCGCGTCGGCGGCTTCGCTCAGGCGGTGCAGGTAGCCGCAGAATTCGGCTTCGGAATTGGTCTGGAAAAAGGTCGGCTCGAGTCCCATCTCGTGGGCCCAGCCGCCTATCCGGTACTCAAGCTCGGAGAGGCTGATGCCGCCGTACATCTCCGGATCGCGTCTCTCCAGCACGTCGAAGTTGACCCCGTGGAGAATCGCCACTCGGTTCTGCGCTCTGCTCATGCGTTCAGCTCTTTCACGGCATCAAGGACTCTAGCGCCATCGACAAGACGGTCCGTTCGGGGCTCACCGGGCTTCTTCAACAGCACGAAGCCGACGCCCTTCGAGGTCCGCTTCTTGTCGAACTGGACCGCGCGCAGAACCTCGTCCGGGTCGAGCCCGGGTTCCAGCTCCACAGGCAGTCCGTGGCGGCGGCTCCAGCCCTCGACCTCGTCCCTGAGCCCGTCGGCCCCGGACAGCCTCAGCGCGGCCAGCAGGCCGAGCGCGACCGCTTCGCCGTGACGGTACCGGCTGTATCCGGTGACTGACTCGATCGCGTGACCGACCGTGTGGCCGAGATTGAGCACTGCCCGCAGGCCGTGGTCGCGCTCATCGGCGGCCACGACGGCACATTTGTAGCGGGCGCAGGCGAAGATCAGATCGGCGCGGGAGGTGATCTCCCCGGGCTCGAGGTCCCTCACCTGCCGCCAGAGCTCGCCCCCGGCCAGGAGCGCGGTCTTGACAACTTCCGCCAGCCCGGC
>Ga0335397_10011164_pt1 | contig 11091 bp, 5 predicted proteins | sample MAT04_FD_205740 | JGI IMG/M metagenome (GOLD analysis project Ga0335397, IMG submission 205740) | Freshwater microbial communities from Lake Fryxell liftoff mats and glacier meltwater in Antarctica - MAT-04 (spades assembly) (version 2) ...
GTCCTCTCGGGGGAGGATGGTCGAGCGGCCTTGTGTAGCTGACTGCACATCGCAAGGGCGGTGAGCGAGGTCCTGCGGATTGTCTGGGTCGGGTAAGAGGTTGTGTTTTTCGGACGCCGCGGGTGGCGTGGGTGTACCGCGGTTGACCCGAACTTCCCTCAATTCCCTCCGAAAGCCCCCTTTCCAAGGGGGTTGGGGGTGCCTCACATCGCCTCGCATCGAGTGCACGCGACGCGCATCGCCGCCATCGGAAAAGCCCCCCTCGAACGAGGGGCTGGGGGAGGTTCCCCGCGCGGGAGCGCACGATTGAGGCTCAAAAAGAAGTGATGAATCTTGAGGGGGGAGGTTCCCCGCGCGGGAGCGCAACGATTGAGGCTCAAAAAGATGTGATGAATCTCGAGGGGGCAGGTTCCCCGCGCAGGAGCGCAACAATTGAGGCTCAAAGAATTAGCGATTTTCAAGCCGGGAGCCCGCTGGCAAACGGCAAAGAAGGGGCAAAGAAGGGGTTCACCCCATCGACGGATACCGATAATCCCCCGCCGGCACAAACGTCTCTTTAATCGTCCGCGGTGACGTCCACCGCATCAAGTTCCACATCGCCCCAGCCTTGTCATTCGTGCCACTGCCGCGCCCGCCGCCAAACGGCTGCTGTCCCACCACCGCGCCAGTCGGCTTGTCGTTGACGTAGAAGTTACCCGCCGCGTTGCGCAGCAAGCGATGCGCTTCGTCGATCGCGCCGCGGTCACGCGCGAACACGGCGCCGGTGAGCGCATAAGGCGAGGTCTCGTCGACCAGCGTCAGCGTGTCAGTCCATTTGGCATCGTCGTAGACATAGGCAGTGACGACGGGGCCGAAGATCTCTTCCTGCATCAGGCGATGTTTCGGGTCGTCGACCTCGACGAAGGTCGGCTGTACGAAATAGCCTTCGCGGTCGTCGCACTGCGCGCCGTGGTGCACGCGGCCGGTGGCCTTGGCGAGCTCGGTGTACGCGCGGATGCGGTCGAACGCGGGGCGATCGATCACGGCGCCCATGAAGGTCGAGAAGTCCCGCACGTCGCCGACCTTCATCGACGCGAGGTCGGCGACGACGGCGTCGCGCAGCTGTGGCCAGAGGGAGCGCGGCACGTAGAGGCGCGAGAGAGCGCTGCACTTTTGGCCCTGATATTCATAGCCACCGCGCACGATGGCAGTGGCCGCGGACTCTAGATCGGCGCTCGGGTGCACCACCATGAAGTCTTTGCCGCCGGTCTCACCGACGAGGCGCGGGAAGCTGCGGTAGTGCTCGAGGTTGTTGGCGACTGCCTTCCACAGGCTGCGGAAAGTCTTGGTGCTGCCGGTGAAGTGGACACCGGCGAGGTGCTTGCTCGCGAGCGCGGCCTCGCCTTGTTCGGGGCCGTCACCGGGGATGAGCGAGATGACGCCGTCGGGGAGGCCGGCTTCGCGCAACAGCTCCATCGCGCGCCACGCGGCGAGCGCGGCGGTGGTGGCGGGCTTCCACAGGACGACGTTGCCGAGCAGCGCCGGCGCGCACGCGAGGTTGACGCCGATGCTCGAGAAGTTGAACGGCGTGACCGCGAGGACGAAGCCCTCGAGCGGGCGATATTCGGCGCGATTCCACACGCCGGGCGAGGAGATTGGCTGCTCTTCGTGGATGCGCCGCGCGTATTCGACGTTGAAGCGGAAGAAGTCGACGAGCTCGCACACGGCGTCGATCTCGGCTTGGTGCACGGTCTTGCTCTGGCCGAGCATGCACGCGGCGTTGGTGCGCGCGCGCCATGGACCGGCGAGGAGCTCGGCTGCGCGCAAGAACACCGCCGCGCGCTCGGCGAACGGCAGCGCGGCCCACGCAGGCTGCGCCGCGAGGCCGCGCTCGATCGCCTGCGCGACGTGTGCGCCGCTCGCGTGGTGGACGCGCGCGAGCACATGGCGATGGGCGTGCGGCATGACGATGTCGGAGGTCTTGCCGGAGCGGATGTGCTCACCGCCGATCACCGCTGGGATATCGACGAGCTCAGCGGCCGAGGCGTCGAGCGCGCGGCCGAGCTCTGTGCGCTCGGCGCTGCCGGGCGCGTAGGTCTTCACAGCTTCGTTGAGCGGCGTGGGGTAGCGGTAGGTTCCGTCGGACATGGCGGCGGAGGATACCGCGCGAAGTGGCGCGCGCTCTACGCAATGCGTTACTGCGCGGGAGCGCCGACGGAGCCGAGCGGCCACGGACGCCCGGCGAATTCGAGCGCGCTGTGCGCGAGCGCGGCGCGCAGGTCACTCACCGCGACGCGCTCACGCGGATCGCGGCGCAGCGCCGACGACAGTGCGTCGACGAGTCGATTGCACGCAGGGTCGATGCGCGAGAGTCCGGCGAGCGCATCGGGGAGGCCGTCGTGCGAGAGGTGCGCGGTGAGCAGCGCGACCTCGCTGGTGCCGGAGAAGAGCGTGCGCCCAGTGAGCACCTCGTACGCGACGCAGGCGAACGCGTAGACGTCCGCGTCGGCGGGCCGCGGCACATGACCCTTCGGCAAGAGGCCCCAGATCTCCGGCGCGCCGTATTGCGCCGTCGCGCAGCCCGGGCGCAGCTTGCGGCCGGCGAGTCCGAAGTCGACCAACACCGGCTGCATCGCGTTCTTCGGCATCGCGGACATGCGCGGAGTCGGCACCACCGAGCCGTGCGCTGCGGCGGGCTCGAGCGGCGGACGCAGGATGATGTTCGACGGCTTGACGTCGAGGTGGCCGATCTCTGCGGCGTGCATCGCCTCGAGCCCGGCAGCGACGCCCTCGATGGTGCAAAACGCCGTCTCGAGATCGAGCGACTGCTGCTCGAGGCGCCGCTCGAGGCTCGGCCCTTGGACGAGCTCCATGACGAGCACGGGCTTCGGCCGTGCGCCCGCGTCGAAGGTGACGAGCGTCGCGAGGTTCGGGTGGGCCGGCAGCGCCAGCAGCGCGCCCGCTTCCTCGCGGAAGAGGCGATGGAACTCTTTCTCGCTCAGCGTGCGCGCCGCGGCGCCGTCGTAGTCCGGCACCTTGAGCGCGAACTGCTCGGCGTCGTTGTCGTGGCGCTCGTCGGCGCGCGTGACGATGAACACGGTGCCGCCCGCGCCGCGACCGAGCGCGCGCAAGACGTAGAAGCCGCCGATGGTGCGGCTCGGCGGGAGCCACGGCGGCAGGCTCGCGTCGACGCCGCGCGCTCCGGACGGACGCGCCGTGCGCACCCGCGCCGAGATCTCCGGTGCCTTCGCCGGGAGCGACACGACGTGCGTGAGCGCCGCGACGATCACCGCCGCGACACCGCGCGGCAGCTCGTCGGAGAGCGCGGCGGTCGCTGCGGCGACAGCGTCGAGGAGTTCGGTACGGTGGCCCTTGGCGGCGCGATCGACCGACTGCTCGACCAAGCGCAGCGCGATTCCGGAGACGGGCACGTCGTCGGAGAGCAGCCGCCCGAGCCGACGCCGCGCGCCGCGCAGCAGCTGCGCGAGCGACTGCACCGTGGTCTCGACGGCGAGCAGCAGCGGAGACTCACCGGTGGGCGAGAGCTGGTCGAGTCCCTCGGCGCTGAGCACGGGCGTGAGCGCGTGCGCGAGCCGCAGCAGGCCGGCGCGCAGCGCTTCGACGCGCGGCGAGCTCGCGGCGGGGAGCGCGCGCGCGAGCTCGAAGATGCCCGGGAGCGCACCCGCGCCGGGCGCGACGCGCGCGAGCTCGATGTAGGCGCGCAGCGCGATCTGCAGATCGGGCGCCATCGACGCTTCGGCGACGACGCCGAGATCGTCGAGCCCATCGAGATCGAAGAGAAGCGCGACGAACACGTCGCTCAGCTCGCAGATCTCCTCGCGCACGAGGCCATCCGTCGCGCGCGCCAGCGTGGCGAGCAGCGTGCGGCGCAGCGCGGGCGCGGCATCGTCACGCGCACGGCCGAGCAAGACGCTGGTCGCGCGCACGCGGCGCTTGTTCGCGTCGTCGTCACCGACGCCGTCGGCGTCGACGAGGTGCAGCAGCGCGCGCAGCTGACGCAGACGCAGCGTGAGGTGCGCGACCGGCGCGATCACCGGCTCGGCCTCGTGGGTCAGCAGCCAATCGGCGAGCCGCGCGAGCGCGTCGGAGAGCGCGCTCGTGCCGCCGCCGTCGGCCTTCGTGCCGAGCAGCAGCAGATCGGAGAGCGCCGAGGTCTCGAGCAGCGCGGTGTCGAGCTCGCGCACGTCGCGAAACGCACGCTGCCGTCCCTCCGGCGTCGACGGATCCGCGCGCTCGAGCCGCTCGACCGTCGCCAGCACCGCACCGGCGACGTCACGCGCGGCGAAGTAGGCATCGCGCGCGCTCTGATCGACGAACAGGCGCTGCGCTTCGCCGATTCGCTCGCGCAGCGTGAGCGCGCCGCGCTCGGACTCGGGCGCCAGATCGTCCTGCAGCGCCTGCAGCAGCGCGCTGCGGCCGTCGTCGTCACCGGCCTGCGCGAGCGCATCGCGGAGCTGCGCGCGGACGCGCTCGATCGCCCACTCGCCGACGCCATCGGCGACGCGCTCGCGACGCAGCTCGACCAGCACCTCGGCGACGTCGACGCCGTGCGCACCGGCGCTTCGCACACACAGCTCGAGCAGCTCGTCCGCGGCGGCGGGCTCTACCTCGGCAGCGCGCGCGAGGCCGAGGATCATCGCCGCGCCGACGCCGGGATCACGCTTCGGCACATCGCTGTCGAGGAGCAGTCGCGCACGTATGAGCGCGTCTTTTGGGGCGACGGCGATGCGCGAGGCGAGCGACGCAGCCGCACGGCGCCACTCGGTCGGCGAGAGCGTCCCGCGCAGATCGCGGCCGATCTGCTCGCCGAGGCGCGGCACCGCCACAGAGAGCAGGCCGCGCGCCGTCGCGACGTGACGCCACACCAGCGGCTCGCGATCCGCGAGGAGGCGTGACCAAGCAACCGCGACCTGCTCGCCCTCGAAGACGCGCGTCGCGGCGTCGTCGCCTTGTGCGGCGCGACGCGCAGCCTCACGCGCCGCGCGCTCGAGCAGGCGCGCCGCGAGGCGACGCGAAGGCAGCGAGCCGGTCGACGGAACGGTGAGCCAGTCGCGCACCAGCTCGCGGCGGGACACCAGCGCCAGCGCGAGCGCGTCCGCATTGACGCCAGCGCCGATCGGCAGATCGAGCGAGAGCGCGACGCGGGCGCGCACCGACGGCCCCGCAAGGCCACGACGTGCGCCGAGCGCCAGCGACGTCGCGAGCGCGACGAAGGTCGGCGCATCGCCCTCGTGCAGCTGCGTGAGTACGCGCCGGCCGAGCTCGCGCTTCTCGGGGCCGGGCGGCAGCGCCGCGGCGAGCTCGTACACGGCGGCCGCAGCGTGCGCCGGCTCGAGGAAGCCGAGATCGTCGAGCAGCCCCTCCGCGATGGCGATCCGCGCACTCTGCTGCAGCGCCTCGGGAGGCAGCCCTTCGAGTGGCACCGGCGTCTGCGCGCTCGCCTCGTGCGCCAGCGTCGCCATGCTCTGCCGCCACGCGGCGCGCCGCTCGTCCGCGGTCGGCAGGCGCGAGAGCTCGAGCAGCGCCGCGAGATAGTCGCGTGACGCAGAGCGGAAGGCGATGGGCGTGCGCACGGCCACCCGATCATAACGTGCGAGTCGCGGAGAACGGAAAAGACGCGCAAAGGGCGCGTTGTTCGCCGAGTTGCTCAGGCGCCGTGATCGCGCCGCTCGCCGCGATCGCGCCGCTCAGGCGCTGTGATCGCGCGCGGCGTCTTCGCTCGCGAGGTGCTCGTCGGGCACCTCGATGCCGGCCATGCGCAGAAGGCGCAGCGCGTTGCTGGTGCGCACGACGCCCGGGCGCAGGCGGTAGTCGAACACCATCTCGCCATCGCGCACGACGTCGGTGAAGTGCGCATTCGTGACCTTGCCGTCGAGCTCTTCCTCGAGCGCGGCGAGCGCGACGTCGTGGGTCGCGACGAGGCCGGAGCCAGAGCGCGCGATCAGATGCAGCACGATCGCGCGGGCGCCGAGGTGCCGCGCGCTGGCGTTCGTGCCGCGCAGCAGCTCATCGAGCAAGAAGAAGACTGGCGGCGCGTCTTCCGCGCCCTCTACGACGCTGCGCAGCTTGGTCAGCTCCGCGTGGAAGTAGCTTGCGCCGCTCTGCAGTGAGTCGTCGGCGCGCATGCTCGCGCGCAGGCGGACGCTTGGCACCCGCAGCGACGTGGCGGTGATTGGTCCGCCAGCGAGCGCGAGCGCGATGTTGGTGCCGACGGCGCGCAGCAGCGTGCTCTTGCCCGCCATGTTGGAGCCGGTGACGACGAGCGCGGTGCCCGGTCCGCCGAGCGACACGTCGTTGGCGACGCGCTTGAGCGGCGAGAGCAGCGGGTGCACCAAGCCTTCGGCGACGAACGGAGTGCCCGCGGCGGTGATCTCCGGGAAGTGCGCCGCAGGATCTTGATGCGCGAGCGTCGCGAGCGAGGCGAGCGCTTCGAACTCGGCGAGCGTGTCGAACCAGACGCCCGCTTTGGTGCCGGCGCGGTCGGCCCAGCGCTCGAGGCGAAGCAGGCACTGCAGGTCCCACAGCAGGAGGTTGTTGAGCGCGAGGTGAATCGGGAACTGGGTGCGCAGCTCGGCGAAGCCCGCCCAGCGATCGAGCACGCGCAGGTGCTGGCTCGGCAGCTCGCCCGCGACCACCGCGCGGTTGCGCACCGCGAGCAGCTCGGGCGCCGTGAACGGCTCTTGCTCGAGCGCGGCGAACATCTCCGCAAACGCCTCGCCGAAGCCGCGGCGTGCGGCGACCAGATCGAGCGCGGCCTTCACGTCGCGCCCGGTGGCGAAGTTGACGATCAGGTTGAGCAGCACCGGGCCCATCCACACGAACGGCGGCACCAGACCGAGCGACGACAGCGCGACCGCGACGATCGAGACCGGCGGCAAAACGTACAGCAGCGGCACCAGCCAGCCGCGCTTGGCGAACACGCGCGGCATTGCGGTGAAGGCGAGGAACGGCTGCGGATCGAGCTTCTCTGGCGCGCCGGCGCCGCTGCGGCTGCGCGCTGCCGGTGCGAGCGCGGCGGCCGTCTCGAGCTTCTCGCGGAAGTCGAGGCGCTCAGCGAGCTCACGCACGCACGCCTGGCGCGCGACGATGGTGTCGACGTCCGCCGCCGCGCCGAGCCACGCAGCGAGCGCAGTCTCACCGCGTGTCGTGTGCGTGACGTCGAGGCGCTGCATCAGCGAGCCCTGCCCGACGAGGTCGATGTCGCGCGCGTAGGCGTGCGTCCCGGGCAGCAACTCGAGCGAGGTGGGCAGCTCCGTCCAGCGGCCGCTGAGCCGCGCCAGCTGGCGCACGTGGACCTGACGGCGCGCGTCCGCAGCGTCGCGGCGCGCGTGGATGCGCGCATGCCAGACGACGGCCGCGAAGAACGCGAATAGCGTCGCGGCGCCGGCCGCGCCGATAGCTACCGAGCGCTCGGCGATCGCCGCCCAGATCACCAGCGCCGACGCGAGGAACAAGCCGAGCCGCAGTAGCGACACGCCGTTCGCGCGCTTCTCGAAGACCGTGACCGCGTTCGCCGCTGCGCTCTCTCGCGCGGTGTGCTCTTCGGTAGGGCTCTTCACCCCTTCGGCTCAGTCGTATCGGACTTCGGCGCGGTGGCGTCGGCCGGCGCGACGCCCGCCGCAACGAACTCCTTCGGCGCCTCCGAGCCCTCGCCGAAGAAGTACTTGTCGCACTCCTTGAGCAAGAACTCGCGGCCCGACGCCGACATCACATCCACCCGGTACTCGTTGACGAGCATCGTCGAGTGCGCGATCCAGCCGCGCCACGCTTCCTTCGACACGCTGTCGAACAGACGCTGGCCCAGCTCGTTCTTGAACGGCGGCCGGTCGAGGCCTTCGCCCTCGCGACCAAGCTTTGCGCACTGCACCATCCTCGCATCCGCCATCGTGTGTGCCTCCGGGGGCGCAACCTAGCAGGCTGCTGCGAGACGCGCCGCGCAGGATGCACAGCGGCACGCGGCGCTCGCCCGGCGTATCTTGCGCCGATGTCGTCGCGCCCTCTCGATCGCTCCGCCCATCTCGCCCGCCGCGCGCGCCTCGCGGTGTTGCTCGGCGGTCGCCCGGCCCTGTTCGCAGCAGGCGCGCCGTCGCCGCGGAACTATGCCGCGAGCACTTTCCCATTTCGCGCCGCGAGTCACTTCCTCTACCTCGTCGGCGCGCCGATCCCGGGCGCGATGCTGCTCGTCGAGGGCGAGCGAGCGACGCTGTTCACCGCGCCGAACACCGCAGCCGACGCGCTCTGGCATGGCGCGCAGCCTTCGTTCGACGAGCTCGCGGCGCAGACCGGCTGCGCGATCCGCGCGCTCGACACGCTGCCGGAAGCGCTGAAGCGCGCTGACGTCGCGACGCTCCCAGCGATCGATCTCGCGACCTGCGCGCAACAGTCGACGCTGCTCGGACGCACGGTGCGGCCCGGCGCGCTCGCGCCGATGGACGAGCCGCTCGCCGACGCGATGATCGCGCTGCGTCTTGCAAACGACGACAGCGCCGTGCGCTCGATGCGCACCGCCGTCGCGACGACGACGCGCGCGCACGCGGCGGGCATGCGCGCGACGCGTCCCGGTGTGCGTGAGTCGGACGTCCGCGCGGCGATGGAGCGCGAGATCGTCGCCGATGGGGGCGCGCCGGCGTACGGCTCAATCGTCACGGTGCACGGCGAGGTGCTGCACAACGACGTGCACCACAACGTCTGCAGCGCGGGCGATCTGCTGCTCGCCGACGTCGGTGCGGAGAGCGCGGACGGCTGGGCGAGCGACGTCACGCGCACGTGGCCAGTGAGCGGCATCTTCTCGCCGACGCAGCGCGCGATCTACGAGGTCGTGCTCGCCGCCAACCGCGCGGCGATCGACGCGGTCGCGCCGGGCGTGCGCTACCGCGACGTGCATCTCGTCGCCGCGCGCACGATCGCCGCGGGCCTGGTGGAGCTCGGCCTCTTGATCGGTGACGTGCAGAGCCTCGTCGACGACGGCGTGACGGCGCTGTTTTTCCCGCACGGAGTCGGTCACTTGCTCGGCATGGACGTTCACGATCTCGAAGATCTCGGCGACCGCGCCGGATACGCAGAAGGACGCACGCGGAGCGCGCAGTTCGGCCTCTCCTATCTGCGCCTCGATCGCGATCTCACGCTGGGAATGGCGATCACCATCGAGCCCGGCTTCTACGTGGTGCCTGCGATCTTCGCCGATCCTGCGCTCGCTCAGCTCGCCGCCGGACGCGTGAATCGCGACGTGCTGGCGCGTTATGCCGATGTGCGCGGAATCCGCATCGAGGACGATGTGCTGGTGACGGAGAGCGGCGCCGAGGTGCTCACGCACGCGATCCCGAAATCCGTCGCAGACGTCGAAGCCGTTCTCGGCGCGCGCTGACGGAGGCTCGCAACGAAGTGGATGCGTCGCCGTCCGCGCGCTGAGGGCGCGGCGCCACTGCACACATGTGGGACGTGCAATCCCTCTGGATTCCGCTCAAGCGCAACACGTTACCGCCGTATCAACACTCTGCCCCTCTCATGCCGCTCACTGCGCTACTCCCGTTGGTGGCCGGTCTGCTTGGACTCGCAGCCGGCTTCCTCGCGCTCGGCATCGCGAAGGCGCCCGGCTGGTCGCAGTTCCGCAGCGCTGCGTGGCCGGCGTTCTTCGCGGCGGCGTATTGCGTGGGCGACCTGGTGATCGCGTATCCGGGCCTCGGCAGCAACGCGCGCTTCGCCATACCGCTGCAGCTGATGGCGGTGGGTGGCTATCTCGCGGCGCTGAGCTGGTATCTGCCGGCGATCGCTGGGCCACATCGCCTCGATCGGGTGATTCGCGCGTGGGGCGTCGGCGTCGGCGCGCTCGGTGTCGTCTGCCTGGTGCCGGGGCTCGGATTCTCGCGCGCGGTGACGACGCGCGAGCTGCCTTGGCTCCACGCGAGCTACACCGAGAGCACGCCGACGGGCTTCGGCCTGGGCGTGATGTTGCTGGCGCTCCTCGGGATGGTCCCGGTGATCGCGCGCACTTATGCCGATGTGCGCGGTGGCCATCCATCCCTGCACGTCGCTGGCTTCTGTGTGCTGCTGCTGACTGGCGCGACCGACACCGCGACGAGCGCGCTGTCCGCCCCGATTCCGTACGTCGTCGGCGGTGGCTTCATCATCACCATCGGCTTCGGCATTCGCGCGGTGTTCGTGCGCTTCGCTGGGCACGCGGCCGACCTCGACGCACAGACCCGCTCGCTCGCGCAGCGGATCGACGAGCGCACGCGCGAGCTCGCGAGCGCGAACGATCGGCTGCACCGCGCGGAGAAGCTCGCCGCGCTCGGTCAGCTCGCTGCCGGCGTGGCGCACGAGGTGAACAATCCGTCGGCTGCGGTCGTCGCCAACCTGAGCTACCTCGTCGACGCGCACGCGCGCGACGGCGCGTTTCCGCAAGACGCCGTCGCGGCGCTGCAGGAGTCGATCACTGCGATGGGGCGCGTCGCGCGGATCGTTCGGCAGCTGCTCGACGCGGGGCGCGCGGGCGCGCGTCACGAGGTGCTCGAGCCGGTAGCGCTCGCGGGTGCGGTCGAGAGCGCGCTCGCGATCGTTCGGCCGCTGATTCGCAGCGGCATCACGGCTCGCTCGCGCGTCGACGTCGCGCTCGCCGCGGAGGCGCGCGAAGACCTGCTCGTGCAGGCACTGGTCAACCTGCTCACCAACGCTATCCAGGCGATCCCAGCGCATGCCGCCGGTGTGATCACGGTGTCGGCGACGCCGCGCGACGAGGGACGCGTCGAGCTCGTCGTCGAGGACGACGGCGCAGGCATGAGCGCAGAGGTTCGCGCCCGCGTGTTCGAGCCGTTCTTCACGACGAAGGCGGCGGGCGGCGGCACGGGGCTCGGGCTCTCGGTGACGCTCGGGATCATCCGCAGTCTCGGCGGCGACGTGACGATCGACAGCACGCCTGGTCACGGCACGCGCGTCTCGATCAGGCTCGAGGCCGCCGCGCTGAAGCCGCGATCGACGCTCCCGCCGCGGATTCGCTCGATCGCGCCAACGGCCAAGCCACGCATTTTGATCGTCGATGACGAACGCCCCGTCCGCGACGCGCTGCGCCGTGTACTTCAGCGCACCTACGACGTG
>Ga0335397_10011165_pt1 | contig 11091 bp, 8 predicted proteins | sample MAT04_FD_205740 | JGI IMG/M metagenome (GOLD analysis project Ga0335397, IMG submission 205740) | Freshwater microbial communities from Lake Fryxell liftoff mats and glacier meltwater in Antarctica - MAT-04 (spades assembly) (version 2) ...
ATGACAGAATTATTCTTGCTACCATCTACTCCAAATCTGATTTTGCTGATGTAGGTGCTGAGGTTATTGAAAGCGCGATCGCCCAATACGAACAGCAAACTCGGTTCCCTGATTAGCGCGATCGCCCGTCTCCAAAAAAGGATGCATCTCGCCATCAATTCAGACGAAATGCATCCTTCTACTCGTAACTCTAAATCTTTGCTTCTTCCCTCACCAACTTATCCCAACCCAAATCCTTTAGGGAGTTGTTGCGACGGAGCGGACGAGTCACTAATTCCAAAATGTCACGAGCATTAGTAAATCCGTGAATTTGGGCAAAGGTAAACTCTACCGACCACTTGGTGTTAATCCCGCGAGCCTCCAGAGGATTAGCGTGCGCCATCCCCGTAATCACTAAATCAGGATGGATCTCGTTAATCCGCTGAAGTTGGTTGTAGTTATCGGGCTTTTCCACAATGCGGGGAAGCGGTACACCCATTTCTACACAGGTTTTGGTCAGCAGTTCCAACTCCGCGCCCTGGTAGCGCTTGTCCATGTAAGGAATGCCGATTTCAGGAACCGTCATGCCGCACCGGATGAGGAAGCGGGCAAGGGAAATTTCCAGCAGGTTGTCACCCATAAAGAAGACCGATTTGCCCCGAATCAGTTGCAGGTAGTCTTCCATTCCGTCCCAAATTTGCTGTTCCCGCTCATCCAAGCCTTTGGGTTCGATGTTGAACACTGAGCAGATTTTTTCAATCCAGGCGCGGGTGCCGTCAGGGCCAATGGGAAATGGTGCGCCGATGAGTTTGCACTTGCGGCGACGCATCAGCGTGGTGGCGGTGCGGGAGAGGAAGGGGTTAACGCCGATGACGTAGGTGCCTTCTTCAATAACTGGTAACTCGGTAAAGCGACGGGCAGGCAGCCAGCCAGAAACCTTGATGCCCTGCTTCTTCAATTCTAAGGTGAGTTGCGTCACGACAGGATCGGGCAGAGAGCCGAATAGCACTAGCGGTGGGTGTTTAACGTATTCCGATTCTTCGGCTTTAACGTCTTCTTGTTTGCGTCCAAAGTTGAGCAGGCGGGTGAGGCTGTTGCGCTCTTCTTTTTCAGATTCAGTGTTTGGAGCCTTATCGGGGCAGCGGTGCGCCATTGCCGCCAGCACGGTATCTTCGCCTTGAGTAAAGGCGTAGTCTAGACCGTTAGCACGGGCAACGACGATAGGAATACCGATCTCGGCTTCGAGGCGGGGCGCTAAGCCTTCCAAGTCCATTTTGATGATTTCGGTAGTGCAAGTACCAATCCAGACGATGACGCTAGGGTTGCGATCGCGCTTAATTTGGTCACACAGCCGCTTTAGCTCGGCATAATCATTTAACTGTGCTGAAATATCGCCTTCCTCTAATTCCGCCATTGCGTACCGGGGTTCAGCAAAGATCATCACGCCCATCGCGTTTTGTAAAAAGTAGCCGCAGGTTTTGGTGCCAATAACTAAGAAGAAGCTATCTTCAATTTTTTGGTATAGCCAAGCGACGCAGCTAATGGGGCAAAAGGTGTGGTAGTTGCCCGTTTCGCATTCAAAGTTAAGGGCTGGGGCTTCGGTGTTAGCCAGGGTCATGGGTTGGGTTCCTCTTTCTTAGGATTTGAATGGGGATTCTGGATGGGGCGATCGCCGCCCCCGCGATCGCCGAGGACTCAGTCACGGCGTTGATAGCGGCGATTTTTGGGATAGTAGTCGTCTGCGGCGGTCGGCGAGGTAGGCACCCCTGCCTTTACCTTTTTCTCGGTCGCCGCCTTCTCAGGGATCTTGTCGAGCAAAGCCGCCGGACTAGAGGGCAGCAGTTTGACCGAACTTTCTGCCTCTGCTATTTCCTTCAAGGTTTGGTCTGGGTTGAAGTTCAGCCCTAGTGCCAAAACAATGCGATCGGGGTTGCTGCTGAGATCGACAATTAACGGCAGAATTTCGTGCAGCTTCGGTTCTAAAATCGCCAGCGTTGCCAGGATAAAGCTCGATGAAGGACGGCGATCGCCCTCACAAGTCACCCAAATGCCCAAGCGATTGATCCAAACGCGATTACTCCGGTAGTAATCGAGCCACAGTGTTTTTAACGATGCTCGAAGATGCTCAGTGTTCACAAGTTTTAGAGGAATGAATAAATCGTGCAGCTACTACTCATAACCCAAAACCCACCCCTCAAAAAACTTTTCTACACCATCATCAAGTCAGCTTCTTCAGAGCGGGTTTGAACGGGCGCAGGATTAAGGTAAAAGTCCGATAGCAGACTGAACAACTCCCGATCCTGAACATCGTTAGGCACCACCCCTTCAGGACGCGCCAAAATTTGGTCGGCAATGTTGAGATAGTAGTCACAAACGTAGTTGAGCGAAGGATCATTTTCCGCCATCTCAAACAACGTCTTGCCCTTCACCCGCGACACCCGGATATCTTCAATCAGGGGCAAAATTTCCAGCACAGGCATGGGCACAGAATCAATGTACTTATCAATCAAATCCCGCTTACTAGTACGGTTGCCAATCAGCCCTGCCAAACGCAGCGGGTGAGTCCGAGCCTTCTCTCGTACCGATGCAGCGATGCGGTTGGCGGCAAACAGTGCGTCAAAACCATTGTCGGTGACAATCATGCAGTAGTCGGCGTAGTTGAGGGGTGCAGCGAAACCACCACACACTACGTCACCCAACACATCGAACAAAATCACGTCGTACTCATCAAACGCATTCAACTCTTTGAGCAGCTTGACGGTTTCGCCTACCACGTAGCCACCGCAGCCTGCGCCAGCCGGAGGCCCGCCTGCCTCAACGCAATCTACACCACCGTAGCCTTTGTAGATCACATCTTCGGGCCAAACATCTTCGTAGTGATAATCCTTTTCTTGAAGCGTGTCGATGATAGTAGGGATCAAGAAGCCCGTCAGCGTAAAGGTGCTGTCGTGCTTGGGATCACAACCAATTTGCAATACTTTTTTCCCCCGCTTTGCCAGGGCAACCGAAATATTACAGCTTGTCGTGGACTTACCAATGCCACCTTTTCCATAAACTGCGAGTTTCATGTTGGGTATCTCCTATAAAGCCTGAAATGAGTTGAGCCTGAAATAGGCCGCCGCCGATCGCCTAACGACAGGTCACTGAAGGCATTATTGACGAACTTTGGATGAAAGGGAAGTCGGAAAAAGAACAGTTTAGGTTGAAAAACGGCGTTAAAGAGACTTTAGTGTAGCTGGGTTACTTCTAAACCTCTAAAAATCTTCCTGAATCCTTAAAAAAGCTGCCAATTAGTTTTTTGATCAATATTTTGTATAAATCGGAACAAAAAACAAATTTCTCCTTTTCTTTGTTGTAACTGAGCCTGCCTACTCTGTTAAGGAGATCGAGGCGTAACCCAGCACTATTGACCAATGATTCGGAGCGCCAGATTCGATGTTGTCTTCTTAATCCTGCAATTCTCGAATGACGTCAACCGTTGTAGGCTACAAAAGCGTAAGGGAATCTAGTCTACCTAGCGCCTCTGCCCTGACGCATTCTGCCTTGATTCCTGCATCCTAGGGTCTTTTTGAAAAATTCGGCAGCAATGACAATTTAGAACTGAAAGAACCTTTCAACTTAGATAAAAATAGGTTTATTACAAATGATAATTTTTTGAATAGTTCGCAAATAATCGCCCAGCTTCTGAAGTTCCTGATCAGTGTTCCGTGTGTCATTTTCGATAAAAGCGCAAACACACTGATAGTTTTCCAAGTTAAAGTGGTAGTGAGTTTGTTTTAATAATGTTTAAAGGACAGGCGGTAGGAATGCAAGCTGAGATTTCTAGGAAAAAGCCAATTCGTTCCCTTGAAGATGCATTGGATCATTGTCAATGTTTGGGAATGCGGCTGAGTAAGCAACGACGCTTCGTTTTAGAGCTACTGTGGCAGGCGCAAGAACATCTCTCTGCCCGCGAAATCTACGATCGCCTCAATCAACAAGGTAAAGACATTGGGCACACGTCGGTCTATCAAAATCTAGAGGCACTTTCGGCTCAAGGCGTGATTGAATGTGTAGAGCGATCGGACGGTCGGCTGTACGGCAACATTAGCGACCCCCATAGCCACGTCAACTGTCTCGACACCCATCAGATCATGGATGTCCATGTAGAATTGCCAGCAGAAATCATCAACATGATCGAGCAACAAACTGGAGTCAAGATTAGCCACTACACCATTGACTTCTTTGGATATCGATCGCCCGAATCTGTAGAAGCTGCCGTATAGATACCTAGTGGTAACTTTAGAAATTGAACGTCCTAGCCTGTTGTAATCCCCGACTTCATGAAAGTTAGGGATTTTTTAGATCAAATTTACTCATCAAAATTTCTGTTCCGGTTTCCAAGTTTATGGCTAAACTGTCTAGCCAATGCCATGAATCTAGACGGGAATCCTCTTAATGCAGCAGTTAACCTCCTCTTCAACTCCTTCTCAACCTCCAGCCACTACTAGAGCGCTTAAAAGATCCCACCTACTCATAAAAATTACATTCTTTTTTGATAGATAAGTGGGATTGGTGCGGCGAGTCCCGTATGGACGATGACTTTTTATGCTTCTCACCCTGATCTAATCTAAAAATTATCTAATCTCTTAAACTTTTGGATAAGTGCATCCACTCGATAATTTGGGTATATCAAGAAATAGCCCGGATCGCTTCCCACTATGAATGGGAACATCAATATAGGATTAATGGACAGGCAGGCTAGGCGCGTCAATATGATTATTGTTGCGCCATAGACATCTTCAAACGATACGTAAGTGACGGTACGTAGATAGGCAATGAGGGGTGTTATGAGAGATAAGCAAGACAGACAGAAAAATCACATTGAGCAGAGCCAAGGCATTGCCCCCAGCTTTGCGCCGTATAAACTTTTGTGGGAACAAAACCTTGAACTAGTTAAACGGTTTGAGAAATTGATTGCCGATTGGTATCAAATAGCAGTCAAGTCTAGGGCAAGAACGATTCAGCTGCACGAAAGCCTCAGCGGCCCTGTGGGTGCAGCCTCTGGAAGCTCATTTTTGGGTGGGCAAACGTCTTTAGATGTTGAGCTAGATCTTGAACCTGAACGCCCTCCTCTGCCTCCCCGTCAGCCCCTCACGCCAGACAATAAACCTTGGCGCTGGTCACTCGTTTGGCTAGGAATTTTAGGCGCTTTTGGAGGATTAGGAACAGCCGCTTTAGTCTGGCTTACCGCTCTGCCGCCATTGCCCAATTGTCAGCAGTTCTCGCAGCTGACGGTAGATGGCGAGCGCCTCTACTGCGCTCAGCAAGCCGCCCAAACCGGAGAGTTGCCTAAAATCGTGGCGAGTTTGGAGATGCTGAAACAGTGGGATAAAGATCATCCTCTCCATGCTGAAGCTGCGCGGTTGATTGACGATTGGTCTGCCCGAATTTTGGCGAATGCTCGTATCAAAATGCAGCAAAACGACGCAGAAGGGGCGATCGACGCAATCAAACACATCCCTAAAACTAGCTCTGTCTATGCTGATGGACAAGCAATCGTTAAGGAATGGCAACAGCAGTGGCAAAAGGGAAAAGATATTTACGGCAAAGCCCAAACTGCCATGAAGCAGCAAGATTGGGATGAAGTGTCTGACCAAATTCTGGCTTTGTCTAAATTTGATAATAACTATTGGAATACTGTTCAAACCAGCGCCCTCTCTCAACAGCTTGGAGTCGAGCGACAGGCGCGTCAAGTCTTAGGCAAAGCTCAAGCGCTCTCTAAAAACGATCGCTATAGCGATGTGAAGGAGGCAGTTGCCTTGGCTCAACAGGTGCCTCCTAAAACCTATGCAGGAGCTGATGCCAGAATTAGCCTCAGTCAGTGGAGTAAGATTCTGTTGACTGGAGGCTTACGCCAGTGGGACAGCGGCGATCGCGGGGGAGCCATCATTACGCTCTATGTGCCACCTGCGTCGAACACTGCTCCAGAGGTTCAAGACCTGGTGCTGTTTGGCAATGCCTATAGGCTGATGAACAGTACTGAATCTCTTTGGGTGCCCACTGAAGACCAAATTTGGAACCTGATGGAAGCGATCGCCGCCATTAAACAAGTCAAATCAACCAGTCCCTTCTATCCTCAAGCCCAAGCTCACCTAAAAAACTGGCAAACTAGCCTTAAAGATGTTGTGCAAGCCAAGTACGCCACCATGTCGGCAGGTATGGGGCAACATTCCACCCTCAAACTGGCGATCGCCCAAGCCAAGCAGGTGCCCCTTGGACACGTTCGTCGGCTTCAGGCACAAACCCTGATTGCTTACTGGGCAGAAGAAGCCCAACGCATTGAAGACGAACCCTTTATCGTTCGCGCTAGAGAGTTGGCGCAGTCGGGTAAAATTCCAGACTTGAAAGCTGCGATCGCCCAAGCTCGCCACATCCAGTTAGGTCGCGCCCTACGCGGGCAAGCTCAAGACTGGATTGCCACCTGGCGCAGTCAAATCGAAGTCATCGAAGATCAGCCCATCCTGGCACAAGCTCAAGCCTTTGGACGGCAAGGCAAGCTGAGCGAAGCGATCGATGCCGCTTCTAGAATTAAAGAAAAACGAGCACTTTACTCCGAGGCTCAAACCGCTGTTTTGGGCTGGCGCGCCGAGCAAATTCGGATTGCTCAAATTGCCCAAGATCAACCTATCCTCAACCAAGCTAGAGTCATGGCATCTAACGGCAACCTGCGGGGAGCGATCAACATGGCATCACAAATTAGTTATGGTCGCGCCCTTTACTCCGAGGCGCAAGGCAGCATTGGCAGATGGCAAGAAGAACTTCGTCCCCCCCTTTATGTCCCCTCTGAACCTAGCCTAGAGCCAGAAACCTATACTCAGCCCCACGGCGAGTGGTGGGGCGTAGACTCTGCCTCTGAGGGCGCTGATCCCTATAGTCGGGAATTTGCCCCTGCGGAGGAACCAGGCGCCTCAGACAATGCCCCAACTAACCAAACACCTGCCCCTGTGGAGGAATCAGCACCCAATGATTCGACCGTCATTGATGCGATGCCGATGGATGAGATCGTTCCCTCTTATGACAGCGAAACTTCGTCCCCCCTTTATGCTCCTCCCCCAACTGCTGAACCTGATTCTCAAAGGAACAGCATGACGGGTTACTATGACCAGCGGTACTACGACAAGCCCGGTCACTAGCAAGCGTTCTGACTCCAAGCACTCACTACAATGCAGTTAGTGCTTTAGCGCTTGTTAAAATTTCTGCTAATGTGAGGCGAAGTCCAATCTCAATCTGTAATAATCCATGAGCGTTGTTGAAGTGCCGCTCCCGGTAAGCCGCTCCCTACTAGTGCTAGTTGACGAAGACTCGGCATTCTGTTTTAGATTGCGGGTTTGTTTAGAGCAGTATTCGGATTTAGAACTCGCGGTAGAAGATTCTGATGGCAGCAAAGTCATCCAAATGTTGGAAAATGCGCGAGGATTCTCAACTGGCATTTCAGATAGTATTTTAGATGGCATTTCAGAGCTGCCCTCCGTCGAAGATAACTCTCGCGGGTCTCTCGAAGCGATCGCCCTGATCATCCTCAATATCGACTTAGGGCGCGCTTATCCCTCTCAAGCGCAAGGCTTATCTCTCTGTCAACGGATCAAAGGGCAATACCCTGATCTGCCTGTTCTTCTCGTCACCGCAGATCCTAATATCACTCAGCTCAACACAGCTCACCAAGCTGGAGCAAACGGCTACTGCGCCAAAGCCCTAGGCTCCGAATCTCTAGTTGCCATCATCCGCCGAGTCTCTGGTGGACAAAACTACTGGATGCCCCTCCAACATCCTGCCTTCCCAAACTCTGCAACGCCCCGACCCGTCGTTTCTCACACTCCGCGAACTCAGAGAACTTTTACTCGTCCTGGTATTTGGAACAAGATACGAACACAACTACACCAATCTAGTATTCAACAAATTGACGCAGTTTTGAACGAAGTTGTGAACGCGCTAGAAAATGCTGATCTCTCTTTGTTCGACCGCGCGATCGTTGCCGGAAAATGCCGCGAACTACAAGCTGCAAGGTGGCTGGTCACTAAGCTGCTTACCCCTGATGCTGCTCCTCCCAGAGCCTCCCAAACCCTGACAGACGAATCGGCGGATCGGCTTATCCTCGATTCTCGAATCCGTCGTCCCCCAGAAAGTTCTCCTCTTCCCCGCAGCAATTCCCCGATCCTCCCATCCTCCACGACCCCTCACGAGTATCTCGGAGCGATCGCCGTCCAACCCTCTTCTTTCATTGAACAAGTCCGCGACCTGCGATCGCTCCTCTTCGACAGCATTTCCACCAAACTTCAAACCAGCCTGGAAAACTTAACAGAAGCTCCCTTCGAAACAGACATCCTCCGCGAAGACAAAAAAAGAGAGTTGTTCTACCTTATCCTCCGAAAAATCGAAGATCTTTTGGGCGAACTCACCTATTCACAAGTCCAAGCCGTGCAGCTTAACCTAAAACAACCTGACATTTTACAAGACCTCTGGCAAACTATAGTCACAGAATTCTTTGGCAAATATTACACTGTCTCTCTTGCCGGAAAGGAAGTAGAAGTCGTTGATGTTTTGCTGCAAGATAGCGACCTGATTCAAACCACTATTCTAGAGAAAATTCCTGGCATTTCTGACCTGCTCAAACACCTTCTCTTCCAAGCCCCCTTAGAGATTGACAGCGCCCTGTATGCACCCGGAAATCCTGAAGCATTAGCCAGGGCAGAAGCCCTTTTAGAAAACTGGATGATTCAAATGGCGAACGCAGTCATGCAGCCTTTATTGAATCGTTTTGCGAACGTGGAAGCGATTAAACAAACCTTCTACGATCGCCGCTTACTTTCCATCCGTGACATCGAACGATTCCGCAATGATTTATCCTGGCGATACCGACTAGAGCAATTCTTTCGGGAACCCACCGACATATTTGAAAGCAAACATCAGCTCCTGGTATTTTCAGGACGCGGCATTCGGCGCACCGCCATCTATGCCATTCGCTATCAGGAGCTAGAGCAATTAGAGGGCATTCCACGGGCAATTACGCTGGCACTAGAAGCTAGGGATGCGATCGCCCCGCGTCTGCGATCGGTGGTGTCGTTCGTGGGGAACGGGGTGATTTATGTGCTGACCGAGGTGATTGGGCGAGGCATTGGGTTGGTGGGCAGAGGCGTACTGAAGGGCATTGGGAATGCTTGGCAGGATAATCGGTTTAGTCGGAAGTAGAGAGGCTTATCAAATTTCTCATTGGATTCGTCTTCGATCGCGGCTTTGGCAGTTGAGATGAGCTTAAGATCATCTGTGATAAACCAAATGAAGGTATGGGTATCTAGCAGCAGCTTCATTCCATATATTCCTTAAATTCTTCTAACGGTTCATCAAAATCATCAGACATCCAGACAAGTCCTTTAGCGCTACCTGCTTTGGCTGGGTATCGTTTGGGCAAGTTTGTTAGGGGCGTGAGTTTGACGACAGGGTGATGCTCTCGGATGATGGTGATTTCTTCTCCGGCTAAGGCGGCATCAATGAGTTGGGACAATTGCTCAGAGCTTCTGTAACAGAAATTTGCTGCACACGACTGACCTATTCAAGGCTTAGTTTTATTGTAATAGGTTGTATTAGGGCATCCGAATTTTTAGAGCAAGAGAAGCGACGAAAAGGGAGTGCCTGCGATATGAGTCAGGAATCGGAGTTTTCTTTGGAAAGGGAAAGGCGAGTGACGCCGGAAGAAAGCTAGTTTAGAGAGGCGATCGCTTCTTGGTTTGGCACTGTACCCAGGAATCGTAGACGTCTTTTGCTAGATTCCCCAAATATCTTGGTAGCAAATCTTAGCAAGCTTTTCTGTTCTCTTATCAATAGCATTAGCGTTCCACGGTGCTACATACTCTTCTGAAAACTCTTTCGGTAGAAAGTATTGCGATTCTTGGTAGATAGATAATTTATCAAGGACGCCTTTATCTTTAGCTTTTTCATTAAGATCTTGGCTCAATGGTAAAAGATTCCCAATCTTACCAACAATTTCCTTTTCATTCTTAGACTGACAAAGTATATGCTCAAGGCTGATATTCTCGGGAGCCAACTCGTTGGTTAATAACCTACTCCGTTCAATCTAGTACGGGTAGATTCCCCGCCGCTCTGCGGCGAAAACAACTGGCTTGCAATCCGAATCTAGAATTCGGGAGCAAATCTGCTTCCATACCCCGTCCGCTTGCGGCGGGGTCGCTTGATTAAAAATGTACTGGATTAGCTTCTTATTGTCTGTATACCCGTTGTAAAATTTTAGTTCTTTAAATTTATCGGTAAATACTGTTTCATCAGGTATTTTCTCTGCGAGACTATCTTTAAGTACATTGAGTATATCTTTTGCCTTTCGCTTGTCTGAAGCATTCTGAAGATCCCTTGCGGCACGATAATAGCTCCTCTCAAAAATAGAAGGTCTCAGCGAACACACCGCAGTAAACATAAAATGAAACCGTTCAAGAAACAGCATGATTTCTTTTTGGTCATCAAGTTTAATAATTTTCCTTTCTCTCGCTTTGAACAAGCTGAGCAGAAATGGTCTTTGTTGAGTAATCTTAAATACCTTAAATGCAACCAGAGAATTATATATAGCTCTTTCTTCTTGCTGTTTGAAATCCCCTTGAATTGGAGAAGCAATTTTTATATAGGTATTAGAATCTGAATGAAGTTCTCTTATAAATTCCTTCGCATCAATTCTATTCTCCACCCAGAGCTTCTTAAAGCTTTTATAAATATCCTTCTCCCGTACATAAGAATACTTTGATATCCACCAGTGATAAACAAATTTTTCTAGGCTACCTACGGCGTCTCTAGACGATATGACCAGTCTAATATTTTTCGTAATTGCTCAACTGGGGGAAATTGACAAAATCTCAAAACCCGATAAAGTGGCGTTATGACGGAACTCCCCGACTTAAAGCAACTCTCAGAGGAGGCAAAAGATGCCTTGATTGTGGCGCTACGGGAAGAACTACAGAGATTACGGCAAGGGGCAAGCAAGAAGCCCCAGAAGACCTCGAAGAACTCGAGTCTACCGCCCGCAAAGGGATTCAAGGCACAGGTCAAAGACCCAGAAAAAGCGAGTGGAAC
>Ga0335397_10011169_pt1 | contig 11089 bp, 13 predicted proteins | sample MAT04_FD_205740 | JGI IMG/M metagenome (GOLD analysis project Ga0335397, IMG submission 205740) | Freshwater microbial communities from Lake Fryxell liftoff mats and glacier meltwater in Antarctica - MAT-04 (spades assembly) (version 2) ...
CATAGCGGATCACAATAACATCTCCTTTGGCGTGTAGTTCACGCCATAGTTTGATCCACAGGACCAAAACGTAGTGCAGATAGATGTTCGCCAAAAGTGGCCAGATCACCGATCCCTGAGGAGTTCCAACGGACGTTGCGGACCATTGGCCATCTTCAGAAACATCCGCTTTGAGCCATTTGCGAATCAGTCGCAGTATCCTCTTGTCAGCGATACGGTGTTCGATAAACTGCATCAGCCATTCGTGGTTGATGTTGTCTTCTAAGGATGCTATACCCAAAGGGCGTTGCTTGCCGTCCGGTTTTGGAATCCATGTTCGCTTTGACGCTTGAGCACGGTAAGAACCGCGATGAACTCGGCTATGAAGATCGACGAGTCGATCTTCCAGCCCTTGCTCGTATTCTGCCCAGGTCATCCCATCAACTCCTGGTGCTGACTGCCGTTTGAGCTCGTAAAAGCTCTCGCGCATCAGCTCCACGCTAACAGAATGAATTACCGCCATAAGCGTTCGCTGATCGTTCCAACGATGGTTGCTGGCCATCGTTGGAAACTGGTAGGGTCTCCCGGTTCTCGAGATTGAAGTTTCTATGCATGCTCAGGTTCTTCGACTCCGCCGTGCTCTTGGGTCGCTCGCCATGACGCGACCCAAGATATTGCCTTCCCGCAGACACAACAGTGTCGGCGCACGGAATGGTTGATTTCGAAGCTCATTAGCTTGCCTGCATATACCTCTGCTGTGGCTACACCCAAGCCGTTACCGTCATCGGCGTACAACTCGAGGCCAAAGTTACTGGCTAGGTCTTCTTTGTAGGACTCTTTCATTCCCAACTCCAATCCGGTTTATCCCAACGCTTTCTGTGTCCCCCCTCCCCGCCCCCTTGAATCGACAATACAAGCGCGTGGGTGTCCCCGAGTAAGACCAGCACCGCCCCAAAACAAAGAGGTTTGACCCATTTGATTGCTCCCATTTGATTGCTCCCAGACCGAAATTGCCGGAGTCGCCATGTCCCAAGTCAAAGCCGGAGGAGCCTACGTCGAGCTGACCGCGCGAAGCGCCCAGTTCCTCAAGGGACTTGAAGCCGCGCAAAAGCGATTTCAATCTTTCGGCGCATCGGCCCGATTGGTCGGCACCAAGCTAATGGGACTTGGCGTCGCCGCGGCGGCACCTGTGGCCGGTAGCCTCGCAGTTTATACAAGTTTCGATGATGCCATCCGTGCAGCCGGCGCTGCTGCAAATGCGACTGGTGCAGCTTTTGAATCATTGCGCAACACAGCAAAACAGTTGGGCGCTACGACCAGCTTCTCGGCCAGTGAAGTAGCCTCGCTAATGACCGAACTTGGTCGCGCCGGTTTTTCCCCCAAGCAGATCGAGGAGATGACACTCGCGGTCATGAACCTCGCAAGAGCTACTGGCACCGATGCAACGCTTAGCTCGGGAATCATGGCAGCTACCATCCGTCAATTCTCCATGGAAGCTACCGATGCAGTCCGAGTTGCCGATGGTCTTACAGCGGCAGCGAACAAATCCTTCAACTCGGTGGAATCGCTTGGCGAAGCTTTATCTTATGCAGGCCCAGTAGCGGCGGACGCCAACATGAGCCTCGAAGAGACTCTCGCCATCCTTGGAACACTGGGCAACCTTGGGATTCAAGGTAGTGAAGCCGGTACCGCTCTTCGTCGGCTACTGACTTTGAGCGCAGCCGAATCCGAGAAGTTTCAAAAAGTCTTCGGTGTTGCGACCAAGGACGCTCAAGGCAACGCCCGTAACCTTGTGGATGTGCTTGGTGAAGTTTCTGCGGCTACTGCCAATATGGGAACCGGTGATCGCGCTGAAGCCTTCAACGAAGTGTTTGGATTGCTGGGCATCACCTCCGCATCAGCCATCGGTAAAACGGTAACCGATACGCGTCAACTTCCATCTGAAATCCAGAACGCGGGTGGTATCGCTGCCAAGACCGCTGCCGACATGGACGCAGGTATCGGCGGTGCGTTTCGAGTTTTGAAGAGTTCTGTTGAAGGAGTCGCCATCGCAATCGGCGAGGCCCTTGATACATCGTTTAGCTCGATGACGAAGTCGATCTTACGAGCCTTGTCAGGACTTACCGAGTGGATTGGCAAGAACACGATTGCATTCTCAAGAGGGGATTCGTTCGACTGCGAGAGCTTTTAGCCATCGCTGCTGATGTTTCAGTTCAAATCGGTGGAGTGCTCATCAATGCTCGGTAGGATTTGAGATACCCTGGTTGAGACCGTCGACTATCTCGCCGGCGAGTCGTGGATATTCGTCGCCCGAGTCCAAAATATTGGGTACGAAGTAAAAACCGTGGTGGACGACGAAATGTAACTAATCAGCGTAGCTCCATCGTGTGACCATCGCGTTGGATACGCAATCTCTTTGGTTGGATCCCTGGGTACTCCAGAAGCTTAGATCGAAGTTCAGAAAGACTTTTGATGGAAGTGACTAGTCCATCCCATTCTTGCAGGACGTCGCCAGGCTTTAGAGCGTTCAGTAACCCATCTGCCACGCCGGTATTTCTGACAATAACAAGCGCGTCATCGCGAACGCCAATCACAACACCGGTAACATCTTCTTTAAAAGAAGATTCGGTGTCGACATCGCTGCCGATCAGAATCCGGTTACTAATGAAATCGATCTCAAAATCAAACCGCTCTAGCAATTCAAGACCAATTTTGTTACTGCCTGCCTCGCGAACAGGAACACGCTTAAATTGCCTACCAAAAAATTCTATGTTCATTCGTCCGCATCGAATTTCAGCTTCTCCTGCGAGACTGGTCGAAACACAGGTTCTTAACTCATCGATTTTGTTCGAAGCAATTCCGTCAGAAAAATGCTTACCGTCCAAAGATAGTGGGTGTCGATCTCCCGAATCAACCATGAATTTCACGGCCTCTTTCGACCAAGGCAGTGATTCCTCAATAAACAATCTAAAATCTTTGACCACAGTCTGCCTCGAAGTCACCCAAGCGTAGTCTGGAATTCTGCGACCTAAGTAAAACTGATTTTTCGACTTCTCATTGCCAAGTGCTCCCCTGCGAAGAAACTCGTATCCAAGAATCAAAAAAACTTGTTCACCCACAGTTTGGTGGAAAACATCGAAATCAACCGCTGCAACTCCCAGGGAATTTACTTCTTTGCCCTCAATTTGGAATCGTAGAGCCTCAAACTCAACAATCTCGATTTTCCCAGTCCCTGTACTGGCTTTTCTAGCCTGCTTTTTCCCGAAGAGTAACGACTGCTCCTCCAGTTTTGAGGTCATTCGAGAATCGAATGCAGTTCCAGTCGTTCCTGAGTCAATCAATGCAAAACCAGAAAGATCTCCAACTTTTACTCGTAGTCCAACATAGTCATTTGAAATCCAAGTTAAGTCAGTGCGATCGCTCATTGAGAACAGACCTTGCTCCTGCCCAACAACTTTTCGACACCCGAAGCCTGCGCAGGCGATGAAGGCAACCAGGGCACAGGCTAAAAAATGCCTCAATTTCATCGTGCCTAATAATTCCATTCGAAGTTGAATGGAATCGTGAACTCTTTCCACGGCCTAAGCCAACTTTTTGGCTTGAAGTTCAGATCGGTGTCGTCCGGTTGCCACCAAGGATTCGGCGGTGTTACTGTGGGGGGCAAAACAAGCGGTGGCAATGTGCCAAAGTCTGGGAACTCTGGAAAAGGATCTGAAACAGGAGGCCAAGGAAGAGGTGGAGGTCCCGGATTACCTGGACCATGTGGTCCGCCAGGTCCAAATGGATCACCCGGGCCGAACGGCCAGTTCGGACCAAGACCGTTGTATACAAGAATCGAACCTAGATTGCTCGAAGCATCTTGTTGAAGTGTCTGATCTTCGAAGTTCAGACCACCTACCCAAAAAAGAATTAACGCCAACAAATACTCAGTCATCACTACACCCTCCCAAGAACAAAAAACATTCGGTCGATAGCTAGCACGCTATTAATACTTGCGTAATGCTATCAATCCTGAATTGGCCGTCAAGGAGTTAGGCGCTAGACAAAAGTTGTTTGGAAACGGTATGTTGAGGGTAACGCACCGCGAAGAAGTCGGAATCAAACTTACGCATGGTCGACCGAGAATGCTAGCGAAGTGGTTGCGAGTCCCAAGTAAAGGTAGACGTAGTCCTCGCAATTCGTATCACAAAATTCTTTTTAGGGCTTCGCTTCTATGGGGAACGGCCCGTTGACGGACTCCATGACTCCTTCAAGAAAATTCGACATGGTTCGGCGCCCCCCCAAACTTCCGGAACGAGTTGATCGGCATGCAATGGTAACGGTGCAGGCTAGAAGCACGCAAGCAATTACCAAAAACTGAGCGAGGACTTTCATGATTTCAAATATGATCCCTTCGTGTCTTGAAATGAATAACTCGTAGCGAATACAACAGATAGCGTCAATCTCGATTGACGAGTTCGATGCTGCACAATCGCTGAGTGTTGCTCGACTGCAGATGCCGCAAGTCGCCGGCGAAGGTCTGTCGGATGATGTGAAGCGAGCCATTATTGAAACCGCTGAGAACACCGCTCAGTTGGCCGAACGCTCCCGTACAGGAGGCTTCGTGTTCAGCTAATGGGATTCTCAAGCGGTGGATACAACTTCGAACTGGCTGCGCTTTCCAAGAAAGCGACTCGTGGCAAATCGACAGCCGACACCTTCGTGTATGTCGGGACCAATGGAGGAGCCATTGACCCGGCAACTGCAGCCGATGCAGTTTTGTCGTACTACCGAAGCAATTATCGCGATCTGATTCCATTCCTGCAGGTTGATGGCGAGTACATCAACGAGAAGCACGCGCTCGTCACAGCGTCAGTCAATAGAACTAAGCTCGATCCGGTCTCGTTCAACACAACTGGCGCGTCCACGCATCTGAACCAGTCATTGTTCACGCGTGGAACTTACGCTGCCCCCGGAAAGATCGCGCCCAATTATCGTGGTGCGATTGGAGTGAGCGACTCGGGCGTTGCCGGCGTCGATGTCACGGTGCCCGCATTCGAGTTCTCAGTCCGCAAGAAGTTCGAGTTCGTCTCGACTGCGTATCTACTCGCGATGGTGGCCATGACCGGCCGCGTCAATTCAAGTCCCTGGTCGATCTTCGCTCCTGGCGAAGCCTTGTTCCTCGGTGGCGAAGGCGGCGAAGACGAACAGAACTGGGTTGATGTGACCTATCACTTCGCAGCCCGACCAAATGAAGCGAACCTCACGGTTGGCAACATCGCTGGCGTTGCGAAGCGTGGCTGGGATTACCTATGGGTCAAACACGGTGAGGAGGTGGTTGGCGATCGCGTCCTGCAAGTTCCTGAAGCGGCTTATGTCGAGCAGGTTTACCCCGAAGCGAACTTTAACGCGTTGGGGATCGAGTAATGTCCCGACGCGTCAAACCAGGCGATAAGTTCAACATTACCGCAGCGGAATACAACCGTCTGCTTGCGGCCGCCGACACATTTGCTCGCGATCGACTCGCTGGTGGCGCAGGAAACCGCATCCACGTTCGCGACGCTGCCACCGTTCGCGTGCACTACCAATCTTCGACCACTGTGCCCATCGGTGGAATCGTCGGTTTCAACGCCCCACTGGGCGATCCAGACGTAGACAACGCGGAACTGGCTCGCTTTGTACGCGATGCCACGATCCAGTCGGTGCGACCCATCGCCGACGAGCACACCGGCAGCTTCGGAGTTGCGATTGAACCGATCGCCGAAGACAAAGTAGGCCGCGTTGTTTTCGCCGGCGTGGTTGCTGCCCGCGTAAATGTACAAGAGACCTGGCACCAGTTTGCCGACGTTGCAGATTCGGGAGGAACAACGCTCCAATCGAAGCCCAACGGATCAGCTCAAATTCTGTGGCGACGCAATCCGAACCAGACAGGTATCCAATGGGCTGTCGTCCGAGTTGGCAAACCAGCCGACCCTGCTTTCCTCATCAAGGTCCCAAATGGAGGAATCCCCGGTCGATCGGGTTTGTCCACCGGTTCGGGCAACTGCGACCTGTTTCGTCTCGATGACAGCGGCAGCATTGAGCAAGTTGTCGATCCGGCAGGACAAAACGTCCGCATCATTGCGCGCAATCCCAGTGCCCAGCGCATCCGAGGTCCGGTAACTCAAGACGACGACGGGCAGTATCTCAACGTTTCCTACGATGGCAATCGCTCATAAACTTAGTCCCTTTTCGTTAGTTTGTAATCACCGGTCACACTTTCCAAGGTGAAAACCATCCTCACAGTAGACTCCTTGTCAGCGCTCCCTTCGAGGCGAGAAGGAAGATTGAGCGGTGCAGACACTGAGGAATTGATAACAGCAGACCAGTGGTACTTCGAGTGCGAAGCAATTTCTCGTTCCAAAATAATTGGAACCGTGCTCTTTGCCGGTACTACTTTGGCTGCTCTTTCAATTAGATCAATTTCGACAAATGGGATTTGCTTCGAACTATCCGACTTCGGTTTCGCGATATATGATTCAACTTTCTGAGCAGAGGACGGATAAAACGTCATATCACTGATCGAAAACTGATCAAAGCTTGTGGGACGTTGACCCCAGTCACGCCATTTCACACCCGTCAAAAAACCATGGCGAGGAAGTCTCTCGATGATAGCATTATCAAGAAACTGTTCCAGTCGGAAAGAGGTTACTTCCTTTCGAACCGCATCGTAAACGACTAGCGCCTTATCCGTAACCCCCGCTCCCGTCCATTCGTCCATTGTCACAATAAATCTTCCGCACGGGGAAACGTGCACTTCTAACGGTTTACTTCCAGAAAGAAGTGTGGTTGTGTTTAGTTTTCGAAGACGAGTTCCGTCGTCAACAAGCTCGAAAACTGTTACGTCCAAGACTTCGCATGATTCAGGAGAATCGTCCGTCTTCCTCCAAAGTGCTAACTGTTCGCCACTTGAACTCCACTGAAAGACAAAGCCGTCCGCGAAAACTACGGGAGGATTCAAATTGCACAGGGTAAAAACAATGAGTGCCAGTTGGATCTGGCGTTTAAAACGCTTGGATGTAGTCATGAATCAAGCTCCTAATTCGCTAGTTTCTGCTAGGATCGAATGGGAAGGAGTCTTCGATGTTGTCTCTGCCATCGCCATCTGGATCGGAATGCGGTCCGAATAGCACTTCGATGATACCCGAAGTGAAGACAGAAACTTCGCCGGGTGTCGGTGACTCTGGAACGTGAAAGAAGATGCCTAAATCAATCGAACCTTCCGCATCACATCGGTAGAGCTTGTAACAAGTCGAGTCGCAAATGTATTCTCCTGCATCATTCGACCCACTGATGTCTACGCCGAGTCCATCTAAAACTTCGACTATTTCGACGCCATTAAAACTACCGACAACAACCGGAGGACCGTTTGGATTATTTTGGTTTGGCGGATTCGGAAGGTTTCCACCAGCGTCTGGAAATGGACCTTGATTATTGTCACCCTCTAATTCTAGCGTAAATCCACCACCTTGCCCAAAAGCTATCCAAACAATCTGCTGATCTGGATACTCACAAGCAATGTCGGTAATGACTTGGTCGATCCGATCATTTGGCTCGCCCCAAAGAACGTCGATTATTACGACTTGACTCTCGATTCCTTCTTGCTCTAAGAGGTCTGCCAGTTCCTGTGCAACCACTGGTGATTGGTTGTTAGGAACTCCGGGAAAAGGCCCAAAACCTGACACAACAACTATGACATCACGGACACCATTCGTAGTCGTTCGGCTAACAAGTAGGAGAGCATCACCCAAATTCGAAATGCCATCAGTAAACAATGTTGGGTCATCATTTGGAATTTGACTGAGCGAAAATTGTCCGTTGACACTTAGCATCGAATAAATGTCATAGTTCTCAAAGTCGAATCCGTTGCTTTCAAAACCCCCTTGTCCAGTTCCCGGTGATACTTGAGCACTTAACTGTGTCGAAGTGAACCAAGAACAAACTGCACAAATCAGAATTAACAAAAGCTTTTTCGCAACTAACATTGTGATCTCCGAATCTAAATGGATTGAAAATTCGACTCTCTTAACATCGCCATGCTAGGGCTTCAAAGCGAAGTCGTCAAGTTTTTCGATCCAACTTGACGCCACAGAAACGCAGAAGAACACGTGGTAAGCATGCATATCAGGTTCGCTAGCTAGCACTTCTAGTTGGTAACATCGACCTTTTTTGAAGCTTGCTCGGCCATCGTCAACAAACGTCGACGAACTCAGGACGCTGCTGAAAAGCTATCTGCCCGACCAAGAAGAACCCACGACGCTTCGGATCGCGGCTTACAAGCCTGGGAACGAGCTGAAGAAAATGCTCGCTTGGTTTGCTCGGCCAAGCGATTCGTGCAAGTGCGAAACACGCGCCGACACGATGAACGATTGGGGAGCCGAAGGTTGCCGACAGAATCTCGACACAATCGTGGAATGGTTACTAGAAGAAGCCGAATTGAGAGGATTACCAAGTGGAAAGTTTACTCGCATCATCGCAAAGTCACTCGTCGTCACCGCCATCCGCCGCTTCGAACGCAAGTTCCCAGACGGTGCACCCGAGCCAAACGACGACGACATTGACGCCACCGACATCGAACAAGATCGTTGAACGATGCTTTCTCGTAAACCTAGATCGGCGCGACGATCGGCTTCGCGAATGGATGGGGCAGTTGCCAAATCCATGGCCATTCCCAGAGCCTGAGCGTTTCGCGGCTATCGATGGCCGGCGCTTGGCTACGCCTCCGCAGTGGCGAGCGGGCAACGGTGCGTGGGGATGCTACCGATCGCACTTGCTCATCCTTGAAAAATGTTTGATTGAAGGAATCGATTCGTATGTTGTCTTCGAGGATGACGCTGGTTTTGGCTCCGAGTTTACTGAGCAGCTTCAGCAGTATGTCGCAGAACTCCCAGACGATTGGGGACTCGCCTATCTCGGTGGTCAACATCTCTACGCTGGAAAACATCCGCCTCAGAAGATTAGCGAGCACGTTTACAGACCATTTAATGTCAATCGCACGCATGCATTCATGGTGCGTGGTCGCTTGGCAATGAAAACGCTATACCGCCATTTGAATTGGAACGAATGGCACGTCAAGCATCATATCGATCATCACATGGGGCGTCTCACCCAGCGGCGTTACGAGATGATGGTTCAGTCGAAAACCGTCGACAAGGAATCGCTTGCCGTCTATACGCCAGACCGCTGGCTCGTCGGCCAGTTGCCGACCAAGTCCAATATCTGTGGTCGTACGTGGGAGCAAACGAGGTTCTTCAACGACGCACGCAACGCCGACCATTCGGACGTCCCTTTCTTTGCAGTGCTCGGCCCACATCGCTCAGGCACCTCGTGCGTCGCGATGGTCATGCATCACCTTGGCGTACACATGGGAAACGAACTCGGTGGTTACGAAGCGACCGGAGGTGGCGAAGCAATCGGGCTTGCCAAACTCTGTGAAGGAGCCATGCGATTCCCAGCGATCGATCCCAAGGTTGGCAATGGGCAGCTCACGAAACAATTGAAAACCTGGATCGTTGGCCGAAAGACGGAGGCCAATCGTGACAAGACCGTCGCAGGTGCCAAGTATCCGCACCTGTGCCGATTTGCAGAGCACTTGTACGCGGGGCTTGGAGACTCACTTCGAATCATCGCAGTCGATCGACCCATCGAAGCTTCAATCCGTTCGCTGCAGGACCGAAGCAACAAACATCGTGGTCAATGGTTCGCCGCTGACGATGCCGCGTGCGAGCGATTGCAACGGTCCCTGCTGGAACATCGCGAACGATTCATCAAGGCAAATCCGAAGGTTCCAGTGCTACGGATCGACTTCGCAGAGCTCACCAAGAATCCAACTGTGGAGATTGCCAAGCTAGTTGAGTTTCTTGGGATCGATCCCACCGAGGAAGAACTCGAGTCAGCTATCGCACACGTCAATCCAAAATTGAGGAAGTTCGGCTAATGAGTGCGATCGCAATTCTCGGAGAGCTAACTCATCGGTACATGATTGTCGGTTCGACGGCAATCCGACTCCATGGTTTTAACTGGGGGCAACATGACATCGACGCCTGGCTTGACCCAACGATCCCCGTTGAGGACTGGGACGCTTTGGTAAATCACGTCTCTCGCAATCATCAGAAGATCTGGACACGCGGAGAGGACAACGGACGTGGTGGCATTCAGCATTCGACTCGTATTGCCTCCTCTCCGAAGCTCGACCTTATCCACCAAATCGGCGAATTCCAGCCCAGCGATTTCGATGCAGTGTTCGATCGCTCCTTGATCTCCGAGCTCGGAAACGTCGCGCCTCTGGATGTTGTTCTGCGAATGAAGCTCCAAGCCAATCGCGGTAAAGACTTTCGACATTTCATGAAGCTATTCCAAATGATCTCCAGTCCGTGAGTTCGCCAATGACAAGCAATCTACCGATCGACCAAATCACCTTCTGCATCAAGACGATCCATCGTCCATGGGCTTGCCATCGATTGGTGGAATCGCTGCGTAAGCAGTTCGAATCGCCCAAAATCGTAATCGTCGATGACGGCCGGCCTGAATACCGGTTCTCAGCCAAGTATCCCGAGACCGCTAAGCACTGCAAAGTGATCGACCTGGACCAGCACGATGTCGGAGTTGGCATCGGTCGCAACACTGCAATCGATGCCGCCGAAACCGATCTCATTTTCCTTCTCGACGATGATCAGATCGTCACGCCCGATTTGCACCTCGATCGAGTCTACCAGCGATTTATCGAGTACGACCTCGATATCCTGGCTGTGCGACAGGGTGATGGTGGCCGGCCAATGCTCTTCAGCCCGTTGATGAATGGTCGACGAATCTGGATGCACCGCGGCGAACACAAGCGCATCGGCGAAACTTGCTGGTGCGATATGGTCAGCAATTCATTCTTAGCAAGGCGCGATACGATCGCGAAAGTCCGTTGGGACGAATCAATCAGTAACCGTTCACGGCCTTCGGCCTTGAACGGCTACCCGTAATCATAATCCTACTCTTAATCTTAATCCGATTGAGTATCGATTGGCTATGATTGAAGCGAGTTCAGCCGATTAGGCTCGGAGCGGTGTGGCCGTTTAGTTTTGCTCTGATCGACGAATATAAA
>Ga0335397_10011171_pt1 | contig 11088 bp, 7 predicted proteins | sample MAT04_FD_205740 | JGI IMG/M metagenome (GOLD analysis project Ga0335397, IMG submission 205740) | Freshwater microbial communities from Lake Fryxell liftoff mats and glacier meltwater in Antarctica - MAT-04 (spades assembly) (version 2) ...
AGATGATCGGCCACGTCGAGATGCTCGACGCTCGCAAGGCAATCGCCCACTGGAAGGCATCGGGGCTCGACATCAGCCCGATCCTCGCCGTGCCGCAGAACCCCTACGGCCAGACGCTGATCCAGAGCGTCTGCCAGGATCACGGTCTCGACGAGGCGCTCGACCAGCAACTGATCGAACTGGCCCGACCGGCCATCGAGGACGCCCATCACGTGTCGATCGACCTGCCGGTCCGCAACGTCAACCGCACGGTCGGAACGCTGCTCGGCCACCAGGTCACCAAGAAGTGGAAGGGTGCGGGTCTGCCCGACGGCACCATCGACATCACGCTCACCGGCTCCGCCGGACAGAGTCTCGGCGCCTTCGTGCCGGCAGGTATCCAGATCCGCCTGGTGGGCGACGCCAACGACTACGTCGGCAAGGGGCTGTCCGGTGGGCGAATCATCGTGCACCCTCACCCGTCTTCGCCGTTCGTCGCCGAGGACCAGATCATCGCCGGCAACGTGATCGCATATGGTGCGACCGGGGGCGAGATCTTCCTGCGTGGCATCGTCGGCGAACGCTTCTGCGTGCGCAACTCAGGCGCCACCGCGGTCAGCGAAGGTGTCGGTGACCACGGCTGCGAGTACATGACCGGTGGCCGTGTCGTGGTGCTCGGCCCCACCGGGCGGAACTTCGGTGCCGGGATGTCGGGAGGCATCGCCTACGTGTACGACCCTGACGAGGTGTTCGCCAGCAAGGTCAACTACGAGATGGTCGAACTGCAAGCACTCGACGCGAAGGACCTGGAGTTCCTCGGCGACACGATCCGTCGCCACAGCGACCTCACCGGTTCAGCCGTCGCCGAGCGGATACTCGGCGACTGGGAGCAGGCGGCGACGTCGTTCCGCAAGGTGATGCCGAAGGACTACCAGCGGGTACTCGATGTCATCGCCGAGTCCGAGGCCGCCGGCCTCGACGAAGCAGCCACCGTCGACAAGATCATGGAAGCAGCGAGGGCCTGACATGGGTGAACCGACCGGGTTCTTGAAATGGGATCGTGAGACGCCGGAGCGTCGGCCGGTTCCGGTGCGACTGCGCGACTGGAAGGAGGTGTACCAGGAGTTTCCCGAAGACGACCTCAAGCATCAGGCCGGTCGCTGCATGGACTGCGGCATCCCGTTCTGCAACAACGGCTGCCCGCTCGGCAACCTGATCCCCGACTGGAACGACCTCGTCTACCGAGACCACTGGCAGGACGCCATCGAGCGCCTGCACGCCACCAACAACTTCCCCGAGTTCACGGGACGGCTGTGTCCGGCGCCGTGCGAGTCGGCGTGCGTGCTCGGCATCAATCAGAACCCGGTGGCCATCAAACAGGTCGAGGTCGAGATCATCGATCGCGCCTGGGACGAAGGCTGGGTCACGCCACACGTTTCCGGGGTACGAACCGGCAAGCGCATCGCCGTCATCGGATCGGGGCCCGCCGGTCTCGCCGTTGCCCAGCAGCTCACCCGTGCGGGCCACGAGGTCGTGGTGTTGGAGCGAGCTGATCGAATCGGCGGTCTCCTGCGCTACGGCATCCCCGAGTTCAAGATGGAGAAGCGCCACATCGACCGTCGTGTCGAGCAGATGGAGGCCGAGGGCACCGAGTTCCGCACCAATGCCGTCGTCGGCGAGAACGTCGACATCGAGGTGCTGCGCGCCTCGCACGACGCGGTGGTGCTGGCGTGCGGCGCCACGTCGTGGCGCGACCTGCCGATCCCGGGATGCGAACTCGGGGGCATCCATCAGGCCATGGAGTACCTGCCGTATGCGAATCGGGTGCAGCTCGGCGACATCGAGCAGTCACCGATCGACGTGGCCGGCAAGCACGTCGTCATCATCGGCGGTGGCGACACCGGGGCCGATTGTCTGGGTACCGCGCACCGCCAGGGTGCAGCGTCGGTCACGCAGCTCGAGATCCTCCCGAAGCCGCCCGAGCATCGTGGCGGAAACAATCCGTGGCCGCAGTTCGCGATGACCTACAAGGTCACCTCCGCTCACGAAGAGGGCGGCGACCGACTGTTCAGCGTGAACACCGAGCAGTTCCTCGACGATGGGAACGGTCGGGTTCGGGCGCTGCGTCTGCACGAGGTCGAACTCCTCGACGGTGCGTTCGTGAAGGTCGAGGGCTCCGACCACGAGATTCCCGCCGATTTCGTCTTCCTCGCGCTGGGATTCGTGGGCCCCGAGAAAGGTTCGTGGCTCGAATCGTTGGAGGTCGACTACGACCCTCGAGGCAATGTCGCTCGTGACCACCGCTACATGACCAACCACCATGGGCTGTTCGTCGCCGGCGACATGGGCCGTGGGCAGAGCCTGATCGTGTGGGCGATCGCCGAAGGTCGCGCCTGCGCAGCCGGCGTCGACGCGTATCTGATGGGCGAGACCCGACTGCCATCGCCGGTGAAGCCCACCGATCGGCCGCTGGTCTGACGACACTGGCGGGTCTGACGACACTGGCGGGTCCAGAAGGCGTACGCTCTCGGACATGGAATCGTCAAGTTCTTCGACCAGCGCCCGTCGCCTCGGCGTGCTCGTCGGCCCTGTGCTGATCGGCGCCCTCGTGCTCTCGTCGTGCGGGAGCGCCGAGAGTGCCGCCACCCAGTCGACCGTCAACCTCAATGCAGCGTCGACCGCTTTCGTCGTTCGGGAGCCGGCTACCACCGTGCCGGTCGACTCCGTTGCCGTCGCCGGAGAACCGGGCACCGTCGTCGATGGCACGCAGGACTACACGGTGCAAGCGGGCGACGCCTGGTATGTGCTCGTCACTCGATTCGGGGTGAGCATCGACGACCTGCTCAATGTCAACGAGTGGACCGATCCGGCCACGTTCCCGTTTCCCGGCGACGTGATCCTGATCCCACCGGGCGGCAAGTCGGTCGCCGAGGTCGCTGCAGGCACCGCAGCGACAGAGACCGCCGCGGGCGCCGACCCCGCCACGGATGCCGCGCCGACCGAGACGATTCCCGATGCTGGTGACAACTGCGCGCCGGGTAAGTACACCATCGTCGCCGACGACTTCGACGGCAAGGTCGCTCGCAAGTTCGATGTCACCGTCGAGGCGCTCAATGACGCCAACGTCAACACGGCGGGCTACGGCGCGTTCTTTCCTGGCCTCGAGATCGTGATCCCCGCCAAGTCCGATTGCTGAGCGAGGCGAGTCGCTCTTTCCGAAATTCGGAGCGAGGATTGCGCTGATCGACACGCTGGCTCCGAATTTCGGGTTGGGGGCGCGTCGGTGGGTCGCGTCTGTCGCTACTGGAAGACGAAGTTGGTCTCCTTGACCACGTCCATCGAGGCGCTGCTCGCGATCGAGTAGCGGTGTCCGGGGAACAAGATGGTGCTGTCGGGCACGTCGGCGAGGCGGCGTAGGCTCTCGATCATCTTGGCCGGGTCGGACCCGGGAAGGTCGGTGCGCCCGCAGCCTTCGAGGAACAGCGTGTCGCCGGCGATCAACCGATCGTCGACGAAGAAGCACTGGCTTCCCGGCGTGTGGCCGGGGGTGTGCACCAGTGAGATGTCGATGCCGCCGACGGTGAGCACGTCGCCCGAATCGTGGCCGATCAGATGCTCGGCGGTGACCGTGGTCGACTTGGTGACCCACTCGATTTCGTCGTGTTGTACGTGGATCGGAACATCGACGTGGTCGAGCAGTTCGGCGATGCCTTCGATGGTGTGGCCCATCATCGAACCGCCGACGTGGTCGGGGTGATAGTGCGTTGCCAACACACCCGTGACGGTCATGCCATCGGTGCCGACGAGATCGACGAGTTCCTTCACCGCATAGGCCGGGTCGACCAGGACGCATTCACCGGTCCGGCGGTCGCCGATCGCATAGACGAAGTTGACCATCTGCGACGCGAGAGGATCGCCGACGGCGAAGTCTCGGCCGGACAGCAGCTGACGGAAGTAGAGCGGAGAGCTGGGCACGTGCCTACGCTAACGCCGTGTCGTCACAGCCCCAGGTACGAGCGCTCGCCCGCCTGAGCGAGGGCCAGGAGATCCCGTTCGGCGGGGCCGAGGTCACGGTGGTGTCGGCCGACCTGGCCGAACGATTCAACGCTGGCGATCATCTGATCGTGGTCCAGTCCACCGGTGCGCTCCTCTTGATTCCGGCTGCGGTGGGCGCACTCGCCGCCAGTGCAGTGGCCGACGCCAGCCTGGCGTTCGCCGAACTCGCGGGCGTCACCGACGAACAGATCACCGACTTCTTCGATCGCTTCGCCGCTGCCCTCGCTGACGACACCGTCTGTGCACCGATTGTTGCCGCCAACCTTGCCGACGTCGCTTCCGCAGCAGCGCGGGGGCGCTCGACGACACGGCTCGTCCTCGACGAGCGGATGCGCACCGACATGGTGAGCGGGCTGCGAGGATGGCGCGACTCGCCGAGTCGGCGTGATGGCGTGGTCGATCGCGTCGAGCACCAGGCGTGGTCGGTCGAAGCCCGCCGGGCGCCGCTCGGTGTCGTCGGGTTCGTGTTCGAGGGGCGCCCGAACGTGTTCGCCGACGCCTGCGGAGTGGTGCGCACCGGCAACACCGTCGTGTTCCGGATCGGATCCGACGCCCTCGCCACCGCACGTGCGATCGTCGACCACGCAGTGGCCCCCGCGCTTCGAGACGCCGGGCTCCCGGCGGGCACGGTTCGACTCGTCGACAGCCCGACGCACGCCGCCGGCCACGCACTGTTCTCGGATCGACGTCTGGCGCTCGCCGTGGCCCGAGGGTCCGGTGCTGCCGTCGCCGAACTCGGGGCGGTTGCCTCGCAGTCCGGCACCCCGGTGAGTCTCCACGGCACCGGCGGTGCCTGGCTGATCGCCGGCCGCTCCGCAGCGGCGGCCACGCTGCACCAGGCGGTGCTGCACTCGCTCGACCGCAAGGTGTGCAACACCCTCAACGTGGTGGCAGTCCTGCGTGAGCGTACGCACGAATTGGTCCCCGTGGTGCTCGCCGCACTCGACCACGCAGCGTTGGAACGCAGCACGTCCGGTCGGCTGCACGTGGTGACCGGCAGCGAGATGTACGTTTCAGCCGATCGCTTCGAACGCAGCGTGGCGATCACCCGGGCTGCTGGCATCGGCGACGAGCCGGCGGCATCGACGATCGACGAGTCCGGTCTGGCGACCGAGTGGGAGTGGGAGCACTCGCCCGAGATCACGTTGGTGGTGGTCGACTCGGTGGACCACGCCGTCGAACTCTGCAACCGCTACAGCCCGCGCTTCGTGGCCTCGCTCGTCACGGACGACGTGGCCGAATTCGAACGGTTCTACGCTGGCGTCGACGCACCGTTCGTCGGTAACGGATTCACCCGCTGGGTGGACGGCCAGTACGCACTGGATGCACCGGAGCTCGGGCTGTCGAACTGGCAGTTCGGCCGCATGCTGGGACGTGGGGCGATCCTGTCAGGCGACAGCGTGCACACGGTGCGTTACCAGGCCTCGGTCACCGACCACGCGGTGCGTCGCTGACGAGTCGTCTACTTCCACACGCCGGTGATGTCGACGAGTACATGGGTTGGTGCGCTGGTCGTCACACAGATCGCGCCGGTCCCGTCGAGCTTGACATTCGCGCCGTTGGCCACCGCACCGGTCTCGCTGGTGAAGTTCAGGTTTGACACGTCCGATGGCTGCCCGCACGGGACGGCGACGAGGAAACCCTGGTCACCGGCGCCGACGGCGGCCAAGTTCAACGTTGCTGCGCGAACGTCGGCGCCGATGCCACGAGTGCCAGCGACCTGGACGCGCAGCTCACGACCGGGGACCAGCATCACGGGGCCGGCTCCGCCGTTGAGTACGGGGTGTGCCTGACGTGTGTCCGCGAGCCGGATCGGGCTGATCGGAACGAACTGTCGGCCGTCTCCCTTTCCGAACCAACCGGTGATGTCGACGATGACGTGAGATGTCACATTGCTGGTGAGGCAGATCGTGCCGTCGGCAGCGGTCGGGACGATCGCTGAGTTGGCGCGGGCCCGACCGACACGTGGGTTCAGCGAGGACGTGGTCGGCTCGGGCGCATCACATGGAAATGCTCGAATCCATCCGGTCTCGTCGGGCAGCACGCCGGTCAGGTTGACGGCCACGGCGACCGCGCCCGAAGGGGCAGGGCTCGCCCCGCCCTCGACTGCGACGCGCAGCACCTGCCCAGGTCGGAGCGGTTGAGCCGACGGACGTGAATCGAAGAGTCGCTGCGGTGCGACGGGGATGAAGACCTGACTGGCGGTGGGGGACACGTACCCGTTGATGTCGATCACGATGTCGGTGGCCTGGCTCGAGAAGAGGCAGAGGTCGCCGCCACTCAGTGGGATGATCGCCTGATTCGGAACGCCGTCGCCGGCCTCGAAGTTGAGCGTCGAGAATGACGGACTGACCTCGGCGCAGTTGGAAGCGGTGAGGTATCCATCGGCAGACGATCCGACGCCGGTGAAGTTCGCGCTGATGGCCGTGATGTCGGCGGGAAGGCCGGAGCGACCAGCGATCGGGACACGAATCTGCTGGTTCGCCGGGAGTCGGCCGAGGGTGTCGTTGCTCCGCGAGTCGGCGAATCGAAACGGCGTCATCGGCTGGAACGGCATGTGTGACGTGAGGGCTCCGGTGTCGCCCAGCGGGGCCGGGGGGGCCGGCTGGGCAGGTACGAGCTTCGCTGCCGGATCCACCGCGAAGCCCCAGTTCGCTGTGCCACCGTTGGAGTCCACTGACACCTTGTAGTCGCCTTTGGTCAGTGGACTGGCGGGCACCACCACGATCGCATTGTCGCCGCCGAGTATCGAACTCGCCGTGCCGGTGGTGTTGGCTTTGTGGAGGACGCAGGTCGGAACCGGGCCGCCTGGTCCCACCAGCGTGGCTGACGCAGTGGTGACGTTGGACGGCATCATGGCGATCAGGGGCAGACCGACGGTCTGGGAGCCCCATCCGCAGAACGTCCGCGGGTCTGGTGTCTCGGCGATGAAGCGGGTGAGGCTCGTCGTTGCGCCGTTGCCGGGGAACACCACCGGGGTCCCCAGCTTGGCCGCTCCCCAGTTGTTGCCACGCACGACATCGAGCGTCGCAGCGGACTTCCACTGCGTGCGCGTCGGATTGGGTGGGCTGGCACACATTCCGTGGGCGACCTGCGACAGGGACGGTCTCAGGAGACCGATGGCGTGGAACGGACCGGTCATCCAGAGGTCGATGTGACTGCGAGCCGTGGCCGACGAGTTGCTCGACACCGCCACGTTGCCGCTGTTGCCGGCCAGGTCGCCGTCGACGGTGTAACCGGGTGAGCCGGGCGTTTCGTCGTGGGCGATGCCGTTGAGCAGCATCCAGCACGAGTGGTTCGTGGCGCCGTTCGACCATGCCGGGTTGTTGACGACGGGGGGAAGGCCCGACTGGGCGCGGTACACGTTGACGATGCCGAGCCAGTCGTCGGCTGCAGGCCCAGCAGCCGTGGCGGTGGGTGTCGACGTACTCATCACCAGGGTGGAGCAGATCGCGGCGAGTCCCAGGGACATCGTGAACCACCGACGTGCGGAACTGAGTGGGGCTCGGCTGGCGTCGGAGGCGGTCGATGTCATTGATGAACGTCCCTGGGTGAGGCGCCGACCGGATTGCCGGCGCTGGTTGCCTGTTCCATCGGGAGTTGCCAGTACGTTCTGGAACGGCCTTGCCGAAAACTTGAGCTGGCCTTGAGACTTTCCTGATCCGATACGACCTGACGATGAGCGCCGTACTTCCCCCACCGATTCCCGGCACGGCAGTTGGCCCGACCGCGCTGACGTTCGTGCCTGCCATGCCGACACGTCCTCCGACACGTTCTCCGACACCCGCACTGCCGATGGCGGCAGCGTTGGGAGCGATCGGCGTGCTCACCGCGTCGCTGCTCGCCTCGAAGTACCTGCTCGACGCGATCATCGACTTCGGCTGGCCGGTGGCGGTGTACGTGGCCCTACTCGCTGCAGTCGGCTATGGACCATCGCTGTGGTGGTGCCGCTTCGTCAGCCGGCGGTGGGGCACCGGCGAGCTCGGTGTCGACATCGGGCTCACCCCTCGGTTCGCCGATCTCGGCTGGGGTCCGGTGATCTGGTTGGGGGCGGTCGCCGCGCAGGTTGCCGTCGGAGCCATCGTCGTGGGGTTCGGCGTTCCGTTGGTGGGCAACACCGAGGGGATCGACGAGATCAGCGCCGATCGTACCTATGTGGTGTCGTTGGTGATCACGGCGGTGATCGCCGCGCCGATCGTCGAAGAGATGGTGTTCCGTGGGGTGGTGATGCGCGGCCTACGTAGCCGGCTTCCCGTCGTCGTCGTGATCGTGCTCCAAGCAGTGCTGTTCGGTGTGGCCCACGTCGACCCCGTCAGAGGCGTCGGGAACATCGGCCTCGTGATGGTGCTCTCGGGCGTCGGTGTGGCCTTCGGTGTCGCGACGGCGTTGCTCGGCCGGATCGGTCCGTCGATCGTCGCTCACGCGATCTTCAATGGAGCGGTGCTGTTGCTGGTGCTGAGTGGAGTCGCAGATCGGCTGCAGGACGAGACGTCGGCGTCGGCGTCGGCGTCAAGCGGAGAACAGGTCGGCGTTGTCGATCAGGCGGACGTCGCCGAATCGGGCGGCAATGGCGATCCGGACCCTGCCGGCCTGACGATGCCCGTCCTCGAACCGATCGATCGGACGAAGTGTGGCCCCGTCGAACACCGTCACGTATTCGAGCGTGGCGAGTGGTTCGGCGTCGATGAAATATGTAGCGGCAACGATCACGTCGCTGGCATCCGACACGTCTGACGTGGCGGATTCGAGGGCGGCCGAGATGGCGGTCGGTATGCAGGTCGCCGCTCGGCGTTGCGCGTCGTCGAGACGTCGATTCCGGCTCGACAGTGCCAGCCCGTCCGGTTCTCGCACTGTTGGATGGGCAACGATGTCGATGCCGAAGTCGAGGTCGGCCGTGAGACGTCGCACGACCGAGAGTTGTTGGTAGTCCTTCTCGCCGAACACGGCGACGTCAGGTCGAGTCGCGCCGAAGAGCTTGGTGACCACGGTGGTCACGCCGTCGAAGTGGCCGGGCCGTGACGCGCCCTCCATCGGGTCGGTCAGCCCTGCGACGTGGACGGAGGTTGCGAACCCGTCGGGATACATCGCTGCTGCAGTCGGGACGTACACGACTCCGACACCGGCGGCTCGGCAGACTCGCAGATCGTCCTCGAGCGGACGCGGGTAGCGGTCGTAGTCGCCCTGCTCGCCGAACTGCAGCGGATTCACGAAGATCGACACGATCACCTCGTCGGCGAGCCGGCGGGCGGCATCGATCAGTTCGAGATGGCCCCGATGCAATGCGCCCATGGTGGGCACGAGGCCAATGGTGTCGCCGGTGACGTGGATGCCATCGGACCAGGCGCGCACACCGGCCGGGGTGTCGATCACGATGGCCACAACGGCAACGCTACTGCGCGGAAGTCGATCGGCCAGCGGGCCGCAGAGCAGATGGACACACGTCGACGTAGGCCGGCGAATCGCCGATCGACGACGCGGCGAGCACGGCGTGAGCGCATGCGGCGGCGAACGTGTCGGCGGCCGCTCGGAGGATCAGGTCGAGGGCGCTCTGACGTGACGCCGTCGACCGCATTGCAGCGGGAAGGTCGCCGATGTCGTGTTCGCCGGTGGCCAGACCGAAGATCGTGTCGCCGTCGAACATCGAATGTGCAGGACGGATGGCACGCGCGAGACCGTCGTGTGCGACGTCGGCCATCTTGGAGACCTCCGACTTCGACAAGGCAGCCGAGGTGGCCACGACTCCGATGGTCGTGTTCAGGCTGGCCGCCTGGCCACTCAGCTGGCGGGCGAGCCGTTGGCGGTCTCGGGCGGACGGTGCCCGCAGTCCGAAGCCGTCCGGATCCCATGGCAGGCCCGTTCGGGGGTCGATGGCCGTGCCGTTCGCGTTGACGACGGCGACGGCGCCCACCTGCACGATGAGCGAGGGGATGCTCGGGTCATCGGCGTCGGCCAGCATCGGGATGGTGACGACGGTGCTCGAGGTGCCGACGCCGCCTTGCAGACCGCCGGCGCGGGCGCCGGTTCCTGCGCCCACCGAGCCCCACGACCGCTGGTCCACGCGGGCGCCAGCAATGGCCCGTCGACCGAAATCGGCGGTCGGTCGATTGCCGAACGTGCCGGCCCGCCCGAGGTCGAAGATCACCGCCGCCGGCACGACCGGGACAACACCCTGCAGGACACCGGGGAGCCCGGTTCCGACCCCGACCGGGAAACCCAAGGAGCGTTCCTCGAGCCAGGCCACGACGCCGTCGGCGGCCGACAACCCGAACGCGCTTCCACCGGTGAGACACACCGCATGGATCTCCTGCACGAGATTCTCCGGGCGGAGCGCGTCGGTCTCACGCGTTCCCGGGCCGCCGCCGCGAACCGAGACGCCCGGGGTCGCTCCGTTCGGGACGTACACCACCGTGGTGCCGGTCTGCCAGCCCCGGGCCTTGCGCTCGTGGTGGCCGACTCGCACTCCGGCGACATCGGTGATCGATCCGACAGGAAGCGCCGGATCGCTGGCCGTGGTCGGTTGCTGAGCGGAGGGAGCCATGCGCCCACTGTAGGAACCGTGACCGACCGCGGGAGTAGTGTCTGGCGTCGTGTTCGAACGACCACCACTCGACGACGGCGTGATCCAGCGTGTGCGCATCGGAATCAACCGGGCGGTAGGCGAGGGAATGATCCGGGCGTGGGAGCTGGCGATCGAACTCGGGGCGGTCGGTCCGGACACTCGTCGAGGCAAGCGTTTCGGTCGCTTCGGAGCCGGCAGTGTCATCTGCTTCCCCGCCAACACCCTCTTCAACGAGCGCTACATCCACATCGGTGCCGGCACGATGTTCGGCCCTCAGATCACCCTCTCGGCGGGCATGGTGCCCGGTCAGCAGATGGTGAGCGATCCGGTGATCTCGGTGGGCGATCGCTGCCTGTTCGGCAAGGGGAGCGGCATCGTCGGGCATCTGCAGATCGTGATCGGCGACGACGTGTGGACCGGCCATCACGTCTACATCACCGACCAGAACCATGGCTACGACGATCTGTCGTTGCCGATCTCGATGCAGGTGATGC
>Ga0335397_10011172_pt1 | contig 11087 bp, 7 predicted proteins | sample MAT04_FD_205740 | JGI IMG/M metagenome (GOLD analysis project Ga0335397, IMG submission 205740) | Freshwater microbial communities from Lake Fryxell liftoff mats and glacier meltwater in Antarctica - MAT-04 (spades assembly) (version 2) ...
ACTGACCACCCCCGGCAGACGGCCGGGAAACGAGCACGAATGAGCGCCCCGCCCGCCAAGCCCGAAACCCTTCCACTACAACCACAAACCCCTGCTCATCCCATCGGGTCACCCACATTCATGCCGGGAGGCCCAAAAGTGGCGGGGTAGGTCGTGTCGTGGCGGGTCATGGCGGGAGCCTGACGACGCCTGGGACATGGGTCAGACGGTTGGGACGACGGGGCACGACCGGGTCGGACGTGGCCCGACACCGGCACCCTCGGTTGCCTGGGTGCGGTTCCTGACCCGTTGTGTCGTGGGATCCCGAGTGCGACTCACGCGCCGCGGTGGCGCGTGGCGTCGTCGACGAGCCGACCGACCGAAACCATGTCGAACGCACGTCAGCCGCTGAGATCGCGGAGCTCGGCGACCACGCGGCAGGGCCGTAGATTCGGGCTGCTTGCCTTGCCTTAGGCGGGATGACCGTCGCAGTGCCGGAGGGGGACGGGCCGGGCCTTGGGCCGCACGACCGGCACTTGTGCCGAGGAGCGTCGCGAGCTGTCGGCTCCTCCGACCACCCTCCGCGCAACCGTCAGTCGGGAAAGGGTCCAGAGAGTTTCACTAACATCCCGACGAGCGTCTCTACGCCCACAACGACGCAGTGGTAACAATCAGATGAGCGGGCTTTACACAGACCATCTGATACCCCCGACTGTGGTTGCTGAGAAAGGCCCCACCCCGTCGCGGACCCGACCGCCAAAGGTCACCTCGGATTCACCTTCGGACGGGTCCCCTCGCGTTGGCTGGTCGTACTGCCCCCCTGACCAGGAGAACACTCGTGCCCCGAAATCGACTGCCGCGGCGCCTGCTCGCCGTCGGCGCCCTGACGGTGTCATTTGCACTCATCACCACCTCTGCACCTACCGCCACCGCCACGAGCATCCGCCCTGGACAGCCGAGCAATGATCAGAACCTGTGATGACCCTCGGCCGGGTGACGTGAAGGAGCGCACCTTCCCGAGGATGATCTGAAGTCCGATAGCTCTGATCAGGACCGGCGTTGACGCGCTGGTTCGGGAAGGTACGCCCATGCTCAAGGTAGTCCACGAGGAGTCCGGTTCCAACGCGCACGCCCCTGTTGGGGTGGGTGGTTCGCTGCTCGACGAGCTGGTCCGTGACGGTGCGCGAGCGATGCTCGCGGCGGCGTTGCAGGCCGAGGTCGCCGCGTATGTCGAGGCTCATGCTGACCAGGTCGACGAGGCCGGGCACCGGCTGGTGGTGCGCAACGGCCACCACGGCGCGCGGGAGGTGAGCACAGCGGCGGGGGCGGTGCCGGTGCGGGCACCGAGGGTCAACGACAAGCGCACCGACGAGGTGAGCGGGCAGCGGAAGCGGTTCTCCTCGACGATCCTGCCCGCCTGGGCGCGCAAGTCCCCGCAGGTCGCGCAGGTGTTGCCGTTGCTGTACCTGCACGGCTTGTCCAGCGGGGACTTCGTGCCGGCGTTGGAGCAGTTCCTCGGCTCGGGAGCCGGCCTGTCCGCGGCCACGATCAGCCGGCTGGCCGCCCAGTGGCAGGACGAGGCGGCGGCGTTCAACACGCGCCCACTGACCGACACCGACTTCGTGTACATGTGGGTCGACGGGATCCACCTCAAGGTCCGCCTCGAGCAGGACAAGGTGTGCCTGCTGGTGATGATCGGGGTGCGCGCCGATGGCACCAAGGAGCTGATCGCGCTGGCCGACGGGTTCCGTGAGTCCAGCCAGTCCTGGGCCGACCTACTGCGCGACTGCAAGCGACGCGGGATGCGCGCCCCGGTTCTCGCGATCGGGGACGGGGCGCTGGGGTTCTGGAAGGCGATCCGTGAGGTGTTCCCCGACACCAAGGAACAACGATGCTGGTTCCACCTGGCAGGCAACGTGCTCGCCGCGCTACCGAAGTCGGCGCACCCCGGCGCGAAGGCCGCCCTGGCCGAGATCTGGGGCGCCGAGGACAAGGACCACGCGCGCAAGGCCGCTAAAGCGTTCCAGGCCCTCTACGGCGCCAAGTGGCCCAAGGCGACCGCGAAGATCACCGAGCACCTCGACGTGCTCCTGGAGTTCTACAACTACCCCGCCGAGCACTGGGTCCACCTGCGCACCACCAACCCGATCGAGTCGACCTTCGCCACCGTGCGGCTGCGGCAGCGCGTCACCAAGGGGCCCGGCTCGCGGGCTGCCGGTATCGCGATGGCGTTCAAGCTCATCGAGTCCGCACAAGCCAGGTGGCGCGCCGTCAACGCACCCCACCTCGTCGCCCTCGTCCGAGCCGGCGCAACCTTCGACAAAGGCGTCCTGGTCGAACGCCCCGACGACCACGAATCAGGAGGCCAAGACCAAGTCGCGTGACACACCCATCCACAGGTCTTGACTATTGCTCTGGACAGCCCGACCCGTCGCGCGCTCGCCTCGTCGCCCACTCCGTCCTCCCGGCCATGACCTACGTCCCCGGCAGCGAGCGCTCCGGAGCGTGGACCACGGGCAACGCCGCCATCTCGGCGCCCTACCCGGGTCAACCCGTCCAAGGGTTCTCCGCGACGCACCGCCTGTCCGACGGCAGCTACCTCGTCATGAGCGACAACGGCTTCGGCGCCAAGGCCAACAGCGCCGACTTCCTTTTGTCGGTGCACCGGATCCGGCCGAACGCCGTTTCGCTGCCGACCACGGTCGGCACGAAGCCCAGGCGCGGAGCGGCAACCGCCTACCTCGGCACCCCGATGCGCCTGTCCGACCCCGACCGCAAGGTGGCGTGGCCGATCTGGCGCGACGGCGCCTGCGCCGGAACCGCGTCCCTGCCGCGCGGCTACACCTGCCCCACCCCCGACCGCCTCTTGACCGGCTGGGATTTCGACATCGAGTCGATGCAAGTCGCCAAGGACGGTACCTACTGGTTCGGCGATGAGTTCGGCCCCTACCTCCTGCACACCGACGCCACCGGACGCCTGCTCCAGGCGCCGATCCCGACGCCCGGCGTGCGCTCCCCCTCCAACCCCGAGCTCGCCCCCGGGGACAGCACCAACCTCGCGAACTCCAAGGGGTTCGAGGGGATGGCGATCGCCCCCGACCTGCGCACCCTTCACCCGATGCTCGAGGGCGCCGTTGCCGAGGACCGCGCGGAAGGACGCGATCGCGACCTGCGTATCTACAGCGTCCCCACCAAGAAGGGCCGGGCTTCCTTTGACCCCGACTGGGTCTACTACCGGATGGACCACGCGGCCAACGCAATTGGGGACTTCGCCCTCGTCAACGACCACCAAGGCCTTGTCATCGAGCGGGACAGCGCCCAGGGCGCTGCGGCGGTGACCAAGCGCGTCTACCTCGTCGACCTCGACCGCGTCGACCGCGACGGCGTGGTGCGCAAGCAGCTCCTCGTCGACCTGATGAACCTGCCCAACCCGCACAGGCTCGGCGGGGTCGGCGACCCGTTCACTTTCCCGTTCGTGACGATCGAGGACGTCGAGGTCATCGACTCGCGGACCATCGCCGTGATGAACGACAACAACTTCCCGGCCGCGGGCGGTCGATCGGCCACGGCGCCCGATGTCAACGAGTACCTCGAGATCCGCCTGCCCCAGGCGCTCGAGGTCTCGCGGTCCCTGCTACCTCGCGGCTCGGTCGGCGACCCCGCCAAGCGCTTCGATGTCGAGGCACACCGCGGCGGGATCGGGATGACGACGGAGGAGTCCCTCGAGGGCTTCAGCAAGGCGCTCGCGCTGGGCGTCACCACGCTAGAGCTCGACACCCAGGTGACCGAGGACGAGAAGGTCGTCGTCACCCACGACCGGCAGGTCCAGGCGAGCAAGTGCCGCGACACCGCACCCGTCTTCAGTGAAGACCCCGAGTATCCCTACGTCGGGAAGTACATCCGCAACCTCAGCCTCGCCCAGGTCAAGACTCTTGACTGCGGCTACCAGCAGCTCCCCGGATTCCCCGCACAGGAGGTCGTTCGCGGGAACCGGCTCGCCGAGCTGTCCGACGTCTTCGACGTCGTCACGGCGCACCGCGCCAGCGGGGTCACCCTCAACATCGAGACCAAGGTCGAGGCCGGAGCCCCGGAGCAGACGGCACCTCGCGAGGTCTTCGTGGGACGGGTCGCCGAGGAGATCCGCCGGTCCGGCCTGCAGCGGCAGGTCGTCGTCCAGTCGTTCGACTGGGGCGCGCTGCGCACGATGCATCGCCTGCTGCCCAAGGTGCCGCTCGTTGCGTTGACCAACATCGACTTCCTCCAGGTCGGGCAACCTGGCGCCTCGCCGTGGCTCGGTGGGCTCGATGCGGACGACTTCGGCGGCGACTTCGTCGCCGTAGCCGACGCGATCCCCGGCGTCGAGATCCTCTCCCCGGTGCACGGCACCCCGCAGGGTGGCCGGATCGGGCAGGCCGGCTACCGGTTCTACACGGACACCGAACTCGTGAAGCGCGCCCACGAGCGCCGCCTGGACGTCGTCCCGTGGACCGTCGACGACCCCGCGACCATGGAGGCACTCATCGACGCCGGCGTCGACGGCCTCATCACCGACTACCCGGACGCACTGCGTGAGGTGCTGCGGGTCAAGGGCATGACCCTGCCCCGCCCCGCCCCCGCCCGGCGCTGACGAAACCCTTTCCCAGCCGGCCCCGAAGGGTCCCGCCGGGCCGTCTTCGTAAGAGGATGAAGCCCGTTGTCCCCGCGCTCGCGGGTAAATCGCTCCGGCGAGGTCGGAGGCTCCGAACCTTGGGAAGGTTGGAGTGTTGGCACGAGATACAGAACGCAGGTGGTACCCCGCTTGAGCGGGCACGCACTCTCTGCGTGCCCGCTCGCGTTCGAAGAGCCGGTTCCAGTGCACAGGCTCTCTTCCACGCCAAGGCAGGCGCACTCCCCTGCGCGCGGTTGGAAGCGACGACGTGGTCCAAGCAATCCCGATGGTCGCTGAGGGGCCCTCACGCCGGGCTGGAGGCAGCCGTGAGGGGGCAACCTCGGACACAGGGTCTCCTTCAGGCCCCTCAGCAGGTCCGTGATCGATCATCCGACGATCGGCGCACCGCTCGTCGAGCGACTGACCATATCCAGACCAACTGCCCGCCAGGTCCCCAAGGTGCTCCGTCGCCGCGCTTTGCCCGTCCGCCCAGCCGGCCGTGATCCGAGCCGCGGCCACGGCACGGTCGGCATTGCTCATCCTCGATGGATACGCCCGATCCCTGTGCGGGATCGGTTCGGCGACCCGCACCCGCGGATTCGACCGGTAGTGCCACGTTGACCGAGACACCCCGGCCGTTTCGAGGCCTGCTCCGCCAGCTCACCAAACACGCCCACCGCGCGGTGATCCGCGACTTGCGTCTGGCTGGGTCAGGGCTGGTTGCTTAGCTCAACGAGCTTGTCCTCGACGGCACCGTGGTGGCTGGTCCACGATCGCGGATCGTGTCGATCTGGGCCGCACCTTGAGCACTCTCGCGGGAGCAATGGACACTCGCGCGCGGTACTCAGCGCCCCTGGTTCCGGCGACGGACAGCTAGGGCGGGCCGCCCACCGAGGTAGGAGCGGCTCGAGTCCACTACGAACCCTTGCCGCAACGCCTGACGGCCGACCAGCATCCGGAAACCCATCTCGTCGCGTCGGGACAGGGTCATCTCGGCAGTGACCTTGCGACCGACCAGCTCAAGATCCACAAGCACCACGATGCGCTCCTCGACATGCCCGGACGAGCTGCGCACGGCGCGGCGGTCGTGCACGGGGCAATCCAAGGCGACGGCGTCCTCGCCAGATCGCTGCCACGGGTGGATCGAGAACCGTACCCACGCCTCGCCGTCGCGGTCCAGCTCGTGCAGGTCGAACGCGTGCAGGGCGGAGGAACGCGCCCCGGTGTCGAGCTTGGCCTTGATCCATGGCACGTCCACGCCGGGCAGTCTCACCCACTCCCGCCACCCTGTCGTGCTGCTTGAATGGTTCGGCCCGGACACACGACCATCTTGGCAGGCAACCTCATGAAGCTGGCGATCCTCTCGCGCGCGCCCAGGACGTACTCCACCCAACGGCTGCGCACCGCTGCCCTCGACCGCAGCCACCAAGTCAAGGTGCTCAACACACTGCTGTTCGCGATCGACCTCACCGGCCCTGAGCCGGACCTGCTGTTTCGCGGGCGCCGCCTGTCCGACTACGACGCGGTCCTGCCACGGATCGGCAACTCCATCACCTACTTCGGCACCGCCGTGGTGCGACAGTTCGAGCAGATGGACGTCTACACGCCCAACACTGCCAACGGCATCAGCAACTCACGCGACAAGTTGCGCGCCACCCAGATCCTCTCCCGCCACAACATCGGTATGCCGGCGACCACGTTCGTGCGCAACGGCGCCGACGTGCGCCCGGCCATCGAGCGCGTAGGCGGCGCGCCGGTGGTCATCAAGCTGCTCGAGGGCACCCAGGGCATCGGCGTGATCCTCGCTCCGGGTGCCAAAGTCGCCGAGGCGATCATCGAGACCCTGCACAGCACCAAGCAGAACGTGCTGATCCAGAGCTTCGTCACCGAGAGCAAAGGCCGCGATATCCGTGCACTCGTCGTCGGTGACCGGGTGGTGGCGGCGATGCGCCGGACCGCCCACGGCGACGAGTTCCGCTCCAATGTCCACCGGGGTGGCTCGGCCGAGGCGGTCACGCTCGACCCTGCCTACGAGCAGACGGCCGTGCGCGCCGCCCAGATCATGGGCCTGCGCGTCTCTGGCGTCGACATGCTCGAAGGCAACGACGGACCGCTCGTCATCGAGGTCAACTCATCCCCCGGCCTGCAGGGCATCGAGATCGCGACCAATCTCGACGTCGCGGGCGCGATCATCGACCACGTCGCGAACCAGGTCGCCTTCCCCGAGATCGATGTCCGCCAGCGGCTCACGATCTCGACCGGCTACGGAGTGGCCGAGCTCGTCGTCCACACCGGATCCGACTTGGTCGGGAAGCCGCTGCGTGAGTCCGGACTGGGCGAGCGCGACATCACCGTGCTCACGCTGCACCGCGGCACGACGGTTCTCCCCAACCCGCGCCCCGGCCACGTCCTCGAGGCCCAGGACCGTCTGCTGTGCTTCGGCAAGCTCGACGAGATGCGCTCAATGGTGCCCGAGCGGCGCCGCCGCCGCGCGAAGGTGCGCAGGCTTCCTATAGATCCGATCCACCAGGCCTAACCCGTGATGCCGGATCCCGGGTGCCCCCTTCGACCAGTTGCATCGCGTGGCTCAGTCGTCCAAGGACGGGGGACCAACTGAGTCTCGGTCGGGCGCACCCATTCATAGCGTGGGCGACACTCAGCGAATGCTGCGCTGCCCGCACGGAGTCGTAGTGGTGCAGCAACCGGCGGCACACGGCGTCCCAGGTATGCCCTTCCACCGCGGCTCGGGCGGCGCGACCCATGGCGCGTCGCTTCGCTTCGTCCCCGGCGAGGTCGAAGACCCGGTCGCGGAGACCGAGGAGGTCCTCAGGTGCGTAGAGCCATCCCGTGCGGCTGTGGTCGACGAGCTCGGCGGCGCCACCTGCAGCCACCGCAACGACCGGGACCCCGCTGGCCATCGCCTCCTGCACCGACTGGCAGAACGTCTCGTGTGGGCCGGGGTGCACGGCGACGTCGAGTGTCGCGGCTGAACGTGAGAGCTCCTTCCCTGTCAGGAGCCCGGTGAACACGGCGTCCGGCAGGATGCGGCGCAGCCGCACACGCTCGGGCCCGTCACCGATGACGACGAGGCGGATGCCGTCGCAACGGGACAGGACCCGCAGGTCATCGACCTGCTTCTCCGCCGCGAGGCGCCCCAGGAAGCCGACGACCACCTGTCCCTCGGGTGCCCACCGACGGTGCAGCGTGGCGTCGTGGTGCGCAGCAGAGAAGGCGTGGCTGTCCACGCCACGAGGCCACAGCTCGACGCGCGGGATGCCGTGCCGCTCCAGGTCGGCTGCCGCCCAGCGCGACGGTGCCAGCGTGACGTCTGCGCGTTCGTGGATGGAACGGATGTGGTGCCACGCCATGGCGGTGACCGACCCGGCGCCGTAGCGGCTGGCGAAGCCCGCGACGTCTGTCTGGTAGACCGCGACCACGGGGACGCCGAGGCGCCCGGCGGCGCGCACCGCCGGCCCGCCCAGGAGGAAGGGTGAGGCCAGGTGCAGGACGTCCGGTCGGAACCGGGCCAGCGGTGCCGCGATGGCGCCAACCGTGGCCACCGTGAGTCGCACCTGCGGATAGCCCGGGAACGGCAGAGAGGGCAGGGCCACGACGGGTGCACCCTCGCAGGTCGGTGGCGGGTCCCCGGGCGCCAGCACCATCGCCTCGTGACCGTGCTCGCGCAGGTGCCGCAGTACCCGGATCACCGAACCTGTCACACCACTGACGTGGGGGAGGAACGTCTCGGCCGCGATCGCCACCCGCATAGACACAGGAAAGCAGTCGCGCAGGGTAACGGCACGTCCGCTCGGTGTCGCGTCGTCGACGATCCGATGACGCTTCGGGGCGCGTCGTGGCAGTGCCCAGTGGAGTCTCGGTGCCGTTTGGTGCGGTCATGTCAGGTGCGACGGCGACGTCGGCCGAGACGGGCCCGTCACCACCCCTGCACTTCCTGCACCGATCCGCATGCCGTGGCGCGTCGCGGGCCGTCACCGGGGTCATGCCTTCAGCGACTCGGCAGCGGGCGGTCGTCAGCCCTTGGCAGCAGGCTGGCATGCACCGCTGGATCCACCGTCTGATCCTGCCGGCGCAACCCGCCCTGGGCAGGCCAGCAGTGCGGCCTTGTGGCGGGGAGCCGACAACCCTTATCCCTGCTCGAGCTGGTCGCCCTCGTGGGTCATCGTCGTCGGACTGGTGTAGTGCCCGCAGGACACCGCGACGTACCTCCGCTGGACCGCCTGGCGTCGGACCGCCTCACCCCCGGAATCCCGGGCCGGACACACTGTTTATTCGCGTTCGCAATCGGGCAAGGCTTCTTGCTGGGCATCACCCTGTACGTCGCCCTACCCAGCTTGATGGTGTTCCTCAGCCTGGTCCTGCCGGTCAAGATCACCCGCCTGCCGAACGTCGTCTTGCCGGTCATCTACGGCCTGACGATCGTCGGCGGCGCTGTCGGGGAATGGAGCTACTACATCCTCGGCAGCGCCATCGAGGCAGCCCTGCTCGCGGGCATCGTCTACTACGCCTGGACCTGGCCGAAGACTGCAGCGGCTGCCCGGCTCGACGAGCGGGCATCGCACCGGGTCTGACGGGGGCCCGCCCCTCACGGAGGATGAGAGTCACGCCTGCGCCCTGAACACGGCGACGGGCTGCGTGAGGCGCGCCACCCGCTGGTCGCCGACGCGAGGCCGGACCCGTTGACCGGGGCCGGCGTCGTGATGATCCCGTCTCCGTGGCCCTCGGCGGCGAAGGTTGCGGCACCGGCTGCGACGACCAGGGATCTGCCGCGCATGACATGCCGACAAGGCTCAGGACGCGGGTTGGTCGGCGATCCACGCGGGTTGTCCTGTCACCCAGCGGGACCCGGTGACTTCTGCATGGCTCCATGGTCGACGAAGTAGCGTGAGGAACTGAAAGGAACGAGATGAGGATCCTTGTGTTTGGGGCCGGAGTCTTGGGCAGTTTGTACGCCGCGCGCCTGAAGGGATCGGGTCACGATGTGACTGTCCTGGCGCGAGGCAAGCGCTTCGACGAGATCGAAGCGCAGGGGATCGTGCTGGAGCACGCGCTCAAGGGGACGCGGAGCGTCACCCCCGTCGAAGTGACCAGGGATCTCAAGCCCGGTGACTGCTACGACCTGGTCCTGGTCGTGGTGCGCCGGAACCAGGTCGGGGATGTCCTGCCTGCGTTGGCGGCTAGCAGGAAGAGCGCGCTGGTCGTCTTCATGGTCAACAACCCCCTCGGATACCAGGAGTGGCTGACCGCGGTCGGTCGCGACCGACTGCTCGTCGGCTTCGCCGGGGCGGGCGGAACGCGGGTGGACGGCGTCGTCTACTACCACGTGGTCTCGCGTCTTCTGCAGCCGACGACCTTTGGTGAGCCCGAAGGGGATGTGACGCACCGCGTCGAGGCACTTGCACAGGTCTTCAAGCGAGCGGGCTTCCCGACCGCGGTCTGCTCTGACATGGACGCCTGGCAGAAGACGCATGTGGCCTGGGTCAGCGCGACGGCGAACGGTCTGTACGTGGCCGGCGGAAGCGGGGACGCGCTGGCCAGCCGTCCTGACGTGGCGCGTCTGACGGTCCTTGCCATCCGGGAAGGCTTCGCGGTGCTTCGAGCCCTGGGCATCCCGATCACACCCGCGAAGCTGAGGGCCTTCGAGCGGATTCCCCTCCCCGTTCTGGTGGCGGTCTTGCGTGCGTGGGCCCGCACCAGGCATTTCGACACGATCGCCACCCGGCACACGCTGGCCGCGTTCGACGAGATGGAGATGGTGTCGACGGACTTCCAGTCCCTGGCCCGCGCGGTCACCACGGCCACACCGGCTCTGGACACGCTGCACGCCGGCCTCGCGAACTGGACAGCATGACGAACTGCCCAAGGCTTCGCGAGAGCCTCGTCGGGGTAGCAACCGTCCTCAAGCAGCGGCGGCTCGTAAGGTGCGAGCCGAACCAGTGACCTTCCAGGCATGAGGGACGAACGGCCCAGGTACATGGAGACGAATGACGGCTTCGGCATGTAGGCCGCTCTCCGGTGCTGGCCATCAACTGCGTCACAACGCCGCGTGACTAACACCGCGGCGGCGATGACGCCACGGGGATCGGCATCGCGACGTCCGTCCAACCCGCGTCTCTACGCCGCCAGTCGACCTTCCTGACGGCGGAATTCCCGGCCTGCACAAAGGGGCAGGGCCGGATGCGTCCATTGGGCGGGAGCCCAACCCGGGCAGACACCCACGTCCGCCGTGCGGCTTCCTACGCCTTCGGCGCCGGGAGCTGGGCGTGCGGCCCAACCCTCGCTGCGGCCTTCGGTAGCACAACACTTCTATTGATAGTGGTGAGACTCATTGGTTCGTCAGGTGGCGCAGCACCAGATGCTCGGTGCGGGTGAGGATCGTCGCAGCCATGGTGTTCAGTTCCTTGGGTTGTGGGGCGGGGAGTGTCAGGCGTCGCGTCGGTGC
>Ga0335397_10011174_pt1 | contig 11086 bp, 21 predicted proteins | sample MAT04_FD_205740 | JGI IMG/M metagenome (GOLD analysis project Ga0335397, IMG submission 205740) | Freshwater microbial communities from Lake Fryxell liftoff mats and glacier meltwater in Antarctica - MAT-04 (spades assembly) (version 2) ...
ACAAGGATAGCTGCAGCTTCTTCGAAAGCATCTTCTGGAGTGATTGAGCCGTCAGTATCAACTGTGATCAGTAGCTTATCAAGATCAGTAGCTTGTCCAACACGAGTGTTCTCTACTTTATAGCGAACTCGTAGTACTGGAGTGAAGATAGCGTCAATTGCGATCATATCGCTGGCTTTCTTGGCAGTACCTTCTTCGATCGTGCGGTAACCACGGCCGACTTCAACAGTTAGATCAATTACCAACTTAGCTTTTGCGTCATCAATAGTTGCAATAACGTGTTCTGGGTTAACTACTTCAACATCAGCGTTAGTCTGAATATCTTTAGCAGTTACAGGTCCTTTACCTTGCTTAGTAATGCGGACGTTCTGGGCATCGTTACCATAAACTCGGAAACGGATACCTTTGAGGTTAAGCATGATGTCAACGACATCTTCTTTAACGCCGGCAACAGAAGTAAATTCGTGGGTGATACCTTCGATTTTGAACGAAGTAATGGCTGCACCGGAAATACTAGAAAGTAAAACGCGGCGCAAGCTGTTGCCAAGTGTCATGCCGTAGCCACTGTGAAGTGGTTCTACTGCAAAAGTCGCACTTGTGGCGCTGTGCTGGTCGACGTTGACGAGTCCTGGGATGTGTATTGTGTTTGACATGATTATTGCTTCCTCCGTTAGCGTGAGTAGTATTCTACGATTAATTGTTCGTTAATATCGAGTTCGGCGTCCTCACGGACAGGCAGACCACTAATGGCGATCTCTACCTTTTTGCGGTTGACTTTCAACCAGCTGGGGATATCGGCGGGTGCCGGACTTGTTTCATCGTGTTGCTTGAAGTATTCGGTCTTGGTGCTGCGTGGGCGGAGTACAAGAGTATCACCCGGCTTAAGTCTGATAGATGGGATGTCGACACGTACGTCGTTGAGCATAAAGTGACCGTGACTCATTAGCTGACGAGCAGCACGACGGCTAGGCGCGAAACCGGCGCGGTAAACGACGTTGTCAGCTCGGCGTTCTAGGAACATCAGTAAATTAGCGCCAGATTCACCGTCTTTTTTGGATGCTTCCTTCATGAGGTTACTAAACTGACGTTCTAGTAAACCATATAAACGCTTAACTTTTTGCTTTTCACGAAGTTGCAAAGAGTATTGACTAGCTCCACCGCCACGTCGGCCTCGACTTTGCTGGCCTTGACCAGGCATAGTACTGCGCTTAACTAACGCTTTGTGAGCCTTAGGATGAAGAGCATAGCCTTCGCGGCGACTCATTTTGACAATAGACTGAGTATCACGTGCCATGATTAAATCCTTCTCGCCTTAGGTGGTCGAACGCCACCATGTGGCACGCCGGTTACATCTTTGATCGATTCTATGTGGATATCTAGGCTGGCTAAAGCGCGGACAGCGGAATCACGTCCCAAGCCGATGCCTTTAACTACAACATCAGCTTTACTGAAGCCATATTGCTGCTTGGCAGCCTGAGCGGCGCGTTCGGCAGCGATCTGTGCGGCGTAAGCGGTACCTTTTTTTGAACCACGGAAGCCACAGGCGCCAGCACTACATGTAGTCAGGACATTGCCTTTAGGATCGGTGAAGGTAATGATGGTGTTGTTGAAGGTTGCCGAAACATGAACTTGGCCACTAGCCACAGTTCGCTTTGATTTCTTGCGCTTAACAACTGGGGCTACGGCAGTAGTTGCCGGCGCTTCAGTTGTCGCGGTTGTTTCGTTGTTGGTAGTATCAGTTGTTGTATCAGCCATAATAATTAATAATCCTACGTCTTAGACGCTACTTTCTTAGCGGTACCACCGACAGTTACTTTGCGGCCACGTCGGGTACGAGCATTTGTCTTGGTGCGTTGACCACGTGAAGGCAAGCTTGCCTTGTGACGCAGACCGCGGTAAGAGTTAATCTCTTTAAGGCGTTTGATGTTTCCGCTGACCGTGCGCTGTAATTCACCCTCTACTAGGTGGTCGTTATTGATAATCTCTTGAATACTGGAAATTTCAGCATCAGTCAGGTCTTTGACGCGAGTTGTTCGCTCAACTTTAGCTTGAGCCACAATAGTCTCGGAAGTTGTAGGCCCAATACCGAATACGTAAGTTAGGGCAACCCAAACTTGTTTATCGGCGGGGATAGTTACACCAGAAATACGAGCCATATTTAACCCTGCCTCTGCTTATGCTTAGGTTTTAACTTGTTGATAACATAAATACGTCCTTTACGACGGACGATTTTATCATCTGGACTAATCTTTTTAACGCTGGCACGCACTTTCATGCGGATCATACTCCTTCTTAGAGATGTGACTCACTGCTCTAATAATTTATTAATTCTAATGTCACGGGTGACGCTAGCTTTTGCGATAGGTGATTCTGCCCTTAGTAAGATCGTAAGGGGTCAACTCGACCGTAACGCTGTCGCCGGGTACAATTCGGATAAAATGTTTCCTCATTTTACCGGCAACGTGAGCTATAATCTTGTGGCCATTTTCAAGTTCGACACGAAACTGAGTCCCTGGTAGGGTTTCGACGATTATGCCCGTCAGTTCGATAACTTCCTTGTTTGCCGCCATAGATATAACAAGACATAATTATAGCAGCTCCCCTGGTGGTTTGTAAAGAGTTTTTCTCTGTACATGTCTGAAATAGAACATCCGTGGGGTATTTACCTGTACTTATTATACCACGAGTTACGCAACTAGGGGCTAGACTGTCGAAGAACTATTTGCGTTTTTTCAGGGGTCGTGGCAACATTTTGAGACGTCGGGCACCAGATGCGGCCTCAACGGCGGTAGCTGGTTCATAAAAGAAGTCCGGTTGTGAATATTGGTCGTAAGTCACCATTAGCGCCCGTGATTCGACTGCACGCAGCGTCTGAAGGGCTACTGACACAAGGATCAATATACTGGTACCAGCAATTGTAATGTTGGTACTTATGAAAGCTTGGGCGACGATTGGCATTACTGCTAACGCTCCAAGACTTAAAGCTCCAAATAATGTCAGGCGGTTAACGGTTTTAGCTAAGTACTTCTCGGTTTGGTTTCCAGAACGGACGCCTTCAATGAAACCACCTTGTTTATGTAAGTTCTCGGCGATTTCTTTGGAGTTAAAGGTAATGCTGGTGTAAAAGAACGTGAATGCAACTACCAGCAAGAAATAAGTTATTGGATAGATATAAGCTTGGAGACCTCGTGTAGCGAAAGTTGTTGGTGATGGAGCTTGGAACCAATTGATCAAATTATTGCCTATTTCCGCGAAATGAACGTTGCTGCCGGTGCTGAGTAATTGTCCCAAAAAGCTCGGCACACTCAAGAACGCCACAGCGAAAATGATCGGCACGACACCAGCAGTTATTAGCTTGACCGGAAGTACAGTTGTGATGCCGCCGTATGCCCGGCTACCTTGAACACGTTTGGCATAATTAACTGTCAACTTACGGGCTGCCTCATTGAGCATCACCACGAGCCATGTAATAATAAGTACCGCTATAGTCATGGCTATGCCGAAAAATAAGGCTCCTTTATTGATTGGCAAGCTAAAGCCGAAGACTTCTAGCGGCTTGCTTTTATCAAAAATAGAACCAACAATATTAGAGATAGTACCTGGCAAACTACTAACAATACCGACAGTAATGATTAGTGAAATACCATTACCCAGACTTTGCTCAGTAATAAGCTCACCTAGCCACATCAGCAGCATTGATCCACCTGTTAAGGCTGCGACCATTAAGACCCACTGCATAAGTGTGGCGTTAGCAGTTATATCACCGATGCCACCAATACTCTGGGCTGCCTGTTTAATCAGGTAAATTGAACCGATCGACTGAATGATCGCCAGAGGCAGAGTAAGCATGCGCGTGTACTGGTTGATCTTCTTTTGACCAAACTCACCTTCTTTACGAAGTGTTTCCAGTTGTGGAATAGCTTTAGTAAGCAGCTGCATGATGATCGAAGCGTTAATGTATGGCCCAAGACCAGCAATCATAATTGAGAAGTTCTGCAGGGCGCCACCAGATAGAACGTTGACGAAACTAAGCAGCTGAGAGGAGTTTTCTGATGCGAATAGGTTCTGTAGCACTTGCTTTAGCACTTCAGGGTTAGCAATAGGTACCGGAATGTGAGCCAAGACACGAAAAGCCAGCAAAATGCCCAATACAATAAGCACACGCTTGCGCATGTCTGGGCTGGCCATGGAACGAACAATAATTTTCCAGTTCATATGTTGCTGATTACCCTCACTATACTTCCAAGTATTATGCCACAGATTGGCGGTAAATGGTTAGATTAATCCTATGCGGACTGTTTTTTCGTCTTGGTACTCGTTTTAGGACGAGACTGACGAGCGACTTTTTCGAAGCTACCACCAGCTTGCTGAATAGCCGCAATGGCGCTTTCACTAGCAGCTTGTAGCTGCACAGTAACTTTCTTAGTCACATCACCTTTAGCTAGCAACTTAACGCTTACATAAGGGCTGCTGATGAGTTTAGCTTCGGCAAGTACTGTAGCCGTAATTGTAGTGGCTTTAAGCTCATTTAATTGTGCTGTTGATACGTTTTCCGCTTTAACATGATGGCTACGGAAGCCAGGTAATTTAGGTAATTTCTGCATCAACGGATTTGAACCACCGGCAAAACCTGGCTTAGCGCTCGAACCGGTACGGGATTTTTGACCTTTTGTACCACGACCAGCGGTTTTACCCTGACCAGCAGAAATACCACGGCCAACTCGTTTAGCAGCTTTTGGCTTGATAGTTTGTAATTGGTTGTACTTCATTATTTTGCCTCACTTTTAGCTGTTTTGGCTTCAGATTTAGCTTTAGTGGGCATATTAGTGACCCATTTATCGGCTGGGACAATACTCTGCAAAGCAGCGATTGTGGCGTAAGCGATGTTGGTCTTATTGGTAGAACCGATAGACTTGCTAAGGGCGTTGCGGACACCAGCGACTTCAAGGATAGTACGGACCACACCACCGGCGATCAAGCCAGTACCAGCGCTAGCTGGCATTATGAGAATCCGGGCGCCACTAACTTTAGCATCAACTTCGTGCGGTAAGGTACCTTTGTATAGTGAAACATCAATAAAGTTCTTTTTGGCGATTTCGGTTGCTTTGGTAACAGCCGCTGTAACATCAGCGCCTTTAGCAGTACCAATACCAACTTTGTGCTTACGATCACCAACAACCACGAGGGCTCGGAATCGGAAACGTCGGCCACCCTTAACAACGCGAGCCACACGGTCGATGTGCAATGTTCGCTCATCAAACTGCTTTTCTTCGGGGATCATATCTGGTCGGCGATTGCGCCTGTCTTGTTGTTTATTATCAGCCATCTTAGAACTCCAATCCTGCTTTACGTGCGGCATCTGCTAATGCGGCTACACGGCCATGATATAGCTTGCCACCACGATCAAAAACAATAGTTTTAATCTTGGCTGCTTTGGCTTGTTTAGCGATTTCTTCACCAACCCAAGTGGCTTTTTCGGTCATGTTGCCAGTAACGGCTTTTTGGCCAACAGTTGTAACGTGAGCCAAGGTTTTATCAGAAGTATCATCAATCAGCTGGGCAGTGATGTGTACATTGCTAATGAAAACACTCAGACGTGGACGCGCTGCGCTACCACTAATCTGTGATCGAATACGGTTTTTGCGTAAGCTACGGTTTTTTAACTTATGTGCGAGTTTATTCATAATTATTTGTCCTTCCCGCTCTTACCGCTCTTGCGGATAATGCGTTCACCTTCGTACTTGATACCTTTACCCTTGTACGGTTCTGGCTTCTTTAATGCGCGGATTTCAGCGGCTACTTGGCCAACCTGTTGTTTACTGATGCCAGTGACTGTAATAGTGTTCTGTTCGATAGTAGCGGTAATGCCGGCAGGTATTGGGAAGATGACGTCGTGAGAAAATCCCAGATTTAGCTTTAGATCGGCACCTTGCTGAGCGACACGGTAACCAACACCGTTAATCTCTAGTTTTTTGCTAAAGCCTTCGGTCACACCAAGCACCATATTATTGACGAGCGCGCGCATAAGACCGTGCTTAGCGCGAACTTTTGGCTCATTATTAGGCCTAGTAAATAATAATTGTCCGTCTTCCTGAGTAATTGTAATCTCGGGCAAAGTAAACTGTTCGAGCGTACCTTTGCTACCTGTTACGGTAATCAGGGATTCGTCGACAGTGATTGTCACACCGCTCGGGATAGCGATCGGTAGTTTTCCAACTCGACTCATAATATTTTCCTTTTATCCTTAATATACTTTACAGATTAATTCGCCACCGATGTGCTCGGTTTTAGCGCGATTACCAGTCATCAAACCTTTACTGGTAGAAACAATAACTAAACCACGACCACGCTTGACGACAGGAATCTCTTTAGAGTTAACGTAGTAGCGTCGTCCTGGTTTGCTCAAGCGTACAATTTCCGAAATGCGGGCATTGCTGTTTTCGTTGTTGATCTGGATAGTCAAAGTTTTGAAAGCGCCGTCTTTGTTGACTGTCACACCGTCAATAAAGTTACTGTCTTTAAGCAAGCGGGCCACCGACTCTTTAATAGTCGAGTGCGGTAAACTAACTTCGCTCTTATTTACGGCGATGGCGTTACGGATACGGGTAAGCATATCAGCAATTGGATCAGTTGAAGTTTTGCTCATATGTATTACCAGCTACCTTTCGTTACGCCTGGGATTTCACCCTTGCTTGCATGCTCACGGAAGCTAATACGGCTAAGGCCGAACTGGCGCATAAAACCACGTGAGCGGCCAGTCTCGATACAACGATTAGTACGACGGGTTGGTGACGAGTTACGAGGCAGTTTAGCCAAGCCTTCTAAGTCACCGAGCTTTTTAAGTTCTGCGCGCTTGGCAGCGTATTTCTCTATCATCTTAATGCGCTTTGCGTCACGAGCTATAATTGATGTCTTTGCCATATTACTTGTTCTCCTTCTCGAAAGGCATGCCGAACTTCTCGAGTAGGGCTCGGGCGTGCGCTTTTTCTTCACAATTGATTACGAATACTACTTGCATACCGTGGACGGTGGTTGTCTCTTCAAAGGTCAATTCTGGGAATACTGATTGATCGGTCAGGCCAAGGGAGTAATTGCCTTGCTTGTCAAAAGCCTTTGCGCTAACACCATGGAAGTCACGAAGACGAGGTAGCACTAGTGTTATCAAGCGATCAGCAAATTCGTACATACGGTCACCGCGAAGCGTTACCTTGAGGCCAACTTTGTTGCCTTCGCGAAGCTTAAAGCCAGCGATTGAGTTCTTGGCCAGTGTTTCGACTGGTTGCTGACCGGTAATTTTACGGATAGTGTTGGTGGCAACTTCTAGAATTTTCTTGTCGTCTTTAGCAGTACCGAGACCAATGTTTAAGACAATTTTGTCGAGCTTAGGAAGCTGATGAACATTCTTGAGCTTCAAATCTTTCATGAGTTCTTTAGAGAATGTCTCAACATACTGGGCACGGAGACGCGGCACGGATACATTCACTTTAGTTGTCTTAGCAGTTACAGCCGCGGATGCGGTATTAGTAGCCATTACTTGATCTCCTTTCCAGTTCTCTTAAATATACGGGTCTTGACGCCTTTAGCGTCGATGCTAAAGCCGATACGCGAGGCCTTCTTACTGGTTGGTTCAACGATACTAACTTTGCTGACCCAAATTGGCTTGGTAATTTCGATAATCCCGCCTTGTGGGTGTGCACGATCAGGCTTCTGGTGTTTTTTGACGATGTTAATGCCTTCGACAGTAACTTTGTTGTCTTTAGGATGAACGGCGGTAATTTTGCCAGTTTGGCCTTTGTATTTACCGGCGCGAACGACAACAGTATCACCTTTTTTGAGGCGGATTTTGTAAATCTTCTTTTCGATTTGCTTAGACATTACAGTACCTCCGGAGCCAAAGAAATAATCTTGGCATAGCCCATATCACGCAGTTCGCGTGGTACCGGGCCAAAAATGCGTGTTCCTCGCGGCAATTTATCATCACCAATTACAACAGCGGCATTATCATCAAACTTAATGGTGGAACCATCTTTGCGGCGAATAGTATTACGAGTACGGACGACTACAGCGCGAATAACAGACTTCTTCTTAACGGCGCCGCTTGGGTTAGCTTGCTTAACGGTCGCAACAATAACATCGCCCACACCCGCGTAACGTCGCCCACTGCCACCCAATACACGAATGCATAAGATTTCTTTGGCGCCGCTGTTATCGCAGACGATCAAACGTGATTCTTGTTGTATCATTACGCTTCTTCCTCTTCTTTGACGGCCTTAGCTTTGGTAGCAGGCTTGGCTGCTTCGTCGACAGTCTTGGTAAGTTCTAATGAATCTTCACGTAAAGCTGGCTTCTCGATAATTTGACTCAATTTGAAGTGCTTACGAGCACTGATTGGGCGAGTTTCGACAATTTCTACTTTGTCACCATTCTGGGCTTCATTGTTTTCGTCATGAGCCATGAATTTAGAGCTAACAGTGTACTGCTTGCGGTATAGTGGATGAGTTTTGCGGGTCTGAACAGTAACGACAATAGTTTTATCGGCTTTACTGGATGTTACGACACCGGTAATTGTTTTAGCCATTATTTGGCCTCCTTAATAAGCGCTTCGCTGAGTACAGTCAGCAGGCGCGCTAAATCTTTGCGTTTAGTGCGAATGACACGGTTGTTCTGTAGCTCACCCATGTGTAAACGGCGTTTTAATTCGGTAATTTCTTCGCGGAGCTTAGTGCTCTCGGTAGTGAGCTCGTTGGTTGATAGCTTGCGGATTTCTGCAACTTTCATATTATGCATCCTCCCTAACTAAAAACTTAGTTTTCACTGGGAGCTTGTGTGCAGCTAGGCGCATTGCTTCCCGGGCAACTTCTTCGGTAACACCCTGCATCTCAAACAAAATAGTACCGGCACGGACTTTGGCTACGAAGAATTCTGGGTTACCTTTACCGCTGCCCATCTTTACATCTTGCGGTTTACGAGAGACTGCGATGTGCGGGAAGATGCGGATCCAAATTTTACCACCGCGTTTGATGTAGCGGGTCATGGCTTGACGAGCGGCTTCAATCTGACGAGAGGTAATGCGCTCGTTGCCTTGTGATTGCAAAGCGAAGTCACCGAAAGCAATGTAGTTACCGCTGGTAGCGACACCACGGATCTTGCCCTTGCGGATCTTACGAAACTTAGTTCGCTTAGGCATTAACATATTACTGGACCTCCCCTTTGTATATCCAAACCTTAACACCGATGACACCGGCAACGGTTTGAGCACGGACAGCAGCGTAATCAATATCAGCGCGAAGTGTATGCAATGGCACACTGCCAGCAACTTCTTTTTCGCGACGAGACATTTCAGCACCGTTTAATCGGCCAGCAACTTCAATACGAACACCCTTGGCTCCAGCGCGCATAGTTGCGGCAGCGGTAGACTTGATAGCTCGGCGGAAGCTCATGCGGCGTTCTAGCTGGTGAGCGATGTTTTCGGCAACCAATTTGGCGTACATATCAGGTTTTTTAACTTCTTCGATATTTACACGAACTGGTGTGGCATAGATCTTTTCGATCTGTTGCTTGAGTTCGGTAGCGCCAACACCACCACGACCAATTACGACACCGGCTTTAGCGGTAGCGATTGTTACGGTTACAAGGTTTGGTGTGCGAGTAATATCAACTTTGTTGATAGATGCACGGCTACCTAATTTCTTGTCGATAAGACGGCGGACTTCGAGATCGGCCTTAAGGAATGCCGCGTAGTTACGCTTATCTACGAACCATTTGCTGCGCCAGTCCTTATTGACCTGGAGACGCATGCTGATTGGGTTTACTTTTTGGCCCATTAGTTGCTCTCCTTCTCAGTTACTTTACTAGTCGTTTTAGCTGTCTTTGCGGCAGTCTTCTTGGCTGCTTCACGGATTTCACCGTCGACTACAACTCGGATGTGGCTGGTGCGGCGTTGGAAAGGCAAAGCACGACCGTGGGAAGCTGGGCGGAATCGCTTAAGACGTGGGCCATGGTTAACGGTAATCTCGGTAATGCGCAGAGTAGCTGGCTTGAGGTTGTGGTTGTGATCGGCATTGGCACGAGCACTCTCGATAGCTTTAATAACTGGCAAAGCGCTGCGGCGAGGGGTGTGAGATAGAATCGTCAAAGCGTCTTCGACACTGCGACCACGTACTAGATCAGCTACCACACCGACTTTGCGGGGTGACATAGGAACTCCTTTAGCGATTGCCTTGACGCCGGTGGTGCCGTTAGTTGATGCTGCCATAATCTTTCCTATTTACCTTTCGCCAATTTACCGCCATGGTTGCGGAACTTACGGGTCGGGCTAAACTCACCTAATTTATGACCAACCATGTTTTCGGTCACAAATACTGGAACGTGAACTTTACCGTTGTGAACAGCAATAGTTTTACCAACAAATTCTGGCGCAATCGTGCTAGCACGTGCCCATGTCTTAATAATGGTACGGTCTTCATTGCCAAGGGCATTAACCTTCTTGGCAAGTTTGAAATCTATGTATGGTCCTTTTTTGAGTGATCGTGACATAATTATTCCTTTGCTATTTCCTCTTCGCCTGGTGACGGGTTCTTACAATCATATTGCTAGTGCTCTTACGGCGACGGGTCTTAAAGCCAAGAGTTTTCTGACCCCAAGGCGTACGAGGCGCTTTAGCCATACGGTGACGACCACCATCACCACCACCATGCGGGTGATCAACAGCGTTCATAACCACACCACGAACACCCGGGCGCTTGCCGAGGTGACGGTTACGACCGGCTTTACCGATCTTAACGTTCTGGTGCTGTTCGTTGCCGATAACGCCCATGCTAGCAGTACAGTTTTCATTAATAAGACGAACTTCGCCACTTGGCAAACGAACTTGAGCGTAGCCGTTGTCGCGACCCATTAGCTGAGCGCTGTTACCAGCACTACGTACCATCTGGGCACCTTTGCCAACTTTGATTTCGATAGCGTGGATAGTACTACCAATAGGGATATTCTTGATAGGTAAGCGGTTGCCAGTTTCGATAGGCGCTTCTTCGCTGCTAGTGATAACCTGGCCAACTTTCATTCCTTGAGCCGCAATAATGTAGTG
>Ga0335397_10011175_pt1 | contig 11085 bp, 6 predicted proteins | sample MAT04_FD_205740 | JGI IMG/M metagenome (GOLD analysis project Ga0335397, IMG submission 205740) | Freshwater microbial communities from Lake Fryxell liftoff mats and glacier meltwater in Antarctica - MAT-04 (spades assembly) (version 2) ...
CCCGACGAACCCAGGAGACACCACCGTGCCCATCGATCCGAGTGCTGTCGGTACCCGCTCCGAGCCCGTCGAGCGGTCGTGGAACAGCCGTGACGTGATGATCTACGCCCTCGGTGTGGGTGCCGGCATCGACGAGCTGGCCTTCACCACCGAGAACACGGCCGACACGCCGTTGCAGGTGCTCCCCACCGCCGCCGTGGTGCTCGGTGTGGGCGGTTTCGGTGCCATGGGCAAGATCGGCTCGTTCAACCCGGCCATGCTCGTGCACGGCGAGCAGTCGATCGAGGTGTTCGGCCCCATCCCGGCCGAAGGTCGCGTGTCGACTGTCGGCGAGGTCACCGGCATCTACGACAAGGGCAAGGGGGCGGTGGTGGTGCTCGCGTCGACGTCGACCGATGTGGCCACCGGCCAGCCGCTGTTCACGAACACCATGTCGGCGTTCATCCGGGGTGAGGGCGGGTTCGGTGGCGACCGTGGTCCCTCGGGCCCGAAGAACGTGGCCCCCGAGGCCGCGCCCGACCACACGGTGACCTACCAGACCGGGCCCGATCAGGCCCTGCTCTACCGCTTGTCGGGTGACCGCAACCCGTTGCACTCCGATCCGTCGTTCGCGGCCATGGGCGGCTTCGACCGGCCCATCCTCCACGGCCTGTGCACCTACGGCTTCACGGGCCGGGCCCTGCTGCACGCGCTGTGCGGGAGCGATCCGACCCGCCTGCGGGGCATGGATGCCCGCTTCTCGTCACCGGTGTTCCCGGGGGAGTCGCTCACCGTGAAGATGTGGACGGTGGGCGACGGCGAGGCGGTGTTCCAGACCACGGCCTCGGGCTACGGCGAGGCCGACCGCGTCGTCATCGACGCCGGCCTCCTCCGCTTCACCCCCTGACTTCCTGACGTCACCCCCACGCCCCCGCCCGCCCCCGGCTTCTGGGTGAGGTTGACGTCGTCCAGCGACGTCAACCTCACCCGAAATGGTGGAGGAGGCTGCTCGACGCCACCGCCGTGCCAGATCAGAAGAGGCGGAGCTCGGTGGACTCGATGCCGCGGAGCTCGTCGTAGTCGACCTCGACCCAGGCAATGCCCCGAGCTTCGGCCAGCACCTTGGCCTGGGGCTTGACCACCTGGGCGGCGAAGATGCCACGTACGGGCCGCAGCAGAGGATCGCGCTCGAGGCGTTCGAGGTAGCGGGCGAGCTGCTCCACGCCGTCGATCTCGCCGCGGCGCTTGATCTCCACGGCCACGGCGATGCCGTCGGCATCACGGCACAGGAGGTCGACGGGCCCGATGTCGGTCGGATACTCGCGGCGCACGAGCGTGAGCCCCTCCGCCACCTTGTGGGGGTGCTCGGCCAACAGCACCTGGAGATGGGCCTCGACGCCGTCCTTGACCAGGCCCGGGTCCTCGCCGAGCTCCTCGGCCACGTCGGACAGGACCTCTTCGAGTGTGATGGTGAGCGTCTCCCCCTTGGGGTTGGTCACCGTCCACACGCCGTCGCCCTCGACGAGCGTGTTGGGTGCGGTCATCCAGTTGAGGGGCTTGTAGGCGCCACCGTCGGCGTGGATGGCCACGCAGCCGTCGGCCTTCACCATGATGAGGCGGGTGGCCATCGGGAGGTGGGCGGCGAGTCGTCCTGCGTAGTCGACAGAGCAGCGGGCGATGACCAGGCGCATCGGGCGATCGTAGGTGACCGAGTGCCCGCAGCCGGGCCGTCGGAATCTCGGATCACGCGACGCACGGTTGCGATACGATCGGAGGTGCAGGTCGGGGCGTGCGCCCCAGCCGCACGGTGCGGTGTCGCTTCCGGCGACTGAAGACGGTGATGAGACGGTGTCCGACATCCTGGACGTGATGGTCAGCTTCCCGACCGTGGTGTTCACCGTTCCCCTGGTGGCCTCGCTGCTGTGGTTCCTGCTCGGGTTGGTCGTCTCCGGCTTCGATGTTGGCGACGGCGACCTCGAACTCGATCTCGACGGCGACGGCGACATCGGAGCCTTCGAATACCTCGTGGGCGCGCTGCACCTCGGCGCGCTGGGCGTTCCGCTCTCGCTGCTCATGTTGTCGTTCGGTGCCTGGGCCACCTCGTTGCTCTTCTCGCTCGCGGTGCAGGGACTCGACGTGAGCGCGGCGCTCGTGGCGGTGATCGGCATCGTGCTCGGCTTGGTCGTCGGCCTGCTGTTCGTGTGGAAGGTCGGCGGACCGGTCGGCCGGGCACTGGCCACATCGCAGGCGCCAGAGCGCTCGGCTGCCATCGGGTGCACGTGCAAGGTTCGCACCGTCGAGGTGAGCGAGAGCTTCGGCGACGCCGAGATCCTCACGGGGCCCATGCGTTCCTCGATCGTGAAGGTGCGTGCTCCGGCGGGCACCTTCCAACGTGGAGACGTGGCCCTGCTCGTCGAGCTCGATCCCGAGCGCGACGCCTACTGGATCGCCGACATCGAGGAGCAATACCGGCCGCAACCGTGATCGGGCGGCCGGGGAACGCCGACGCAGGTCGGCCGAAAAGGAGAAGAACGTGGAAGTATTGATTGCCATCGTGTTGATCGCCGGGGCCTTCGTGGTGGGCGTGTTCCTCGTGGGGATGGCGGTGACGCGCTTCTACCGCAAGGTGCCCCAGAGTCAGGCGTTGATCATCTCTCGGGCTCGCTCGATCGAGGTGACCTTCACGGGTGCGCTCGTGAAGCCCGTCGTCGACCGAGCCGAGATGATGGACATCGGGGTCAAGGTGATCGAGGTGGAGAAGGCCGGCAACGACGGCCTCATCTGCCGAGACAACATCCGCGCCGACATCCGGGTGAGCTTCTACGTCCGGGTCAACAACACGTCGGAGGACGTGAAGAAGGTGGCGCAGCTCGTCGGCTGTGCCAACGCCTCGAGCCAGGAGAAGCTCGTCGAGCTCTTCTCGGCCAAGTTTGCCGAGTCGCTCAAGACCGCCGGCAAGCAGATGGACTTCGTGGAGCTGTACGAGCTGCGCGAGAACTTCCGGACCAACGTCATCGGCGTCATCGGCGAGGATCTCAACGGCTACGTGCTCGACGACGTCGCCATCGAGTACCTCGAGCAGACTCCGATCGGCCAACTCGATCCCAACAACGTGCTCGATGCCGTGGGCATCCGCAAGATCACCGACATCACGTCGCAAGAGGCGGTGTCGGCCAACATCTTCCGCCGCGAGGCGGAGAAGCAGCTCAAGGCCAAAGACGTCGAGACGCAGCAGGCGGTCTACGAGCTCGACCGTCAGGAGAAGTCAGCCGAGTTCCGCGCCTTGCGCGAGGTGGCGACGTCGAAGGCCCGTGAAGAGTCGGTCAGTGCCCAGGTCGAGGCCGAGGAGCGACTGAAGGCCGAGCAGGCTCGCCTCCGCACCGACGAGCAGATCGCCGTGCAGAACGAGAACGTGCAGCGCGAGGTCGAGGTGGCCGGGAAGAACCGCGAACGAGCCGTCGCCGTCGAGACCGAGAAGGTCGAGAAGGCGCGCCAGCTCGAGGCCATCACCCGCGAGGTCGAGACCACCACCGCCACCCGCGACCTGGAGGTCGAGAAGACCCAGATAGCGGAGTTGGCTCGCGGTCGCGTCGCCGCCGACAAGGCGGTGGCCGAGCAAGAGGAGGCCATCCTCACGATGCGTCGTGTGGAAGACGCCAACCGCGAGAAGGAGTCGGCCGTCATCACCGCCGGTGGTGTCGCCGAGGCCGAGCTCATCCAGACCATCAAGGCGGCGGAGGCGGACGAGAAGGCCGCGCAGCACAAGGGCCGCGAGCTGCTCACCCTGGCCGAGGCCGACAAGTCCGCCGCCGAGCTCGAGGCAACGGCGCAGATTCGTCGTGCTGAGGGTCTCAAGGCCGAGGTGGCCGCACCCGGCCTAGCCGAGGTCGAGGTCAAGCTGGCCGACGCCGACGCCATCCGAGAGGTCGGCTTCGCCGAGGCGAAGGTGGCCGAGGCCGATGCCGGCGCCAGGCGAGTCGCCGGACAAGCCGATGGCGATGCCTCCGAGGCCCGTCTCAAGGGCGAGGCCGCCGGCCTCGTCGAGAAGGCCGCGGCCATGAAGGAGCTCGAGGGCGTCGGCCAGGCCTACGACCTGGAGGTGAAGCGCATCGACCTCGAAGGCAGTGTTCGGCTCGCCGCCGTCGAGGCCCAGCGCGACCTCGGCATGCGCCAGGCCGAGGCCATGGGTGCCGCGCTCGAGAGCGCCGACATCGACATCGTCGGCGGCTCCGACCTGTTCGTCGATCGCATGATCGGGTCGGTCACCGCCGGCAAGGCGCTCGAGAAGTTCGCGGGTGCTTCCGATGCCAGCAGCACCGTGATGGAGCCCTACACGTCGGGCGAGCGCGACCTCGTGGCGCTGCTCGGTCAGGCTCTCGGCGGGCTCGGACCGGAGGGGCTGGCCCAGCTCAGCCTCGCGCAGGTGCTGCAACTCGTGGCCAAGCGCATCGGCGGCGACGACGGCGCCTTGCTCGACGAGCTCGTCGTGGGCATGAAGGACAAGGGGCTCGACGACATCGGCCTCGGCTCGATCGTCTCGTGAGCGAGCACTCCTCATGAGCGACCTGCCGGTCGAGGTTGCAGCTGCGGCCGACGTGGCGGCGGAGCCGCGCCCTGATGCCACCGCCTACGACGTCCTGGCCGGCCGCCTCGCCGATGTGGCGGTGTCGATCGACGCCGCCGCGCAGCGTCTCAACGCCGATCGCGCCGAGGTCTTCGGCGGCGCGAGCCTCACCCTGGTCGAGCAGGAGCGCATCTCCACCGATGCGGCGTGCGTCCCCTGCGACGCGGTGCACGTCGGCGGACTCCTGCTCTTCGGGACCAACATTCCCCACGGCCTCGCCGCCAAGCGCACCGTGGCCGACGTGTTCACGTTGCTCAGCGTGAGCAAGGTCTCGCCGACCGACAACGACTTCGTGCCCCTCGACCCAGAGGATCCGGCCTACTTCCTGTCGGACCCGACGTTCCTGCGCGACTTCGACGAGCTCTACACCTACTACGCCGAGTGTCGGCTCCTCTCCCTTCGTCGCACCCTCGACGTGCTCTTGATGGTGTTCCGCATCGGGGAGCGCACCGCGGACGTCCGCGTGCTGCGTTGGCGCCTCGATGCCGACGGGCCGATGTACGTCGATGCCTACGGCGAAGGCGACGTTCCGGACCCGGAACCCTTCGACTTCCTCTGGGAAGACGTCGACCGCACCAGCCGTGTCGAGGGGCGCTGGCCGCATTGGAACCTCCACGACCTCGTGTTCCTGGGAGGGGGTCGCGGCACGCTCGAGTTCCGCGTCGACGATGCGGTCGACGGCGGTCGGGTCGTGCACACCGAGCAGCTCGCCGTGGTCGACGGCGACCTCGGCGAGCTGGCCATCGCCGTGGCTCGCCTCGGCGAGCTCCTCCTGGTGCGGCTCAAGCCCTACGGCGAGAACGCCGAGCGCTTCTACGTGTTCAACCGCCTGACGCGCCAGGTGCATCGCATCGACGCCATCGGCCTCAACTGCAACCAGCTGCCGGAGGACTCGGGGATCATCTTCCCCGGCGGCTTCCACCTGCAGAACGGCGAGACGAAGGTGTTCGCCACCGACGCCACCGGCTTCGAGCTGGTTGCCACCCATGCCAGCCCGAACGGCGAGGACCTCCTCTACGCCTTCCATCGAGTGGCCACGAGCGAGTACCTCCTCCTCGTGTACAACCTCGTGTCGCGCACGATGGAGAACCCAGTGGCGTGCCACGGCTACGCGCTGTTCGACGACGGCGGCGTCGTGACCGTTCGGCCGGAGTCGCAGGCGCAGCGAGTACACACCATCGGCGTTCACACGAGCCCCTTCTGCACGGCCGAGCTCTACCAGCCAGCGGCACCTCCCGGCAGCTTCTTCGGTCGCATCGGCAACCCCGAGCTCGTTCGTGCCCTCGGCGAACTGCTCAGCCTGGCACGCGACGCCAAGCGTCCCGACTTCAACGAGGCGGTGTTCGAAGCCCTCGTGGCGCGGTCCAACCGACTGCTCGATGCCCACGCCTGGTTGTCGGCTACGGAGGCCCACGGATTGCACGACCTGCTCGTGCAACTCCGCCGCACGGCCGGGAGCGTGCTCGACGAGTTCACCACCGTCGCCGAGGCGAAGCGTGAGATGTACCTCCTGGTGCAGCAGGCGCGCACGGATGTCGACGGCTACCTCAGTCGAGCGGGGTTGCCGCTGCGCGACACCGAGGCCTTCCTCGACCTCATGGGACAGGGACGGGTCCTGCTCGGCCACCTCGACGACCTCGTCCAACGCCCGCTCGTGGACGTCGATGCCGTGGAGACGCTGCGTGGCGAGGTCGACGTCGCCTACGCGGCGTTGGGCGGCCGCGCCCTCGAGTTCCTCTCGGACCCGGCATCGCTCGATGTCACGATGGAGAACCTCGACGACGCCGTCGTCGCCGGCCTCGCCGCCGCCACTGCGGCCGTGGTGGTCACCTCCATCGCCGATGTCGACATGGTGGGGGAGCGGCTGGCGCTGCTCACCGAGGTCGTCGGCGCCCTCGAGGTCGAGGACCCGACGGGCAAGACCACCATCCTGCAGCGACTCGGCGATTCGCTGGCCCGGCGCAATGCCGGGCGGGCCGACCTCGACCAGCGGGTCCTCTCCTTGCGGCGCGAGGAGTCGGCGGCTGGCTTCGCCGCCGACATGGCGGTGCTCGCCCAGCGTGCCAGCGCCGCCCTCATGGCGGCGGCCGACGCGGCGTCGTGCGATGCCGCCCTCGGGGCCCTCGAAGCCGACCTCGAGACGTCCGAGCTGCGCTACGGCGACGTGCCCGAGTTCTTCGACCAGCTGGCGGCCAAGCGCGACGAGCTCTATGCCGCGTTCCTCTCGAAGCGGGAGCAGCTCGCGGCCAAGCGGACGATGCAGATCGATCGGTTGGTGGCGTCGGCCGAACGGGTCCTGCAGACCGTGGCCAGCCGCGCCGCCGGACTCGAGGCGGTCGACACGATCGACGGCTTCTTCGCGGCCGACCCGCTGGTGGCCCGCATCCGCGCCGCCGTGCGCGAGCTCACCGACCTCGGCGAAGCGGGCCGGGCGGCGGAGCTGGACACGGCGCTGGCCGCCGCTCGCGACGCGGCACGGCGCGCCGTGGCGGACCGGTCGGAGCTCTTCCACGACGGTGGCGTGCAGATCGGCCGCTGGCACATCGGCGTCAACAGCGAGCCCTTCGAGCTTCGCCTTCGCCCCAACGCCGCCGGGTCCGACCTCGAGCTGCGCCTCACCGGGACCGACCTCGTCCTCCCCGTGCCCGACGCCGAGCTGTCCTCCTACGCCGATCTGGCGGGACAGAACTACCCCACCGAGACCGACCGCCTCACCCGCGCCACGTCACTGGCCTTCACGGCCATGGATGGCGGCATCGACGCCGGGGGTCTCTCCGATCTGGCGCGCCAGCGCGTCGACGACGGCTATGAGCTGGGCGTGCACGACGCCGATGCCGCGCTCGTGCTGGCGGCAGCCCGCAAGGCGTTCGAGGCGCCGGGGCTTCGCTGGGCGGGGGCCGCCCGTGCCGTGGCCGGCGCCTGGTGGTCGGGCCTTGCCGAGGAGGAGCGGGAGGCGCTGCGCGCCGAGCTGGCGGCGGTCCGGGCGCTCGGCAGCGGCGGCTCGAGGGTGCGGCTGATCGACCGGATCGGCCCGACCCTGGAAGCGCTGGCGGTCGACGCCGGGCTCACCGAGGGCTTCGATGTCGACGCGGCGGTGCAGTGGCTGAGCGAGTCGGCTGACCATCCGGCCATCACCGCCGATGGCGCCCGTGTGGCGCGGGCGATGACCGAGTGGGCCAAAGGGGCGCACGTGCCGCTCGACGCCGCGGCCTTTTCGACGCTGGCCCGTTGGGCGCTCGACATGCTCGGCGCTGACCCGTCGAGCGCAGGTCGCGGCATCCCTGCGGGCGCGTTCGGCCCGACCTGCCTGATCGACGTCGCCGCCGAGGCGGCGTGGTCGCTGTCCGACACCGACGTGCGTGCCACCGACATCGACGCCGTCGTCCGGGTCGAGGGGCTGCGCGGTCAGCATCCCCTCGTGGTCGGGGCAGCCATGGATCTCCCCATCGGTCGTGCGCACTCCGAGTTCCGCCGCTACCGACGCACCGGACTGGCTCGCTTCCAAGCGTTCAGCCAGTCCCGACGGAGCACGCTGGGCCGGTGGCGCAACGATCTCGGGCTCGACACCTTGCGACCGCACGTCCTGACGTCGTTCGTGCGGAACCGGCTGGTCGATGAGGTCCTGCTCCCGCTGGTGGGCGACAACCTGGCGCGCCAGCTCGGACTGTCGGGTTCGCCGCAGGGGTTGCTGTTGCTCATCAGTCCACCCGGCTACGGCAAGACCACGCTGATCGAGTACGTGGCCGACCTCCTCGGCTTCGCCCTGGTGCGCATCAACGGCCCGGCGCTGGGGGATCGCGTCATCAGCCTCGATCCCGGCGAAGCACCCGACCAAGCTGCTGCGGCCGAGTTGGTGAAGCTGAACCGCGCCTTCGCCATGGGCAACAACGTCATCTGCTATCTGGATGACATCCAACACACGTCACCCGAGCTGCTGCAGAAGTTCATCTCGCTGTGCGATGCCACCCGACGCATCGAGGGGGTGGTCGACGGCGAGGCGACCACCTTCGACCTGGGCCGGCGCCGCTTCGTGATGGCGATGGCCGGCAACCCCTACACCGGCTCGGGCCAGGAGTTCCGCATCCCGGACATGCTCGCCAACCGTGCCGACGTCCACAACCTCGGCGACGTGGCCACTGCCCACGGCGAGGCCTTCGCCCAGTCCTACATCGAGAACGCCTGCAGCGTCAACGACGTGTTGGCGCCGGTGATCGGTCGCGGTCGAGCCGAGCTCGAGGCGCTGTTGGATGCCGCCCTCGGCTCGCCGCTGCGGCCTGAAGGACTCGTGCATCGCTACGCCCCGACCGAGCTCTCGGCCGTCACCGGCACGTTGGCCAACCTGGTCCGGGCCCGTGACGCCCTGCTTCGAGTCAACGCCGCCTACATCGCCTCGGCCACCGTCGACGACGCCTTGCGCGGCGAGCCGCCGTTCCTCCTGCAGGGCTCCTATCGGAACATGGCTCGCCTGGCCGGTCGTCTCGTGGCGGCGATGACCCCCGAGGAGGTCGACGTCGCCGTGCTGGACCACTACCGGGCCGAGTCGCAGACCCTCGCCGCGTCGGCCGGTTGGAACCTAGCCAAGCTCCCGATCGTGTTGGGCCGGGCCTCACCCGAGGACGAGCAGCGAGTCGACGAGCTGCGCTCCCAGTGGCGCGAGTCCAACGTTGGCTCCGATCCGCTGGCCGTGATCGCCGCCTCGCTGCGTGGCATCGAGAGCGAGATGCGGGCGTCACCCGACGCCGGATCGGCGGTATCGGTCCCTCCGCCTCCGACCCTCAGGTGAGCTTGCGGTTGCCGAGGCGGCTGCGGATCAGCTCACGTCGCTCCTGCAGCTCGCGGTAGCTCAGCGAGTCGACCTCGTTGGGATCGACGCCGAACGATGCCTTGATGCCGGTGAGGTCCATCTCGACCTTGGTGGGGTCGATGCCGATGGTGGCGGCGATGTGCTCGCCGTGGGTGACGGCCATGTACTCGCTGATGTGCGCCACCTCGGCGAACAGATCGAGGTCGGGGGCGAGCGAGGCGATGGCCCCGTCGAGGAAGACGAGGTTCTTCACGTAGAGCATGAGCTCCTTGGGCAGCTTGGCGCCGTAGCCGAGGAGCGCCTTCACGATCTTCTGGATCTCGTTCACCATCTCGTCGGCCGACAGGGTGGTGGGGTCGACCGGCGGGCCGTCGAGGCCGAGCTCGCCGATGACGGCATCGAGGTCGGTGTCGAGGGGAAGCGCTCCGAGGTCGCGCAGGGCGGCGAGCTGGCCTTTGATGTCGTTCATCGTGGCGCCCACGATGAGGCGGAGGAAGGCGTTCTGCTTGGCCTCGCTGAACCGGGCGGTGATCCCGAAGTCGAGCAGGCCGACGCGTCCGTCGGGAAGCACGAACAGGTTGCCGCCGTGGAGGTCGCCGTGGAAGATGCCGTGGACCATGGCGCCCTCCATGAAGCCGATCATGCCGGTGCGCACGACCTGTTCGGTGTCGACGCCGGCGTCCTTCATGCCGACGACGTCGTCGAAGGCAAAGCCGCGCAGGCGTTCCATCACCAGCACGCGAGGTGTGACGAGCGTGGGATGCGGACGGGGGATGACGTAGCCGCGCTGGCCGAGCTCGGCGAACACCCTGGCCACGTCGAGCATGTTGGCCGCCTCGAGCCGGAAGTCGAGCTCCTCGGTGATGGTCTCGGCGAACAGCTCGACCAATGCCGGCGGGTTGGCCAGGGCGGCGATGGGGATGCGGCCCACCATGAATGGCGCCAGCCAGGCCATGACCTCGAGGTCGGCGTGCACGCGGATGCGGACCGACGGCCGCTGCACCTTGACGACGACCTCCTCGCCGGTGTGCAGCACGGCGGCGTGGACCTGGGCGATCGAGGCGGCGGCCAACGGCGTGCGGTCGAACGACGAGAACACGTCTTCGATGGTCCGGCCGAGGTCTTCTTCGACCACCTTGCGCACCGAGGCGAACGTCTCGGCCGGCACCTTGTCGCGGCACTTCTTGAACTCGTCCACGAGCTCGGCCGGGAACAGGCCTTCACCCGACGAGATGATCTGGCCGAGCTTGATGTACGTCGGCCCGAGCTTCTCGGCGGCCATGCGCAGTCGGCGGGAGATGTCGGTGCGGCTGGCGGACTGGCCCCGACGCCGGCCGGTGACCGACCACAGGGCGAGCGCACGGCCGAGGTGCCACGACACGGTGACGATCCGTCCGCCGGCGGGGAGTCGACGCGGGCGGATGAGGTCGGGGAGCTTGCGCCGCACCGTCCAGCGGACCGCCGGGACGGCCCGCTGCCAGGTGAGCTCTTCGGGCACGACGATCCACGGGGCCTCGTCGGTGAACGAGCCGATCATGAGGTCGACCGGGGCGCCGGGTCGGGTCGGATCTCCGAGGTCGCCGTGTCCGCCGGGGCCCTTGGCCTGCGTCTTGTTGGTGGCTGCCATCGGATCGGAGCGTACCGGGTGACCTGGTTGCGGCCCGAGTCGACGTAGGGA